>Ga0070699_100004586_pt1 | contig 12223 bp, 11 predicted proteins | sample KBSK1503metaG_FD_65473 | JGI IMG/M metagenome (GOLD analysis project Ga0070699, IMG submission 65473) | Corn, switchgrass and miscanthus rhizosphere microbial communities from Kellogg Biological Station, Michigan, USA - KBS K1-50-3 metaG | ecosystem: Host-associated > Plants > Roots >...
CCCGAGCCCGAGCCCGTCTGTCCGGCTTTCATCGGCCCGCTCGAACGCCCTGAAGATCATCGATAGCGCGTTGGCGCGGATGCCGGCGCCGGTATCGCGCACCGAGATGCGGATGTCGCGGCCGCAACGGCGAGAGGTGACGAACACGGCGCCGCCCGGAGGCGTGTAGTCGATCGCGTTGCGGATCAGGTTCCGCAGCATGCCGGTCAGGAGAACCGGATGGCTGAGGGCCGCCCATCGCGTGGCAGTGACCAGGAACGTGATCCCTTTCAGCCGAGCCGCTTCGGCGAACTCTGCCGCGAGATTTTCGAGAATGGGACGCAGCGGAACCGGAAGACGGAGGTCGTCGTCCGATCGCTCACACAGCTGCAGCGCCTCGATCAGCTGGCCCAGCATGCTAGCCAGTTGCGCAGTCGCATCCCCGGCCCGTGTCAGCTCCTCACGCTGCTCCTCACTGTCAAGCGTCAGCGCCAGGACATCGTGGGCGCTGGTGATGAGCTGCAGCGGCTGGCGCAAATCATGGCCGGCCATCGCCAGTAACGTCGCTGAAAAGTCAGTTTCGGCCCGGTCTGCCTCGCGGCTCACGGCGCTGTCGATGCGTCCCAGTCGCCGCTGCCGGGGCGGCACACGAAACCGGCCAAAATCGAAGCCTGCGATCGTAGCATGACCCGCATCCATCGCACTTCTCCTGATAGGCTCGCTGTTGATGCGAGCCGACAGGATCAATCACCTAACGGCCCCTCCCGTGCCGTGCCATTGCACTTGAGGAACAACTCGACGGGCAACTGGAATGATTTCGCTGATACGTTGGTTTAAGTGGGGGCTTTGCAGTGGCGGTGCGGCTCTGATTGCAACGCGAAGGGCGCTGCAGCGAGGGTCATTGAAAAGGAGCCGGCTCGGAAAGATCCATACGCCAGCCCAACTGGTGCGCGATTATCGCCCGGCGAGGTTCAGCTTGTCGGCCATCCGCGTCAGATGAGGCATGGATGATGCCTTCATCTTCCGCATTACTTGGCCGCGGTGGACTTTGACCGTGATCTCGCTGATGCCAATGTCGTTGGCGATCTGTTTGTTAAGGCGCCCCGTTACCACCAGTGCCATGACCTCGCGCTTACGAGGGGTCAGCGTTTCGAAGCGCGCCCGCAGCCCTGCGATCTCCCTTTGGTTCTCCAGCCAAGCGCGGTCTCGCGCAAGACCCAGCTGGATCGCCTCCAGCAGCTCTTGATCCCGAAACGGCTTGGTCAGGAACTCGATCGCACCCCCCTTCATCGCCTGGACGGTCATCGGAATATCGCCGTATCCGGTGATGAAGATGATCGGGACGTGGATGTTTGCCGCCGAGAGCTCTCTTTGGAAATCGAGACCACTTCGGCCAGGCAACCTGACATCGAGCACGAGGCAAGTGGGTCCGTCCGGGCGCCCTTCGTTCAGGAATTCGGGAACCGAAGCCAGAGCCTTGGTTTGCACGCCGACGGAGCGGATCAGGCTGCCAAGCGCCTCGCGGATCTCCGGGTCGTCATCGACTATGATGATCGTCGGCTGCTCGGTCATTGCTAATGCCCGCTGCTATAGAGGCACCGCAACCACGAGGGGTGATGGCATCCCGCGCTCGAGACATCCTAAAATCGTACGCTGAAAGAAGGAAGCGCCATTTGCCCGGGTAGAGAACGACGAAGGCCCATGCGCCTGGGCAGGCCGGCGTCGTTTGTGCAGGCTTGGCCATCGCGTGCAGCACGAGATATTCCGGAGGTATCGCTCGGATACAGAGAGGTGCAGTGCAAGATGCATTCGCCCTTGCGACCGCTCTGCCTAAACCAAAGTATAATCGCCTGGCGCTCGAGTTCGTCTCATCTTCCTGAGATGCCGTCAATCATCCTCCCGCCAAAAGGGCCTTGGATCGCGTCGCATCAATAGCATCAAAAGCCCCGGTTCAGGAGGTCGAGTGCCAAAGGCAAAGCTGCTGATTTCGATCGTCGATGACGATGAGTCGATGCGCGAAGCGATAAAGGGTCTCATGAGATCGCTGGGATATGGCGTGGAGGCTGTCGCGTCTGCGCAAGAGTTTTTAAGCTCGCGGCATGTCCGTGGCACTTCCTGCCTGATCGCCGACATGCAAATGCCGGGGATGACCGGGCTTGAGCTGCATCGTCACCTTCTGGCCTCAGGAAGGCCCATTCCGACCATCCTGATCACGGCATATCCTGACAACGGCGTTCGGGAGCGCGCGCTGGCAGCCGGCGTCATTGGTTACCTGAGCAAGCCCTTTGAGCAGGATGATTTGCTCGCATGCATCCGCTCCGCTTTGACACACGCCCCGTAGCGGCAGGAGGTGGAACATGGAAACGAACGGCGGTCCCGTGCAGTGTGCCGGGGGCAGTCTCGGCCAGCACCGTCATATTTGCGCTTTCTTCAACGGCCTCGATGAGGAGCACAGGGTGCTTCGCTCGTTCATCAAAGACGGCTTCGACAGTGGGGACAAGGCCTTCCATATCGTGGACCCCGAGCTGCAGGGACAACATCTGAAGCGGCTCGCCGAATCCGGCATCGACGTGGAGCGAGCGATGGGTACGGGCCAGCTCGAATTGCGACGTTGGCAGGATGCTTACCTGCGCGGCGATCGCTTCGATCAGGACGCGATGTTGGCCTTGCTCGAAGAGGTCCTCAAATCGGGGGACGCTTCCGGCTATCCGCTCACCCGGTTGGTGGCGCATATGGAATGGGCGCTGCTCGACAAACCAGGCGTCGATGACCTGTTGGAATACGAGACGCGCCTCAATTACGTGCTCCCCAAATACGACGATCCGGTCATCTGCACCTATGATCTGTCGAAGTTCGGTGCTGCCGTGGTGATGGACATCATGCGGACGCACCCGATTGTGATCATCGGCGAGGTCCTGCAGGAGAATCCGTTCTTTGTTCCTCCTGACCAATTCCTGCTCGAAATCCGGGAGAGACGCCGGTCCGCACGAGCGCGATGATCACGGGCCAATGCCTCGAGCCTGACGCGCTGCGGCTGCGAAGAGCGCTCAGGGACCTCGTGGCATTGTCTACCGTCCCGGCGGCGTGGGTCGGCAGAGAGCCGCCGGCCATCGCCGGCGGGCTCGCCGACGTGCTGGTCAATTCTTTGCACCTCGACTTCGCTTTTGTGCGTTTGTGCGATCCCAACGGGGGCGCCGCGGTCGAAATCTCGCGGGGAAATGCTTGGCAAGCATTCCCGGAATGGCTGCAGTGTCACCTCTCCGTCAACAGCCGCTTGTCGCACAGGGAAATCGTTCATGATATCGGCAGTGGCGCGCGGCGCTGCTGCGGTATTGTCATCCCCGTCGGCGCCGCTGCCGAGAGCGGTCTGGTTGCGGCGGCCTGCGATCGCGCTGGCTTTCCCACCGAAATTGACCAACTGCTGCTCTCCGTAGCCGCGAACCATGCCGCAACAGCGTTTCGCACAGCGCGCCTCGTCAACGATCACCGCCGTGCCGAGGAAGCATTACGCGAGAGCGAGCAACAGCTTCGTAGAGCCCACGACGAACTCGAGATGAAGGTGGCGGAACGGACCGCCGAGTTGCAGCGCAGCGAAACCTATTTGGCTGAAGCGCAGAGGCTGAGCCACACCGGCAGTTTCGGTTGGGATGTTTCTGGCGGGAAACTCACCTGGTCAGAGGAAACCTTTCGCATCTTTGACTGCGACCGAGCCGATCAACCGACAGTGGAGTTCGTACTCCAAAGAACTCATCCAGACGACAGATCCCGCGTTCAACAAACCATCGACTGCGCGGCGCGAGAAGGGAGGGGCTTCGATTTTGAACATCGGTTGCTGATGCCCGATGGTTCAACCAAGCATGTTCACGTTGTGGGCCATGCTTCGAGGGAGGAGGAGCCTGGGACACTGGAATTTGTTGGCGCGATCACGGATATCACCGAGCGCAAGCACGCGGAAGAAGTCCTACGCCGGAGCGAGGCTTATTTATCGGAGGCGCAAAGGCTGAGCCACACGGGCAGCTGGGCATCTAACCCGGCGATCGGCAAACATACCTACTGGTCCGAGGAAATCTTCCGCATAACCGGATTCGATCCCGCAGGGGGGCCGCCGCGATATGAAGAATTCGAGCGGCGCGTCCATCCCGACGACCGGGCCAGAACTAAAGAACACTTCAGGACAGCAATCCACAAAAAGATAGATTTCGACCATGGCTATCGAATTGTGCATCCGGGCGGCGAGGTCAGAGAGATCCACGTAATCGGCCACCCCGTTCTCAGCCCATCCGGCGAGGTGGTCGAATTCGTCGGGACCCTGATGGATGTGACCGAACGCAGACGGGCGGAGGAAGAACGACAGGCACTCGCGCACGCCAATCGCATCACGACCATGGGGCAGCTGACGGCCTCGATCGCCCATGAGGTCAATCAGCCGATCGGCGCGGTGGTCACCAACGCCCAGGCTGCTTTGCGCTGGCTCGATATGCAGCCATCTGATCCAGAGGAGGTGCGGCAGGCGCTTGATCGGATCGTCAGGAACGGGAGACGAGCCGGCGATGTCATTGGCCGGATTCGCGCGCTCGTCGCGAAGGCGACGCCGCGGAACGATCAGTTCGATATCAACGAGGTAACGCGCGAGGTCATCGATCTGACCAATAGCGAACTGCGCAGCAGCGGGACCTCGCTGCGAACACAGCTGGCGGACGGCCTGCTGCTCGTTCTGGGAGATCGGATCCAGCTTCAACAGGTGATGCTCAACCTCATCTTAAACGCCGTCGAAGCGATGAGCAGCTCGCGCGAGGGGTCGCGCGAGCTGCTTATCAAAACCGCCCGAGACGGTCCGGGCGGCGTCCTCGTTACTGTACAGGATTCCGGCCCGGGGCTTAAGCCCGAGAGCGTGGACCGGCTCTTCGACGCATTCTACACCACCAAGCAGGATGGTATAGGTATGGGACTGTCGATCTGCCGCTCGATCATCGAGGCGCATGGCGGACGCGTGTGGGCGATGGCCAACGTACCGCCGGGGGCCGTCCTTCAGTTCACCCTGCCGTTCCACAGAAAGACTTCGTCGTAAGCCTGCGGGATTGCTGTCAGGAGGCATTGTCACGGAAACGGCGTTAGGCGTTATGATGTCCACAAACCACAGGTTACCCGGATCGTCGAACGAGCCACCTTCAAGGAACTTACCCTGAGGCGTGCTGCTGATGTCGGCGAATTACGGCGTACGAGTATGACGGAAAAGCGCGCGAGATGAAGGAGCGGCAGACCGAAATCGCTCTCTGCATCGAGCAGCATCAGAAGGGCGGGGGCGACTTTCGCACTACGTTGGAAACCTTGATTTCGGTAACCTCGCGGGCCACCGGGCTGTTTTGAGCATTCGAAAACCGAGCAGAAGCGTGAGCTGCTCGCCTTTGTGTTTTCGAACCTGTGCGTGAGAGGGAAACGCTAGAGTTTTCATGATTTTCGCTGCCAAGACGACGGAATCTGCACTCATTACCCTTCTCGTCGCCTTCACCTTCAACCTCGATCAGCCGCAATGGGCGCTGCTCACGGTGCTTATCGTGTCGCGGCCGCAAAGCAGGCTGGTCTTAGCGAAGAGCTTCTACCGCCTCATCGGAACATTGATCGGTGCCGCCGTCGCGCTGCTCCTCGTCAGCCTCTTTGCGCAGGAGCGTGTGCTTTTTCTCGGCGCACTCGCGCTGTGGACGGCCTCTGCACGTTCGGCTCGCAATATGCAAGGAACTTCGCGGCCTACAGTTTCGTGCTGTCCGGCTATACCGCCGCGATCGTCGAGATTCCCGGCGCGCTGGACGCGGGTAACGCGTTCTACACCGCCACAGCGCGTGTCACCGAAATCAGCCTGGGATCATCGTCAGCGCCGCGATCAGTCACATCGTCCTGCGGGATCGACTTGCGGTTTCACTTTGGAAAACGGTCGCCGATACCCGCGTCCAGCTCGCCGAATACGCCGCGGCGGTGATCGAGGACGGCGACGTAACGTCGCTTCGCGCAAAGGTGATCAGCCAGGCGATCGCGAGCGAGAATATGCGTTCGTCGGCCGTCTTCGAAGATCGCGAGGTCCGGGCGCGCAGCAACTCGCTGCGCCTCCTCAATGCCGCACTCATCAACGTGATCGCCGTGGCGCAACCGCTCGGTGCGCAGCTCGACACCGCGCGGCGTAACGGCGACAGGGGCGAGGCCGCGATAGACGACGCCCGTGCCGAGGCGACAGCGGCGATCACGGCATGGCGCTCCGGCACGATCCTCGCTGCCGAGCTGCATGCGGCTTTGCTCAAGGCTGCCGCCCGGCCACCACCGTCAGGCTTGCGCGCATTCTTTGCAGCGTTGGTTGCCTATGCCGAAGCTTACGACGAGTGCTTCGCCGCCGACCCCAAACAGCCGCGCGGCCGCATCGGCTTCGGCCGTTCTAACGACATGCTCGGTGCGCTGTGGACCGGGCTTCGCGCTGCGGTGGCGGTGTCTGTCGCTAGCTCTTTTTGGATACTGAGCGCTTGGCCTGCTCATCATCGCTGGACTTCGGGTCCGATACCTTTCAGGTATCGACACCAATTTGCGATCTCGTCCATGAGGCGCAGGAACGGCTGCACGCTTGGCGTCGTCCAGCACGTTGCGATCGATCACCTGCCTGCCGAAAGCCTCAAATTTCATGATCTGACGCGGCGGGCCATTCCGATCGTGACCTTCTCATTGAGAAGCCCGGTCAAGCGGGCCGCAAACTCCCCGCAGCGCTACGACCGGGCGCCGACGTTCCCCGACGTCCACCATGTTTCCCCCGTCGGGGGGCGGCGCGTTGTTCGGCCGGGCCCTGGCTGCGGGTCAGATTGAAGGCGGTGTTGACCAGCGCTACATGTGAAAACGCCTGCGGAAAATTCCCGACTTGGCGCTTCGTGCGCGGATCGTATTCCTCCGCCAGCAAGCCGAGATCGTTGCTTAGCCCGAGCAGCCTTTCGAAAAGGTCGCGGGCCTCGGCGATCCGTCCCTGCAGAATATAATTGTCAGCGAGCCAGAAGCTGCAGGCCAAAAAAGCCCCTTCTCCGGACGGCAGTCCGTCGACTCCCTCGCCGGTATCGTAACGCAGCACGAGCCCGTCGACGACCAGGCGCTTTTCGATTGCCTTGACCGTGCCGATCATGCGCGGGTCGGTCGGCGGCAGAAAGCCCACGAGCGGCAGCAGCAGAAGGCTAGCATCGAGAGCTTTTGAGCCGTAAGCCTGGACAAAGCTGCCGAGATCGCGATCGAACGCCTTTTCGCAGACGTCGGCATGGATCTCGTCGCGCAGCTGGCGCCAGCGCTCGGCCCAGCCGCCCGTGCCGAACCGTTCGGAGATCTTGATCGCCCGGTCGAAGGCGACCCAGGCCATCACTTTCGAATGGGTGAAATGCTGCGGCGGCCCGCGCACCTCCCAGATACCCTCGTCCGGTTGATCCCAGATCTGAGCCAGATGCCCAAGAACGACTTGGCCGATTGCGGGGCCGCGGTCGACCGGAGGCAGGCCGTGCAGATGGGCTTGGTAGAAGGCGTCGAAGATCTCGCCAAAGATATCGAGCTGAATTTGGTGCGCGGCGTCGTTACCGATGCGGACCGGCCGCGAGCCTTCGTAGCCTGGCAGCCACGGCACCTCCCACTCGGTCAGTCTCCGCTCGCCGCCGAGCCCGTACATGATCTGGATCTGGTCCGGGCTGCCGGCCACGGCGCGGAACAGCCAGTCGCGCCACGCCCGCGCCTCCTCGGAATATCCTGCGTTCAATAGCGCCAAGAGGGTGAAGGTGGTGTCGCGCAGCCAGCAATACCGGTAATCCCAGTTGCGGGGGCCGCCGATCTGCTCGGGCAACGACGTCGTCGGCGCGGCAACGACGCCGCCGGTCGGCGCATAGGTCAGGGCCTTCAACACGACCAGGGAGCGTTTGACGGTGTCGGTCCACGGTCCCGCCGGGGTGCATTGGTCAGACCACTGTCGCCAGAAGGCGAGTGCATTGTGCAGGGCCCGCTCGGCATCGACCGGCCGCGGCGGCGGCTCATGGGACGGCCCGTAGGTCAACATGAAGGGGATCGTCTCGCCGGCGCTGATCTCGAACTCGCCGATGCTCTTGAGATCCTCACCGCGCAGCGGCACCGGTGTGCGCACCACCACCCGCTCAGGTCCGGCGATCGCCGAAATGCCGCCCTCGGGCAGCCGGTCGACCCAGGGTACCAGAGAGCCGTAGTCGAAACGTAAGATCAACTCGACGCACATTGCGACGCGCCCACGCAAGCCACGGACCAGGCGCACCAGATCCAGCGGCCCGTGCCTCGGCCGGAAGAAGTCGATCAGTTCGACCGCGCCCCCCGAGGTCTCGAACGTCGTCGCCAGCACCAGCGAGCCGTCAAGATACGATCGGTTAACGCGATGGTTGGGATCGGAGGGCGCGATCAGCCAGCGGCCGTGCTCGGGGTCGCCCAACAGCGCGGCAAAACAGGCGGGCGAATCGAAACGCGGCAGGCACAGCCAGTCGATTGAGCCGTTGCGCCCGACCAGCGCGGCCGTCGCGCAATCGCCGATCAGCGCGTAATCTTCGATCCGCAAATTCGCCATCGCTCAAAACCCTATCCGCGCGAGAAAATCTTCTTTCCGCTATCAGAAAGATCGTCGTTTCGGGAGACCTCTGCGTGAATCGGCCCGGTGGCAGCTCAGTGTATCGCATTTTGAAGCTTGTCTCTGCCGCTTTGCCGCCCGTACTCAGGCAAAGGCGATGCTTGGTTCGACGGCCATCCCGGGAAAGCGGTCTGATTTCTTGACCGCATCCGCCAGATGGTAGGTACGGAACGATCGCGGCGGGTTTCGGAGGCAGCCGCGCGTCACCGTCAAGCTCACTCATCCGGAATACGCAGGCTGACCTTCACCGCGAGGATCACCGCGACTGCCCGTCGCGCGGCGTATTCCAGCGTTTGATCTGGGTGGACGCGGCGCCATGCCTCGACGCCGGCGGAGTAGCATCGGCCGTCGATTTACGGGCCTCCTGAGCGGCCTCATAAGCGGCGAGAACGTCTGCCGCCGCGGGATCCGTCGCAGGGTCGCTATCGGGGCCGCGCGACAAGATGATGCGCTCCACTTCCCTACGGGGACTGTCGGGCTGTGCGACGGTCCGGGCCATTGTCGTCGCTGGGCGCGTACGCTTTTTCCAGCTCCGCGGCTCGCGCTTCCATCTCATCGGCCAACACGCGCAACGGATCAGAGATCGCCGTCCGCGCGGTGCCGGCAATCCCGCGCAAGCGGGCGGCGCGTGCTCGCAGAAATTCGGCGACCTGTGGGCGTTGTTCGTACTGAAGCATCTCAGACGGTATCGTGCCGAGATCAGGTTGAAATACCGATCGCTTGAACATGAATTGGAATTTAACAACGTTTCTCGCCAGTCACGATCGCGCGATTGTGCGTTTTCGTCCCCGCTACCTCGTGTCGGAGGTTTTCAAACACAATCCCCCCCATAGCTGCCATCCGAACATCAGATGCCGTGTTAGCAGGCTTTGCAGCCGACCCAAGCCTTCGCAAAGGTGCAGATCAGAGAAAAGCTTCCCCGGCTGGATGTCGTCGCTGGCTCAGTTTGCAGGAGACCGCGGCCGTGGATCGATCTGCACCGTCGCCGTCATCCCGGCTGCCAGAACGACGCCCTCCGGCACGTGATCGACATGAATGCGCACCGGGATGCGCTGGGCCAGCCGCACCCAGGTGAAGATCGGGTTGACCGTAGCGACCCCTTGCCCATTGGGCTGCGCGTTGGCGACATTGATCGCGCGCGCGATGCTGTCGACATGACCACTGACGATCGCGGAGTAGCCCATGAGCTTGACCTGTGCCGGGTCGCCGACACGGATCGGCTCGATATTGATCTCCTCGAAATACCCATCGACCCAGAACGAATCGGCGTCGACGAGCGAGATCTGATTCTGGCCGACATTGGTATAATCGCCGAGCTGGGCCAATAAATTCGTCACCCAGCCGTTGACCGGGGAGCGGATCTCGGTGCGCTCGAGATTGACTCGGGCCTGCTGGAGGTTGGCCTGTGCCTGCTGGTATTGCGCCTGCATGCTGAGGGCGCTGGTCGCGAAGGTTTCCTTCTGCTCGGTCGTAACGGCGAGGTCGTTCAGCGCCTGCCGCCGCTGGCTCTCTCTCGCGGCGTTCCACATATTGGCTTGGGCCTGCTGCACGGCCGCCTCGGTGAGGCTGACCGCGATCTTGTAGTTGGTCGGGTCGATGACCATCAGCAAGTCGCCCTTGTGGACGAACTGATTATCGTGAACCGGCAGCTGGACGATGCGCCCCGAGACCTCCGGCGCCATCATCACGACATAGGCGCGCACCGTGCCGTCGCGCGTCCACGGCGCACCCATATAGGCATTCCACATCGCCCGACCGAGTGCGACAGCAACCAGGACGGTGACTAGCGTGATCAGTAACGGCAAGACACGTCGATGGGGCGGCCGGACATCGCTTTCGATCGGCGCTGGAGACGGCGTGACGGGACGCTCGATTTCCGTTGCCGCCGGGCTGCGGCGAGCTTCGATTTCCGGGGCGCGCAGTTTCGCGTGAGCCCCCATTTCGGGCGTCTGATTGTCCTGGGGGGCTTGGAGTTCCATGCTTCTCGCGTCAGTCATGGCAACCTCAATGCGCGAAGGCGAGCACGATCGACGACAGCACGATTATATGGATCGCGAACATGAAGAGCGCCGGATGCCAGATGTGGCGCAGCAGGCCGAACCGGGCAGCAGCGCGGCGCGACACGATCGTCACTACCCAGGCGGCGACGAGCATCAGCGAGATGGGCGCCACATAGACGCCGAACAGATTGATCTCGGTGAACCTCATTCGGCCGCTCCATCGAAGTAGGTGGCATGGTCGGCAAGCGTCTCCGACAACACGAGGATACTGGCGCGCATCCGGAGAGCGGGTTGCGTTTCGGCTGCGCTGGTGGCGAGCATCTCGTCGAGGCGGGCAAGGTGCGCAGCCGCGAGCTCGCTGTTTCCCCGCCCCACAGCCTTGAGAGCCGAGTCGAGCTCCACGCCGAAGAGTTTCTTCCCAATCCGGCGCGCGCCGTCGCGCAACCGGATAATCTCGCTGCCAGCCGAGAGCGCCGCCAACAGTTGCGCGCGCTGCAGCGGCGTCGCTTCCTCAGGCATCGCCGAGAGCCGGCCGTGGATATGGCTCTCCCAGCCATCGGGGATGCGCCCCAGCGCGACGCGGCGCAGATCGCGCAGGGTCAGCGTCAGCAGGCGTCGCGTGCGGAATGCCGGCGACAAAGGCGGAATCAAGAGAAACGACAGCGCCCCAACGGCGCAGCCGGTGATGATCGCCAACCCGGTATTATAATACGCCAGCGGGTCGTAATTCATCGGGTTTGTCGGCGCCAGAAGCGGCATGAACTGAATCGTCATGCCGGTGAAGAGGCCCAACTGCCAGGGTTGCCTCGCTTGCGCCAGCAGGGCGCCGAGCGGCACCAGACAGGCCCCGATGACGAGGCAGAAGCCGGCGAATGTTTCGATCCCTAACCCCGGCAGCACGACAAACTCGACGATCGCGGCGAGAACCAAGGACAGAACCGCGCCCACCGTGAAGAGCAGGGCGGCGCCGTAAGCCTCGTCGGCGCGCGGCCCGAGCAGCAGCACGACGATCACAGCGAAGGTGATAGCCTCGCTGCCGCCCGGCCAGGCGGAGACGATCCAGTACAGCGAGACGGCGCCGATCACGACAAGCGCGCGCCCGGCATTGACCAGGGCAGGCAGCCAATCGGGCACCCGAAGGCGTCTGCTGCCGCGACGCGGAATTGGCCGCGCCGGATCGGCGACGAGCAAGGCGAGCCCGTTCAGCGCCTGCGCGACGCCGGCAAATGCCTCGGCCGCCTTGTCGGCGAGCAGGCGAAGCGACGGCGTGCCGGCCGGGAGGGCGATAAGCCGCCGCACCGTCGCTTCGCAGAGCCGGTGCAGAGCAGCCGGATCTCCGACCCAGCGCGCCGCTGCATTCGTCAATCCCGCCGACCGCAACTCCTGCGGCACGGTTTCGAGGATCGCGGCGGTTTCCTGCAGCCGCTTCGCAGCACGCAGAGTTACGAGGTGAATGGCCACCGCGCGCCAGCCGCAGAGCGCCGCGAACAGGCCATCCACCGCGCTCTGCAACACCGGCGAGTGGTAGCGGATCTGAGACGACTCTCCGAGCGTCTGGTCGATGACCGGGTCGAGGGCGACGACGCGGCGAATAAAT
>Ga0070699_100004587_pt1 | contig 12223 bp, 14 predicted proteins | sample KBSK1503metaG_FD_65473 | JGI IMG/M metagenome (GOLD analysis project Ga0070699, IMG submission 65473) | Corn, switchgrass and miscanthus rhizosphere microbial communities from Kellogg Biological Station, Michigan, USA - KBS K1-50-3 metaG | ecosystem: Host-associated > Plants > Roots >...
GGGCGTGCTGACCAGGAAAGTCGCAATGATGCCGCTCACCAAGGTGACCGACATGAGCTTCCAGCGCACCTTCGCCGGCCGCCTCCTCGGTTTCGGCGAGTTCATCGTCGAGTCCGCGGGCCAGGATCAGGCGCTGCGGAACATCGACCATATTCCCTACCCGGAGCAGCTTTACCTAGAAGTGTGTGGGATGCTCTTCGGAACCGACGACCAGGCGAGCCAGAGCGACACGGACTCAGCCGACGACTGAGTTCTCGCTGGTCTGTCCCCTTCCCCGGGGTTCCTGCGGCCGGGCTGTCCCCTCTTGCGGCGTCCGGCTGCAGGAGCCTGCCCTGACTCGCGGCGGGCCGCGGCACGACTCACACGGTGACCAGCACGACACCTGCGGCGGCCAGGGCCAGCCCAGCGCGCTGCGCCCACCGGGTCCGCTCGCCGAGCACCACGCGCGCCAGCAGCACGGTCACCCCGGGATAGAGCGAGGTCAGCACGATCGCGAGGCCGAACAGCCCGGCGCGGGTGGCGAGCACGTAGCATACGTTCGCGCCGGCGTCGAGCACCCCCGCGCCGAGCGTGGTCACGAACAGCCGGGCATCCGGCTGCCAGCGCACCGGGCCGGTCCGGGTTCCGGCCGCGGCGATGACGACGATCAGGGTCCCGGCGACGCGCGCCGCAGCCACGGGCCAGAAGGCACCCGACTCGCCTCCGTTCCGGATGAACAAGAAGAACATTCCGAACGCAGCGCCCGAGGCGATCCCGTACCCGATGCCGCGTGCGGCGCGCCGACCCGCGCCCAGCGACCTCGTCCCGGCGGGCGGGTCCGGCTGGCCGTGTCCCTGGCTCGCCTCCGGGGCGCTCTTGAGGCGTCGCCTTCCCTCGTCGCTCCTCTGTCGCTCCTCAGTCCAGGCAACGCCGCGCCCCTCCGGCTCGCGGCCCGTTCCGGCACCCGGCGCGCCCCGCGCAGGCCGGCCGCCGCCCGAGCTGACGCTGATGATCGCTACCACGCAGATCAGCGCGCCCGCGTAGACGCGCGGACCCGGCCTTTCCCCCCCGGCGAGCGCCACCGCCACCGGCAGCACGGTGGAGACGAGCGCGGACAGCGGCGCGACCACGCTCATCGGCCCGGCCGCGAGCCCGGCGTAGAAGAACATGAAGCCCACGCCGCCCGCTGCGCCCGCGCAGATCCCCCAGCCGATGCCCGCCGCCCGCGGCGGGCTCCCGGCCAGCAGCGCGGCCGCTCCGGCGACCGCGACCCCGGCTGTGGCGGACACCGTCAGCACCGAGAGCACGTGCGCGCGCCGGGTTGCCGCGCCGCCGAGGAAGTCAGCGCTGCCGTAGAGCAGCGCGGCCGCCAGGGCGAAGACCGTCACCATAGGATCGTCCCCGATACTCTGTGCCTGCCCGGCGAACCCGGCGCGCCCAGCCCGCCCGGGCGGAACCCAGAGCCAGCCTGCCCGGCGAAACCGACGCCCAGCCCGCCCGGGCGGAACCCAGAGCCAGCCTGCCCGGTGAAACCGGCGCGCCCTGCCCGCCCGGGCAAAACCCACTCCCAGCCAGCCCGGCGGTCGGAATACTGGACTCGATGGTTCATCGTACCGACCGAGGATCGACCAAGGCCAACTCTTTTTTTCGGAGACTGATCACGATGCGGGACGTGACCGAGCCGCCCGGCTCTGGGGGTGACCCCCGGACGCCGGACACCAGCCTGACCGGCGCGGTCGCCCGCATCGTGCAGTCACTCAGGGCCGAGCGGGGCTGGTCCCTGGATCAGCTGGCCGGCAGGTCCGGCGTAAGCAAGGGCGTGCTCGTGGCGCTGGAACAGGGGCGGTCGAACCCGAACCTGGCGACCCTGGCCCGGATCGGCGACGCGTTCGGGGTGCCGGTCACCCGCCTGGTCGACGTTTCCGACGAGCCGGTCGTGCGGATCACCGGCCCGGAGCAGGCCCGGGTGCTCTGGCGGGGAGAGGCGGGCGGGACCGGCACGATCATCGCGGCCACGGAGCCGCCCTGGGCCGCCGAGCTGTGGCGCTGGACTCTGCATCCCGGGGAACGGTTCGGCGGTGATCCGCACGGGCCGGCCAGCAAGGAAATGACCTGGGTCGAGTCGGGAACGGTGACCTTGACCGTCGCGGGGCGCCGCTATGAGGTGGCCGCCCCGCGGTGCGCCCGGTTTCCCGGCGGCCTGCCGCACTTCTACGCCAACGAGGGCACGGAGCCAACGCTGATCACGATGATCGTCGTTGTCCCGCCGACCCCGTCCTGACCGGCCAGGGCAGGTCCGGCCCTGCCGCTCGGCGCGCGGCCTACTTCCCCAGAGGTCCCGGGGTCGCGCAGGCGCCGCGCAGCGTGGCACGGGGGCGGCCCAGGGCGGAGGCGGCCGGGACTCGGGAAATCCGCGAGAACCCCCAAAGTCTCACAGGGCATATCACGGGCCAGCCCTAGGCTCCCCGGACATGAACAATGAAACCCCGACAATCCGTCCCACCAACCCGCACATTTGCTCGCTGGCGCCCGCCTGGCCTCGTCAGATCATGCCGGGCGCCAATGAGCCGATGACCTCGGACGAGCCGACGGCCAGCCCTCGGCCGGGAGGGCTGAGCGAGCTCGCCGAAGAGATCGCCTGGCACCGGGCGTTGCTGGCCGTGGAGTGGTGCCAGCGAGTCGCTGAGCTAGCCGCCCGGCGATGAATATTCGCGAAACGTAGTCAGTCCGATACGCAGTGTGATGTGATGATTGCGGCCAGCAGGGGGCTGGTCCGGACGGGGGTTCATCGCATGAGCGCTATGTCGGCTGACCGCATCGCGGCGCCGCCGCAGGACCACGGCAGCCAGGAACAGAGCGGGCGCGGCATCACCGCGCCCGCTCCCGCTTCCGCCGGCTTCTCGGCCAGGGAGGAATGCACCGCCCTGGCCCAGGCGATCACGATCAGGGCGCGGGTAAAGCTGGTCCAGGCCTACGCCTGCCTGTACGAGAGCTGGATCGCCGAGGACCAGATCAAGCGGAACGAGGCGACGCAGACGCAACCCGGAGAGCAGCCAGCAGGCGGCCCAGGAAGCCCGGCGGGCCTCCCCGCCGCCGGGCGGCACGCCATCAGCACGCCGCCTGGGCGGACGGGCCCGCGCAGCCGCCGTAGGGCCTGGTCGAGCCTGCGGCGGTGGATTCGTTAGCGCGTTCTCATCGCCGGGTCCGGTCCGTGGCGGGGCCGCGGGACTTTGCTCACATCGGGACCTTGATGCCCCCTGCCCCCGTACCCGGCCCGTTCCCGGGTCGTGTTCCCCGATTTCAAGGTGAGCGCCGCCCTGCCAGCCAACCACCGGACCACGGTCCGCCTTGACCCCGCTGAGGCCGTGGAGTTCGGGTTCGCATGCGGCGCTCGAGGCGGGGGCGCGTGCCGCGGCTACTGCGGCGCGAGCGATGCCTGCGAGGCGACCGCGCAAATGCGCCGCAAGCGGACGTTCCCGCAGGAAGAATGAACAACGTGAGCGATGACGGCGACACCGGGCAGCCCGGCGGCCCCCCGCAGGTCGCGTCCATCGCCGCTCATCGCGCCAGGCGCAACCACGCCGGTGCCGGCCCGGCGGACCCTGCATCTCCGACTCCCGCGGATCCCGCTGACCTCCAGGCCGAGCTCCCCGCGCCACCCGACGGCTCCGACATCCTCCGCAGGCTCGAGCACGCCGCCGCCGGAGACGAGGTCATCGCTCGTCTCGGCGAAGTCATGGCCCGCATCACCGCCGACGACCCCGCCACCGCGGCCTTCTGGGCTAGCCTCGCCGACCGCCAGCCCCGGCAGGATGCCCCGGAAGCGGCGTGGCTCAGTCGAGCCAGCTGGCTAGGATCGCGCCACCCCCGCGCCATTGATCCGCAGGGTGTCGCGCGGTCCGCTGCGGGAACGCTGCCGTGCATGATCACACGGCGGGCCCGCCCCCGCTACCGGGTTGCCGTCGAGGTAACCCACGCCGGCGGCTGGCGCGCGTGGAACGCTGTCGCCGCCGCCTTTGAGCAGCGTCTCGCCGCGCAGGCCAGCCCCGTGGTGCACGAGCCCCGGCTGGAATCGGAGACCCGTCGGGGCAGCGATGTCGTGCGGGTCCGCATCGCGATGACGGTCCGTGCCGCCGACCCTGGGCAAGCAGCCGTCATCGCGTGGGACGTTTTCAAGGTGGCCGTCGGCGAGGACGCGGCGATGTGGGACCTGGACGCAGCATCGGCCGAGATCCGGCCTGAGGGCTCAAGGACCTGGTTACGAGGGTTCCCCGCGTTGGCCATATTGCGGTGTTGAGGTGCGCTTGGCGATCCGCTCGTCGTGGTCGCCCGCGGTCTTGGCTCGGCCGCGGCACGCTCGGGGCCGGCCGGCAGCGAGGTAACCTGGTAGCAGCTCGTCGGGTGGCTCTGACCGTGATCAGTCGGCAGCGAGGGGGGCCTCGGTCACGTCACGAATCCGAGAGAAGGATGAGTCCGCGTCCGGGCTGCGTATACCGGGCCAGAGATACGCCGGGCCCGTGCGGCTGAGGGTCCCGCCGAATCGGTTCGGCGTTCCCCTGGGGCTGGCCGGGCTGGCAACAGCGTGGCACGCCGCCGGGGCGGAGTTGGGCACGCCGACGGCGGTTCCCGATGCCATCGACATCTTGGCCGCCGTCGTGTTGCTGATCCTGGGCGGGCTGTACGCTTTGCAGGGCCCGCGGCTGGTGCTGGCCGACTTGCGCGACCCGGTCCAGGCTCCGTTCGTCCCGCTGCCTGCGATCACCGCGATGATGCTGGCGGGGGCGCTGGCTAGCGAGTCCTTCGCGGCGGGGCGCGCTCTGGTGGTCATCTTCCTGGCGGTGACGATCGCCGCTGGGGGCTGGCTTCTCGGCCAGTGGACCGTCGGCGATCCGGGCCAGGAATCCGTGCATCCGGGCTACTACCTGCCCACCGTCGCCGGCGGCCTGGTCGGCGCGATCATGCTTTCCCAGGTTCACCTGCACGCATTGGCCGTGGCATCCTTCGGGATCGGCATCGCGTCCTGGGTGCTCCTCGGTTCGGTGGTGCTGAACAGGCTGATCACTACGAAGGGCCTGCCAGGTGCGCTGCAGCCCGTCATGGCGATCGAGCTGGCACCGCCCGCCCTGGCGGGGGTCGCGTGGTTCGCGCTGGCCGGCCGCGGCACCAGCCCCATCGCCTATGCCATCGGCGGGTACGCGGTGCTGATGGCCGTGGTCCAGGTCCGCCTCGCGCCTGTCTACCTCAAGCTCCGGTTCTCACCCGGATTCTGGGCTTTCACGTTCTCGTACGCGATCGCCATCACCTGGGGCCTGGAGTGGATTACCAGGGCAGATCCTCCCGGTGCCACCGCGTACGCCATCGCCGCGATCACGGCGATTACCGTCTTCATCGGGGCGATCGCTGCCCGCACCGTGATTGCTCTCGCCCGGGGCCAGTTCCTGCGCGGCTGATCGGCTCGCCCGCCATCGGGCGCGATGGGCCGGGGCCGGCGGTGCGCTCACGGAGCCTGGGGAAGCTCCAGGCTGTCGCTTTCAGCAGGTCGTCGTACAGGTGGCCCTGGATAGTGATGGCGGGGAACCAGACGGGGACCACGGTCGCGGTGACGATCTCGAAGTTCGCGTTGAACGGCGGGGCCGCGGGCGTGTGCCTGCCAGCATGCACGCGGGCGTCGTGCTGCTGGCTGGTGTTTTCAGTGCCCGAGGCTGGCGATGAGGCCTGCGGCGAGGCCTGCGATCATGGCGAGGAGCATGAGGGTGATCAGCGTGACGAGGAGGCGCCGCCGGGACCATCCGCCCGGGCGGCCGCTGCCGCCCCCGCCTCTCATAGCCAGAGATTGTTCCCGTTCCTGGCCCGCAATCTTGGTTCTTGGCCTGCCGGAGTTATCCCTCTCCGTGCCCGTGGTGTTTCGTGGTTCTCCTCGGTCGGGTGACCAGGTTTGCCGGGTTGTCCGCTAATTTCCGGGAACCGAGGATGTCGCCATCATGGTCGGCTGATCCATGAACATCATGACCCGCTGGCTCGCGCCAGCAGCACGGAACAGGCCACGGTCCGCCCGCAGCACAACAGGCAGTCCTGCAAGCCTCGTAGGGTTACGGGCGCCGGGCGACACCGCAGTAGAAGCCGCGCGACCCGTCGCTGTCGGCGGCGGCCGGATCCTCGGCCCCCCACAGGCCGACGTAGGTGACCGCGGGGCCCGCGCCGGCATACGGCTCCACCAGGTCCAGCCCGGCGAAGAACCGCTCCACCTCAGCGCGCGGCCGCGGATAGGCATTCTCGGCGGCCTCGGCCAGCATGTCCACGCCGGCACGAACCTTGTTCGGCGGGAGGTTTTCGTAGGTTCCGTGGGACAACGCCAGGTAGCTGCCGGGCGCGACCGCGGCCATATACCGGGCAACCAGGCCCCACGGATCCGACTCGTCCGGGACGAAGTGCATCACCGCAGTCATCAGCACCCCGGCGGGCTCGGCGAAGTCGATCAGCCTCAGCAGCGGCGGATGGCCCAGCAGGGCGTCCGGGTCCCGGACGTCCGCGGTGATCACCGTCGTGGTGCCGTCCTCGGCGAGCAGGGCATCGGCGTGCGCGGCCACCATCGGGTCGTTGTCCACGTACACCACGCGGGCGTCGGCGGCCACCTTGCGCACGGCCTGGTGGGTGTTGTTCTGTGTGGGCAGCCCCGACCCGATATCGATGAACTGGCGTATCCCCTGCTCGGCGATCCAGACCGCGGCGCGGCCGTGGAAGCCGCGATTGGCCCACATCCCGTCGATGACCTCGGGCGCGGCGGCCTTCAGCTTCTCCGCGGCCGCCCGATCCACCGCGAAGTTGGCGGTCCCGCCCAGGAAATAGTCATACAGGCGGGCCGGGCTTGGCCTGGCCGGGTCCACGCCCTGGGGGACTAGGCCGGTCTCGGTCATCTTGCCTCCTTTGCCCCCGATACCCAGTCTGGCATGCTTCGCCTGATACACAAGAACGCGTCAACCGGCTGGGACATCTGGTTCTGCCAGCTCATCGCCAGCGCGGCCGACCCCGGGCGGAACCGAGGCCAGCAACGGTTCGCACCGGCAGCGAAAACAAGACTCTAGATGATCGCGGACCGAGCCGCGCGCCGGACGCATCGCGTACTCAGTCACGATTCCGGAACGGTGTGGGGTTCCAAAACGGGCATAGCTGGCTGACCTGCGGGTTGCCTGCGCTTGCTCTCCAGAATCTGTTGCAACACCTGGGATGATCATGAATGGCATGGTCTGGGTACGCGACAGAGGAGGCGCTGGTGCCGGGCAGACGGCTGACGTTAGCAGAGCGGGAGGACATCGCCTACCTTTCGGGTCATCACCTGGGGGTGCGGCAGATCGCGGCGTGGATCGGCCGGACCCGAGGTCGCCCGCGGGCGCGGCTACACAAGCGTCGACGCCAAGAGCCGCCTCGAATCAGCCGGATTCAAGGACTACCAGCGCCGCGTTCCGGAGCTGCTCATCCCGGTGCATGACACCAGCGGCGCGGTTGCCACCTGGCAGTACCGGCCGGACAACCCCCGGACCACGAAGGCGGGGAAGACCATCAAGTACGAGACCCCGGGCGGTTCCCGTCTCGTGTTCGACGTGCCGCCCCGGATCCGCGCGCAGCTCGCCGACCCGGCGGTCCCGCTGTGGATCACCGAGGGTGCACGCAAGGCCGACGCTGCAGTGTCGGCCGGGTTGTGCTGTACCGCGGGGTACGGGGTGGACGGCTGGCAGGCACCAACCCGCAGGGCGGCAAGACAGCGCTGCCGGAGTGGAAGGACATCGCGCTCAACGGCCGGCGCATCTATCTCGCGTTCGACTCCGAGCCGCGTCCAAGCACAGCGTCGTCGGCGCGTTCGGGCGCCTCGGCAACTACCTCGGCTGGCGGGGCGAGCATGATGTCCGGTTCTGCTACTACCTCCTAGCGCGATGCGGCCTGACGAGGAACCCGCCGCGCACAGTGCACCGGGCCGCCCCGGTGACGGTCACCCTGGACCTGCCCCACCTGGCGGATTGCTTCGAGCACGTGTTCTAATACCCGATGGCGATGTCCGTTGTCCGTCATGGTGCGCGTACCCGGCCGCCTGCCAGCACGGCCACCCGTGGGTACCGGGCAGAGTGCTGGCGCGTTGTGTATAACCGGTCACTGACCGCCGACGTGGGTCTTGGCGCTCGGAGCCGCTGCCAGCCTCTGCAGTCCGCCGTGACCGGTGCCACAGCGAGCGCATCCCCTAGCGCGCGGCATAACAGCCGTTTACGCCCGCCCGCGGCGCGGACCCGCGACCTGGCAGGCCGCCGCCCTGACCGCCGCGACCCTGCTCGCCAGACCGTTCCCAGGAGCGTGGCACAAGGTCTCGTGGAGGCACTGTCAGCGCGTGCCGGGGTTAGATGTGGTCCCCGGTATTGTGGCCACCGTTTACGGCGTGTCCAGTGACCAAGCGGGAGGCGGCAGAAACTACGGTCCTGCCATGGCCTTCGCGGTTGGCGACATCCGCAGCGTCTTCGGTAGGTGGCGGGTTTGCCAAGTGCGAGAGATGCTGCCGTCTGGCCCGGGGTGCCTACAGTCTTGGCGGCGGGAGGGCAGTTGGCAGGGGTGGGCGGGCTCGGCTGGGGTGCGCGCGCTGTCGCCAGGCCGCTGCGCATTCGACGCGCTGAACTGAGTCGCTCAGCGTTTCACCCGGCCGCGGAGTGCGAGCAGGGCCAGGCCGAGCAGCACAGGGCCGGTGAGGCGCAGGACGCCTTGCAGCAACTGGCCCCATGCGGTCAGCTTGACCTCGTTGTCTGTGAGGGACAAGGTGGCCCGGAACGCATACAGCAGGCTCGTCCAGTACGAGACCGGGCGCGGCGGGACAGCAAAGCCGGCCAGGCGAAACGCGACTGCCAACAGCGCGGTAACTACAGCGAGCGCGGCCACGGCCCGCCACGCACGCAGGCCGTACCCCGACACCAGCCAGTAGGCCGTCAAGACGCCGCGCTCCACCCGTCCCCGCGAGCTCGCGCCAGACTGATTGCCGGAGTTGCTGTCGCTACGTGGGCGGGCGCGACGCATCTCCATCTCGCCGTAGTAGAAGTCGGCGGCGCCCGGCTCATCCTTGATGTCCTCGCGTCCCTTGCGCAGCGCCCGGTAGAGCCCGGCGATCTGCCCCGGGTCCAGCACGCCGGGCTGCCGGTCGCCCAGCCACCCCGGCCAGTCCGGGGCGGCCCAGCCGCGGCGAGTCCGGGAGGCCGGTCAGGGTTAGCGCGCCAGGCGCGTTCCTCGGCAATCACCTCCCGCCCGCCCCACCGCCGCCCGCCCAAACCCCACTGCGACGGGGCGGTCGCGAAGCTGACGCCGGACTCCAGGCGCAGCTTGTCGAGGTTATGTGCGCCGGCGAACCGGCAGTCGGCCGCAGAGACGTTGCTTAGCCCCAGCCCGGCCACATTGACCCGCTGCAACGACACCAGCTGCGGCCGCTCGGAAAGCTCGCCTGCAGGCAGCCGCTGCCAGGCTGTGGCGATCTCATTCTCCCGCCCGGCGAGGATCTCCTCACTGGGGGCTGGAATACCGGCCAGGATCGATGGGGCGGCAAGGTCAGTGTCGTCCAGCACCACGCGGGCCCACCGCAACCGGAACTGCACGCCGCTGGGAAATCGTGCCCGGCGGCAGCACAGCCCGGCCGCGCTCACCTCGATCTGAACCGGCTGCGCGAACTGTACGTCGTCGAGCTCAAGCCGCCCGGCGGCCAGCAGAGGGCCGAACTGACGTGCTTGCTCAAACCTCGCACCGCCGAACAGAGCGTCGCCACTGAAGGCCGTCCTGTAGAACCAGGCTTTGCCGTTGAAGGTCACCTTGCCGAACTGGGCGTACCCGGGTCCTTTGAAGTTCGCCACGTCGAACAAGGCGTCGCCGGTGAAGGTCGCCATGCCGAACACGGCGAGGCGGGTGAAGGTCGCCTGGTTGAACCAGGCGTCGCCGGTGAAGGTCGCCCTGTCGAACCAGGCGAGGCCGGTGAAAGTCGCCTCGCCGAACCGGGCGTCGCCGCTGAAGGTCACCTCGCCGAACTGGGCGTCGCCGGTGAAAGTCGCCTGTTCGAACCGGCAGCCTTTGATTAGCGGCTTTTTCTTCCGGCGCGGGGCTGCCGTGAGGATCCGTTCGAGGAGGGTAGGCGTTATGGATACCCCGCGTGCGTCGATAGCGCCGGTTTCGCCGACCAGCTTCAGCGCGTCGGCAGTCTCCTCCTCGCTGGCATGGGCCAGGCACATCCGGGCCGCGGCGAGGCGGATGCCGATGCATCCGGCCTGTTCACACGTCGGCCACCCGATTTCGGCTTGCTCGGCCATCCCGCATCCGGGTCCGCGCACATGCGCATCTACAGGGTGTCCCAGCCCAGCTTCGCATCTTTTGCGGGCCGCCGGACCACTCCACCCGATCCTGCGCACCGGGATCCCCCAGATCAGCCAACCGCCGCCGCTGACTGGAGCAGTTCTCCCACAAGGGAACTGGGCGTGAACGGGCCGGACGGAATCCGCAGCCACGCACAGGCCGGTCACCAAGCACCTAGCGGGACCCGGGCGCGCTTCAGCCGGTGACTTGTGCCCGTGCATGCTCCCGCCGCCACCTGGCTCGGGCTGACGCAGCGGAACGAACCCGTACATCGCTTGCGGATGCTCAGAGACCAAAGACCCCCTGGGCAGCTGGTCCCGCTCATGAACTGCCCCTGATCTGGACGTCATGCAGTGGCCGAGCGGGACGCTACGACACCAGCACCACTCCCGACAGCCACACCAGTGGCGGCGGCAGGAAATTGCAGAGATCGGTCAACGGTCAGCCTCAAACCGTGTCTCCAAGGTGGCCTGGTCGCCGTGTGACTACGCGCCTGCCCGCGGCGAGCGGCCGAGAGGATCGGGGCACCTGAAGGTCGCGTGCAGGGCCGAGGGGTGCACGTCGGCCTGGTACAAGCCCAGGCACGAGCCGGGTACCGGCAGCTGGGGTGCCGCGGCAAGGCCGTCAGGGTTAACGTGCGCCTGGCGCCATAGCTACAGGCGCTCCCCCGTCGCCTTGTCCCAGCCGAGCCGTTTGATCTGCTCCTGCATGAAATCCGCGCAACGGCTCGCGGACTCCTCGGTGGGGTGGTTGTGAGGGCAGCGCCATGTCCGCCCCGTGCTCCTGTCGATGACCTGCCCGCCGTACTGCTCCGGCGCTCCCGGCTTAGGAGCCGGTCCCCACGGCGGGCCGCCAGACGCCCGCGGCGGCCCGGTCACGCCCGCGGTACGGGCCGGGTCACCGGCGTAGGCAACCCCGGACTGGCCCGCGATGCGGCGCGGCAGCGGAGGCGCGGGCGGCCCGGGAGCAGGCTCGGGGAGGTCAGGCCCGGTGTCGGCCCCTTCCGCGGGAGGGCTGTCAGTCCGCGGAGGGGACGTGATCACCGCGGCCAGCGACAAGGCCAGCAGCACGGCCAGGAAGATAACCAGCCACAGACTCGCCTCGTCTGCCTGCGCGGGGCTCAGGGCTGCCATCGGTCCCCCTTCCGGAGGGACACGACTTATAGACGCCCGGGACCCTGACGCGGTGCACACCGCTCTGTCGGCTATCGCCTGCCACGAGCCGGATGCAGATGACCCCGGCCGAGCGCCAGGTCGCCGGCTTGGTGGGCGAAGGACTTGCCAGCAAGGACATCGCCGCCCGGCTGTTCGTCTCACCCCGCACCGTGCAATCCAAACTCACCCACATTTACGGCAAGCTCGGCATCACCTTCAGAGTGCAACTTGCCCAGCAGGCCGGCCGCCACCCGTAAGCCTCGCGAAAGCCCTCGCTGGCTGCCGTCACTTGAGCTACGTACCGGCAGCAAGCCCAGCCATGTCGGTATCAGCCGAGCAGCCGTGAGCACGTCATGACCCTCCTGCACGACCTCGACGTCCGGGCCAGCGACGACGCCGCCGACCAGCTGCTCCGCAGCCTTCACCCCGCCCGGTCACTCGCGACGCCGTTGCCTTACCGGTCTGCTACCCGAGAACCGCGCTCCATTAGACGGCGCAGAACGACCTAATCTGCATGCCTCGACCGATGATCTTGGATGAGACGCTAGCCGCCCAGATCGGCGGCTCTTCGCCCTCGTCGTCAGCGCTGTTACCAGCCACGGTAGGTAGCCATCGGCCAGGTGCGGCCGGGTGCTTTCGGCCGTTTCCGGCTGAAGAAGGCCGCGCTCCGGAGGGCCATCTCCTCGGCCGGGACATTCTCGATGTGCTGGCTCATCAGCCACTGCTGG
>Ga0070699_100004588_pt1 | contig 12222 bp, 11 predicted proteins | sample KBSK1503metaG_FD_65473 | JGI IMG/M metagenome (GOLD analysis project Ga0070699, IMG submission 65473) | Corn, switchgrass and miscanthus rhizosphere microbial communities from Kellogg Biological Station, Michigan, USA - KBS K1-50-3 metaG | ecosystem: Host-associated > Plants > Roots >...
TACCCGCACAGACACCTCCGGATCCGGCCCGCCCGATCCCCGGACGACTGATTGCATCCTGGTGCCAGTGAGGCAAGCGGGACAAGAGGTGTCCATGTAACAACAACGCCGTGGGAGTCGGTGGCGTGCTCGGTGATGGGCAGGTCGGTGGCGTTGCCGAGGATCTCATCGAGGACGAAGTGCGCTTCGCGCCAGATGGGGACCATGATCCGGGTGCCGTAGGTGGACCACTGGTCGGAGACGTGGGTGTAGGTGGACAGCACTTTCCCGCCGAAGATGTTCATGTGCCGGGCGGTGAGCGACTTGCCGCGGACGGGGAACCGCTGCCCGTCCGAGGACGACATGGTGCCGCAGCCGAACATCTGTGACAGCGGCAGGGCGTGGTGGTAGTTGACCAGCACGCGGCTGGCGTCGCGGAGCGTCTCCTCCCGGACGTACCATTCCTCGGTCCAGGCCAGCACGTCGTAGGAGACGCCGCAGGACTCGCTCATCTGCGTCAGCCCGAGGTTGGTGGCGCGGGCTATGAGGACGGCGAGGATGTTGCGCTTGGTCTCGGTCGAGCGGGCGTGCTTGTGCCCGCCGGCGTGGGTGAAGCAGCCGAGGAAGCCGGTGCGGTGGTCCAGCTCGATGAGCAGGGAAGCGACCGGCGCGAACGGCAGCATCCCGGCCAGTTCCTCTTTCAGCGCGCGGGCCTCGGCCGGGATGTCCTCAGCGGACAGCGGCGGGATCACCAGGTTCCCGTCGTCGTCGAGCCGGACGGCCCCGGTGTCACTGCTGGAGGCCGAGGCCAGCACGTCCTCCAGGTCCTGGAGCGCGGCGTCCATCTCGGCCTTGCCCTGCTCGAGTGCCTTGGCCGCGTCGCTGCTCTTGCCGGCGAGCGCACAGAACTCGCTGCGCCGGGCCGTCCACTGCGCCGGGGTGAACAGGTAGCTGGACGGGTCGGCGTAGCGGCGCGAGCCGGGCACGTAGATGTCACCCGAGCGCAGCCCGTCGCGGACCGCCAGCAGCACGCACAGCTCCCAGTAGTGCCGGTAGGCGGTCACGTTCCCGCTGCGCCGGGCCTGCGCGAGGTAGTCCGCGTACCGGCGCGGCACGAAACTGTCCGGCGCGTCGTCGGGGACTTTCCGTGCTCCGGAGTCGTTCAGCTGACGCAGGATGGTCAGGGCCTGCATCAGCTCGCCGGTTCCCGGGCCGCCCTGGAAGCCGGTTATGGCCAGGGCCTGCGGGGTGAACTGGCGCAGGTAGGCGTAGGAGGCCTCCAGGGCCGACAGGTGCCCGTGGTCGGCGGGCAGCGGCGTCCACTGGCCCGTCTGGGTCTCCTTGAGCCGGTCCATGCCGATCGTGCCGCGCAGCAGGCCGCCGACCTTCTCATCGGGCACGGACGGGTCGGCCAGCACGGGAAGGATCACCTCCAGCAGCCGCTGCCGGTCTTCGCCTTTGCGTGCCCGCTCTGACAGCTGCCGGTCGGTCCTGATCCTGGCGTTCGACTCCCGCGCTGAGACTGCCTGGTCGAACACCGCGATCAGCTCGTCCAGCACGTCGATCGCGGACTGGCTGATCAGGGCCAGCAGGATCGGGTAGCGGCGCTGCGGCTCACGCCGCTCCAGCGCCTGGTTTGTCGACCGGCGCCCTGCCGAGGCCAGGAACCGGCGGCGTTCGGCGGGCAGCATCGACAGGTCCAGGTTGTGGGCGTCCAGGCCGCGCAGGTACTCCAGCCGCTGGGCGGTCGCGTTCACCGCGCTGGCGGTCGCCTCGGTGACGCGTTCGTTCAGCCAGGCCAGCCGTGTGCTGCCCAGCCCGGCATCGACCATCAGCAGCCGGTCCAGGTCCGATGTCCGCTGCGGCGTGAGCAGGTGCTCGACTTTCTGGTGCGTCATGCCCGCACCCGCAGTCGCGGCCGGCGGGCCCGGCTGGTCACCGACGAGCCCCTCGACGACCTCGGGGCCAGGAACTGGCGCGGGCATCTCGTGGCGAAGGCCGCGACGAACGCGGTGATGAACCGGTGGCGCGACGGGCCGGACACCCCGGACGGCGTGCGGGCCCGGTTGAGGCCGGGCGATGAGGCGGACGCGGATTACCGGCAGCGGATCGCCGGCCTGCTCGGGCGGCTCGACGACGCGACCATCGCCCTGGCCATCAGCGGCACCAGGGATCTCAGCTCGGCCTGGGCCCGCCTGCCCGCGGGCGGGATGCTGCGGCTGCAGTGGCCGCTGCCGCGGCCTTAGGCAGGTCAACCCACGGGTTGAGGCGCACATCAACCCGGACTCCCAGCCACGGGCCGACGCTACGCGGGGCCGCCCGGAGGCACGCTCACGTCATGAACATCAACATGTACGTGATCAACGCCATCCTCATCCTCATGGTCATCCGGCAGATCCGCGAGCACCCGCTCGACCTGCGGTCGCTGGCCGTCCCGGTGCTCGCCGTAGGCTGCGCCGCGGTCCTGTTCCTGCATTCGGTTCCCGGCGGCGGCGGCGACACCGTGCTGGAGCTCAGCTGCGTGCTCGCTGGCGCGGTCATGGGCGCGATCGGCGGCCTGGCCACCGGGCTGCGCCTCGGGGCCGACGGCCGGCCGCTCGGCCGTGCGGGCTGGCTGGCGGCCAGCATGTGGGTCGGCGGCGTCGGCGCGCGGCTGGCCTTCGCCGTGGCGGCGAGCAACGGCGCGAGCCCGGCGATCGCCCGGTTCAGCATCGCGCACCACATCACCGGCTCGGCGGCGTGGGTGGCGGCACTGATCATGATGGCGCTGGCCGACGTGCTCACCCGGCTGGTGATCATCTACCTGCGTGGCCGGCGGCTGGTCGGCCCGGCGGCCACCGCGGTCCGTACCCCGGCAGGCATCCGTGCCTGATCTGGCATCGCCGCTCGCCGAGGGCCACACTGGGTCCATGAAGGCACGGCCGGCCGCGGCGGGCCTGATGCACAGCGCCGCGGTGCCCGCCGACCACGAGCCCGGATCGGTCCGGGTGGCCGCGGCGCGATCTCGCGCCCGCGAGCGGGGTGACGCCCAGCGGCAGGCGCTGCGGCCGCTGGGCGTGCTGTTCATTGCCGTAGTGGTAACGATCAGCGCCCAGACCCAGCCCGCGCCCGGCCTGCGCGGCGCCGGCCTGGGGGTGCTCGTCGCGCTCGCGGTGTACGCCGCGGCGGTCGCGACCGCGATCAGCGTCGGCTGGGCCCGCCGCGGTCCGGCGGCACAGGCTGCGGTGAGCCTGCTGATCGGCGGCTGCGGAGTGGCGCTGGCCGTCCTGCAACCGAGGGGACCGGTGGAGATAGCGGCGAGCATGGGGGTCTGGATCGCGGCGGTCAGGCTGCCGCCGGTCCCGGCCGCGGCCGTCGCCGGGGCGATCACCATCGGGCTCGCCACGGCGGTCGGCCTGACCGCCCATCCGGCCGCCCAGGCGGCCATCACCGCCACGCTGCTGTGCCTGCTGCTGGCGGTGACCGGCCAGTTCATCCGGCGCGGCCGGCAGAGCCAGGATCACACCGAACTGCTGCTGGCCCAGCTCCAGGACGCCCGCGAGGGCGAGGCCGCGGCGGCTGCGCTGGCTGAGCGGAGCCGCATCGCGGGGGAGTTGCACGACGTTCTCGCGCACTCGCTGTCCGGCCTGGCGATCCAGCTTCAGGGCGCCCGTAAGCTCGCCGCCAGGGAAGCGGTCAGCGAGGGCCTGCGGGCCGCGATCGAGCGCTCGGCCGAGCTGACCAAATCCGGGCTGGCCGACGCGCGGCAGGCGGTCGGGGCCTTGCGCGGCGAGCGGCTCCCTACCGTGGACCAGCTGGCGTCCCTGGTCGAGGATTTCCGCCGCGACACCGGAGCCGACGCCACCCTTCGAGTCGACGGGGAAAGCCGCCCTCTGCCGGCCGAGGCCAGCCTGGCGCTGTTCCGCGGCGCACAGGAGGCGCTAACTAACATCGCCCGCTATGCGCCCGGCGCCATCACGGCGGTCACCGTGACCTATCAGGCTGACCGAACCGTAGTCACCATCGAAGACCACGTCAGCGGGCCGCAGACCACAATCCTCGCCGACGCGGGCGGCGGACACGGGCTGACGGCGATGCGCGAGCGAGCCGCCCGGGCCGGCGGCGCGGTCCGGGCCGGACCGACCAGCGACGGATGGCGAGTCGAACTCGAGGTGCCGACGTGACGACCGAGGCGATCCGGGTCCTGATCGCCGACGACCAGCGGGTCGTCCGGGACGGCCTGAGCATGCTGGTGGCACTCATCGATGGTGTCGAGGTCGTCGGCACGGCCAGCGACGGGGCCGAGGCGGTACAGCTTGCCGCGGCGTACCGGCCCGACGTGATCATGATGGACCTGCGTATGCCGGGCACCGACGGTATTTCCGCCACGGCGGACCTGCGTGAGCGGCTGCCGGCTACCCGGGTGCTGGTGCTGACCACCTACGCGGACGAGGACGCGATCCTGCCCGCGCTCCGGGCGGGGGCCCGGGGGTACCTGACCAAGGATGCCAGCGCCGAGCAGATCGAGGCCGCGATCCACGCCGTGCACGCCGGGCAGACTTACCTGGATCCCGTCGTCCAGGAACGGCTGGTGGCCGCGGTGGTCAGCCAGCCCGCGGGCGCCGCGTCAGGTCCCGGCACGGAGCGCAAACTTCCCGACGGGCTCACCGCCCGCGAGGCCGAGGTGCTCAGGCTGCTCGCGTCGGGCCTGAGCAACGCCGAGATCGCCGGCCGCCTGTTCCTCAGCAACGCCACGGTCAAGACGCATATCAACCGGATCTTCGCCAAGACGGGCGCCCGCGACCGCGCCCAGGCCGTCAGGTACGCCTACCAGCACGGCATGGCGACGACCGCGCAGTGACACGATGACCGGGTCGTGGCACGATAAGTGCAGGTCTGGAGCTGACCTGGAGGGGTGTTGTGCGGGTGGAAGTGAGCGCCGAGGCGGGGGAGTTCGTTCGCGGGCGCGGCGGGAGAGTGTGGGTCTGGGCGGCTCATCCGCGGGTGTGCTGCTGGGGGACCCCGGCGTACATGCACGCGGCCACCGTGCCGCCGCCGGGACTATCCGGTTTCAGCCCGGCGCACGCGGACGGCCTGGAGGTCTGGTTCCGTGCCCCCGCGGGCCGGATGCCCGGCGTGCTGGAGATCGGGGTGCGCGGGCGGCGCCATCCCCGGGTCGAGGCCTACTGGGACGGCTGCTCCTTCGCCTTATGATCCGGCGCCTTATGATCCGGCGCCTTATGATCCGCGAGCGCTTAGCCCGGGGCGACGGCGACGGCCTCGATCTCGACCAGCTGGTCCCGGTAGCCGAGCACGGTCACGCCGAGCAGGGTGCTGGGCGCGTCATGCTCGCCGAAGGCCGCGCTGACCACATCCCAGGCCGCGACCAGGTCGTCCCGTTCGGCCGAGGCGACGAACACGGTGGTCTTGAGCACGTCGGCCAGCGTGGCACCGGATTCGGCCAGGGCGGTGGCGAGGTTGGCCACGGCCAGGCTGGCCTGGGCCCGGACGTCACCCGCGCCGACCACCTCACCCCGGTCGTCCAGGGGGCACGCCCCGGCGGTGAAGATCAGCGCGCCGCGTGCGGCGACCGAGGCGTAGGCGTAGGGAACGCCGGTGTACAGGCTGCCGGAGCGGACCAGGTTGACGGTCATGGTCAGAACCTTACGTCGAGGACACGTGCTTGCCGTTCCGGAAGTCCGAGGCGAACGTGCCGGCGACCGCGGACATGACGGCGTGACTGGAGATGATCAGCCCGAGTTCGCGGTTCTGGTTGAGGGAGGTGCTGGAGAAGTTCTCCGAGCCGATGAAGATCTTCCCGTGGCTGGTGCCGTAGTCGGCCTCGACCACCTTGCCGTGGATGTAAAAGCCGGTGGAGGAGCTGTAGTAGCTGATCCGGATCCCGGCCCTGGCCAGCTTGGAGAACGCGCTGTCGTACTCGCCGCTCTCGTTCTCCCCGCAGACCTGGACGTCGACGCCGCGCTTGGCCGCCCTGATGAGCGCGTTCTCAATCGTCCTGTCGCCCATCTCCTCGCTGTAGATGCGCAGGCTGCTGGTCGCGCCGTTGATGAGGCCGAGCAGATGGTCCTGCGAGTCGGTGGGCGACCAGACCAGGTCGCTCCCGTCACCGGGCCGGACGGCCTTGCCCTTGAAGTCGGCGTTAAACACGGCGGTGATGGCGGAGACGTCGGCCCGTTCGGTATCTGTCACCAGGAAGTCCCGTGACGTCGTGTAGTACCGGCTGGTCAGGTTGGCCGTCATGATAACGGCCTTCGTCTCGTCGATGATCACGGTCTTCTGGTGGGTGTACCGGTACTTCGGCGAGGACCAGGTCACCGCGACGCGGTGTGAGCGGAGGTAGGAGTACGCGCCCGAGTTCACGCTCCGCGCCCGCCGGTCCAGGATCACCCGCACCTGCACGCCGCGCTGGGCCGCGGCCGCCAGGTCATGCTCGGCCGTGGTGTCGGAGAACTCGTACATGGTCATGTCGATGCTGTGCCTGGCGCCGTTGATGAGGCTGTAGACGGGGGAGAAGCCCGCCCCCGGCTCCACGATCAGCGACCCGGACCTGGTCACGCCCGGGGTCGCGGCCTGTACCGGGTCTGCCGTGGAGGCGCCGCCCGGGGCGGCGTTCGAGACCTGGATCTTGCACCCGGTCACGGCGAGCAGGACGACCGCGAGGGACGCCGCGGCGGAGAGGGCACTTCGACGGAACATGAACGGGATCCTCCCATCGGGGACCGTACACTTCTGCCTGATCGCCCTCATCTACCCCCGCCGGGCAAAGTAAGCCAGAACGGGCTCGGCTACGAGACCGGACTCGTCACGCCGGGCGGCCATGCCGAGGGCGGCGGCGCCGGCGCCGGCAATGTCGGTGGCCTGGCCTAGCCTCGCGCTATGGACATCATCCTGATTCCCGGTTTCTGGCTCGACGCCTCGTCCTGGGACGAGGTCATCCCTTCTCTCCGGCAGGCAGGGCACCGCGTGCGAGCGCTGACGCTGCCCGGCATGGAGTCGAAGGACGCCGACCGCTCCGAGATCACCCTGCGCGACCACGTCGACGCGGTGGTCGAGGTGATCGACTCCATCGACCCGGTCGGCGGCAAGGTCGTGCTCGTCGGGCACTCCGGCGGCGGCGCGATCGCCCACGCCGCGGCCGACGCGCGGCCCGGCCGGGTCGCCCGGGTGGTCTACGTCGACAGTTTGCCGATGGGCGAGGGCGGCCTCATCAACGACGAGCTTCCGGTCGAGAACGGCGAGGTCCCGCTGCCGGAGTGGTCGTTGTTCGAGAAGGAGGACCTGGTCGACCTCGACGACGACCTGCGCGCGGCCTTCCGCGAGCGGGCGATCCCCACGCCCGTGCACGTCTCCAGCGACCGCCAGCGGCTGTCCGACGAGCGCCGCTACGACGTGCCCGTCACGGTCATCGCGTGCGAGTTCTCCAGCGCGATGCTCCGGGACTGGATGGCCCAGGATCACCCGGGCCTGCGCGAGCTCGCGAAGGTCCGCGACGTCGGCTACATCGACCTTCCCACCGGCCACTGGCCGCAGTTCACCAAGCCCGGAGAACTCGGCCAGGCAATCCTGGCGAGCGTGGCGCCGCCGGAAGAAATGACACAACTGTAATTCGAGCTGGCCCGGGTCCGGCCGGTCCTCAGCCCACGTGCACGTGGGGGCGGCGGGACCGGTCGGGCTCGGCGCGGCGCAGGATCTCGCGGGTGACCGGGGCCACCTCACCGGAACCCCACAGGATGAAGCGGAGGAAATGGACCAGCGGGCTGCCTTCGGTCCAGTCGAAGTAGACGTGCGGCATCAGCCCGAACTCGTCCCGCATGGCCAGGCAGATCGCGGCGATGCCGTTGGGCACGGCGGCGCTGCACACGGTCAGCACCTGGTAGCCGAACCGTTCTTCGCCCGCGATCGCCAGGTCGGACTCGAACTCCGAGGCGTCGGCCACCGACACCTCGAGGAACACCGTAGGTTCGTCCTCCGGGATACGGCTGACCTCCCGCTCCTCCTGCCATTTGGCTCGGTATTCCTGCTCGTCCCGTTCGTCCGGTTCGTTGGCGATGACGTTGATGACCCCGGCGGGGACCGCCTCCCGCAAGAAGCGGGCCGCGGTCTCGTCGAAGGTGACGCCGGTGGCGCGCAGCTCGTAGGCCCGGCTCACCCGGGAGACTAGCGACACGATCAAGATGGCGGCGATGAAGCAGCCCGCGATCTTCAGCCTGTCCGGCCGCTCCACCATGTTGGCCACCGTGGTCACCGCGAAGACCAGCGTGATCAGCGCGTACGCCCACGTCATCCGGTCGCGGCGGCGGCGGGCGGACAGCGTCACCGCGAACGCGGCGGAGGTGATCAGCACCAGGACGCCGGTCGCGTACGCGCCCGCCTGGGCATCCACGTCGGCGTCGAAGACCCAGGTGACCAGGAAGGCGACGGCCGCGAACACCAGCACCAGCGGGCGGGCGGCCAGCGCCCACGCCGGGGCCATCCCGTACCGGGGCAGGTAGCGGGGGACCAGGTTGAGCAGGCCGGCCATGGCCGAGGCGCCGGCGAACCACAAGATCGCGATGGTGCTGACGTCATAGGCGGTGCCGAACCCGTTGCCCAGGTACAGGTGCGCCAGGTAGGCCAGGGCCCGGCCGTTGGCGCCCCCGCCGGGCTGGAACTCCCGCGCCGGGATCAGTACGGCGGTGGCGAAGCTGGAGGTGAGCAGCAGCACCGCCATGATCGCGGCGGCCACCGACAGCAGCCGGCGGGTACCGGCGATGCGCCGGGCCAGCCGTTCTCCGGCTGTGCCTTCTCCGTCCGCCACCTGCGGCATGACCAGCACGCCGGTCTCGAATCCGGACAGGCCCAGGGCCAGCTTGGGGAAGGCGACCAGCGCGACGCCGATCACGGCCAGCGCGCTGGAATGCTCCTGGGTTAGAGCCGACCACCAGTCGGTCACGAGCGCCGAGCCGGTGGCCACGTGCACCAGGGCGTCGCCCACTACGACCGCGTTCAGCGCGAGGTACACGCCGACCAGCACGACCGCGATCCCGATGGCTTCGCCGAACCCGCGCAGGAACACAGCGGCCAGCGCGGCCAGCAGCACCAGGGTGACCACGAACTGGTGCCCGTGCACGAAGTGCGGCGCGTAGGGGTTCTCCAGCAGGTGCGTCGAGGCGTCCGCCGCGGGCAGGGTCATCGTGATCAGGAAGTCAGTCGCCGCGAAGCCCAGCAGCACCAGGACCAGGATCTTGCCGCTCCACCACGAGAGGATGCGCTCGAGCATGGCCAGCGACCCCTCGCCGTAGGGGCTCTCCGCCGCCACCCGCCGGTACACCGGCAGCGCCCCGAACAGGGTGACCAGGATCAGCACGATGGTGGCCAGCGGCGAGACGAGCCCCGCGGCCAGGAACGCGATGGCCGGCTGGTAGCCGATGGTGGAGAAGTAGTCGACGCCGGTCAGGCAGACGACCTGCCACCACGAATGGCCCGCCTCGTGCTCGCTGACCTGCCGATGCGGGCCGGGATGCCGCCCCTCCCTGGCTGGGTGCCCCGCGCTGTCCCGCGCCCCTCTCGCCATCGGGGCACCGTATCAGCTTGATGTCCGGTCCACCGGACTCCGGGCCGCGGACCTGCCCGGCGGCTGTCCGCCCAGCACGGCCGTTGCGGCAGGCATCAGCACCGGCCTGGACCTGGCCGGGCAGCGGGCCGTGGTGACGAGGCCAGCACGGGCATCGCGGCCGCCATCTCGGACGACTACCTACCTTGAGGGATAACAGCAAGAAGCGTGTCACGGTCGGCATCAGCCGCGGACACGGCTGGAGCGGATGGTCGCCTGCACGAGTCCTGATACCGAACGGACGATAATGGGCGCCGTGGACGACAGCCACTACAGCCTCGTCATCGCGGCCGCCCAGGCGGCGGGACCGTGTCCTGTAGGGGAGGAGGCGGCGTGGGGCCGCCGGGTCCACGGCCTGACCGTGGACCTGCACCTGATCGCCCAGCAGGCGAAGCAGGACATCGAGCGGCTGGAGTCGGCGCGGACCTTCATCGCGTTCCTGGAGAAGGTCGAGATCGAGGAATCGAGCCGCCGCGGGCTGCTCACCTTGCGCTTGCCGTCGGGCGAGAGCGAGCCGATCCGCACCGAGCAGAAGGACACCGACCGCGGCCAGGCGATGATCGAGCGGGCCCGCTCCCTGGAGGGACGCTGGGTGCTGGTCTACCGGTACAACGAGCGGAAGACAGGGCAGCGGAACCAGTCGGTCCGGATGCTGGCGCACCTGATGGATCTCGGTACAGACGGAGCCGTACCCGGCACCACGGCGAAGAAGATGGTGCTGCAGGAGGCGGGCGGGGACGTGGCGCGTGCGCAGCAGGCGTGGACAGTCGCGGGCCTGCCGGGGAGTGGCCCGGTCAGCGTCGATCAACTGGAGCAGGCCCGCGTGGCAGCGCGGGAAGCCGGATAACGCCTCAGGAGACAGCGCATCTTCACCCTGGCGGTCCTGCCAGGAAAACCGATAACAGCAAGAAGCGTGCGGTAGAACGGGGCCTGACTCACCCTTCCGGGGGAGTTCTAGGTCCGGGTCGGATCGGGTTGAACGGGCCGGACCGTTTCGGTTCGGCCCGGACCACATCATGACCAGCACTTGGGAGGGGAGGTTTGGCTGGATGCTTCTTGCTGTTATCACACAGGAGGGGTATTCTTCCGGCATGCTGACGGGGGAGGACCGCAGGCCTGCAGAGGCGGCCATCAACGACTTCATCCGTCATCTGGCCAGCCAGGACTTCGCTCTCACCACTCGACGGATCCGCCGGCATTTCCTGGACGAGTACCTGCTTCATGTCCAGCACGCCACCGACAGCGCCGATGTTACGGTCAGGGAGCTCATGAGTCCCGGGCGGGCCGCCGAGTGGCTCGCTGACGCGGCCGACAGTAAAACCCGCACCCGCAACACCCTCAGCGGTCCTGACGCCGCCGCCTACTCCAACTCGATGCGCGTGCGCATCGACTCCTACAATGCCTTCGCCGAATTCCTCGGCCTGCCCGACCGCTACGACCGCCAGCGGCCCGCCCCTGGCGACTACCTAAGCCCGGCCGACACGGAGCGGCTGCTTCACGACCTCGCTGTCCGCAGGCCCATCCACGCCAACGTCGCGACGGCGCTCCGTACCGCCGCCATGGCCGCACTCGTCGCCGACACCGCCCGGAACGTTCCCGAGCTCGCCCGGCTCAACGTCAGCGCCCTGCACCTGGACGGCGAGGCACACGTCGAACTCACCGACGGCTCCTGCCCGCTCGGCGCCGCGACCGTGCAGATCCTGACCCGATGGCTCAGTGCCCGGGCCGCGATCATCGCGGAACTCGAGGGCAGCGACCCGGGCTACCTGTGGATCCCGACGAAACCCGGGCGGCCCCGCGGTGGCCGCCCGGCCGTCAAGCCCGGCCTCTCGCGCGCGGCCGTTCGCACCCTGCATGCCGCCCACCGAACCCTCGTCAGCCAGGTACGCGGGAGCCCGCTTCGTCCTGGCGCCTTCCGCGCCGTCAGCCCGTCACATTTCCGGCCCGGCCAAGATTCCTGAAGACCCGCCTAGCCCGGTGGAAGCCCATGCCAGCACGAACCCGGCCTGCACGTCGGTCTCAAGTCGGCGGGCCCAAGTCCCCGCGTGGCGGAGGAGAGGAGACCGCTCCGGTCCTACTTTACATAATGTACATTATCGGCACAGAACTGTGCACGATAGTGGTCGGATATGGGTGTCCGTTGTCCCGTCTCACGGAACAGTCGAATCTCAGCCATCATGTCGGAAGACATGTCGTACCGCGGCTGTCATGTCGCCACGGTGTACGGTCCTCGTATGGAGGTCGCTGAGCTGGCGCATCTGCGCCGGGCCCGGGACTTGCTGGATCGTGAGTACGCACGGCCGCTGGACGTCCCGGTGATGGCACGCGCTGCGCTGATGTCACCGTCACTGTTCTCCCGCCGGTTCCGCGAGGCGTACGGCGATACACCGTACGGCTACTTGCAGGCTAGACGCGTGGAACGGGCGATGGCGCTGTTGCGCGGTGGCCGCATGTCCGTGACTGACGTGTGCATTGCCGTGGGATTCACCTCGCTCGGCTCGTTCAGCTCGACGTTTACGCGCCTTGTAGGCGAGCCGCCGTCCGTCTACAAGGCGCGTGACCACTCGCGGCTCGCAACGGTTCCGCCGTGCATGACGCGCGCCTGGGCGCGCCCGGGGTGGATCGCGCAGCCATGCAGGATCGGAGAAGCG
>Ga0070699_100004589_pt1 | contig 12221 bp, 11 predicted proteins | sample KBSK1503metaG_FD_65473 | JGI IMG/M metagenome (GOLD analysis project Ga0070699, IMG submission 65473) | Corn, switchgrass and miscanthus rhizosphere microbial communities from Kellogg Biological Station, Michigan, USA - KBS K1-50-3 metaG | ecosystem: Host-associated > Plants > Roots >...
GCGTATCCAGCACAGAACGTCGCGGCGGGACCTCGTCGCCGCCCGCTGACGCGTTCGGGCCGTGGCGCTCGCGCGTATCCAGCACAGAACGTCGCGGCGGGACCTCGTCGCCGCCCGCTGGGGCGTTCAGGCCGTAGCGCTCGCGCGTATCCCCTCGGATTCGAAATTTGCGATAGTCGCCCCGGCGCATCCGGCCGTCCTCGCACACCACCATCGACGCAACGGTCTCACTGCCTTGAATCGTGGAGATGTCGAAGCATTCGATGCGTCGAGGAAGGGTGGGCAGTGACAGGATGTGCTGCAGCGTTTCGAGCGCATCGTACTGCGCGGCGCGCGCCTGATTGAACCGCGTCTGATAGGCGAGCGCCGCGTTTCTGTTGGCCAGATCGACGAAGCCGCGCTTCTCGCCGCGCTGCGGCACGAGGATCTTCACGCGGCGTCCGGCGCGCGCGGACAGGTACTCTTCGATGGCTTCGCGCTCGTCGGGCTCCGCCGGCACGTGAATCTCCGGCGGCGCGCCGCGCAGCTCGTAGAACTGCTGGATGGCCGCGGCCAGCACTTCGCCGTCGCTCGTGGCCGCACTCGAGCGGCTCACTCCTTCTCGCTCCTCCTCCGTCCCGAGCTCGACGCGCTCGACGACTCGGCCGCTCCGCACCTGAAAGACCTGCACGGCGACGCCCGCGGGGCCGCGCTTCAGACCGAAGACGTCGCGGTGTCCGAGCTCGGCGGTCGCCATCTTCTGCTGGCGATCGTGGAGCGCCTGCACCGTGCGCATCGCGTCGCGCATCTGCGCCGCCTCTTCGTACCGTTCTCCGTCGGCCGCCGCGAGCATCCGCGCCCGAAGCGTCTTCACGAGCTCTTCGTTCTTGCCTTCCAGGAACAGCTGCGTCATCTGGACCGCGCGCGCGTACTCGTCAGGCGCGCAGATAGTATCCACGCACGGGGCGATGCAGCGCTTGATGTCGTATTCCAGGCACGGACGGCCACGTTTGCCGGTGATCACCTCGTTGCACGATCGGATGCCGAACAGCCGATGCGTGAGCGCCATGGTCTTGCGGGCGAAATGCGCCGGCAGGAACGGGCCGGCGTAGAAGCTGCCGTCGCGCTCGACGCGGCGCGCGACGAGGACGCGCGGACACGCTTCGTTCGTCGTCAGCTGCAGGTACGGATAGTTCTTGTCGTCGCGGAGCAGGATGTTGTACTTCGGCGTCCGCTGTTTGATCAGGTTGTTCTCGAGCGCCAGCGCCTCGACGACCGAATCGGTGACGATGATCTCCAGGCGGACGACTTCGTCGAGCAGCGCGTCGGTCTTCGGGTCGCCGCCGTAGGCGCCAAGATAGTTGCGGACCCGGTCGCGGAGGGCCCGCGCCTTGCCGACGTAAATCGTGTCGCCATCCGCGTTGAAGTACAGGTACACTCCCGGCTGCTCCGGCAACCGGGCAATCTGCTCCTTGAGATCCTGGATGGCCATACGCTACTATGTCGCGATTTCGTCGCGTGTCTGAACCCTCCATTATAAGCGAGGCATGTCGGCAGCCCCAGCAACCGTTGAACGACTGACGCCCAAGCGACCTCGGCAGCGCCTGACGTTCACCGGCGCGATTGGCGCGATCTGCATGTTCCCGCTGCGCGCGATCATCGCGGCCTGCGTGAAGCTGCGGATCCACCCGAACGTGCTGACGTTCGTCGGCGTGGTCATCAACGTCATGGCGGCGTGGGCGCTCGCGCTCGGCCGCTTCATGCTCGCGTTCGTGATCATGCTGGTTGCGAACATCTTCGATTTCATCGACGGCAAAGTGGCGCACGAGCTGCAGCTCCAGTCCAAGTTCGGCGCCTTCTGGGATTCGACGCTCGATCGCTTCTCGGACCTCGCGCTGCTCACGGGGCTCATCTTCCTGTACTCGCGGCTCGGTCGGAGCGACTACGTCCTCGTCGCCGCGCTGACGCTCATCTTCTCGATCATGACCAGCTACGCGCGGGCGCGCGCCGAATCGCTCGTCGAGAAATGCAAGGTCGGCTTCATGGAGCGGCCCGAGCGCATCGTGTTGTTCATGATTGGCGCCGCGACCAACCGGATGGCCGGCGTGCTCTGGGTCATCCTGGCGCTGTCGGTGCTGACGGTCGCCAACCGGATCTACTACACCTACCTCGCGCTCAACCGGCGCGCGCTCCCCTCCAGGGAAGGGTTGCGAGGTTTCTTCAACCGCGCCTTCTTCTGGACCGACGAGCGTGCAACGCTTCCGTACGATCTCTGGGTCATCGCGATTCTCCTCTTCGTATGGCTGACGCCGCCCGACTGGCTCTCCGATCCGATGGCGAGCGGTCCTGGCCTGATAGGGCTGCTGACGTCCAGGTTGTGATGGCATGCCGATCGTCAGCCTCCTGCTGGCGCTGACGCCGATCGTCGCGCAAGGCCGCCCGGCAGCGCCGCCCCCGACGATGCCGCCGAAAGTCCTCAACGTCGTCCACCACAAGCTGAAGCGCGGGACGCCCGCGGCGTATCAAACGCTCGAGGCCTCGATCGTCGCCGCGTACAAGCGCGCAAAGGTGCCGTCGTTCTTCTGGCTGTCGTTTCAATCGGCGAAAGACTCGCGCGAGATCCTCTACCTGAACGTCGCCGACACGACCGAGCAGTTCAATCATCTCGGCGAGCTGTGGCCCTCGATCGCGGCCGCACACCCCGATCTCCTGCGGCTGCAGACGCGCCTCGCTGCAATGATCGAAGGCCAGAGCAGCACGCTGACCACTCGGCGCGAGGAAATCGCGTACACCCGCGGCGACGTCGACGTTGCCACGATGCGCGCGGTACGGCTGTTCACCTTTCACGTGAAGCCGGGCCGCGAGGGACGCTTCATGGAGGGAATCCGCGCCGCGGCCTCCGGTGGCGCGCCGTGGATTGTCTACGAGTCGAACGAAGACTCGACGTTCGTTCTGGTGATGCCGCTCCGATCGCGGATCGAAGCCCGGCGCGACGCCTCGCTTCCGCGGGCGATTCGTGAGCTGCGCGGCGCCGTCTACCGCCGCGCCGAGACCGAGTTGTTCGTCTTCGCGCCGGCCATGAGCCGCCTGCCGGCGGAGTTCACTGCGGCTCGAGCGCGCGGCGCAGCAGGGCGATCGCCTTCGGCGCGTCGCGCTGAAAATCCGACGCCGACGCTTCGACACTAATCCGCCCGCTGTATCCGATCTCACGCAGCTTCGCGAAGAACGGCGCGTAGTCGTACTCGCCCCACTCCTGCGGGAACACCCGTCCGCGCGGGTTGGCCATGTGGATGTGGCGCAGGTGATCCTTCGCGCGAACGACAATCGCCGGATCCTCCCGTTCGCTCGCGAGGTGGTAGAAGTCGATCATCAGCTCGAAGTTCGGATCATGAATCGCCTCCACCAGCGCGAGCCCTTCGGCGGCCGAGTTGATGATGTTCGTCTCCTCGCGGCGAAGCGGCTCGACGGCAATCGTGATGCCGTGCGCGCGCGCTTCGGCGGCGGCGCGCTTTCCGAAGTCGACGAGTTGATCGAAGGCCCGCTCGCGCGGAAATCCGTCGGGCACGCGGCGGGCGCCTCCGCTGCCGAACACGACGAGCCGTGTGCCGAGTCGAGCGAGCCGATCGAAGGCTTTCTTCACGTACAACGCTTGCTGCTCTCGATCGACCTCGGGTCCGGTGACCTTCAGCGTCGCCGGCAGGAACAGGTTCGTGACGGGAACCGTCACGCCGACGCGCGCAATCTGCTCGGCCGTCCGCTCGAAATCGGCGTCGGACATCGTCGCGATCTCCGTGGTGCCGAGCTCGACGTAGTCGAAGCCCGCGGCTTTCGCAGCCTCGACGTTCCTGACTGGCGTGCAGTAACCGATCTGGACGAGCAGGAGGAAAATCACGTTGCGTCTACGCGCGCTTGCGCTTGGGCGCCGCCGCGGCAGCGGCGACCTTTGCGGCAGCCACCGGCTTTGCGGCAGCCTTGGCCGGCTTCTTCTTCTGCGTGCTGACGGCGTCGAGGCTCTTCTTGAGCGCCTCCATCAGGTTCACGACCCTCGGCGGCGTCTCGACAGTGGGCGCGACGACTTCTTCGCCGGCGATCTTGGCGTCGATGATCTTCTGCAGCCCTTCGCGATACTCGTCCCTGTAGTCGGCGAGGTTCAGCGGGCCTTCGAACGTGCCGATAACCTGCTTCGCGAGCTTGATCTCTTCCGGCTTCACCTTCGCCGGAACCGAGGCGAGCTCCTCGACGGCTTCGATGCCGCGGATCTCGGCGGCGTGGTGCAGCGTGTACATCACGATGCCGCGGTCGTGCGGACGGACGGCGACGAGGTATTCGCGTCCGTACAGCGCCAGCTTGCCGATGCCGACCTTTCCTGCCATCCCCTCGCGCATGACCGCGAACGCGTCGGCCGCCATTCCGCCGTCGGGCGCCAGGTAGTACGTGCGATCGACGTACATCGGATCGATCGATCGTTCGTCGGCGAACTGCACGAGATCGATGACGCGGGTCGATTCCGGGCGCACCTTGTCGAAGTCCTCCTCCGACATGATCACGTAGCGTCCCTTCTCGAACTCGTAACCCTTGACGATCTCGCTGTTCGGCACCTCGCGGTTGCAGTGCGGGCACCAGCGCTTCTGCTGGATGCGCGTCTGACATTCGCCGTGCAGCTGGTTGAACGAGATCGACGCGCTCGGCTCGGTGGCCGGGAACACCTTGATCGGGATGTTCACCAGACTGATCTTGAGGAAGCCTTTCCAGGTTGCGCGTGCTGCCATAACTGTTCTGTTATCGGTCACAAGCGGGCCGGGCTTAGACCAGCCCCGCCCGACGACGCTCACGCCTCCTTGCGTTCGTCGTGGTTGCCCAGATCCAGCCCGGTTCCCGCGAGACGGATTTCGTGGTCCCCGATCTTGTCGCTGAGGAGGCTGCGCGCCGCCCGGTATTTGTCGCCCGGCACGATGAGCCGGCGGGCCAGATTACGCAGCCGCGAGACGACGATCAACGTGGCCTGGTGTTCCCCCTCGCGCCAGGTGATCCCGCCCACCTCGTTGTAGGGAATGAACGCGGTATCGGCCCAAATCCCGTCTTCGTAGAAGCCGCGGCCGATGCGCAAGCTCAGCGGCATCAAGTACGCGTAGTAGGCGAACATCATCGTCTCGCCGAACGCCTGCATGTGGAGCCGGAAAATCTTCAGCAGGATCAGGAAACCGAGAACGACGCCGATGGCCAGTTCGAGCGTGTAGTACGGCGGCTTCGGGGCCGGCCAGGTGAGGAGCGCCGTCGGCCGCCGCCGCTGGTAGCGCGTGTAGTCGACGACGAGCTTGACGTTCGCGATGAAGAATCCGGCTCCGAGCAGCAGCAGGAACCCGGTCAGCGCCGACTGAACCTTCACGGCCCGATTGTATTAGACCTTTTCGACGGCGGCGAGGTGCGGGTCGAAGCAGTGGCGGCAGCGTGCTTCGTAGACGCCGGTCGCGCCGACCAGGACGCGGTCGCTGCTGGCGACGAGGCGCTGCGTGTGGTTCGCCGGTTCGCCGCAGACGACGCAGATGGCGAGCGTCTTGGTGATGTACTCGGCGATCGCGAGCAGCTGCGGCATCGGCTCGAAGGGACGCCCGAGGTAGTCCTGATCGAGCCCCGCGACGATGACCCGCTTCCCGCGATTCGCGAGCGTATCGCACGCCGCCGGCAGCTTCGCGTCGAAGAACTGGCCCTCGTCGATCCCGACGACGTCGGTGTCGTCGTCGACGCGGCGCACCAGCTCGTCGGAGTCGCGGACCGTCTGCGATGCGATGCGCATCTCGCTGTGCGACACGATCTGATCGTCGTCGAAGCGGTCGTCGACGCGCGGCTTGAAGATCTGAACCTTCTGGCGGGCGATCTGCGCGCGGCGCAGGCGGCGAATCAGCTCCTCGCTCTTGCCGCTGAACATGCTGCCGGTGATGACTTCGATCCAGCCGTGCGACGGCGTGCTTCTGCCCTCGTCCATCAAACCCGTGCTTGATATTCGCCGGTCTCTGTGTTGATGCGCACCTTGTCGCCTTCGTTGATGAACGGCGGTACCTGCACGACCAGCCCGGTCTCGAGCGTCGCGGGCTTCACCTGCGCGCTCGCCGTCGCGCCCTTGATCCCCGGAACCGTTTCCTTGACGACGAGATCGACCGTCTGCGGCAGCTCGATGCCCACCGGCTCGCTGTCGTAGAACTCCACGCGGATGATCGCGTCGGCGATGAGGAACTCCTTCGAGTCGCCCATCGCCTCGGCCGAAATGTGGATTTGATCGTACGTCGTCGTGTCCATGAAGTAGTAATGGTCGCCGTCGTTGTAGAGGTACTGCATTTCGCGCTCGTCGAGAATGGCGCGCTCGACGTCGTCTTCAGCGCGGAACTTCTGATCGGACCACGCCTGCGTCCGGATGTTGCGCATGCGCGCCTGGATGAAGCCGCGCTTGTTGCCCGGCGTCATGTGCTGCGTGTCCATGATTCGGAACAGGTCGGCGCCGATCTTGACGAGCATCCCCTTCCGCAGACGGGTTGCTTGAATGGAATAAGCCATCGTGTCCTGATGCCCCTTGCAGGATGCGCGCTCCGCGCGATTGTACAACCCTGCGATCGTAGCACAGCCGGTCTGAAACCAATCGTGCTACGATGAAAAACGTGGCGTTTACGCGGTGGGATCCGCTGCGCGATCTGCTCGCGCTCCACGAACAGCTCGGACAACTCGTCGGCACCGACGCGCCGGGATGGACGCCGCCGGTCGATCTGTACGAGACCGCGGCCGAGTTCGTGCTGATGGCGGAGCTGCCCGGGCTGAAGCGAGATCAGGTGGAGATTCACGCGGAAGATGCGCGCATCATCATTCGCGGCGCGCGCGGCGAGACCGCCGGCCGCGACATCTCCTGCGAGCAGTACCATCGCGTCGAGCGCGGCCACGGACGATTCTCCCGCGCCTTCTCGCTGCCGGAGCCAATCGATGTCGATGCGATCACGGCGGAGCTGAAGGACGGCATCCTCACCGTCACGATGCCGAAAGCGCACGACCGCAGCTCCCGCCGCATCGACGTGTTGTAAGAGTACAAATCCCGGGCGGAGTGTCATGTTCCGTAGATTGTTCCTCTCGATCGTGCTGCTCCTGGCCGGATTCATGGCCGGGCTCGCCGTCACGGCGCGCATCCGCGCGGCAGATGCTCGCGCCGATGCCGCGCCGGCTCGACCCGCCGCGCCGGCCGTCGAACCGCAACGGCCGGCGCCGCCTGCGCAGACGGCGTCCGTCGGGTACTCCGGGGCGCCCGACTTCACGCGCGTGGCCGCCAGCGCCGTCAAAGGCGTGTCGAACATCTCGTCGCTGCAGGTGGTTCGCGCTCCGAACTCTCCGTTCTCCAGCGACCCCTTCTACCGCTACTTCTTCGGCGACGACGACATCTTCGGATCGCGCGACCGGCGATCGATGAGCCTCGGGTCTGGCGTGATCATCTCGTCCGACGGCTACATCGTCACCAACAACCACGTGATCGGCGAGAACGAGAACGTGCGCGGGACGCGCACCGAGATCACCATCTCGCTGCCGGACAAGCGGGAAGTGCGCGGCCGCATCATCGGCACCGACCCCACCACTGACATCGCGCTCGTGAAGGCCAACCTCACGGGCCTGCCGGTTATTCCCTGGGGCGATTCGAGCCAGCTGAAGATCGGTGAGTGGGTGCTCGCGATCGGCAGTCCGTTTCAGTTGAGCCAGACCGTGACCGCCGGCATCGTCAGTGCGACGGGACGATCGAACCTGGGCTTCACCGACTACGAAGACTTCATTCAGACGGACGCCGCGATCAATCCTGGCAACTCCGGCGGCGCGCTCGTGAACACGCGCGGCGAGCTGGTCGGCATCAACACCGGCATCTTCAGCCAGAGCGGCGGCTATCAGGGCATCGGGTTCGCCGTGCCGAGCAACCTCGCGAAGAAAGTCGTCGACGACCTGATGAAGTACGGCGACGTGCGGCGGGGGTCGATCGGCTACATCGGCATCGAGCGGCTGACGCCCGAAATCGCCGAGGACGTCGGCGCGAAGAACACGAACGGCGCGCTGGTGTCGCGCATGAGCCGCGCGTCTGAGGCGTACGACGTGGGCCTGCGTCCCGGCGATGTCATCGTCTCCTTCAACGGTCAGGCGATCGATGATCCGTCACAGCTGCAGCGCGTCATCGCCGACGCCCGGATTGGATCGATCGCCACGGTCAAGGTGCTGCGCAACGGGCGCACGCTGGAGTTCAAGCTGCCGATCGTGTCGAGCTCGAGCTCCACGCGCGGACGGCGGTAGAAGGACGCTTCGTCCGCCGAAGCCGTTCCGCGGAGACGGAAAGGCTCGCGCTGCCGTGGAGTTGGCGCTACGTTACCGATACGGTGTGGCGCGAGGGTTTTTGCCGCGCGTCTCCGGAAGCCTTCAGCCGGGCGTCCCGTTTTTCCAACCACGTCTCGAAATCCTTGAACGATCGCGTGAGTGGCACCGGATCGTTCAACTGCGCTGCCACGACCTCGGCCGTCTTGTATCCGTTGCCGGTCACGCAGACGACGATCGATTCGTCGCGCGGAATCACGCCGCGGCGAACCAGCTCGATCGTCGCCGCGAGCGTGGTGCCGCCGGCAGGCTCGGTGAAGATTCCTTCCGTTTCGGCGAGAAGCCGAATCGCATCGACGATTTGCCCGTCCGACACCGCGGCGCCGCCGCCGCCGGTCGCTCGAACGCTTTGAATCACCTGGTATCCGTCGGCCGGGTTTCCGATCGCGATCGATTTCGCGATCGTGTTCGGCCGCACCGGTTCCGGATACTCGAGCCCCGCGTCGAGCGCGTTCACGACCGGTGAGCATCCCGCCGCCTGAGCCGCGTACACCTTCGGCAGATCGCCCTCAACGAGGCCCACCTCGCGCAGCTCGCGAAATCCGCGGACGATGCGCGGCAGCAGCGTGCCGCCGGCGACGGGCGACACAAGATGCTTCGGATAGCGCCATCCCAGCTGCTCGACGACCTCGAATCCGAGCGTCTTCGCACCCTCAGCGTAGTACGCGCGCAGGTTGATGTTGACGAAGCCCCAGCGATATCGGTCCGCCACCTGCGTGCAGAGGCGATTCACGTCGTCGTAATTGCCGGAGATGGCCAGAATCGTCGGATTGAAGATCGCCGACCCGAGCAGCTTGCCGGCCTCGAGGTTGTCGGGGATGAACACGCAGCAGTCGATGCCGAGCCGCGCCGCATGGGCGGCGACGCTGTTCGCGAGGTTGCCGGTCGAGGCGCAAGCGAGCACGTCGAATCCGAGCTCGATGGCGCGCGTCGCCGCGACCGAGACGACGCGGTCCTTGTAAGAAAGCGTCGGATGGTTGACCGAGTCGTCCTTGATGTAGAGCTCGCCGACGCCGAGGCGCGCGGCCAGACGATCGCAGCGCACCAGCGGCGTGAAGCCCGAGTTGAATCCCGTCCGAGGCTCGCCGGTGATCGGCAGCAGCTCGCGATAGCGCCACAGATTCTTCGGCCTGGCAGCAATCTGCCTGCGCGTCAGCGCGATCGCGCTGTAGTCGTACAGCGGCTCCAACGGACCGAGGCACCGATCGCAGACGTAGGTCGCCTCCGCCGCAAAGAAGGTCTTGCACAGGTGACACTGGAGTCCCAGAAATGCGGTCACACGGCCTCCACTAAGTCGACGCTTGCATGTTCGAGGTTCGAGGTGACGAAGTCCCAGAAGTACGAAGCACGAAGTCAGCGGTACGAAGAGCGAAGTCAGGCGTCGGTTCGAAGTCCGGCGCTTCGAGCTCGAACTGCGTCGTCAGGACCGGCGCGGGTACGATGGCCGCGCGATCGCGGGCGATTGCCATCAAATCGCTCAGAACGGCGACCGACGTCGCTTCGCCGCCGGCGCCGATGCCGAAGATGCCGGTCTCGCCGGAGTGAGCGCCGGTGACGATAGCCGCGTTCGCGGGACCGACCGTCTGCGCGAAGATCGACGAACGCGGCACGACGACCGGCGCGATCCACGCCGTGAGGCGCGCCGCGGCGTAGTGGTACTCGCCGTGCGCGAGCTGGCGGATCGTGCCGCCGCGGCGGCGCGCGTCGTCGAAATCGGCTGGCGCAATCCGAGCGGCCGATCGCGCCGGAATCCGGATCGGATCCACGTGCAGCCCGAACGCGAGGCCGCACAGGATCGCGAGCTTCGCCCGCGCATCGTCGCCGTCGAGATCAGAGGACGGGTCGGCCTCCGCGTAGCCCTTCGCGCGGGCGTCGGCGAGCGCCGCCGCCATCGAGCAGCCGGTGGCCTCGATCTGCGACAGGACGGCGTTGGTCGTGCCGTTCAGAATCGCCTCGATGCGGGTAATCCGATCGCCGGCCAGGCCTTCGGCGATCGCTCGGACGATCGGGATCGCGCCGCCGACGGCCGCTTCGAACCGCAACTGACGTCCCTGCCGCGCGGCCAGCCGGCAGAGGCGGACGCCGTGTCGCGCGACGACCTGTTTGTTCGCGGTCACGACCGACTTGCCGGCGACGAGCGCATCCGCAATCCACGACGCGGCCGGCTCGACGCCGCCGATCGCCTCGATGACGACATCGACGTCGCTCAGCAGCACCTCGTCGACGCGATCGGTCCATGCAATGCCGGCGAGCTGCGGATGCGCGGCGCGCTTCGTCGCTGCACGGCGGTCGAAGATGTGCGTGAGCTCGAGGCAGTTTCCGGAAGGAACGGCGTCGGGATGGATCAGGCGGCGGGCGACGGCGGAACCGACGGTGCCAAAACCGAGGAGTGCTACACGACAGCGGGCGATCACGACTCTCTCCCTCATCTCCCCGCGGTCGCTCGCGTCGGCTCAGGCGGACCGAAGCGAACCGCGGCAGGAATTGGCACCTGAACCGCGACGTCGTGTCGCGTGGTTGCCGTGGCGTCGCAGGGCCTGTCCCTCAGCCACTCTGGATAAAGAAGGCGTATTCAGTTGTTCCGCGGACTATAGCAGACGCGCGCAGCCAAATGCAAATCGATATATGCAGATATCTCGATTAGGCGGAGCACTCCCCGTCCATCACCACCGGCGCGAACTCCTCCGCTTCGCCCAGATCGACGAAATCGGCCGGCACGGCGTCGCCCGGCTGCAGCCGTTCGAGATCGGCGAGCTCGACCTTCACGCGATCCAGTTCGACGCGCGCGAAGAACGCGGGCGCCGACTCCTCGACGTCGCGCTCGCGAGCGTAGAGCGCAATCAGCCGCTCCAGCGCGTCGGTGACGCGGCGCGCCGGGATCTTCGCGGCGAGCCGCGCGAACGCGGCGCCCTGATCGGTCACGCCGCCGCCGACCATCACGAAGTACTGCGGCACGGCGCGCGAGCCGAGACGCCGCACGCTCCCCTGGAATCCGATCGTCGCGATGTGATGCTGGCCGCATCCGTTCGGGCAGCCGCTGATCTTGATGTGCGCACCGTCGGCCGCCGCGATGAGATCGGGCCGCGACCGGAGGTGCTCCTCGAGCAGCCGGCCGAGGCCGCGCGACTGCGTGACGGCGAGACGGCACGATTCCGCGCCAGGGCAGCTGACGACGTCGGCGATCGTCGCCGCGTCGGCGAGCCCCAGACCCGCCGCCGCGAGCCGGCGATAGAGCTGCCGCGCGTCGGACGACGCGATCCATCGGAACAGCAGATCCTGATCGATCGTCACCCGCACGCCGCCGTCGCCGTACGCGCGCGCGAGCTCGCTGAGGACGCGCATCTGCTCGCCCGTCAGATCGCCGAGCGGCACCGTCGCCGTCGCCGTGACGTAGCCGAACTGTTTCTGCGGGCGGACGTTCGTCGCCCGCCAGCGGGCGTACGCATCGTCGCCCGACTGAAACACAGGAACGACGTGCGGCGTCAGGCCCGGACCGGACACGCGGCCGGCCGTCACGCGCGACGCGATGCGGCCGACCGACGGCGACTCTTCTTTCGGCCACGATGGGATCGACTCGGCCGCGGGCGGATCGATGTCGAGCGTCGGGACGTCGCCGCGCAGCCGGCACGCCGTCAGCTCGCGGTCGTACTCCTCACGCCACCGCGTCCACCCGAGCTGCTTGATCATGAATTTCATGCGGTTGCGCTGCTTGTGCTCGTAGTCGCCGAAGCGTTTGAACACACGGAGCACCGCTTCGGCGACGCGCAGGATCTCGGACGCCGGCAGGAAGTCGTGCAGCACGCCGGCGTTGGTCACCATGATCGCGGTGCCGCCGCCGGCGGTGACGCGGAAGCCGCGGC
>Ga0070699_100004590_pt1 | contig 12219 bp, 6 predicted proteins | sample KBSK1503metaG_FD_65473 | JGI IMG/M metagenome (GOLD analysis project Ga0070699, IMG submission 65473) | Corn, switchgrass and miscanthus rhizosphere microbial communities from Kellogg Biological Station, Michigan, USA - KBS K1-50-3 metaG | ecosystem: Host-associated > Plants > Roots >...
CCTGCTCCGAAAGGCCGGCGGCCTGGGAGAGCCTGGTGATGAGCCCGGCGACCCGGTCCGGCATGCGGCGTCGATAGTGGGCAAAGTCCCGCTGGTGGACCTTCCGATTCTGGAACAGCCGCCTCCGGGCGTGCCACAGGCTCTCGAAAGACGCGGGAAGCTGGTCATGGGGATCGAGCCTGGAATACATGAGGCGAAGCCTCATGCCGTCCTGCTCGAGCTGAGCGAGCTCCTGGTACACGAACGTCTGGGAATAGATCGGGAAGTTCGAGCAAATGGTGGCCACCATGCGGCGTTGTCCTCGGCCGGAGAACCGCCGCTCCAGGGCCAGCCGCGCCACCACGAGCCGCTGCCCGATGGCCATCATCATCCCGTGGACCGCCGCCAGGGGCCTGGCCAGCCGGAGCCGGTTGAGCAGCAGGTCGCCCACGCGGCGCTCGCGCGAATGAAACAGCGCGTTCCGCTCACTGTCGGATCGCTGCAAGCTCTCGCGGAGGGCGGCGCCGGCCTGCTCCAACGCCACGGTCCTGGCGGTCAGGTCCTCGATCGCCGCCTGCCGCTCCGCGGCGATTGCCTCCCAGCGCCGTCCCGCCGCATCCGCAGTGGTCCTGGCCTGACTCGCCTCCTCCAAGCGGCGCCGCAGCTCGGCGCCGGTTTCCTCCAGCGCGGCACTGGCCGCGTTCATTTCCCGCATGACCGGGGCCCAGCTCGGCGCGTGCTCCAGCGCCATCCGGGTGAGCGCCGAACGGGTCCGCTCGGCCAGCGCAGGTGCGCCGGACTGCCGTTCCAGCGCCACCAGGAACTCGTCAATCCTGCCTCGGAGCTCGGGCCACAGGTGCTCCCAGGCGGCAGGCGGTGAACACCCGGGCAGCGTGGCGGCCTCGAAAAGAGTTTGAGCGATCGCAGGCGGATACAATTCCGGGAACTGTTCTCCCTCGAGCAGCGCCAGCAACGGCCGGGCATCCTGGCCGGAGCCGAGCTGCAGGCCCGCACACCACGCGAGGAGGTAAAACTCCTGGGTCCGAACCTCGTCGGGCGGAGCGCCCGCGGCATGATCCGGGTGCGGGTGGCGCACCCGCGGATCCGGCGCGTGCCCCCGTCGGAGCACCCGGAGCCCGTCCTCGAGCAACTGGTGCGCTTCGAGCGAGACCGCATTCGGCCGCATGCGGTAATAGGCGAGCACTTCTCGAACGGCCGCGAATCGGGCCCCGGTCCGGGCGATGCGCTGCCACAGGTCCCAGTCCGCCGATTTCCGGAGCGATACATCGAACCCGCCAACCACATCGACGAGCGTCTTCCGCACGATGCACGCGTGCACCGGGAACGCCGAACGCCGGGACCAGACTGCGAACATGTCTCCCGCCGGAGGCAGGTATTTCTCCACGGTCAGGCTGCCATCGGCGGCCACCCGGGCGTAGCCGCAATGCACCGCGTCGAGCGTCGGGTCGGCGGCCAGCGCCCCGGTCATTCGCTCGAGGTATGCCGGCGCGATCCAGTCGTCGGCGTCGAGAAACAGCAACCACTCGTACTGGGCGGCGGCAATCCCGGTGTTGCGCGCGCCGGCCTCGCCCGCGTTGGCCTGTCGCACCATGCGGATCCGCGCGTCCCGTCGGGTGAAGCCCTCCACGACTTTCGCGGTGTCATCCCGCGAGCCGTCGTCCACGACGACCGCCTCCCACTCGCGATGGGTCTGCGCCAGGAGGGATTCGAGCGTGTCGGCGATCGTGTCGGCCGCGTCGTAGGCCGGAATCACCACGGAGACGTTCATCGGGCCGGCTCCGGAACGGGACGCTGCTGCGCACGCCGCCAGACCGACAGCAGGGGCGCAAGGACCATCAGGCTCATGGCGATCATGAACGGCACCAGCATCAAGCCATAGCGCGGTGCGAAGCGTTCCAATGAGGCGGTTGCCAGGATGTATCCTGCCGACGCCGCCACGAGAGCCAGCACAAGCCGGCGGTGTGGAGTCAACAGCCCTAGGAGGGCTCCCGCGACCGCGGTCCAGCACAGGATCGGCCACGCGCTGCCGGTGATAGCATCCATGCACCAGCGCCACCGCAGGGCCGCCGCACTCGGGGCAAAGGGCAGCGGCGATTCCAAGCGCTGATGCGCCACGCTGGTTCCCGCCCAGGCCTGAACCGAGGGCTTGGCCCGCAGTTCTCGCCAGGCGAGCGCAGGGGTGTACGCCAGGTATTTCCAGGTGTCCTTCCGAATCCCCTCGATGGAGACCTGGTGGAGCAGCCGCTCCGCGTCACCGTACTCCATGCCCCTCATCCCGGGGTGCTCCCGCAAAGCCCAATGAGGGAAACCCCGAGGGTCGTCGCCGCCGAGCCGTCCCAGAAGATCACGGGTAGCGGGTCCCGTCTCGTCGAGGAGGCCTTGCTCGTTGACGACCCGGTTGTACAAATGGAATCCCGAGGAATCGGCCAGCTTCGGTTTCCCGGAATGGTACCAGAACCACGCGATCGGCAGGAACAGGATGACCGCGGTGGCTCCACCGATCAGGCCGAGCTGCCGCGCCCGCCACGGCGCAGCTTGGACCAGATGGACCAGCGCGATCGCCGGGAATAATCCCACCAGCGGCACCACCCGAAGGAGTCCGGCCAACCCGGCGAGGACGCCGGACAGGAGCGCGAAGGCGATTCTTCCGGTTTCCGCCGATCGCACCGCGAAATACAGTGTACCCACCATCGCGAAAATCGTCGGGGTTTCCGTCATCACCGTCTGGGTCATCGCGAGCACCGGCGGGACCGCCCCGGCCAGCAGGCCGCCGATCAGCGCGAGCTCCTCCGCGGCCATCCGGCGCAGAATCCGGTAGACCCAGAGTGCCGTCACCACGCTCATCACATGCTGCAACAGGGTGACGACCGCCCCGAGACGTTGGCCCGCAACAGTCCCTATGGCCCCCACGAAGGCCGGATACCCGGGCGGGAAATAGGCCGGCTTGCCCTCTCGGAGAATCTGGCTGGAAGCGACGACATAGCTGGGGGAGTCGTTGGTGGTCCCGACGGCCTGGGAGAGCCAGAACAACAGATGCAGCGTCGCGAGCGATACGAGCAGCCACGCCGCTCCGGAGAGGCCGGGTCCGACCGGGGCCAGGCGCCAGGCCGCGGCAGCCAGCAGGACGACTGCGACCAGGAAGATGACCGTTGAGTCCGACGGGGCCGGATCCTCCAGGATGACGCTCTCAGCTCGGGCGGGGTCCACCGGGAGTTTCACGGCTTGAAGCTGCCGGCCATCGCGCTCTACGCGCAGCGTTCCCCGCCAGCCTCCCGCGTCCACGACCATCACGATCCGCCCGCCATGAAATGACACCGCACCGGAATCCGCCCCGTCGGCGAGCCGCAGGCCCATAGGAGTCCCGGCTCCATTTCCAGTGGCCGCGAGCCATGCGTCGGAAACCTGCAACGATTCGGCCCGGTAGACCCGCCCGTCGACGAACAGGTGCCGGATCACGAGTTCTCCGCGATCGGTATCAGCCGGACCGACCGGCGCCCGGACCGCCTGTACTACGATCCGCGCGGGTTCGACCCTCGAGGCCAGCATCGGGCCGAGCGAAACCTGGGTCGCCCAGGCCAGGCCGAGCACCGTCACCGCCACGATCCCGAGCCTCAGGACTTGGCTGACGCGAGGTGGAAACTCAGCGGGCGGCGGGAGTGGCATCGGGCGCGGGAGCCGACCGGTGCCGGCGCGAACCGGCCTCGGGGCTCTCCTGGTAATGGTCGACCGAGAGCCGAGCCATCAGCGTGTCGGTGTGGGACGTTTCGACGGTTTTCCGGGCCGCGGCACCCAGCCGCTCGCGGAGCCCGCGATCCGCAATCAGCGCTTCGAGTGCGTTGACGTATGAGGCGGGGTCTCCGCTCCGGGCCAGCAGGCCGTTCACACCGTCCTCGATCAACTCGGGCATGCCGCCCTGGTCCGAGCTGACGATCGCGCGGCCGGCCGCCATCGCCTCGAGACAGGAATAGGGACAATTCTCCCAGAGACTGGGGAGCAGGAATATGTCCGACTGCCTGAGACCCGACCGGACCGAAGCCAGGTCGAGCTTGCCGAGATAGTGGATCGAGCCGCGCAGCTGTTTGGATTGGACGAAGGGCAGCAGCTCGCCGCCGACGTAGTTGAACAGATCCTGCCCGGCCAGCACGAACGCCACGTCATGGCGGGTAAGGATGGTCGCGGCGATTTCGCGGCAGAGCTCGATGCCCTTCCGCTGCTCCATCCGCCCGGAAAAGAAGATCAGGAGCCGGTCCGAGGGCAGATCGAACCGGCGCCGGAAATCCAGCTGGTCCTCCGCATCGAACAGCTCGAGATCGATACCGTTGGAAATCACCCGGATCGGCTTGGTGACGCCCAGCTCGCGGGCGACTTCCCTGGCAAGAAACCGCGAACAGGACGTGAACGAGTCGGCACCGCGAATGCCGAGCTGCTCGATGCGCCCGCACCACCGGACGTCGGAGCGGGGCACGGCGTAGTACGGCATAATGAGGCGCGCGGGAGAGTGGAACCGCACCACGGTCCGGGCGCCGAGCAGGTGATTGATCAGGGCCCCCTCGGCGCCGCACTCCGGCATTTCGAGGACGTCGAACCGGTGCTGCTTCAGCAGGGCGCCGAGGCCGCGGTACATCGACAGCGCGTTCTCCAGCCGGTTCTTCGTCCACCACATGCCGAGTTTTCCAAGCGCCCCGAAGCCTTTCATCAGCAGCCCGGCGCTCCGGAAGCGATGCACGGTGACCCCATCGTGTTCGGTCGCGATGAGGGGCGTGGCACTGGTCGCTCCCGCCAGCACGTGCACGTCGTGGCCGAGCTTGGCCAGCGCGCGGGCCTGGTACCAGGTATACGTACCGATGCCGCCGAAGCCGGTTTCGGGAGGATACTCGAACGACAACAGGCCGATCTTCATCTGGCCTTCCGCAACCAATGGTCCCGGAGCCATCCCAACGCCCGGCGGGGCTGGCGGACCGCAGCCAGGGCAAGCCCCACCTGTTCCCGGAACGGCAGCCGGAAGACATCGCGAACGTGCGGCTCCGCTTCCGCGCCTCGACGCGTCTCCAGCGACCCGACCGTCTCCGCGTCGCTGGCAAATTCCTTGGGGAAGCGTTCCCGGAGCGACTGGACCAGCGCTGGGTCCGCCCTCTGGCGATGCCGCGCGGTCGGCGCGCGTTGCCGGGTGGCAAGCATCCCGGGATAAGCCAGCGCCTTCCACCCCGTCGCGAGGATTGCGTTCCAGAGATCCCACCTCGCGTACCGGAGCGGCAGATGCTCGCGCAGACCTCCAGCCTGCAGGAATGCCTCGGCGCGTACTACCGCAGCATCGCCAATCCCGTCGACGATCCACTGGTAGGGAAATGACGGCGCGGGTTCGAGGAATCCGGCCGGCCCACGGTCGGTCCAGCCGGACAGGATGCCCAGGCCGGGGTTCCGAGCCAGCACATCTTCGCACACCTCGAGAAAGCGGGGCTCGAGCGAGACGGACGCCGGCACCAGCGCCACTCCTGCCACGGCGTGTTCGTCGATCATGGTGCGGATCGCTCGCGCGAGCGCGGTCACCGGCGCATGGTCTCGTGCTTCGATCGCGGCGACGGCCGTCGGGCGCGCAGTGAGCCGCGCGATCGAGTCGAACGCCCGCGTGGAGCTCGAGCCCGCCTCCGCCTGCACTACGATCGCGAATCCGTGGCGCCGAACCCCGCCAGTCTCCGCCTCGGCCGGCCGGATCACGGTCGCTTTGCCCAGGCTGCTCAGCCGGGCCAGCTCTCGCCGCTTCGCCAGATGCCGGCGGGTGGTGATCTCGTTGCCGCATAAGCCGCGAATCGATTCCGCGGCGGCCCGACCCATCGCGGCGCGCTGCTCCGGCGGTGTCGCCAGGGCGCGGCGCAGCGCGGTCGCGAGATCCGGCGGGGCCTGCGACGCCGCGATCCAGCCGGTCACTCCGTCTTCCAGCATTTCCGCCATTCCCCCGGTCGGCGATGCGAGCACCGGCAAGCCCGACGACATCGCTTCGATGCAGGTGTTGGGGAAGTTCTCCCACCGGGACGGGACCACCGCCATTTGCGCGGCGGCGAGGAATTCGGGCAAGCGGGCGCGCGGCTGGAGCCCGTGAAACCGGAACCGCGAGCGGAGACCTCGCGGAATCCGGCTCTCCAGGTACCGGCGCACCGACAGCGTCCGGGGATAGGGGACGTCCTCCCCCACGAAATCGAAGGCGACGGTGGAGTGGCCCTGCGCGACCTCCACCGCTGCGTCCACGAATTCGATCACGCCCTTCCGCGGCTCCAGTCGCCCGACGTACAGGATCCGTCCGTCCCGCCACACACCGGGTTCCCGCGGGAGGAATGCCGAGTCGCCCTGAGGATAAGGAATGACCGAGATGGCATCGACGGGAATACCGTACCGCGCGGCCACCTGGTGCGAGAGATAGCGGCTGGGACAGAGCCAGGCATCCGCGGCGCGGATACAGAATTCTTCCAGACGGATGGCGGAGAAATACTCGGGCCGGCCCCTCCATTCGTTGTGCCGGTAGATGAGCTCGGTTGGCGAATGGAGATGCACGATGCAGGGAGGTTTTCGCTCCGGTCCGAGGCCGAGCCCGCGCCGGAGCAGGAAGTAGTACAGTGGCGCTTCCCACTCCTGAGCCTCGACGAGGTCGATCCCTTCCCGGTCCACCAGCCTTTCGGCCAGCTGGGCCGCCTGCCAGGCGAATCGCTGCGCCTGTGAAGCCGCATCCATCTGCCGAGCCTCCGGGCCGGACGAGGCCATCGCCATCCGATGCACCACCAGCCGGCCGGCGCAGTACTCCTTGCGCGGCTCGGGCGCACCGGCCCATCGCTCTCCGATGACGTGCACCGTTTCTCCCGCCTCGGCCAGCAGCCACGCGATGTGCGCCGCGTAGGTGCCGATGCCCCCCGGCGCGTAGGACGCCGGCGGAAACTCCCGGGAGACGATCAGATGGCGAAGCGGACGGTGGGGCATGGAGTCGCCGTTCAGCCGATGAAGCGGTCGGAGGACGGGAGCTCCACCCGGACCCGGGGGTGGCACTGCGCGTAACCCAGAAATGGCTCGCCGCGAACCTCGAGGTACGCGGTGGGCCCGAGGCAGGTCTCTCGCCCCATCACCCGGTCCAGCGCGATGGTCTCCACCCGGTAGATCCCCGGATGCAGGTTCATCTGCATCTCGAACGTCGCCTGGAAATCGCCCTGGGCCGGGAGTGGAACACCAAGCGGGAAGGTACCGGTCTCGAAGGCCACCCAACCGGTCTCGGCGAGACGGATCCGCACGTAGACGCTCTCGGCTTCGGTGTTGCCACCCGCCACGACTCGGCAATCCACCGCGATGTGCATCGTCCCGCCCGAGGTCACGGCGTCGGTGCTGAGGTGCACCGCCTCGATCTGCACCGCCCCCTCACCCCCGGCAATCGTCCGGGCCCCTGATTCGCCGTGGAGATAGGCGGTGATGCATTCCTGCGGAGTGCCGTGCTTGACCACGCGGCCGCGATCGAGCAGCACCGCCTGATTGCAGAGCACCGTGAGCGCCTCGAGCTGGTGCGTGACGATGACCACCGGAATCTCCCGCCGCACCAGATCGGTCACCTTGTCGAAGGCCTTGGCCTGAAAGGCGGCATCGCCGACGGAGAGCACTTCGTCCACCAGGAGCACTTCGGGCTCGAGGTGCGCGGCGATGGCGAAGCCGAGGCGTGCCACCATGCCGGTCGAGTACCGCTTGACCGGAGTGTCGATGAAAGGAGCGAGCTCGGCGAACGCCACGATTTCATCGAACTTCCGGGCGATTTCCCGGCGCGGCATCCCCATGATCACGCCCTGGAGGAACACGTTCTCGCGCCCGGTGAGATCGGGATGGAATCCGGCAGCCACCTCGATCAGGGCTCCCACCCGTCCCCTGAGGCGGCAGACACCGGCCGTCGGCTCCATGATCCGGGTGAGCAGTTTGAGCACCGTCGACTTGCCCGCTCCGTTCGCCCCGATCAGCCCGAGCGCCTCGCCGGGCTTGACCACGAAGCTGATGTCGCGAACCGCCCAGAATTCTCCCTCTTTGATCTCGGTGGGGCCGCGTTTCCGGCGGAAGAGCCGCCCGGCCAGCGCCGGAATCGCGTCCCGAAGCCGGGTGTGCACTTCGCCGTATCGGAATCGCTTCCAGACGTGAAGCAGCTCCACGTGTCCGGGGCTCACGTCGCCCTCACACGTATTCCGCGAATTGGGCTTCGGCGCGGTGAAAGATCAGCGCGGCCAGCGCCGTCCCTGCCACCGCCCAACCGGATGACCACACTAGGTACCAGGGGCTCCACACGACCGCACCGCCGACACCGGTCATCGGCGTCAGCAGGTTGTGTCCGTGCACGACCGCCAGCCGTAATCCCTCGAGCACAGGCCCCAGGGGATTGAGCATCAGAACTTTGACTCCCCCCGGGCCGAAGGCGTCGGCGTTGAAGATCACCGGCGTGAAGAAGATCCCGAAGCTGGTGATCAGCTGAACCACGTGCTTGGCGTCGCGAAAGAAAACGTTGGCGCAGGCGGTGAGCAGGGTGAAACCCGTCGTCAGGAGAACGAGAAGACCGGCGAGGAGCGGTATCCACAGCAGCGCGATGGTAGGGCGTACGCCGAAGAGCGGGAGGAGGATTGCCAGCGCCGCGGCCCCGATGACGCTGTCGACCACCTGCGTGGCCACCGAGGAGAGCGGGAGGATCTGGCGGGGAAAGTAGACTTTCGTCACCAGCGGAAGATTGGCGATGATGCTGGCTGTTCCGAAACCCAGGGCTCCGGCGAAGAATGACCAGGCCACCGCCTTGACGGCGATGCCGGCAAGCTCCAGCAGGGCCAGCGGTTGCCCGCTCATGTAGCTCAGCGCGACCCGGATCACCCATCCACTGAGCGCCACCACGAGCGGAGTCAGGATCGCCCATAACACACCCATGACCGCCTGCGTATACCTGATGCGCAGGTCTCTCCGCGTGAGCTCGACCAGCAACTCTCGATAGCGCAGAAGGTTGCGCGCAATGGTGCCCAGATCGGCAAGGATCGATCTGCGGGGCAGGTCGAGTGGGGGCGTATGGGGGAGCGAATCAGGTGCGCTCCCCGGCGCACCAGGGTATGCTGTCACAGGTACCAAAATAGGGGTAAAATACAGTAGTGAAATGACCTGCGAGTCCTGATCCCTGGCTGGGATCGGGCAGGTCCGCACCGGGGACAGCGCAAGCCCTGAACCGCAGGTTCGGGGGCGAATGTGTCTCCCGCCCGGCTCGTCGCGCAAGGAGGACAGCCCGGCCCATAATGTGCAATTTGGGCCAGGATCATGCCTCATTATCGCCCCTCAAGAATCAATAACCGATGAGGGTCCGAAGCGGAGGAAGGTGGCGGTCACTGCCAGCCCAGCCCCCCAATACCGGTCCGAGAACGGCGCCCAAAGACGACTCCATAATCGTCGATGAGAGGGTGCTACCCCCGGGTGCGGCCATCACAGGGGAGTACCTGGCCCTCAGCGTGATCGCGGCGGTGACGATCGTCCTTTTCGGCGTCCGCTGGGTCACGCTTCCCGAGATCCGCAACCATGTGATTCTGTACGCCGCCGCAAGCTTCGTGGCGGCGTACTACATCGCCGTCTGGGTAGCACGCTGGGCAGCCTTGATTCGGATGAGGCGGCCCCGTCCCCTCCAATCCGAACCGGGACTCCGCGTGGCCGTGGCCACCTCGTTTGTCCCTGGGGCGGAGCCGTTGTCCATGCTGGAAACCACGGTGCGGGCACTGGTCGCGATGGACTACCTCCACGAGACCTGGGTGCTCGACGAGGGCGACAGTGCCGAGGTACGCGCACTGTGCCAACAGATCGGCGCCCGTCACTTCACCCGCCGAAATCGGCCGGAATTCCAGACCGAGTCAGGCCAATTTGAAGCCAGGACCAAGCACGGGAACTACAACGCCTGGCTCACCGACGTGGTGCGGAACTCGTACGATGTGGTCGTGACATTCGACCCCGACCACGTGCCCAGGCCCGAGTATCTGACGACCCTGCTGGGCTACTTCCGCGACAGCGGGGTCGGGTACGTCCAGGCCCCGCCGGTGTACTACAACCAGGAAGCGAGCTTCATCGCGAAAGGGGCCGCCGAGGAGACCTACGCCTATCACTCCTCCCACCAGATGGCGAGCTACGCCCTGGGCCACCCCATCATCGTTGGGAGTCACAGCCTGCACCGTGTAGCGGCCCTGCGACAGGTTGGCGGGTTCCCGGCTCACATTGCCGAGGACCTCTACCTCACCATGCTGTACCGGGCGGAGGGCTGGCGGGGGGTGTATGTCCCCCGGGTCCTGGCACTGGGCGCCACGCCGGTGGACTGGCCGGCGTACCTGGGACAGCAGATCCGGTGGGCGCGGGCGGTCGTGGATCTCAAGGTCAGAGCATTCCGGGAATTGTCCCACAAGCTGTCACCGCTGGAGCGCATGCTGAACTTGTTCCACGGGGTCTATTTCCTCCGGCCGCTGGCTTTTTTCGTTCTGTTCGTGATGCTGATCGCCATGCTGCTTCAGAACTCGGTCCCATCGTTCCTCGAAGGCAGGCCCCTGCTGGCTGGCGTCGGGCTGATGGCGATCCTGCACGCAGTCGACCGGTTCCGGCAGCGGTTCTTTCTGGACCCCAAGCGAGAGCGCGGCCTGCACTGGCGATCCGCGCTGCTCCAGATAGCCAAATGGCCGCATCTTGCGTCCGCGCTCTTCGACGCCGGGATCAACCGGGAGGTGGGGTACACCATCACTCGGAAGGTGGCGGCGACGACCAAGCTTCCCCATGTGCTGACGCCGCCGCATGTGGGCATTATCCTGGTGATCTTGATCGCGGCGGTTGCAGGACTCGTACGCCACCACTCGCTGGCGCCCACGCTCGTGGTGCTTGCCGCATTGGCGATCGGGAGCTCGATGGCCCTGGTCTGGACCGAGCGCTCGAAGAATCCGCCGCCTTTCGATCTCGCGCTCCTGGAGCAGCGCCAGGCCGAGATAGACGCGATGCTCCGGGTCGGTCCTCGAGACAAAGCCATGGAGGAGGAACGCCGCGGCGGCCAGCGCCGCGCGGGAGGAGAGCTGCCGGCGCCCGAGGCCGGACCGGGTGGAGACCGGCGCCGGGCAGATCGGCGAAGCCCCTGGCCCGGCACGACCACCTCCCGCGCAGATCAGCTCACTACCACGGACCCTTAGCGAATCGAGACATCGCTTCACAGCTCGCCCGGGCCGGCTCGGGTTGCTGGTCGTCCACCCGCCGAAGCAGGAGTGCCCCGCCGACGTACTCTGCCCGCACTTCCCACTCGCCGCAGGAAGATTGCAGTCGCTCGGCCAGCCACTTCTGATCGAGGTGGATCCGGCTGAACAGGATGTATTGCACGCCGAAATCCTTCAGGTGCTGCCGCAGCTCCTCCGGGCCTAGGCGGGTTGCGCGAAGCTCATCGATCGACCGCCGCCCGGTCAGGAGATATACCGTCGCCATCTTCGGGGACATGAACACCGCGCCGGGCGGTGCCTCCCGGTCCGCCTGGCGGACGGCTTCGAAGAAGGACCGCTCCACCTGGTCGTAGCAGCCTTCCGAGGTGTAGGGGGCGCCTCGGTCGCATCGAGCCATTACGGCGAGCTCCCGTCCGTTCTGGCTGAACCCGGAGACGATGAGGACCAGCGCCAGCAGCGAGAGCGTCGTCCAGGTGATCGCACCCGAACGCCCTTTCACCAGGCGGCCGAGCCCCAGGAACAGGACCAGCACCAGGAGCGGGATCACGGGTGCCAGAAAACGGGGGAGACTGTACGGCCAGACCAGCAGCGCGCCACCAAAACACGAGAGATAGAGCGCAGCCCCCGGCAGCCGGCGGCTCAGCTCGAACAGACCGAGCCCTCCCAGCACGATGATCAGGACGACCCACAGCCCGTTGTCGAGGATGGTTCCGGGAATGGTTGGAAACGCCAGCACCGAGGGCACCCGGCGGCTCAGATAGGCTGGGGTGTTGGAAACAACCCGCTTCACGATGGTGGCGGCGAATGCGGCAACGCTGGTGACCCGCCCGGACGGCGTGGCGACCGGGGCCGGTGCGGTGGCCGGGCTGGGACTCGAATCTCTCCGAGCTGCCGTAGCGGTATCCTGGACTGGCGCGACCGGCTCCCGGTCAGGTGTCGCCTGGGATCGCGTGCTGAGCACATCCGAGATGTATGACTGTCCCGCCATCGCGGCGCCGGCGGCAATCCT
>Ga0070699_100004591_pt1 | contig 12217 bp, 15 predicted proteins | sample KBSK1503metaG_FD_65473 | JGI IMG/M metagenome (GOLD analysis project Ga0070699, IMG submission 65473) | Corn, switchgrass and miscanthus rhizosphere microbial communities from Kellogg Biological Station, Michigan, USA - KBS K1-50-3 metaG | ecosystem: Host-associated > Plants > Roots >...
ATTGCGCCTTGGCCTTTGTCAGCGAGTCCAAGATGCTTCGAATACCATTCGCGCATCTGATCACGATTAGCGGATTTGAAGAAGACACCGCCGATTCCAAGGATGCGCCCGCGCTGCTCCACTTTGACAGGCGGCTTCGACTTTTCAGGTTGCGGAGATTGCACTTCCTGTCCTCCTTTTGAGCAAACCGAGATGAGCAACAGCGAACCGAGCGCAATTGTGCTCCACGGTGTTCCTTGCATCGGCGGATTATACATAAGTTTCGATTCGAATCGAGAAATCGGTTCGCTCAAGGTTCGCCGCAATTCACCCTTTCTCGAACTGGCTTGGCATCGCCCGTAGAGAACCAGGGCGTTACGAGAGGCCTTTTGCCTGCGCGCACAGCAATGGCGCATAATCCCCCAACAAAGTTAGGGGATTATGCAATGCCGAGACTTTATAATGTCACCGATCATCTGAAAACGTAGTTTTCTGAACTCCTGCCAGATTGAAGCGTAGAAGTAATTATTATCATCGGCGCCGCCAGGCGCACATCTCGCGATCAATCATCCCCTAAAGTTGCACTGTGATGTAAGTTGGCGTGAGAGGTTGTTTTTCGGCAGCGAATATGCCGTGGATGCAGCGCGGTTTTCTTCATCTGTCGCTCCTGTGATCGCGGTCAGCGTTATTGCAGTCCCGGATGTCGCGTCCCAGCCCTTGGCGAACAACGGCGCCGCGCCAACCGTCGCCATCAACACAGCCCCCAGGGCCGGCTCGATCATCGCGAGTGTCAGCGAGAGTACAGGAAGCGCTGCACGCAGAGGTGCGTGACGGGATACATCTTCCGTTGCGCTCACCTCGCCGGGCAATATCGCCGTGTGGCATCCCGAATCCAAAAAGACTGTTATCCGGGTTGGCTTCACCGCCTCCTCACTCTGCTGTCGTGCACTCGCGACCCGGCGAAGGCACACCGGAGAGCCTCCGTGTTGTCCACCTCCTTTGCTTCGCTGTGTTGTTTGTGGTCGCTCTGGTCGTTTCCTCGATCCATTCCAACATTCCCGCGCCGCTTACAGGAGCTGAACTTTGATGATTAGCGCAGAAACTCGCGCCCAAATCCGGCACTGGTTCTTTGCCGAGCATTGGAAAATCGGCACCATCGCCCAAGAACTCAGCCTTCACCCCGATACCGTTCGTCTTGCCATCGAATCGGATCGCTTCCACCGTGCCCAAACTCTGCGTGCTTGTCTCACCGATCCTTACTTGCCCTTTATCCGACAAACCTTAGATCAGCATCCCCGGCTGCGAGCCACTCGCATTTACCAGATGATTCGCGAGCGTGGATATCAAGGCAGTGTCATGCAGTTGCGCCGTGCGGTAGCCACGCTGCGCCCCGGTCGCCCAGAACCCTTTTTGCGCCTGCATACCTTCCCTGCAGAACAAGCCCAGGTGGATTGGGCTCACTTCGGCGAAGTTCAAGTAGGCCGCGCCCGCCGACATCTCTCCTGTTTCCTCATCACTTTGTCCTATTCCCGGGCCCTATACCTGGAATTTTTCTTCGATCAAACTCTAGAAAACTTCTTGCGCGGCCATGTCCACGCCTTTGCAGCCTGGTCCGGCCAACCGCGCGTGATTCTGCATGACAACCTACGCACTGCCGTGCTGGAGCGCCGTGGAGACCAAGTCCACTTTCATCCTCGACTGCTGGAGTTGTGCGCTCACTATCACTGCCTCCCACGACCTTGCCAAGTACGCGCTGGCAATCAGAAGGGTCGCGTGGAACGCGCTATTCGCTATGTGCGCGAATCGTTCTGGGCGGGCCGTGCTTTCACCACCTTGCCAGAGTGCAATCCTCAGGCTCTCCTCTGGCGAGATGAAGGGGCACATCAGCGGCCCTGGCCCGGGGATGACACGCGCACGGTCGCGGAGGCCTTCGCGGAAGAGCAACCACGCCTATTACCCTTACCGCTACACCCCTTCAACACCGATCTGATTCTTCCCATTCGTTCGCAGAAAACCACCTACATCCGCTTTGATCTCAACGATTACTCCATCCCGCCCGAGGCGCTCGGCCGCTCCCTCACTCTGGTTGCCTCTGATTCCGTGGTCCGCATCCTGCATGGAACTCAGGAAATTGCGCGCCACGCCCGCAGCTACGACCGGCATCAGCAGGTGCTCCATCCACCCCATCAAGACGCGCTACTCCAACTCAAGCGCAAGGCGTTCCACTCCACCCCCAGCGGGCGGCTGGCCCAAGCGGCACCGGAAAGCGAAACCTTGTTGGACCTGGCCTTCGCCCGAGGAGAATCCGCCGGCCCGCAGACCGCTCAACTGCTCAAACTGCTGGATCTCTACGGCGTAGCTGCCCTGCGAAGCGCCATCCGTGAGGCACTCGAACGCGACACCCCGCGCGCTTCTTCGCTTGCCTTTCTGCTTCGTCAACGACATCAGCAAGCATCCTCCTCCACCCCTTTGGTGGTCGACCTCAGGCAGGTCTGGTACGACGGATATCGATCCGGAAGTTCAACCCAGGGAGCACCCGTGCGTAAAACCCATAAGATACCGTTCAGAACTGCCCGCCGCTCCTTCCAGGGCCGACTCCGGCCGTCACGTCGCCTGGCGGGCTCTGGGACTAGGGGGTCGAGGATCTTCCACTGTTGGTCTGTCAGGTCACGTTTATGGCACATTCCTGTGTTGATGCCGTGAAGCAGTCCGCGCAGCGCCCGGTCGGCCGACGATTAGTAGAACTACTTCCGGATGGCCGACAATTCGCTGGGCAGACCACTCGGGTTGCCATGCCGGAGCTCAGTGGGATGTCTCGATTGCGTAGTGGTCAATCTACTCTTGACTCTGCCCCGCCTATTTTCTAGCAAACAACAGCTCGCGGCACCCTTGCGGAAATCATTGTTACCGGATATATTACAGGATATAAAGGAGGCGGGATGTGACCAATACAGCCCAAAAGCGTGCGATTAAGAACTACCGAAGCCGGCTTCGGAAACGGGGCATTGCACGATTTGAGGTTCTCGGTCTCGACTCGGATCGCCATCTAATTCGTTCCCTGGCAAAGCGGCTCGCGCAGAATGACCCGGATGCAAATCGAATTCGGACGGAGGTAATGCGAACAGTCTCCCATACACCCAAGGAAGAAAAAGGTGGCATTTTGGCAGCTCTTCGTCGTTCACCACTGGTTGGCGCCGAGCTGACGATCGAGCGTCCGTTTGATGGGGGCAGAAAAATCAATCTATGACGCGGTATCTCCTCGACACCAACATTATCAGCAACGCCACAAAGCCTCTCCCGTCCCAGCCGCTCACTGAATGGATGGCCAAACAAGTGGACGACGATTTGTTCATTTGTTCCTTGAGCCTTGCCGAAATATATCGTGGCATTTTGGAGAAGCCGTCAGGGAAAAAACGCAGGGAACTTGAAGAATGGTTCAAAGGTCCCGAGGGTCCCCAAGCGCTCTTCCGCGGACGCGTATTGGCTTTCGACGAGGAGGCGGCACTCATCTGGGCACGTCTCATGTCCCAGGGCACGCAGGCAGGGCGACCGAGGAGTGCTCTCGACATGGTCGTTGCGGCGATCGGGGAGGCGAACGACTGCGTTGTCGTTACGGACAACGAAAAGCACTTTCCCGGCGTGAACCTCCTCAATCCGCTCCGCTCGGCGTGATCTCAGGCCTAACGTTGGGACCGAATGGGATGAAAACGGCGCAACGGGCAACGCTAAGTTAAGTTACGAGAAAACATGGTGGCCAGGGACGGAGTTGAACCGCCGACGCCAGCCTTTTCAGGTCTACGTTATGCTGAATTTTTAAACAACTTAAGTGACTTCAGGTGGCCGCCTAAGCACTTGAGAAGTCGAGAGAGACATGAGAATCGTGGGTTGAAATCGTGGGTTCAACAGCAACAGAAGCGCCCACCACCGACCCTGAAGGGAAGCAGTAACTTCGCTGGATTTTATGAGGTCCGCCGAGGTTACTGCCGCCGCGAGCAATCCACTTGTGTATCGCTCTCGATCGAGCGAAATGGCAGGGACAACGGGTTGCCCTGACCGCAGCAAAGGGTGTTCGAACCCGCGCTCCTGCGGTTGACAGCTTTTCATCTCGGCTCGCGAGCCAGAGGAGGTTGCGTGCTTTGCTGATCGGTGATCTCCATCCTGTACTTGTCTGAGGCCAGGCAGACGGCGACGAGACCGATGAGAGCGATGCCGGCCAGATACGTGGCGACAGGCCATGAGGCGCCGCCTGCCCATTGCGTGAGTGCGGTGGCGATGATCGGCGCGAGCCCGCCGCCGAGCACCCCGGCGCCCTGGTAGCCGAAGGAAATCCCTGAATACCGCAGCTGCACCGGGAACAGCTCCGCAATTAAGACTCCTGTAATTCCGTAGAGTGCCCCCTCGGCGAAAATCCATCCACTCATTGCGAGCCAGATCAGAGCTGGCTGCCGAGTGTCCACGAGCCAGAAAAAAGGGTAGGACAGGAGGAAGATGCAGGTGGCACTCCAAATCGCCACAGGCCGCTTGCCCACACGGTCAGCGACCCACGCGAACAACAGGATTCCGGCCGTCTGGGCTAAGCCAGCCAGCAAGAGCCCGATGAGAGCCACACTTCGAGGTACACCGAGCTGACGGATGATGTATGACGGAGTAAACGTTACAACGATGTAGTATCCATAAAGGCCGAGGACGACGCCGAAGGCTAGGATGGCGGCAACTCTGTACTCTCGCATGAGATCGAGCAAAGGTATTTTGGACTGGATTCCAAGCTCTTTAATCCGTGAGAAGGCCGGCGACTCCAGAATGCGCAGGCGGATAAAGAGACCCACGGCTATCAGGACAATGCTCAGGAGGAACGGGACCCTCCAGCCCCAGGAAAAGAATTGTTCGTCTGGAAGCGAGGAGAACACGCTGAACACCGCGGTCGAAAGTATCAGTCCAGCTGGCGAGCCCGTCTGTGGCCAGCTGGCGTAGAAATTGCGGCCCTCCTCAGGAGCGTGTTCGACGGTCATCAACGTCGCGCCACCCCACTCCCCACCCACGGCCAAGCCTTGCAGGAACCGGAGCACAGCGAGGAGGATCGGAGCGACCACGCCTACTTGCTCGAAACTCGGTAGGATGCCGACCAGGAAAGTTGACGCACCCATGAGAAGCAGAGTGATCACCAGCATTGCCTTGCGCCCGATCTTATCGCCGAAGTGCCCGAACACAATGCCGCCGACAGGGCGGGCGAAGAAGGCGACGCCGAACGTGGCAAAAGATGCCAGCGTTCCAGCCACTGGGTTGAACCGAGGAAAGAAGAGCTTGGGAAAGACCAGCGCGGCAGCCGTTCCGTACAAGTAGAAGTCGTACCACTCTATGGCGGTCCCGATAAAACTTGCTAAAGCTACCCGCCGGATTGACGTGCGCTGATCCGCAGTGTGGTCGCGGCCGAGCCCCTTCATACCTACTCCCGATCATCGACCCGAACGCCTTTCGTAAGCAAGCTTACTCTCTTGGCCTGTGAGCCCAGGCCCCGACGAGAGCAATATAAGTAACTACGCTCTTCGATGCCACCTCAGTTTGAATTCTCGCGGGAAGAAGTGATTCGCATTCCTTTCTTGCTTCGCCCGTTCAGTCGACTACAATCGAGACCCACGGCAGCGGAGGCAGCGAGACTGCTAACGGTAATAACGCTGTTGCAGAGGAGCACTGTGCACCCGCGTCCACATTCGCGACGCGAATTCTTGGGTTGCTCCGTAGAGGCTCTCTTGGGAATCGGGGTTTGGCAGGTTGCAGACCACCCTTTGGGCTTGGCCCAGGCAGTGTCTTTAGCAGCGACAACAGCCCTATTTGAGATTCAGAAGGTCGCTGCCGACGTCTATTTTGCACTGGCCCGCCCTTGGGCACTACCGAACTCCAACGCCGCCATTTTTGTGACCTCGTCTGATGTTCTCGTGGTAGATGCTCACTCGCATCCGGCGGCAGCTGCGGCTCTGATCGCACAAATCAAGAACGAGATCACCTCCAAGCCCGTGCGGAGGTTGGTGAATACCCACTTTCATTGGGATCACACGCAGGGCAATCACGCTTATCGAACAACAGGCAGTGAGGTGGATATCATCGCGAGCAACACGACCAAGCAACTCATGTCACAACTTTTGGTGCCACGCTTGAGAGCTGCGCTAGACCCAGCGAGCCCGGGACCTCGCGGATCGCAGCAGGTCGCACGGCAACTCAAAGACCTGCGCGAAATCGTGAGGCGGACAAATTCGGAGACTGAAAAGGCTTCACTACAGGAGCGTATTGCACAGCTGGAGTCCTTTGCGGCGGAGATGAAGGATTTTCTGCCCACACTGCCTACCGTCACTTTTGATAACTCCTATGTGATCCGAGAGAAAAGTTATGACCTGCACCTCGAGTTTCACGGCTTCGGTCATACGGCTGGTGACATCGTAGTATTCTGCCCTCAGAGGCGCGTCATCGTGACTGGCGACGCCTATCACCCTGGTTTTCCGGGATTCACCGACTCGTACCCACAGCGATGGCCCAAGTGTCTCGACTCCATCGCAAATCTCCAGTTCGACCACATCTTGCCTGGGCACGGCATGGTGCAACACAGCAAGCAGGACATGAACGGTCATCGTAACTACATCGAAGAACTGACCGAACGCGTGATTGTCGGGAAGAGGGCGGGTCAATCGATTGCCGATTTACAGCGAAACATCACGGTCACGTCTTTGAAGTCACTTCATGCGCGCGGTCTCACGCTCGCGGAGACATCGGATTCGCTCGAGAGCGACATCAAGAACAATATTGACGGGATGTACGATCGAGTCGAAAAGACTTCGTTCACAGGAACCGAGCCGGTGCGATTACGAGAGTAAAGACCCGGACAGGCAGGGCCGAGAGCTCGCCGCCCTCCGAGTTGGCTGTGGGAAGCGTAGGATGTCGGCCACCCTTAGGTAATTCGCGCAATAATCGAACCGTTCGTGGCAAGCGAACTGTCCAATCGTTTATCTCTGTCCCCACATGCCTCATCGTGGAGCCGACACATCGAGCGCCGGAGTCCCGGAGTGTCCACGGGTGCGGCGTAGTCCGAGTATCAGCACGGCTACGCTCGCATCGAATGTCGCGAGCAGAACGAAGGCAGCGTGGTATCCGCCCGTCGCTTTGAACAGGAGTCCTAGAAGGGTGGGTCCAACAAAGCCACCGAATGTAGCCATGGAATTGATGAGTGCGAACCCTCCGGCCGCTGCTGCGCCCGTCAGGAACGATCTCGAAAGTGCCCAGAACGGCGGATCCATACTTTTCCGGCACGCCAGCACCCCGAGAACCAGCGTGCCGAAAATCAATCCTTGGACTCGACCGAGCATCAGCCACCCAACACAGGTCAGGAGTACAGGGATCGCGGCATGCACGTAACGCTCGCCCCGCCGGTCCGAGTGTGCGCCGTTGGCGTATAGAACAACGGTGCTCAGAATGCCCATTCCAGAAACCACAAGGCCCACGCGCATGTCGCTTATACGAAATCCTTTGAGGATCTGGGGCAGCCAGAGTATCTGTGCGTATGACACAGTCGTCGCTAGGAAGAGTGTCGCACCGAGCAGCCACACGACAGGGTTTCCGAGAGCGGCACTAAAGCTCGTGCTATTGTTCATCTCATGCGCTCGGTCGCTGGCAAGTCGAGCGGTTAGCCATTCGCGCTCCACCGGTTTTAGCCAGTGAGCCTCCGCGGGATGCTCGGGCAGCAGACGGAGCACGAGGATCCCGAGAGCGCAAGCAGGAAGTCCCTCTACAAGGAACAGCCATGGCCATCCGGCGAGCCCGAGCCGACCGTTGAATCCGAGCAGCGCACCCGCCAGCACGCCGCCCAATGCCTGGGCGACCGATGCACCGGTACTGAAAAGCGCGATGGCCCGCGCACGATGCGAGACCGGGAACCAGTTCCCGAGGTACCAGAGCACGCCGGGGAAGAATCCGCCTTCCGCCGCGCCCAGCAGGAATCGGAGCAAGTAGAAGGTATGGGATGTGCGCACGAACAGCATGCTGGCCGCCAGGACTCCCCAACTGAGCAAGATTCGCGCGAACCAGCGGCGTGCACCGACGCGCACCAGAATGAAATTGCTCGGCACCTCACAGAGCGAGTAGCCGACGAAAAAGATTCCAGCACCGAAGCCATACACCGCCGGGCCGAAGCCCAGGTCGTGGTTCATTTGCAGAGCGGCAAAACTCACGTTGGCCCGATCGATGCAGGCGGTCAGGTAAGCAAGAAAAAGCAGGGGAAGGAGTCGCCGGTTCAGAGCGCGCACTGTACACTGCTCGGTGATGGCCAAGGGGTTGCGCCTTCGATCGCCCTTCATGAGTGCGTGATCGGAACTGCGAATGTCCACGGACACCTTTAGCGCGAAATCTTATCATCATGCACTCAAGATCAGATCTGAACAGTCGCTCTGTCGATGGCTACCCAGCAGCTTTCACACTACGCCGACCTTGGCTGGCCGCAATCCCGGAGACTGCCGCTCTCCCCGCGCGCTGAGCGAAATGTCGGCTACACGGAAGTAATCGAAACGAGACCCGGATTAGTTAAGGGAAGTCGGCATAGCGCCATAATTTCAGGATCAGATGGATGCCGGAAAAATGCACGCCCTGGGCGTTTGTCGATACTAATCCGACGGATGAACCGGTCATGGCAGTCACCGTGCCGCAATCCGCGCGGATAGGCCAAACTCGATCGACCACGAGCGCTCGTTCCGAATTGTCTCGCCCTTGACGTTTCTCTGCCCGGCCTCACTGGTCTCGAACTACAGAAGCGCGTCGCCGTTGAACGGACGGACATGCCTATCATCTTCATTACTGGCTATGGCGATGTACCGAAAACCGTCCAGGCCATGAAGGCGGGCGCTGTCGAATTCCTAACGAAACCGTTCAATGACGAGGTGTTGTTGAGCACCGTCCGGCAAGCCCTTGAACGAAGCCGTCGCGCTATTGCTCACGACACGGAGATGCAGAAACTCCGGGACCGTCACGCCTCTCTTACTCCACGCGAACGGCAAGTCATGGATTTGGTTGTCTCTGGCCTGTTGAATAAACAAATCGCCGGCGAACTCGGCATCAGCGAGATCACAGTAAAAGCGCACCGAGGGCAGGTCATGCAGAAGATGAATGCCGATTCTCTCGCCGCACTGGTAAGAATGGCAGCAAAGCTACGCCCTTAACGTTCGCCGAATGCCAGATCATCAAGCTAAAAAGCGCTATTCTGGTCCCTGGGAGGACCAGGTGACTGAGCAAGGTCACGACGAACGCGCAAATCTGACGACGCCCATCTCGCCACCAAAGGAGCAAGCAACTGCCGGCGATTCTCTTCCTCCCAGATGCGCGGTCATTGAGGTGCACGTAGGGGAACTGAGGCAGTTGTTCAACGCCATTGATCCCTCGCCGTTTCAGGACAAGGATCTGGACCCGAAGGCCGAGGAGTTCATCGTGGGTTGGGCCAAGGACCTGCCACGAGATGCGGTGCTTGCGCTTGTGGTTGATCTCGATCGGCAAGCAGGTCTGCCGGACGAAGCGGCACTCTTACGCGACGCGATTCATCAGTTCTTCACGCAACGAAAGCAGATCTACCGACAGCGTCTGCGGGAATTGTTTCGTGTTGGCCGGACGAGTCTTGTCATCGGTCTGTTTGCTTTAGCAGCGGCCATTGCCCTCGGCGATTTTCTCGGCAATTTGATGAAGGGAAGCCGTATAGGCGAGATCTTGCGCGAAAGTCTCACGATCGGCGGCTGGGTTTCCATGTGGCGTCCGCTAGAGGTGTTCTTATACGACTGGTGGCCTATTCGCAATGAAGCGAGGCTCTCCGACCGGCTTGCCGCTATGCCCGTACGCATCAGGTACATGAGCGAAACAGCTCCCGACGCCTGGAGGGTAGACTGGCCCGCAGTTTCCCCAAGAGGTGAGCGAGTGACCAAAGAGGGCCAACGTAAAGACGTACATGAGTGAAGGCTTTGGAGCGTTGTAATCTTTCGCTTCCGCAGACAGAATGGGACTGATTCCATTGGTATCCCCAGCGGGATTTGAACCCTTATTCTTCAATGCCTGAGCTTTGGGAAAATCATTCGGACTTTGTCTCGCATTAACTTTTTCTCACAACTCAATAGATATAGGCCGCTTAAAGGGCTAGAGCGCAAAATCGATGGAAGGCTGCGCTCTGCGACGATTCGCTCGCGGCAAGTCGATGCCAATGAAAATGGAGGCTTTGCAGTCGACGGTAAATACCGTAAACGATATTCGACGGCAGAGCTTGTAAGGCGCGAGTTCTTGATTGTTCAAGTCTGCTGCCGCCGATGCCGAGACGTTCTATTGAAACGGTTCACCAAAATGAAACGCAAGCACGCTCCCGCGTTAGCAATCGGCATAGGCGCAGCAGCGGGTTTGCGCCCTATGACGGTACTCGTAGTGATCGCCTGGGGCTTAAGGCGTGGATGGATCCGGCCAGGTCGTTCACCATTTGCCGGGATAGTTTCGGCTAGCGCCTCAAAGAGACTGGCTGAGTTGGCGATAAGCGAACTGATTGCGGACAAGTTGCCCTTTACGCAGAGCCGGTTGAATCCTGCACCGCTCGCGTCACGTGTGGTGTCAGGCGCAATCTGTGGCGCGGCGATACACGGCACATTGAAGCAACCGGTTTCCGAGGGAGCCGTTCTTGGCGGACTAGGAGCACTTGCGGCGGCTATAACTGCGTACTATGTTCGGCAGAGACTCAATCGCGAGATGTCTGACTTTGCAGTTGCGCTATTGGAGGATGCATTGGCGGTAGGTGGGGGTGCTGTCACAATCGCCGTGATGACTGCCGCTGCAGAGTAGTTCGGCGACCTCGAATATATTCCAGGCCCCTCAACTTTTCGGTGGCGGGCAAGAATGGTGCTCTGGTGGATGGCGAGCCGATGGTCCACGTTCTGCGCTGCAAAGAGTGACGGAGCCCCGGCATTTGTTAAATCCAAAACGACCAGAGACTAACGGATGCGTCGAGCCGTTGCTGGGGATTATCACGCAGAAATCTGGGTTGGGGCCTTCCTCGGTTTCTCTTATGGATTCCGCCCTGGGCGCAGCCAGCATGGCGCGCTGGATGCACTGTGTCGGGATCAGGCGGAAGAAAGTGAACTTGATTCTCGATGCCGACGTTCGTGGTTTTTTCGATACCTTATCGCACGAATGGATGGTCAAGGTCATCGAGCATCGCATCGCCGAAGGATACTGCGCTTGATCCGGAAATGGCCGAGGGGGAGTCTCCGAGGAAGGTAAGTGCTCGAAAACAGAAGTTGGAACGCCGCAAGTAACACTAAGTGTTTCGGCGGCACTGCGAAGGCGAGCGAGGAATGCAGTGAGGGTTTCGGCCAGGTGCAGGAATGCAGCCCGGTCGTTGGTCTGATCGGCGAATCGCCGGAGGTCCTACTCCGGGGATCTGCAGCAATCGCCGACAAGCTGGGTCTTGGCTGGCGATCGCATCGATCTCTTCGCTGACGCGTTCGATTTGGGAGCAGCGCAAGATGCTTTGAACATGGCCGCAGAGGCGCTCAACGAAAACGGAGTGTCAAACCTGGCGTTCTAGTCATCAAACCTGTGCCTAAGGAACCTATCCGAAAAATGACAGGCCCGGTCAGGCGATAGCTATCTGCTCTCAAGCCCGACGCTGACGGGTGGCTTCCCATAACACCAAATTAAATTAAATTCAGATCTCCTGACATACCCCTAAAAAGCGGCCAGAATTGAGGTTTTTCGAGAGTGGCGTGCGGACCTTAAACTGTCCGCTTTTTGAGTCTGCAATTATCGGTTCCAGAGTTTCCGATTCTGCAGGATCTGAACGCGAACAAGTGCCCAACGTTCTGCTTTCGCTGATCCCTCCGGGACCGCAACGGGGTATGGTTTTTTGCTTTCCTGGGTGCGGACCTTAAACTGTCCGCTTTTTCGAAATCGGCAGATGGAATCATACGATTTTGGCTGCTCCCACTTCCTCGACTAGAAACGCTCGACGCCTCTCCTGCACATCCGTGGAAGCCGCAACTGGCTTGGCGTTTCCTTTAGCGGGTGCGGACCTTAAACTGTCCGCTTTTCGAATCGGTGGAGATAGAACATGCTAAGCAACCATGAGCCCAGCTCCACCTCAAAAAGAGCTTTTCCCCCGCCCTGCTCCTACCCCCGGCACCATCTTCGTAAACGATCGCGTTTGTGTCGAGACCGAGCAAGGCCAACGAGTGCTTTTCGT
>Ga0070699_100004593_pt1 | contig 12216 bp, 10 predicted proteins | sample KBSK1503metaG_FD_65473 | JGI IMG/M metagenome (GOLD analysis project Ga0070699, IMG submission 65473) | Corn, switchgrass and miscanthus rhizosphere microbial communities from Kellogg Biological Station, Michigan, USA - KBS K1-50-3 metaG | ecosystem: Host-associated > Plants > Roots >...
CCGCGACCATGATGAACAAGGGCCTCGAAGTGATCGAGGCACGCTGGCTCTTCGACCTGCCGAGCGCCGCGATCGAGGTCGTGATCCATCCGCAGAGCATCGTGCATTCGCTCGTCGAGTACGTCGACGGCTCGCTCATCGCGCAGCTGTCCAATCCGGACATGCGCGTGCCGATCGCGCATGCGCTCGGCTATCCCGAGCGCATCGCCTCGGGTGCCCGGGCGCTCGACCTGACGAGCATGAAGGATTTGTCTTTTGAAAAGCCCGACGAGCGGCGCTTTCCCTGCCTGCGGCTCGCCTATCAGGCGCTCGAGCACGGCGGCACGGCGCCCGCCGTGCTCAACGCCGCGAACGAGGTCGCCGTCGACGCCTTCCTCGCGCGCCGGCTGCCCTTCACGAGCATCGCGCGCGTGATTGCAGATACGCTCGCCGCGGTGCCGCGCATGCCGGCGGCCGATCTCGATACCGTGATGCTCGCCGATGACCAGGCACGCCGCGCCGCGGGTGCTTGCGTACTGGCGCGCGCCGCATGAGCCTCGTGCAGACCCTCGTCGCTTTCATCGTCGCGCTCGGCGTGCTCATCGTCGTGCACGAGTACGGGCACTACATCGTCGCGCGCCTGTGCCGCGTCAAGGTGCTGCGCTTTTCGGTGGGCTTCGGCCGGCCGCTCGCCCTCTGGCGCCTCGGGCCGGACCGCACGGAATGGGTGCTGGCGGCGATTCCGTTCGGCGGCTACGTGAAGATGCTCGACGAGCGCGAGGGCGCGGTGCCCGCGGCCGAGCTCGAGCGGGCGTTCAACCGCCAACGCGTCTGGAAGCGCTTCGCCATCGTGCTCGCCGGCCCGCTCTTCAACTTCGCCTTCGCGGTGCTGGTCTACGCCGGGCTCTTCATGTACGGGCTGCCCGAGGCGCGGCCGGTGCTCGCCGCGCCGCCGGCCGGAAGCGCGGCCGCGGCAGCCGGCGTGCACGCCGGCGACACGGTGCACGCCATCGATGGCGAGCCGATCACGACCTGGCAGGAACTGCGTTGGCGCGTGCTGCAGGCGGCCCTCGAGAGAAAGCCGCTGCAGCTCGAGACGCTCGATGAGCGCGGCCATATCGCCACGCAGACGCTCGAGCTCGGCGGCTTCCCGGCGAGCGAAGTCGAGAGCGACGTGCTCGAGCGCGTGGGCTTGCGCCTCTATCGGCCGCCGCTCGCCGCGGTGCTCGGCCAGATCGTGCCGGGCGGCGCGGCGGAGCGCGCGGGCCTCAGGGCCGGCGACCGCATCCTGCGCGTCGACGCGCAGCCGATCGAGAACTGGGAGGCGTTCGTCAACGTCATCCGCTCGCATCCCGGGGACGCGCTCGCCCTCACCATCGAGCGGGCCGGGGCACGCGAGACGCTGCAGGTCGTCCCCGATGCCGTCAGCGCCGGCGCGGCGCGCATCGGGCGCATCGGTGCCGGCCCGCAGCAGCCCGAAGGCTACGCGGACAAGCTCGTCGTGCGCGTGCGCTACGGGCCGTTCGCGAGCCTCGCGCGCGCGTCGGCGAAAACCGCCGACATCGCGCTTTTCAGCCTCAAGATGCTCGGCAAGATGCTGATCGGCGAAGTCTCGTGGCGCCACCTTTCCGGGCCGGTGACCATTGCCGACTTCGCCGGCCAGTCGGCGAGCCTCGGCTGGGTGTCGTACCTCACGTTCCTCGCGCTCATCAGCATCAGCCTGGGCGTGCTGAACCTGCTGCCCATTCCGCTGCTCGATGGCGGACACCTGATGTACTATGCGATCGAAATAGTCAAAGGCAGGCCGGTCTCCGAGCGCTTCATGGAGCTCGGGCAGCGTGTCGGTCTTGCGCTGCTACTGGTGATGATGGCCTTCGCCTTCTACAACGATCTGAATCGCCTGCTGACGGGTTGATGATTCGAGCACGGTTGGCCGCGGTGCTTGCCGCGTGTGCGCTTGCGGCAGCCGCAGCGGTACAGGCACAGTCGTTCACCGCTTTCACCGTCAAGGACATCCGCGTCGAAGGGCTGCAGCGCACCGAGCCCGGCACCGTCTTCAGCTATCTGCCGATCAAGGTCGGCGAGACCATGACCGAGGAGAAGGCGCAGGCGGCGCTGCGTGCGCTCTACGCCACCGGCTTCTTCAAGGACGTGCGCCTCGAGGTGGACAACGATGTCCTCGTCATCTACGTCGAGGAGCGGCCGGCGATCGCCTCCATCGACTTCTCCGGCATGAAGGAGTTCGAGCCGGACAACGTGCGCAAGGTGCTGCGCGAGGTCGGCATGGCGGAGGGGCGCATCTTCGACCGCGCGCTGCTCGAGTCGACCGAGCTCGAGATGAAGCGCCAGTACCTGTCGCGCGGCATGTACGCCGCCGAGATCCAGACCACCGTCACGCCGCTCGAGCGCAACCGCGTCGGCATCAACATCGCGGTGACCGAGGGCTCGGTGGCGAAGATCCGCGGCATCAACGTCGTCGGCGCCAAGGCGTTCCGCGAGAGCCAGCTCGTCGACGAGTTCGTGCTGCGCACACCGGGCTGGCTCACCTGGTACACGAAGCAGGACCGCTATTCGCGCGAGAAGCTCTCGGCCGACCTCGAGAACCTGCGCGCCTTCTACCAGAACCGCGGCTACCTCGATTTCAGCATCGAGTCGACGCAGGTCTCGATCAGCCCCGACCGGCGCGACATCTACATCACGGTCAACATCGTCGAAGGCGAGAAGTACACGGTGTCGAAGGTCGACCTGTCCGGGCAGTTCATCGTGCCGCGTCCCGAGCTGGAGAAGCTGGTGCAGCTCAAGGCCGGGGACGTGTTCTCGCGCGAGAAGCTCGCGGCGAGCACCAAGGCGATCGCCGACCGCCTGGGCAACGACGGCTACGCCTTCGCCAACGCTAATGCGGTGCCCGAAGTCGACAAGGAAAAGCGCACCGTTTCCTTCAACATCGTCGTCGACCCCGGCCGGCGCGTCTACGTGCGCCGCGTCGAGGTGACGGGAAACGCCAAGACGCGCGACGAGGTCATCCGCCGCGAGATGCGCCAGCTCGAGGGCGGCTACTACGACGCCTCCAAGATCCAGCTCTCGCGCCGGCGCATCGACCGCACGCAGTACTTCAGCGAGGTCAACGTCGAGACCGTGCCGGTCGAGGGCAGTCCCGACCAGGTCGACGTCGTCTACACGGTCAAGGAGCGCCCCACCGGGGCGCTGCTCTTCGGCATTGGCTTCTCGAGCGTGGAGAAGATCGCGCTCTCGGCTTCGCTCACGCAGTCGAACATCTTCGGCACGGGCAAGTTCCTGTCGCTCAACGTCAACAGCGGCACGGTGAACAAGGTCTACTCGATCTCGTACGTCGATCCCTACTACACCGTCAACGGCGTGAGCCAAGGATTCGACGTCTACAAGCGCAAGACCGACGCCTCGAGTCTCTCCATCGGCGCATACGCGAGCGATGCGCTCGGCGGCGGCGTCAAATGGGGCTACCCGGTGTCCGAGGTGAGCCGCATCGATCTCGGCCTCAACGTCGAGACGGTAAATCTCACGACCTTCGATAACAGCCCGCTCAGCTACCTCAACTTCGTGCAGCAGTTCGGCAACCATTACCGCTACGGCGCGGCCACCCTCGGCTGGTCGCGCGACACGCGCGACAGCCTGATCACCACGCGCGCGGGAACCTTCGTGCGCGCGAGCAGCGAGGTGGCGCAGGGCGATCTCGAGTACGTGCGCCTCGGATACCAGCAGCAGTGGTATTACCCGCTGACGCGCACGCTCACCTTCCTCGCCGGCGGCGAGCTCGGCGCGGCGGGCGGCCTGTCGGGCAAGCCGCTGCCGTTCTTCAAGAACTTTTTCGGCGGCGGACCCGGCTCGGTGCGCGGCTATCGCTCGTTCTCGCTCGGACCGCAGGACGTGAACGGCTTCGCGCTCGGCGGCAATCGCAAGGCGACCGGCTCGCTCGAGCTGCTGTTCCCGATGCCGGGCGCGGCGAACGATCCGTCGCTCAGGCTCGAATGGTTCGTCGACGGCGGCAACGTCTTCGCGCAGAGCTTCGCGTTCAACGATCTGCGCTACTCGACCGGTCTCGGCTTCTTCTGGACCTCGCCCTTCGGTCCGCTGCGCCTGTCCTTCGCCCAGCCACTGAACGCCAAGAGCACGGATAACATCCAGCGGCTACAATTCACCTTCGGTACGGGATTCTAAGCAGCCAATGAAACAGGTCCGCTTCCTCGCGCTTTGCGCGGCCTTCCTCGCCTGCTCGGCGCCGGCGCAGGACAAGTCCGGCGCGCCGGGCGCACCGGTCAGCAAATTCGGCTTCGTCAACACCGAGCGCATCCTGCGCGACGCGGCGCCGGCGCAGCGCGCGCAGAAGAAAATCGAGGCGGAGTTCCAGAAGCGCGACCAGGAGCTCGCCCGCGTCGCCGACCAGCTCAAGCGCATGCAGGAAGAGCTGGAGAAGAACAGCGTGACCATGAGCGAGACGCAGCGGCGCACGAAGGAGCGCGACTTCGGCGATCTCAACCGTGAGTTCCAGCGCAAGCAGCGCGAGTTCCGCGAGGACCTCAACCAGCGGCGCAACGAGGAGCTCGCGCAGGTCGTGGAGCAGGCGAACCGCGTCATCCGCCAGATCGCCGAGCAGGAAAAGTACGACATCATCTTCCAGGACGCCGTCTTCGCGAGCCCGCGTATCGACATCACCGACAAGGTGATCAAGGCGCTCGACGCCAAGCCCGCCGGCAAGTGAGTCCGGCTACGTGAGCTCATGCCGGGGCCGTTGACGCTCGGCCAGATCGTGCAGCGCTTGGGCGGCCGGGTGGCCGGCGACCCGCAGACCCGCGTGCATCAGGTCGCGTCCCTGGAGGGCGCGCAGGCGAAGCACATCAGCTTCTTCACCGGCAGTCGCTACCGCGCACAGCTCGCCGCCACTCGTGCGGGCGCCGTGGTCCTCGGACCGGAGGCGGAAGCCGAAACCGCGCTGCCGCGCATCGTCGCCGAAAATCCGTACGCCTACTTCGCGCGCCTGTCGCAATTGTTCAATCCGCTGGTGCACCAGGGGCCCGGGGTGCATGCCGCCGCCGTGGTAGCGAAGAGCGCAAAGCTCGGCGCGCGCGTCTCTGTCGGCGCCGGTTGCGTGGTGGGCGAGGGCGCCATCATCGGCGAGGACAGTACGCTCTATCCCCGGGTGGTCATATATCCGGGCTGCACGATTGGCGCGCGCGCCATCCTGCACGCGGGCGTCGTGATCGGTGCCGACGGCTTCGGCATCGCCGAGGAGGACGGCCGCTGGGTCAAGATTCCGCAGATCGGGTCGGTGCGCATCGGCGAGGACGTCGAGATCGGCGCCAACACCACCGTCGACCGCGGCGCGATCGACGACACCGTGATCGAGGAGGGCGCGAAGCTCGACAACCAGATCCAGGTCGGCCACAACGTGCGCATCGGCGCGCACACCGCGATCGCCGGCTGCGCCGGCATCGCCGGCAGCGCCGATATCGGCAGGCATTGCACCATCGGCGGTGCGGCGATCATCCTCGGCCATCTGCGCATCGTCGATCACGTCAACATTTCGGCCGGGACGCTCGTCTCGCGCTCGATCCTGAAGCCGGGCACCTACACCGGCGTCTATCCGTTCGACGAACATTCCTCCTGGGCCCGCGCCGCGGCCGAGCTTCGCCGCAAAGGAAAGAAAAATGGCTGAGATGGACGTCAATCAGGTGCTCGCGCACCTGCCGCAGCGCTATCCGTTCATCATGGTGGACCGGGTCAAGGAATGCGAGCCGGGCAAGCGCATCCTCGCGGTGAAGAACGTCTCGGCGAACGAGCCGTTCTTCCCCGGCCACTTCCCGCACCGGCCGATCATGCCCGGCGTGCTGATCCTCGAAGCGATGGCGCAGGCGGCGGGGGTGCTCATCTTCCGCACCAACAACACGATGCCCGACGATCGCACCGTCTATTACTACGTCGGCATCGACAACGCGCGCTTCAAGCGGCCCGTCGTCCCCGGGGACCAGCTCGAGATCGAGGTGCATCTGGAGCGGCAGCTGCGCAGCATCGCCAAGTTCAACTGCGTCGCGCGCGTTGCCGGCGACGTCGTCGCCGAGGCGACGATCCTCTGCTCCAAGCAGACCATCGAGCCGGTATGAGCGCGGAGGTCCACCCGAGCGCGATCGTCGATCGCAGTGCGCGTCTCGCGCCGGGCGTGAGCGTCGGCCCCTATAGCATCATCGGCGCGCAGGTCGAGATCGGCGAAGCCACCTGGATCGGCGCCCATGTCGTGCTCGACGGCCGCACGCGTATCGGTCGCAATAACAAGATCTTCCATTTCTCTTCGATCGGCGCGCCGCCCCAGGACAAGAAATACGCCGGCGAGGACACCGCGGTCGAGATCGGCGACAACAACACCCTGCGCGAGTACGTCACCATCAACCGCGGCACGGCGCTCGACGTTGGCGTCACGCGTGTCGGCGATGAGAACTGGATCATGGCCTACGTGCATTTCGCGCACGACTGCCAGATCGGCAGCCACACCATCTTCGCCAACGCCTGCGAGCTCGCCGGGCATGTCACGGTGGGCGACTGGGCGATCTTCGGCGCGACCACGCTCGTGCACCAGTTCGTGCACATCGGCGCGCACGCCTTCACCGGCATGGGGACCTACCTGCCGCAGGATCTCCCGCCCTTCGTCACCGCTGCCGGCAACATGGCGCGTCCCTACGGCATCAATAGCGAAGGCCTCAAGCGCCGCGGATTTTCGCCGGACGCGATCGCGGGGCTTAAGCGCGCCTACCGCACCCTTTACCGCAGCGGCCTCGGGCTGGAGGAAGCGCGTCGCGAGCTCGAGGCGCAGGTCGGACAGTGCCCGCAGGTGCGGGAGATCCTCGATTTCCTCGCGCGCTCGAAGCGCGGCATCATCCGCTAGGGGCCATGGCACGGCAACTGCGCGTCGGCATGGTGGCCGGCGAAGCCTCCGGCGACCTGTTGGGCGCGCACCTCATCGGCGCGCTGAAGCAGCGCTGGCCGGCGATGCAGTTCGCCGGCATCGGTGGGCCGCGCATGAGCGCCGAGGGCCTGCAATCGCATTTCCCGATGGACAAGCTCTCGGTGCGCGGCTACGCGGAAGCGCTGCGCCACTATCGGGAGATCATGCGCATCCGCGCGAACCTCGCGAAGGGGATGCTGCGCGATCGCCCCGATCTCTTCATCGGCGTCGACTCGTCCGACTTCAACCTCGGTCTCGAGCGCAAGCTCAAGGACGCGGGCATCCCGACGATCCACTACGTGAGCCCGGCCGTCTGGGCGTGGCGCCGCTGGCGCGTGCGGCGCATCGCGCGCTCGGTGAATCGCATCCTCGTCATGTATCCGTTCGAGGAGCCGCTCTACCGGGCGGCGGGCGTTCCGGTGAGCTACGTCGGCCATCCGCTCGCCGACGTGATTCCCTTCGACCCGCCGAAGGAGGAGGCACGGGCGCAGTTGCGGCTGCCTTCGCGCAAGCTCATCGTCGCGCTCCTGCCCGGGAGCCGGCGCTCGGAGCTCGAGTACATGGCGGGCGCGTTCGTGCTCGCCGCGCATCGCTTCCGCCAGGAGATCCACGACGTGCACTTCGTCTGCCCGATGGTCACGCGCGAGACGCGCGAGATGTTCGAGCGCGCCATCCACGAGAACCAGCGCACCGACCTGCCGCTGACGCTCCTTTTCGGCCACTCGCACGAGGCGCTCGCCGCGGCCGACATCGCGCTCGTCGCGAGCGGCACGGCCACCCTCGAAACGGCGCTCTTCAAGTGCCCGATGGTGATCGCCTACCGGCAGTCTCCGATAACATGGGCGCTCATGCGCCAGATGCTCTATCTGCCCTACGTCGGCATGCCGAACATCCTCGCCGGCGAGCGGCTGGTGCCCGAGCTGCTGCAGGATGAGGCGAGCCCGGCGAACCTTGCCGGCGCCCTCCTGAGTCTGGTACGCGACACGGCCGCGCAGCGCCGCCAAGTCGAGCGCTTCCGCGAATTCCACGAGCTGCTGCGCCAGAACGCGGCAGAGAAGGCCGCCGATGCCGTCCTCAGCGTCCTTAAGTAAGGTGCTCGTCTGCGGCGTCGACGAGGCCGGGCGCGGTCCGCTCGCCGGGCCGGTGTACGCCGGCGCGGTGATCCTGGATCCGGCGCGGCGGGTAAACGGGCTCGCCGATTCGAAGGTGCTGACCCCGGAGCGGCGTGAAGTGCTCGCGGCGCGCATCAAGGAACGCGCATTCGCCTGGTCGGTCGCTTTCGCCTCCGTAGAGGAGATCGACCGCCTCAACATCTTCCATGCCTCGATGCTCGCCATGCGCCGCGCCGTTGCCGGGCTGGCGCCCACGCCCGAGCACGCGCTCATCGACGGCAACGCCTGCCCGCCCGGCCTTGGCTGCAGCGCGACGGCGATCGTCGATGGCGACGCCACGGAAAAATGCATCTCCGCCGCCTCGATCCTCGCCAAGACCATGCGCGACGCCGAGATGACGGCGCTGCATGATCGCTTCCCCCAGTACGGCTTCGACCGGCACAAGGGCTACGCCACCGCCGAGCACCTCGAAGCGCTCGGGCGCCTCGGGCCCTGCGAGATACACCGGCGCAGCTTCTACGCGATCCGCGTCTTCTTCCAGCAGGATCTTTTCGCCCAGCCCTGGGCCCTGATGGAAGAGCAGCTGCGCGTGCGCAGCTATCGCATGTACTGCGAGGCTTTCAAGCTCGCGGCCGGCACGAACCTGATCGGCAAGCCGGCGAAGCTCGCCAGGTTCGACCAGCAGAGGAAGCGCCTGCAGCGCGTCTATGCCGACGTGCGCGCGACCGCGCACGCGGCACCGCATGTCGACCTTGTCGACCAGATGCTGCGCAAGGCCCGGCTAGAGCTCAAAGGCAAAGGGGATAAATTCGGCGCCTGATCATCCGCTCGCGCGACAACGCCCAGGTGAAACGCTGGGCGAAGCTCGCGCGCGACGGCCGGCTGCGGCGCGCCGAGGGGCGCGCCCTGATCGAAGGCCCGCACCTTGTCGCCGCCGCCTTGCGCGCCGGCCTCAAGCCGCTCGCCTTGCTCGCCACCGAGGCGGCGCTCGCGAAGCCCGAGATCGCCGAGCTGGTTCGCCTGCAACGGGTGGTTCTATTGGCCGAAAACGCGTTCGCCGCCATCGCCGATGCGCGCACGCCGCCCGGCATCGCCGCCGAGATTGCGCTCCCGCAGCTACGGCGAGCCGGCGCGAGCGTGTTTCTCGAGGCGGTGCAGGACGCGGGCAACGTCGGCGCCATCATCCGCAGCGCCGCCGCCTTCGCGGCGGGCGAGGTGGTCCTCGACCGCCAGTGCGCCGACCCGTGGTCGCCGAAGGTGCTGCGCGCGGGCCAGGGCGGCCATTTCGCGCTCGGCATCCGCCAGGTCGACGATCTTGGCTCGGCGCTCGACGATTTCCCTGGCCGGCTGCTCTGCACGCTCGCGCACGGCGGCGCGCCGCTGCGCGATATGCCTCTCGCTGGTCAATTGGGCTGGGCGTTCGGCGCGGAAGGGGCCGGGCTGAGCGCTGCCATCGTCGCTCGAGCGGCCGGGCGGGTGACGATACCGATGGCGAGCGGTGCGGAATCGCTCAACGTGGCGGCCGTGGCCGCCATCTGCCTTTACGAGGCCTTCAGTAGATCTGCCGCGGGATCCTGAGCTCGCGCAGGATGGTGGTGGCGATTTCCTCGATCGACTTGCTGGTCGAGTTGATGCTGTGGATGCCTTCGCGGCGCATCAGGCTCTCGGCTTCGTCGACCTCGTAGCGGCAGTTGTCGAGCGCCGCGTAGCGGCTGTCGGGCCGCCGTTCCTTGCGGATCTCGTGCAGGCGCTCCGGCGCGATCGTCAGGCCGAAAAGCTTCGTCTTCTGCGGGCGCAGGGCCTCCGGCAGCTTGGCGCGCTGGAAGTCCTCCGGGATCAGGGGATAGTTGGCCGCCTTCACGCCGAACTGCAGCGCGAGGTATAGGCTGGTCGGCGTCTTGCCGCTGCGCGATACACCGATCAGGATCACGTCGGCTTGGCCCAGCTCTCGGTGAGACGCGCCATCGTCGTGCGCCATGGCGAAATTGATCGCCTCGATGCGCTGGTGATACTCCTTCTTATCCATGGCGCTGTGCGAGCGCCCGATCGTATGGCTCGATTTCACGCCCAGCCCGGCTTCCAGCGGGTCGATGAAGGTCTCGAAGAAGTCGACGAACAGCGCGCGTGCGCGCCGCACGACCGTGCGTACGTCCTGGTTCACGAGCGTGGAGAACACGATCGGCTGGCCGTTGCCGTTCGCGGCCTCCGCCTCGATGCGCGCGAGGCAGTCCTCCGCTTTTTCGGTGCTGTCGACGAAGGGCAGCGTCACCTGGTTGAACTCGACGCCCTCGAACTGGGTCAGCAAGCTGTGGCCCAGCATTTGCGCCGTGATGCCCGTGCCATCAGAGACGAAGAACACCGTGCGGCGCTGCGTCATGATGCTTAAAATACTAAGCCAATGCGGCTAGCCTGGCTCAAGGACCTGCGGCTCACTCATCTGCCGCAGGTCGGCGGGAAGAACGCCTCGCTGGGCGAAATGACCGCGGCGCTCGCCGCCGCCGGCATCCGCGTTCCGGGCGGCTTCGCCACGACCGCGGATGCCTTCCGCGAATTCCTCGGCGCCAACGATCTAGAGCGGCGCATCACCGAGAAACTGAACAGCCTCGACTGCGACGACGTCAACGCGCTCGCCGCCTGCGGCAAGCAGATTCGCTCGTGGATCGTCGAGGCGCCGTTCCCGGCGGATTTCGATCGAGAGATTCGCTCGTCCTATCAGAAGCTTGAGACGCAAACCTCAGGTGACGCTTCATTCGCCGTGCGCTCCTCCGCCACGGCCGAAGACCTGCCCGATGCTTCGTTTGCCGGCCAGCAGGAGACCTACCTGAACATCCGCGGCGTCGACAACGTGCTCGCCGCCATCAAGCACGTCTTCGCCTCGCTCTACAACGACCGCGCCATCTCCTATCGCGTGCACCAGGGATTTGCCCATGCCGATGTGGCGCTGTCGGCCGCCGTGCAGCAGATGGTGCGCAGCGACCTCGGCGCGAGCGGGGTGCTCTTCACGCTCGACACCGAATCGGGCTTTCGCGACGTGGTCTTCATCACTTCGTCCTACGGATTGGGAGAGCTCGTCGTCCAGGGCGCGGTGAACCCGGACGAGTTCTACGTGCACAAGCCGATGCTCGAGCGCGGCAAGCCGGCGATCGTGCGCCGCGCGCTCGGCTCGAAGCTCCAGAAGATGGTCTTTGCGAGCAGCCAGGCCGCGGGCAAATCGACGCGTACCGTGGACGTACCGGAAGCCGAGCGCCACCGCTTCTCGCTCACCGACGCCGAGGTGCTGGAGCTCGCGCGCTACGCGGTAGCGATCGAGCGCCATTACGGCCGGCCGATGGACATCGAGTGGGGCAAGGACGGCAGCGACGGCAAGCTCTATGTCCTGCAGGCGCGCCCCGAGACCGTCAAGTCGCGCAAGCGCGCCGATGTCGAGGAGCGCTACGCGCTCAAGGGCCGCTCGCGCGTGCTGGTGACCGGCCGCGCCATCGGCAACAAGATCGGCAGCGGCACCGTGCGCGTCATCCCCGATGCCGCGCAGATGTCGCGCGTGAAGAAGGGCGACGTGCTCGTCACCGACATGACCGACCCCAACTGGGAGCCGGTGATGAAGCTCGCCGCCGCGATCATCACCAATCGCGGCGGCCGCACCTGCCATGCCGCGATCATCGCGCGCGAGCTTGGCATCCCGGCCGTGGTCGGCAGCGGCGATGCCACCCAGCGCCTGAAGGACGGCCAGCCGGTCACCGTCTGCTGCGCCGAGGGCGACACCGGCAGCGTGTTCGAAGGTCTGCTTCCTTTCGAGGTCGCAAGCCGCGAGCGTGGCGACATGCCGCGCATCCCCGTCAAGATCTCGATGAACGTCGGCAACCCGCAGCTCGCCTTCGAGTTCGCGCAGCTGCCCAATGCTGGGGTCGGTCTCGCCCGGCTGGAATTCATCATCAACAACGAGATCGGCGTGCATCCGCGCGCCTGCATCGAGCACGCAAGGCTCGAGCCCGCGCTCAGGCGCAAGGTCGAGGCGGCCTCGCGCGGCTATCCGGATCCGCGCACGTTCTTCATCGAGAAGATGGTGGAAGGCGTCGCCACCATCGCCGCGGCGTTCTGGCCCAAGCCCGTGATCGTGCGCCTCTCCGACTTCAAGTCGAACGAGTACCGCAAGCT
>Ga0070699_100004595_pt1 | contig 12213 bp, 10 predicted proteins | sample KBSK1503metaG_FD_65473 | JGI IMG/M metagenome (GOLD analysis project Ga0070699, IMG submission 65473) | Corn, switchgrass and miscanthus rhizosphere microbial communities from Kellogg Biological Station, Michigan, USA - KBS K1-50-3 metaG | ecosystem: Host-associated > Plants > Roots >...
GCCGATGTACGGCACCAGCGTCAGGTGGATGTAGATCGTGTTGTCGCGACCGACGTCGAGACGGAACTGACGGATCGCCTCGAGGAACGGCATGCTCTCGATGTCGCCAACGGTTCCGCCGATCTCGACGAGCACCACGTCGACGTCGCGCCCGGCGTGCCGGATCGCGTCTTTGATCTCGTTGGTGATGTGCGGGATGACCTGAACGGTGCGTCCCAGATAGTCGCCGCGACGCTCCTTCTGAATGACCGACAGGTAGATCTTGCCGGTGGTCCAGTTGCTGTTGCGTGTGGCCACCATGCTGGTGAAGCGCTCGTAGTGACCCAGATCGAGATCCGTCTCCGCGCCATCGTCGGTGACGTACACCTCGCCGTGCTGATACGGGCTCATCGTGCCCGGGTCGACGTTGATGTACGGATCGAACTTCTGGAGGGCGACGGTGTATCCGTGATCCTCGAGCAGTCGTCCGATGGATGCCGCGGCCAGCCCCTTGCCAAGCGAGGAGACCACACCGCCGGTCACGAAGATGTATTTCACGGGTCGTCCGTCTGGTCGCTGGCTCATGCCACCTCACCTTGTCTTGTGTTCGTGCTGGAAGTCGTTGCGGCTGTGGCTGCTCGTTCTGTCACTAGCTGGCGGACACGCTCCAGGTCGTCCGGCGTGTCGATCTCGATCGATTCGAAGTGCGTTTCGACGGCGCGAATACGGAAGCCATGCTCGAGTGCGCGAAGCTGCTCGAGTGATTCAGCCTGCTCGAGCGGCGTCTGCGGAAGGGCGGCAAACGTCAGGAGGAAATCGCGCCGATACCCGTACATGCCGATGTGTTTGAAGACGGGCCGCCTAAAGGCGGCCCCTACGTCTTTCGCGGCGGATATTTCTCTCGTATCGTGGGGGCCGCCTTCAGGCGGCCCGCTCGGAATCGGCGCGCGGGAGAAGTACAACGCGTGCCCCGTGCGATCGACCACCACCTTCACGGCATGCAGACTCATGTACTCCGCCATCGTCGTCACGCGCCGGTAGACCGTCGACATGCGCGCCGTCGGATCGGCCAGCAGCGGCTCGACGACTTGCGCGATCATGTCGGGCTCCACCAGCGGCAGATCGCCCTGCACGTTCACGACAACGTCGCACGACAGCTCGCGAGCAATTTCCGCAATTCGATCCGTTCCCGTGCGATGCACGGCGCTCGTCATTCGGACGATGCCGCCGAATCGTTCGACCGCTTTCGCAATTCGCTCGTCATCGGTCGCGACGACGACAGCATCGACGCTGCGCGCGCGAGCGGCACGACGATACACGTGCTCGATCATCGGTGCGCCGGCGATGTCAGCGAGCGGCTTGCCTGGCAGTCGGGTTGAAGCGTAACGGGCGGGGATGACGGCGACGACTCGTGCGGGCTGTGACGTTCGGAGGAAAGGATCCGAGAACGCAACAGGGTGCACGACGAATCATAACACAGCAGTCGCGGGCGAAATGCTAAGATGGCGGCGCTTCTGATGAACTGGAAGTCGACGGTCCTCGTGTCGGGCGCTGGTCTCGTGGCGACCGTCTTCGGATGGGTCTCGACGCCCACGGTTCCGCAGCGGAGTCCGGCGCCGTCGAGGATTGCGCCCACGCCGCCGCCGGTTTCAGCGGCCGCGGATATCCAGCGCGAAGCGGCACGCCTGCAGTCGCGGCTGCTGCCAGAGTCGACCTACCGCCAGCCGTCACGCAATCCGTTTCGCTTTGGTGCGCGCGTGAATCCGCGCGCCGCCGAACGTCCCGCGCCACAACTGCAAGAGCCCGCCGTGGTGATTCCACCCACGCCGGTGAGGCCGGCAATTCGCTTGCGTGGGATTGCGACCGACACTGTCGACGGCGCGATTCAACGCACCGCGATCATCACCACCGACGCGGCGTTGCTGCTCGTGCGGGAAGGAGAGGCGGCGGGCGCGTATCGCGTGACGAAGATCGAAGAAGAGTCCGTCGAATTCGCCGGGCCGGACGGGGCCTTGACGCTTTCGCTGTCAACGCCCAACGCCCAACTCCCAACTCCCAAATCACAATAAGACGAGGCCGACCACACGCCAAAGACGGACGATTATTCGAAGTTCCGCTTGGTATTTGGGTTTTGGGGTTTGGGATTTGGGCTTTGACTACACCCGCACCAACCGCACTTCGCGGATCGCCTTCACGCGCCGCAATTCCTCCAGCACTTCCTCGGGAATCGGTGCGGTTTCATCCACGATCACCACGCCGAGGGCACGATCGCCATTGCGACCCAGCGCAAAGGTCGCGATGTTGACGCCGTGACGTCCGAGGATGGTGCCCACGTCGCCGATCACGCCCGGCTGATCGGCGTTGCAGATGACGATCATGGTGCCCTCGAGCGGCGCCTCGATCCCGATGCCGTCGACCATGACGAGGCGCGGTGACGCTCGTTCGAACACCGCGCCCTCGACCCACCGCTCACCTTCGCTGGTCTGCAGCTTCACGGAGATGAGGCTCGTGTAGTCGCGCGCGCGCGTGCTCCGCGACTCGGTGACTTCGATGCCGCGCTCGGCGGCCATGCTTCTCGCGTTGACGGCGGTGACCGCCGTCCACAGGATCGGCTTGAACAGACCCGCGAGGACGCTGTTGACGATTACCTCGGTCCGACTCTCCGCCAGATCGCCGTAGTAGCGGATGCCCACCGCTCGCGCGTGATGGTCGTTCATCTGCGCAATGAACGTGCCGAGCCGTTCGCCGAGATTCGCGAACGGCTGAATGCGTTTGAATTCCTCCGTCGACAGCGAAGGGAAGTTCACCGCGTTCCGGATCGTGCCGTCCTTCAGAAAGTCGCGCAGCGCGGTAACCGTCTCGACGCCGACCAGCTCCTGTCCTTCACGCGTTGACGCGGCGATGTGCGGCGTCGCGACCACCTGCGGCAGCTTCTGCAGCCGGTGATCGACCGTTGGTTCCTTCTGAAAGACGTCGAGGGCGGCACCGCCGACCTGGCCGCGTTCGATCGCATCGGCAAGAGCGCCCTCGTCGATCAAATCGCCGCGTGCCGTGTTGACGATCTTGATGCCCTTCTTCGCATGCGCCAGGCGGTCCGCGTTGACCATGTTGCGGGTCTGCGGCGTCGACGGCATGTGCAGCGAGAGGTAGTCGGACTTGGCGAACAGATCATCGAGCGAGACGAGCTGAACGTTCAGGCTCGACGCGACCTGCTCCGAGATGAACGGGTCGTGGGCGATCAGCCGCATCCCGAACCCGGCGGCGCGACGGGCGACCTCCTGGCCGATGCGGCCGAGGCCCGCGAGGCCGAGCACTTTGTCGCGAACCTCTTCGCCGAGAAACTTCTTCTTCTCCCACTTGCCGTCCTTCATCGCGGCATCGGCGGCGGGGATGTGCCGGGCCAGCGCGAGTACCTGACCCATGGCCAGTTCCGCCACGCTGACGCTGTTGGCGCCAGGCGCGTTCATGACCACGATGCCGCGCGCGCTGGCGGTGGGGACATCGACGTTGTCGACGCCGGTGCCCGCGCGCGCAATCGCGCGGAGCTTCGGCGCCGCGTGGATGAGGGTCGAGGTCACTTTGGTCGCGCTTCGAACAACGATCGCGTCGGCATCGGCGAGATCGGACGAGAGCTGCTCGGGTGCCCGGCCGGTCCGGGCGTCGATCTCCCAGCCCTCCGCGCGCAGCAGATCGAGCGCGGATGCCGGAAGATCATCGGCAACAACGATTTTCACGGGCGTAGTCCGTTGGTGTGTGCTGAGATACGTCTCTCTCGAAAGTATAATCTGCGAACGAACCGGGTTTGATTTCCGAGGAAACACACATGGAAATTGAACCCGGTTTGTTTGCGTGCTCGCACTGGAGATGGTGCAAAACGAAGAAACTGGAGCATTCTCGTGCGAATCGGCCACGAGCCAGGTGGTTTTCAACAGAGTTTTCCACAGAATGTGTGAATAACGTGCTTCATTCCGCGAGGGACGCTGCCCTAAGGGCGCTCGCCGCGGTCACATGCCCGCGAACGGACTGCCGCTCGCACGTTTTCTGAAGAGGAGTCGAATGAACCGCAAAGTGACAGTGGTCGGTGGCGCTGGCAATGTCGGCGCAACGGTGGCGCGCTCGATTGCCGAGAAAGGGCTGGCCGATGTCGTGATCATCGACATCGCCGAGAGCAAGGCGGCGGGCGTCGCGCTCGACATCTACGAGACGTGCCCGATCGTCGGCTCCGACTCGCGCGTCATCGGTGGCAACGACTGGGCCGCAGCCGCCGGCTCGGACATCGTCGTCATCACGTCGGGCAAGCCGAGGAAGCCGGGGATGAGCCGCGACGATCTCGTCAAGGACAACTTTGCGATCATGCAGAGCATCGCGCCGAACGTCGTGCAGCACTGCCCGAACGCGATCGTCATTCCCGTGGCCAATCCGCTCGACGCGATGTCACAGGCCCTGTTCAAGCTGACCAAGTTCCCGCGCGAGCGCATCATCGGCATGGCGGGCGTCCTCGACTCGGCTCGCATGAGCACCTTCATCGCCATGGAGCTGAACGTCTCGGTGCAGAACGTGCACTCGTTCGTGCTCGGTGGCCACGGCGACACGATGGTGCCGCTGGCGAGGTACTCGACCGTCGCGGGCATTCCCATCACGGAGCTCTTGTCGAAGGAACGGATCGACGCGATCGCAAAGCGGACAGCCGATGGTGGTGCCGAGATCACCAAGCTCGTTGGAACCAGTGCGTGGTACGCCCCCGGTCAGGCAGCCGCGGAGATGTGCGAGGCGATCCTCAAGGACAAGAAGAAGATCCTGCCGTGCTCGGTGTATCTCAACGGCGAGTACGGGATTCGCGACCTGTTCGTGGGCGTGCCGGTGAAGCTGGGAGCGCGCGGCTTGGAGCAGATCATCGAGATTACGCTCACCGCGGACGAGAAGGCAGCGCTCGAGAAGTCAGCGGGTGCCGTGAAAGAGCTGGTCGATGTAATCGGGATGTAAATAGGAAATCCCAAACCCCAAACCCCAGACCACAAAAATTCTTTCAGTCGGATTTGGGGCTCGGATTTGGGGCTTGGGATTTGGAGTGTGGGATTTGGGTTTTCAGGTTAGGCCGGACCGCGGGGGCGTGCACCCCGCGGTCCGACCCGGTCGCGCCTAGTTGTCCGGACCCATCAGACCGCGCAACCGGCGCACCGCTCGCATGACGGCCATGCGGGCCGCATCGACCGTCTGCAGACCAAACCGCTGGGCGATTTCCGGCAATGACCACTGGACCTCAATCCGGGCGACCACCATCTTGCGATCGCGCACACTGAGCTTGCCGAGCGCGTCACGATATCGTTCGTACGATTCGGCTTCGATGGCGGCCTCGATCGGCGAGGTCGCGTCCGCGGGATGATCCTCGGGCAGCTCCACCGAGGCCGGGCGCCGCGTCACCTTCCGGACCTCGTCGCGGATGCGATTGATGACCGACGTCCGGAGGTACGCCTGCATCGCCCCGACATGCCGCGGTTCGAACACATCAAGGCGGGCGAGCGCATGCAGCGCCGCCTCCTGAACGAGGTCGCCGGTGTCGAGCGACCCGCGCGCCGATGCGGGCAATCGGCCGTGCGCCCATCGCTTCAAACTGGGGAGGCATCGCTGGAGAAGCGCCTCCACGGCGAGACGGTCGCCGCCGCGTGCCTTGACGACCAGCTCGATCGTCGGTTCGTCGCTCAGGAGGGCGTCCGCCGGCATCGCGGACAGACCCGCTTCTGCGTCTGGTGTCGGGCGTTCAGACATGGCCTGATGGGTGGCCGGAATCATAGCGCGTTCTCCTTTGTCGTGTAATAACGCACTCTGTGTGACTTCCGAACACCGTGATGACGTTGCAGCCACAAGATTGGATCGACCATGCCGGGGACTTCGTCGTCTCTTGGCTGTACGAGTTAGGCGCGGCGGTCGTTTCGCAAGTCAATGCGAGCGAACAACAGCCGCCTGGCCTTGGGCAGTTGCCCTGTGGAGAACTCGCGCCTCGATGAGGCGCCAACCGCTATCCTTGCGTCTTCCAGCACCATGATTGGCAGGACCGTCTCGCACTATCAGATCACCGGCAAGCTCGGCATCGGCGGCATGGGCGTCGTTTACGAGGCACAGGACACCCGTCTGCCTCGCCGGGTCGCGTTGAAGTTCCTCCCCGATGAGCTCGCCAATGACACCGATGCGGGTCTCCGCCTGTTGCGCGAAGCAGAGACCGTGGCGCTGCTCAATCATCCGAACATCTGCACGCTGTATGAGATCGACACCGACGGCGGCGCCTCGTTCATCGTCATGGAACGGCTGGAAGGCGTGAACCTGAAGGTCTACATGTCTCGCAAGCAGCTCGAGACACGGGAGGTCGTCGATATCGCGCTGCAGATCACCGCGGCATTGGCTGCGGCGCATGCGCAGGGTGTGGTCCACCGCGACATCAAGCCGGGAAACATCTTTGTCGGGACGGCGGGACACGTGAAGGTCCTGGACTTCGGCCTGGCGCGACGATACATGCTGCCCGAGACCGGTCAGGTGCTGTCGATGGAAGGGTCGACGATTCCCGGCCGGCCTCTCGGAACGGCGAACTACATGGCGCCCGAGCGCATCCTGCAGATGCCGCTCGACCCGCGATGCGATCTGTTTTCGCTGGGGGTGGTGATCTATGAGATGGCGACCGGCAGGCTGCCGTTTGCGGCTGCCTCGCCGGCCGACACCGTGACCAACGTGCTCGAGAAGGATCCCGTTCCACTGACGACGCTGTCGGCCGCCCGACCCGCGGGCTTGCAGCAGATCGTCGGCCGGTTGTTGGCCAAGCGCGCCGACGACCGGTATGAATCCGCGTCCGAACTGCGCGCCGCGCTCGAAAGCCTGATCGACGATCGATCCGGGCGTGGACTCTGGCGGCGCTTCTTCAAGACCTGACGACGGCGTCTAGATCGACGTCGGCCTCTGGCCCGGGTCCGCCCCGCCGAATCCCGAGCCCCATTCGAAGGAAATCTGCGCAAAAGGATTGCGGGGTGCGGCCTCGGCGTTCTCCAGGCTCTGCACGGCTGCCCCGAGCGTGAAGCTGATTTCGTAAAGTCCGCTCATCGTATTCTTTTTCACGACAGCGTCCTTCAGAGCCTGGTGCGCCTGCTCCGGCGTTCTGAATCGCAGCGTGACCTGAATCGGGTCTCCCTCGGCCGTGGGGTCGGGGTCGATGCCGTAGAGCACGCCATTTTCCTTACTGAGCGCCTTCTTTCTGTGTTCGATCTTCCAGTCGTGATTCTTGTCGCTGTGAACGACGTGCCAATGGGTGCTGCCATTGACGATGACTTCGCCTCCTGCCATTCGCACACCTCCTCATAAGGTGAAACGTCTGAGAGCTACTGAGCGATCACGCGAATGTCCCTGCGCGCCGAAAAAAGTTGGCGCAGCGGGTCCGGCAGCGTCGACGCGAGCGCATCGACCGCGCGGCGCGCCTCGCCGGCCGCACGCTCCGCCTGCGCCTGATCACCACGTGCGGTCAGTGCCTGGGCGCGCCAGTGAGCCGCCTCCGCGCGCAGATCGGCGCCGATGGTCAGCGCCTGGTCATCAGGCGGGATCGCCGCCAACGCGCTGAGTGCTTCGTCGGGTCGACGACGAAGCAACTCGATCCGCGCCAGAAGGACGCGGCACCGCGCTTCCAGCCACACGCGGCGCAGCTGCTGCGCGTCCGCGACGCTGGCCAGGACCGCGGTGCGCCCGCGATCGACCTGCCCCTCGAGCGCGTCGATGAGCCCAAGCCAGGCGCGCGCTTCGGTCGCCGCCGCGAGCGGGCGACTGCCGGTCCACGCAGCGACGGCTTCAGTCAGGCGCATTCGCGCCGCCCTCAGGTCTCCGGCCTCGTAGGCCCACTGCCCGGCGACGGTGGCGCGCGTCACCGGCACTCGTGCATCGCGCTCGCGCTGATCGGCCGAGACGCCATCGAGCTCGCTCTTGGCGGCGGTCACGTCACCGATACGAAGATTCGTCAAGGCGAGATGAATTCGCGCCCAGGCTGTCGTCGGGTCGGTGCCCGCCTGGCCGATGCTCGAGGTGAGCAGCTGTCGCGCGCCGACGTAATCGGCGCGTTCCATGTGCGAGCGGGCGAGGTCGACGGTGATCCGGACAATCTCGTTCTGGAGATTGTTCGCTCGTGCGAGCGACAGCGCCTTGTTCCATTGCACTTCGGCTTCCGCGTGGCGCCCGGCGTTGTGATGATACGCACCGATCACCTGAAGGCAGAACACCTGGAAGCGTTTGTCCCCGACACTCTCGAAGACCTTCAACGCATTCTGCACGTCGCGGAGCGCCCGTTCCATATCGCCGCCGTATTCGACGACGAGATACGCACCATTGGCCTGGCTCTGCGCCGCTCGCTGCTGATCGCCCAGTTGTTCGAACTGATGGAACCCTTCCTGGCGCGAGGTCATCGCGGCATCGATATCGCCCACCGCTTCGTACATGACCGCGAGGTTGGTGCGCACCTGCGCTTCGAGTCCGATGTTTCCAGCCTTGGTCGCGCTGTCCAGGGAACGCTTCCAGTAGTCGATGGCTTCCGACAGGCGGCCGTCCGCCGCGGCTGCCAGCGCCACGTAGTTGTACGCGCGCGACAGGTTGTACGGAAACGCGAGGCCTTCGAAGATGGCTCGCGCCTGATCGGCGTTGCGACGCGATTCGGCACGATCGGTGTCGCCGCCCAGATTGAGCACGTCGGCCAGACACCAGAGCGTCTGTCCCTCGCCCGCACGTGCGGCAAGACTGCGATACCGCGTCAGCGCGAGTTGTCCCTCCTGTCGCGCCCGTGGCGGATCGTTGAGACGCAACGGCCCAAACAGGCGACACAGTTCGAGGTGCGGCCTGACCAGATTCGGATCGACGGCGAGCGCCTGGTAGTACGCCTCGACGGCATCGGTCGCGCGCAGCTGGCGGTCGAGAAAGGCCGCAAGCTCCATCCTGCTCGCCGCATCGTCGGCGTGTTGTGCCGCGAGGTCACGATAGGCGGCTTCCGCTGCTGCCGGATCGCGTCTGGCTTCGGATGCGACACCACGAACGAACAACGCTTCCGCGGGAGGCGCATCGGGTGCCAGGACTCGCTCGGCCTGTCGTGCAGCCTCGGCCGCCTCGGCATCGTGCCGCATGAACTGCGCGACACGACTGCGCCAGGCTGCGGCGAGCGGATTTTGCGGATCGAGCATGGATGCCTGTGCGAACGCATCCAGCGCAGGGCTGTACTCCTGCTGCTCGTACGCGTCGAGCCCGTGCTCCATCGCCGCCGCGGCGTCGAGCGTTCGCGGCCGCGTGATCCGAGCGCCGTGGTTGGCTCCTCCGACCAGAGCGCGCGCCCGGGCGAGCAGCGATGCGCGCGGTGACTGGTCGATCCCTGCGCGCGCTTCGATGAGCGATGCGACCGTCGGGATCAATGCGTGCGCCGTGTCCTTGGGGAGCGAGGAGGCGACCGGAGTCGTATCGACGACGTCGACGTTCGTCGCCGTGGCTGCGTCACGCAGCTCGACGCGCATGCGCCAGGCCCCGTTCTCGTATAACAGCGTTGGCACCAGGACGATTCGCGCACCGCTGTTGGTCGTGATGGCCTGGATCGCCTCACGGCTCGAGACGTCCTTGCCCTCCAGACGGAAGGCCCGCACGATTTGCAGCAGTCGCTCGTACGGAACCACACGAAGGGTCGGCGAGCCCGACAGCTGATTGACGAGCATCATCGTGAGCGCCAGCCGATACGGCTCCAATTCCGAGTAGCCGGTCTGATTGATGACCGGCGCGATCGCCACGGGCACTCGTGACACGGGCGTCAGCATCCACAGCGGAATTCCCACGAGCATCGCGATGACGACGAGCGCTGCGGCGACTGCGGGACCTGTCTTCCACCACGGTCGCTGCCTGACGCGCGTGTCTCCCTGGGGCGGCACTGACACGTACTCCGTTCGCAGCTCGATCGGCAGCGTGCGTCCTTGCAGCAGCCGCAGGTCGCGCGCCAGCTCGCGCGCGCTGTGATAGCGGTCGGCACGATCTTTCTGTAGCGCGCGCGCGACGATCGTCAGCAGCGTCTCGGGCAACGCCTCGTCGGGACGCACGATCGGCGGTGGCGGGTCGCTGCGAATCGCGTGCGCGATCGCTTCAGCGTAGCTGCCTTTGAACGGCACCGAGCCGGCGAGCATCTCGTAAAGCACGATGCCGAGCGACCAGAGGTCGCTGCGCGCATCGGCCTCCTCGGCGCGCGCCTGTTCGGGCGACATGTACGCCACTGTTCCCAGCGTCGAACCAGCGATCGTCAACTGCAGCGAGTCGGCGAACTTGGCGAGACCGAAGTCGAGGATCTTGACGCCGTCCTCGGTGAGCATCAGGTTGCCAGGTTTGATATCGCGATGGACAACGCCCTGCGCGTGCGCTTTGGCGAGTCCTTCGGCGATCTGCGCCGCGATGTCGATCGCGTCGTCGACACTGACCGGTCCGCGCTCGAGCCGCTGCTTCAACGTCTCGCCCTGGTAGTGCGCCATCACGATGAACAGCTGCCCATCGTCCGCGCTGCCGATGTCGTGAATCGTGCAGATGTTGCGGTGATCGGTCGCCGACGCCGCCTGCGCTTCTCGAATGAAGCGCTGCTTCGCCGTCTCGTCATGACTCCACTGCGGAGGGAGGAATTTCAGGGCGACAAGGCGACCCAACCGCGTATCGCGCGCCGTGTAGACGATGCCCATTCCGCCGCCGCCGAGCTTGGCGAGGACCTCGTATTGCGCGACGGTTCGCCCGATGAGCGGATCGAGAGCGGGTCTGTCCACGTGCGGTTGTTCAGGGCGTATGGCCGCTAATCATAACGTTCGGCGCGTACGAACCGCGTGCTCTTTCTGACGGCAATGACGTGCGACGGACAGGAGGTTCGGATGCCTGGCGCAGGGAATTGCCGAGCGGCGTTGGCGTGTCTTGGCAGTTCACGACAGTTCGGTTCACTGGAGTTAGGCGTTTGATTGCACAGGAGGACATGAGAATGACCATTCGCAAGTCGGTCGTAGCCGCGGGGTTGGCCGTGCTGGTGGCAATCGGCGTCGCGACCACAGTTCACGGTTGGACGGGACAGCAGAACACGCTCAGATTCGGCGGCGCGGTGGCACTGCCGGGTGTGGTGCTGCCGGCGGGAACCTATCGGTTCAAGGTGATTGAGGGCGGCAGCGGGGACATCGTCCGCGTGACGAGCGAGGATGGTCGTCAGCCGTACTTCATGGGGTTCACCCGCAAGGTGATGCGGCCGTATTCGCATGACCGCAACCGCGCCATCGTGCTCGGTGAGGCTGCTGCGGGAACGCCGCCGCCCATCGCAATCTGGTTTCCCGTCGATGGCGACAACGGCCACGAGTTCATCTACTGAGGGGACGGGCGTTCCCGTCGCACGGCAGATGAGAAGCGGGTAGAGGGTGCGGCATACCGCACCCTCTATTTGTTTGCGGCCATCTTCACACGTGTCTTGCGCGAGCAACCACTATCCACGAACTACCATCCACCAACCAGCCTTATGGATTATTTCCGCGACCGCCGGCTGGCGGTGCAGGAGCGGCTGGCGCGGCGCTCGTCGCAACCTGCGGAAGCGCCTGACCGCGATGACACGTCGCGCACTGGACGCGCGTGACCTGATCCTGCGGCTTCTGCGTGACTGCTCCCTGAATCTGCTGGTTGACACCCTGCGTCATCCGCATCATCGCCCGGGCGATGCTCTTCTGCGGCTTCATATCGGACGCCATGTCGGTCATCGGGTTGCCGCGTCCGAAGTCCATGTGGCAGTGGTCGCACATCACACCCAGGGCGGTGTTGAATGCCTGCATCGTCTGGATCAGTTGCTGCGGCATCACGTCTTTGGGGAAGACCTGGAGGTTCGTGAAACCCTGAGGCGCGCCGCGTCCACGTGCGCCTTGTTCCTGACCTTGGCTCTGGCCCTGTGCTTGCCCGCGCGCAGCGCCGGCCGGCGGCTCCTGCGTGGAGGTCACCGCCGTGCTCAGCACGATCGCGGCGATGATCGCGGCTCCCTTGACCACACGTGTCATGCTTGTCTTCCTCCCTCGAGCAGGATGTGTCCGAACATGCGCTGGCGATTGTACCGCGCACAGGGTTGACGCTTGTCTGCGCCACTGACTACGATGTGAGGCTGTTTGTGCACCAGATTCCTTAAGTCAGGCTGAAGCCCGACGCATCCACTCATTCCTCTTGTGAAAATTCACGAATACCAGGCCA
>Ga0070699_100004596_pt1 | contig 12209 bp, 11 predicted proteins | sample KBSK1503metaG_FD_65473 | JGI IMG/M metagenome (GOLD analysis project Ga0070699, IMG submission 65473) | Corn, switchgrass and miscanthus rhizosphere microbial communities from Kellogg Biological Station, Michigan, USA - KBS K1-50-3 metaG | ecosystem: Host-associated > Plants > Roots >...
AGCGGGTTAAGCGATTGGAGAAGGTGACGACGACTTCGGCCACCTGATAGTCCTGCACGAGGGCAAGCAACCTTTGGAGGTTCTTGCGTGAAGTCACGAGGCCAGAGCCACTATCGGTCAAGGTCATCGTCTTCTGTCCGGTTCGCGCCTCTCGCCCGATGGGGATGGCTGCCCTCTTGCCTGCTTTGACCCACCGCCACACCGTGAGCGGATGCAATCCCAGGCCCTTAGCCACTTCCCCTGATCGCAGTGATCTGGTTTTCTCTGCTCTCATAACAAGGATAGATTAGCAGGACTATGTCAATTTGTCAACAGTGGTTCACCCTGACATATTTATTCCATGTAGTTATGAGTATGATAATAATTATGTATTGGAATAATATCAGAAAAAAGGTTATTATTACTTGTGGGAATGCGATCTCTGCATTCATTGCTTGAGAGTTATGAATATTTTCAGGTGGAAGTCATGATAGGAGAAGATTGTTCTAACCACCTGAGCGATGAGGATACGACTGGAAGATTATGCAGTTTACAACCGCACCTTTTGTTAAACAAAGTGAGGTGGATGCGCACCAGGTATCCACTTCTCTTGAGCCGAAAAAGCAGAGAACACCTCCCAGGGGAGAAGCCACAAACAACATTATCAGGTGGATTCTGCAAATAGGTGTCATTCTAAGCGCCGCCATCATTCTGATCGGTTTGATTCTGTTGCCGATCCATCCTGGTGGCTTGTCTGTACAACGACTGCTTAACTTTCCACAAACACTCAGTCAAGTTGGAGAGGGATTGCTTGTTTTACAGCCACAAGCTGTAATCGCACTTGGATTGCTACTTCTGATTGCAATCCCCGTCATACGAGTCGCAGCCTCAGTGATTGCCTTTGCGTTAGAGGGAGATCGTAAGTACGTTGTGATTACCTTGATTGTCCTGACTATATTGTTGTGCAGCGTATTTTTACTTGGCAATATAACTACAGGCCAGCACCACAACGACGTGCAGCACCTTCACTTTTCCTTATCAGTGATTCTGCTGATTTTTGTTGGCTCGATTGCAGCAGGATTGCTTGGTTCGCTGGTGGGATTAGGTGGAGGAGTGCTGATTGTGCCTTTACTAACGCTGGTATTCGGTTTGCCCATTTCGTTTGCGATCGGAGCGAGTATTATTTCTGTTATCGCTACTTCTAGCGGAGCGGCGGCAGCTTATGTGCGTGACCACCTGACCAACCTGCGCATAGGGATGTTCCTGGAGATTGCGACGACGACCGGCGCAATTTGCGGTGCATTCCTGGCTGGTTTGCTAGCTCCTGGCTTACTCTCGGTTATCTTTGGCGTCGTTCTCTTGATTTCTGCTGCCCCAGTAGTATTCAAGATTGGGGAAGAGTTACCCCAAGGAGTGAAGAATGATCGCTGGGCAAATTGGCTGCACCTTTCGAGCACGTACCCAGATCAACGCCTGGGACACAAGGTTGCCTATCAAGTGACACGCACGCCGCTGGGTATGGCCATGATGTATGTAGCTGGACTTATTTCGGGGCTGCTGGGTATTGGTAGTGGCACATTCAAGGTACTGGCAATGGACACGATAATGCGCCTGCCAATGAAGGTCTCTACCACGACCAGTAATTTTATGATTGGAGTTACAGCAGCAGCCAGTGCCGGCATCTACTTTTCGCGTGGTGATATTCCTCCACTGCTTGCTGCGCCTGTTGCTCTTGGTATCCTCATAGGCGCGTTGGCAGGTGCTCGGCTGCTGCCGCACTTGAGCAATAAAACTTTGCGTTTTATCTTCTTACCAGTAATTGCGGTTAGCGCTCTTGAGATGATTTTGCATGGTTTGGGGGTTGTATGATTCTAGAATCTTGCTAACGAAAAAGAGAGGCGTGTGAACTCGCGAGTTCACACGCCTCTCTTTTTCGTTAGGTGATAAAAGCTAAACCTGCTTGTATCCATGCATCCGTCCCACCGACCACATTGAATAGCTGTGTAAAGCCATGTCTTTGCAGGATGGAGCAGGCTAAGCTGCTGCGCTGGCCGCTGGCACAAGTGACTGCCAGTGGGTGCGTGTTATCAAGTTTCTGCAGACGTTGTTCGAGGAAGTAGTACGGGATATGTATAGCTCCCTTGATGTGTCCTTCGTCCCATTCACCCTGGTCGCGCACATCCAGGACCTGCAGGTCCTGCTGGAGCGAATGCAATTCCTCGACGGTGATTTGACGCAATTGCTGTACGGGGAGCCCGGCCTCCTGCCATGCTGCCATACCACCTTCCAGGTAGCCTACGACCTGGTCGTAACCCACCACGGCTAATTGTGTCGTTGCCTCATGCAGGTCGCGTTCATCCTTGACTATCAACAAGAGGCGATTTTGTGGAGAGGCGATGAAACCAACGCGGGTGGCAAATGCGGAGCCGCGCAGGTAGACGTGCAATGCGTCCGGGATATGCCCCTCGCCAAAATTATGGGGTGGGCGTGTATCGATGACCAGGGCTCCGTTTTCCATCTCGCGCTGAAATGTGGGTGCGTTGAGCGGTCGGGGGGCAAGTGGGGCTTCAGCATGGGCATAGTCTTCCCGGTTACGTTCGACGATGTTGTACATGTTGGGCGGGCGCTGTGGCAGATTCTCGTTCATTTCATAGATGAACTCGGTACGGCTGCGCGGTGCTAGCGCTGGATTATGTTTGCGCTCAAAGCCTATGGTAGAGCTGGTCTTGGCGTTCATGCCACGCCCACACAATGAACCTGCGACGTGCGCTGGATAGATCTCGACGCCGTCTTCGAGCTTCAGGAGGCGATTAAAGATGCTGTCGTAGAGGACGCTGGCACCTTCTTCACCAGGGACGGCGAGGTCAGGGCGGGCCACATCGCCGATAAAGAGCGAGTCACCGGTCAAGACCAGCCAGGGATCGTCACTGCGAGTTGTGTCGGAGACTTGCAGTGCGATATGCTCGGGGCGATGTCCCGGGGTATGTATAACGCGCAGCTTAACAAAGCCGAATTGTAGTTCATCGCCATCTTTGAGCTTCTTATGTGGATATGCCACTCCCGCCTGCTCATAGATGTAGATGGAGGCGCCAGTACGGCGGGCAAGCTCTCCATGGCCTGATATATGGTCGGCGTGATTGTGGGTCTCGATGACTGCCTTGATTTGTAAGCCCCTGGCGCTGGTGAGTTCTAGAATTTCGTCTACCATGTCCAGGCGAGGGTCAATTACTGCGCATACGCCCGCGTCGGGGCAGCCGACGATGTAGCTTGCGCATCCCAGGTCTTCTTTGACGAGTTGTTTGAAGTACATCTTTGTTCCTCCTGTGCTTAATTGCTTTCTGGTGTGGTTCCCTCCACTCCAAAGATAAGAACGGTAGGTGGGGATACGCCGCTGGGGCGACGCAAGTGTCCCCACACCGCTCCTTACTAACCCCTACGAGTTGCCGCCCCTAAGAATCTTGCTTTTTAAATGCGCTTGCTGCGGGGCGATAGGGACGGATCATCCACAGAGGACGACGCAAGCTGTCGGGCCGGTGCGTTTGCGGACGGGTCATTGCTAACCAGTCCTTGTAGACCTTATATGCTTTATTGGTATCGACGTACACGTCCCCATACGAATCCTCTGGGTAAGCAGGCTCAACGGTTACCTTCTGGTGCCAGCAGTGCATGCCGCTGACCGGGTCCGGGTGGACAGGGAAGGTCAGGTTTTGATGCACTCCACCTTCGCGCCAGAAGATACGTGATGAGTCTGGATCGGCGCTCTCAAAAGGTAGTGTACCCTGTAACTGGCGCATGCGCCATATGCCATCCTGGGTTTTCCCCAGTTCTACCAACGCGGAGGACCAGCGGTCGGTTCCCTGGCTCGTATCCAGGCGCCAGCGTCCGAGATGATGCGAACAGGCAACTATGCCGGGACGAATGCCGTCGGTGATCCAGGCGCGATTGACATAGTAGCCGATCTCGGTTGTGACCCGTACCAGGTCACCCGTTTGCACGCCGATGCGTTCTGCGTCGGTAGGATGGATCCAGACAGGATTGGCGTTTGAGATCTCGTAGAGCCACTTGGCGTTGCCTGAACGTGTGTGGATGAGTGTGGGCAGACGGAAAGTTGGAATGAGCAGGTACTCGCTCTTGTCATGATTCATAGCGGCATGATGGACATGGCTACGAATGTAGCTGGGGATAGCGTATTCCGGCCAGCCCCATTCTTTCAGCGTGGGGGAATAGAATTCCAGTTTACGAGAAGGTGTTGGAAAGCCTTCGTATGCCTTGCCATCAACCATCATGCCGATAGTGGTGTCGTTGCGTATGATCTTGCCGCTGAGCTCGTCTATCTGAGCGCCTTCCAGGTCGGCAGGTTTCAATTCGCGTTCGTTTAAGGTGAAGACGGGCGCTTGTTCCTGGGGAATTTCAAAGGCACCGTACTTCCGCATGTATTCGAGCGGCGAAAGGTGTTCTTTGGCAGCCGCCTGTGGCAGTCCTGGGACGCTATTTTCGAATATCCAGCGGTAGTATTCTTCGATGGTGAGCTTCTGGCCGGGGCGATAGGGTGATTCGAAATATTTGCGAATGCCAAGGCTGCCGTCAGGGTCGATGCGCCACGATAGTTCAATCCAGAACTCGTCCTCCTCCCATACTTCACCTGGATTGGCCTGGTAGGTGTACTGGACATGTTCTCCATTGCGTTCTTTGTAGACGCGCAGTACCGGCTGGCGAAAGCCGATCCAGCGTCCGGCGTGCGTCTCCTGGCTCATGAGGTCGTGACGTTCGCTGCCGACGCCCATGGGAAGTACATAGTCGGCGTACCAGGCTGTCTCGCTCCAGACGGGCGTCAAGGCAGCGTGTAATTCTACCTGCTGCTCGTTGGTAAGCATTTCGATCCAACGGGTGCCGTCGGGATTCGTCCAGACGGGGTTATAGACGCGGGTAAAGTAGGCTGCGAGCTTGCCACGGCCTTCACACAAAAAGTATGGGAGCAGGATGCTCATTTCGTAATTTGCCAGCGGATATTCGGGCGGGAAGAGCAATTCGTTCCAGACTTCGGATGGACTCGGCTTGATGAAAGGCGCAGGTACGAACTTGTTCCAGGTGTTGGGAGCCGTCCCGCCGGGAGTACCGATACTGCCGGTGAGAACGGAGAGAAACCAGAGAGCGCGAGAGACCTGCCAGCCGCCAAGGTTGCCGGCGGTGGCGGCGCGCCAGGTGTGCGCGGCAAAAGCTGTTCCGGCATGACCAACCTGGCGCGCGATGTCGATGATTGTCTCCTCTGACAGACCGCTCTCCTGCGCGGCAAAGGCTGGAGTAAACTCGGCGTACAGGTCGATCAACAATTCGATATAGCAGTCGAAGGTCTGGGGTTTGTTGGGGTGTTCGGCTGCCATGTACTCCTGCCAGTTGACCCAGCGACACAGGTATTCGCAGTTGTACAGTTTCTCGACCAGGATGATACGCGCCATTGCCAGCAGTACTGCTGTCTCTGAACCGGGCCAGGTTGGGAGCCAGTAATCGGCCATGCTAGCTGTATTTGAGAGACGCGGATCCATGACTGCCAGTTTGGCGCCTTTCATCTTGCCTTCGATGATGCGCTGAGCCTGTGGATTGAAATAGTGGCCCGTCTCGAGGTGAGAACTGATGAGTAAAATAAAGCGCGCGTTGGCATGGTCGGGCGAGGGGCGGTCGGCACCGCACCAGACCTGGTAACCGAAGCGTGCAGACGACGAGCAGACATTGGTGTGGCTATTATGGCCATCTATACCCCAGGCACCGAGTACACGTTCCATGTAGCCGTCGTGCCCGGGTCGCCCGACGTGATACATTACTTCGTCATGGCGGTCTTCGATGATGGCAGCGCGGATTTTGCGAGCAAATGTTTCCAGCACCTCGTCCCAGGTGGTGCGTTCCCATTTGCCCTCGCCGCGTTTACCTGTACGTTTCAAGGGATAGAGGATACGCTCGGGATCATCGACCTGGTTGATAGTGGCTGGGCCTTTAGCGCAGTTGCGCCCGCGACTGCCCGGGTGATAGGGGTTGCCCTCGAATTTTTTGACGCGACTCGTCTCTTTATCAACGTAGGCCAGCAGTCCACAGGCGGCTTCGCAGTTGAAGCAGATAGTAGGAATAATTTCGTAACGCTTTTCGACCCTGCGCGGCCAGGCCCTGGCATCGTACTCTACCCAGTCCTGCCAGCGCTCCGGAGGCGGGCAGGAGGCCAGGTCTCGCACGGTGATCTGTTCTCCACTTGGTGCTATGTGGTGCTGTAAGGGAATCTCGGTCATTTATTTATCTCCAATTGGATTTGTCGCACTTGTAACACTTGTAACACTTGCAACACTTGCATCAGTTGTAACACTTTATTACCTCGTGTACAAAAAGGGGAGATTGGCGGGGGACACCGCCGTTCTCCTGGCAAGGGCCAGAGCCCCTGCACCCCTATTTCTAGTTTCAGCTCAGCGGGACTATCTGTCCGGCAACCACGAAACAATGCTCATAGGCGAATAGGCCTGCCAGTGCGAGTATGCCTGAGAAGCCAAGCAGCGCAAGCTGTGCAGTTGGCACGAGCAGGGCGATAGAGAGCATGAAGATGGGAATGATTGAGCCAATAGCAAAGAATGGTCCCCAGAAAGTATCTTTTAGCCCACCCCTGCTCATGTAGCGGGCTGCTATGGAGACATGGTTGTTGCTATGTGAGCCGAAAATTTCCAACAGGATTAAAAGTACGTGCAGTATGGTGGCAATGAGCAAGACAATGGTGAATAGCGTACTCAGTGCGCTCCCGGCATTGAGCGCCCATGAGAGCAGCCCCAATGCGGCAGAACCGGCGAGGGCTGCTTGCGTAAGCAGGATGGGCAGCAGCAGCGGGCTTTGCCAGAAGTCGCGTCCCTCGGCCTGGCCAAAGAGGAAGGCGGTATAGCCTGCTCCTGCCATGCCGAAAAGTGCAGCGGGGATGAGCAGCCCACGCAGCACTTCGCTAGAACCGAGCAGGCTTGCAATGAACCAGGCGACTTCGATTAAGCCCAGGATGCCGAGAATGTAGCCACCCCAGACGAGCCAGGAGGTAGGGTTGGGCTTTGTCAAAAGAAAGAGCGCACGCCCGGGGCGTTTCAGGTCTACGATGAGCAACAGCAGCGTCAATGCGGTAAAAAAGCCGCCGGTGACGGGTGCGCCGATGCCGAGTAGAGCATTTGTGTTACTGCTGAGAGTGCCGCTTAAACCGTAGAGAGCCAGCGCAAGCGCCGCTACGATCATGGTACCGGCCCCTATCGATTTTGTACCCAGGTAGGCTGAGACTTTCCAGCCCCAGGGAGCGTTATTCTTGGGTGTGTCATAGACGATACGTGCTTCGACGGGTGTGCGACGCTGGGGTTCGGGTGGTGAGTAGGGTTTGAGAGGGTTGATGGTCTTGAGAGCGCGCAACGACATACTTTTATCGAAAGCGCCGTTCTCGTCGTGATCAGGCTTTAGTAGGGTACTCCACATCGTCATGTGCGGCAGCTCTTCGATGGCTATTTCGGGATTGATGGCTGCTTCTTCCGCTCCTAAGTAGTAGACATTGGGCCCGGTGCCCTGCTCTGGCTTGCGCGTGCGCACAGGTTCGCGAGCAATGATCCTGGCGATTTCCGTGTTGGGATTGTGCAGATCGCCTGCAATGATTGCATGTTCAGGGCAGACGACGACGCAGGCAGGCTCCAGGCCAATTTCGGTACGATGAGCGCAGTAGTTACACTTGGCGGCGGTATGGCTGTAGGGATCGATGTAGAGTGCGTCATAGGGACAGGCCTGCATACATGATTTGCAGCCAATACAGCGAGATGAGTCGAAGTCTACAATGCCGTCTTTGCGCTTAAATAGAGCCCTGGTCGGACAAATGGCGACACAAGGAGCATCATCGCAGTGATTGCAGCGATTGACAAGAAAATAGCGGCGCGAGTTGGGGAACTCACCTTTTTCGATGTACTTGACCCATGTGCGATAGACGCCGATGGGCACGTCGTGCTCGGCTTTGCATGCCACGGTGCATGCATGGCAGCCAATACACTTGCGCTGGTCGATTACGAAGGCATATTTCGTCATGAACTAATCCTTCTGGTTTATTGTAAAGCAACGTTGCCTTTGATACTAGTGTAAGGAAGAAGTTACGACTTGTCCAGTTCTGACACTCTCCCCGCTCGAAGCGGGGAGGTTCTTCCTTCATCCAGCCCGCTTGCTCATCTTTCTCCGAGGAGAACGGCGAGGAGAGGCGGTCTGTCCAGAAGCGTTTTCCGAATCCTCGGAGGTTCCCGTCTGCCCGACGGTACCGGCAAAAGCCATCAGAAAAAGTATAAGGAGTCCAGCATACAAGATATTCAGGGCGGCGTTTTCATCTCGATCAAGCATTAACCCACATGCAGAACAGATGTGCGTTCTGACCGAGAGACTCTTTTTGACGCGTGTGCCGCACGCTGAACAATCCTGAGAGGTGAACTGCGGGGGAACGGCAATGATCGGGATACCATGCACAGTCCCATAGTAGTTCACCCACTGCAAGAACTTGCCCCAGGAGGCGTCACTGATACTCTTGGAAAGGTGACGATTGCGTACCATATTTCGGATCTTCAAGTCTTCGTAGGCAAGGAAATCGCTAGATGACACTAACGCGTTTGCCGTTTTCCTGGCAAAATCTTCGCGCTGCCTGCTGACCTTGAGATACGCTTTCGCCAACTGTTTGCGGGAGCGTCGGCGGTTGGCTGATCCTTTCTTCTTGCGAGAAAGCTGGCGATGCAACCGTTTCAAGCGTTGTTCCGCTTTGCGAAAAAAGCGGGGATTCGCCACTGTCTGGCCATCCGAATCGGTATAGTAGCTTTTTAACCCGACATCAACACCCAAAGCACGCTCGGTCGGGGAATGCTCGATCCGGCGCTGTGCCTGGACAGCAAACTGGCAGTAGAACCCATCGGCCCGTTTCACGATGCGAACTCGCTTGATCTGCTTCACCGAGAAGGTTGCCACGGCCTGCTTCTTGTTGCCGACCAACCGCAGCCGCCCAATCCCACAGCCATCAGTGAAGATGATATGCCTGCCATCAGGATCGAACTTCCAGCCTGTCGTTTTGTATTCCACCGAGCGGTTATCGTGCTGAAATTGGGGATAACCCTTCTTGCCTGGCTTGTTGTTCTTACAATTCTCATAGAAGCGGGAAATGGCTGCCCAGGCCCGATCTGCTGCCACTTGCCGAGCCTGGGAGTTGAGACAGGCGGCAAACGAGTACTCACGCGCAAGAACCGCACAGTAGCACTGCAAGTCATTGTTTGAGACACCGCGCTCGTCCATCCACTTACGCAGACACTTGTTACGGATGAATTGTACAATGCGAATCGCCTCATCAATGGCTTGATACTGTTGCTTGTTCCCATCCAGTTTGTACTCGTAGATCAGCATGTCCTTGCCCTTCTATTCTTCGATCAGAACACACTCGGCGAGACGTTGTGTGCGTTCCGCCTCGGTTTCAGGATGCAAGGGGCCAGAAAGGTAGCCCACCAGTATGCCTAAGAGTTCTTCCACGCCGTTTGGCAACGCGCTCTTGTGACATCCATCATCTAACTGATAGCAGCCACGCCCATCGCGCACAGCGATCAGGCCAAGCAGGTATGAGGCCGTGAGCGCCTCCTCCCTCCCCTCTCTTTCCTGTTCTTCCCAGGCATCTTCAAAAGAGTACTGTCGTCCATGAGTATAGCCTTCTTCAAAGGCTTGGTGATCCATTACAAGCGTCATATTGCCCCATTGGATAGGGGACAAGATTGTCTGCATGGTCTTTCCCTCGAATGACTGAAGAAGAAGATAGCTGCTCTACGAGTACAAAAGAAAGCCGCTAGAGACTCATAAGATACATCATTACTCCTTGATGGCTTATAGACCTGAGAGTCATGATATCTCTTACATTAACAAGTATACCGTTTAGTCACACAGTCTGTCAAGTCCCTGGTTGACTAAAATTACCTTGTATGCTAAGATTGTGTCGTGTAGACCTGAATGGGAGGTATATCTTGATGGCAACTGAAAAACCGATAGGTACAAAGGAGGCGGCAGAGATGCTTGGCGTCATTCCACGTACCGTCGTTCGTCTTGCTGAGCGGGGTGAGTTTCCCGGCTTCAAGGTTGGAGATACGTGGCGCTTCTATCGAAGCGATATTGAAGCCTATATCCGGCGACAAATGGAGCGGACCAAACAACCAAACGAGCAGGAAGAGGAGTAGGCAGATGATCACCTGCCTTCTCTTTAGAAGAGTGATCGTCATGGACTACCAACATGACAGGCATAGTGTGCATCTCATCGTGTATCATCTGATCTGGTGTCCAAAGAGGCGGCGGCGTGTGCTGGTTGGGCCGGTTCAAAAGCGGTTAAAACAGATTATCACTGAGGTGATCACTGAAAACAGTTGGCAACTCATCGAGCTAGCAATTCAGCCCGATCATGTGCATCTCTTTGTGCGGAAGCTTCCTACCCTGTGGACGCACTCTTACTTTCTCTCGACGGCAGGCAATGTCAGCAGTGAGACGATTCAACGCTATATTGAACGACAGAGCCATGCATGAGTTGCGCCAGAAAGCTCCCGGTTAGAAACCGGGAGCTTTCTGGCGCTTTTTCTGTAACTGGTGTTTTATCGAGCATAGCCAGGTACATATATTTTCTTGACTGGGAGTTGGTTGTGCCAGGCCAGAGGAGGCTCGCCAGGATTTCACGGGGCAACGAGTGGTCGCAGTGCAACAAAAGGCAGCAGAAGTACTCCCGTACCTTTCGGGAATCGAACCTATCTAAGACTGGTCATTACGCCGCACGCAGAATATCCCAAAAAACTGGATTAAGAGCCCTGCTGGATTGAAGCCCTGGCTTCCAGAATGTCTTTTAGCGTCAGCAGATCATGATCAAGCTGGCGACAGATCGTACTTGCTGCCGCTGGCTCTGGCAGGCCCAGAAGCCCTCCTTTGAGATGGATCACCGCCTCTTGTAAGACGCGGGTCCTGCCCTCTTCGAGCGATTCAAACAGATAGTAGAAGACCCAGGGCGCTACTCCGGAGATGCTTTTGAAGGTGATGTGGTGACCGGGTTCACACTCAACCACCTCGTAGGTGCTTTCCAGCCACCTGCCCAAAAACCTGCTTGTAGCGCGCAACGTTGTGCCTACCTGCATCGTCCCTGGTGAGGTTTTCTTGATATTGATCACGAAGCCTGACCAATCGGCAGCGTTTTCAAATTCGGCTACGTAGGCGAAGATTTCCTCGGCGGGCAGGTCGATGACGACACTCTGTGCTACTTTCAACTCCATCGATAAGACCTGCCTCTCCCTTTACATTGGCTGCCGATCACAGTGCACAAGAGTGCGTTAAAGCCTACTACATGCTCGTCCCTTAAATAGAGTAGTGGACGATGGAAGTTGTATCCACGTGATATACCTGGATACATATCTGATGCGGTTTTGCCTGACTTACTGAAGATATACAACATTTTTATACCCTATGAGGGAAAGCTGAATCGTTTCTGTGATTCTATTGAGAAAGGGCTGACCGTTACACTGTCAACATGCACCGAGCCAAAAAGCTCCTTCAGAATGGGACAAATGCATTTCGCTACTGTGTGCTCGATATGCTCCTGGGTGCGTGGAAGGAATGCAAAGGATTGGTAAGAACACTGGGCGTGTATTTGGATCGCGCAATGTTGCAGACCCATGTACAGGTCGGAAGAGAAGCGAATAGTCACGTCATCCACCGACACCTCACCAAAAAGTTCGAGCAGTACGTGGCTTACGGCGTGTTCGACTGTGACTTCGGTACTCTCTAGCTCGTCCGGTAACACTTCGAAGTACTTGTCATGGCACTGCACATTAATTTGAAGAATGCACATCTCTGGACCCTTCTCTTCTATCTATTGATTTACGATATTGGTTACAGTATACTTGGTAGGGTTTTACTTTTCATGGTTTTTGGTAACGAGAAATCCACGCAAAGTCTACGCAAAGTTCACTGAGAAATTTTTGAGGGACACGATACGGTCTGGCGGAAGCAAATGTGAGAAGTGAATACATATGGATGTTGCAGCATTCGGCGACAGGGTTCAAAAGTACCTGCGTGTGAGTGGATATACCCAGAAGCAGTTGGCCGGCGCGCTGGGTCTACACCCAAAGGTGCTCAGCCGCAAGCTACATGGCAATGAGGACGCCCGTCTAACCCAGATAGAAGTCAGGCGCATCATCACTACG
>Ga0070699_100004598_pt1 | contig 12206 bp, 8 predicted proteins | sample KBSK1503metaG_FD_65473 | JGI IMG/M metagenome (GOLD analysis project Ga0070699, IMG submission 65473) | Corn, switchgrass and miscanthus rhizosphere microbial communities from Kellogg Biological Station, Michigan, USA - KBS K1-50-3 metaG | ecosystem: Host-associated > Plants > Roots >...
GTCGCCATCAGGCGATCGGTCGCCGTGCCGCCGTCTTCGTTCGAGAACACGACCGAGTACCGGTACGAACGGCCGTGCGCGGTTGGTGCCGTCTCGTACCACATCAGCAGCGGCACGTCGGTGAAGCGACCGATCGTGTTCGGCCGCGCGTGCAGAATCGGCGCGTGCGCGAGCGCCTCGAATCCTGGATTGCGCGATCCGACGACGGTCACGTCCACGCCGGTCACGCGAACCGTTCCGATCTGCGACGCCGACTGCGACGGATCGATATCGACGGTCACTCGATGCGAGCCGTGGCCGTACCGACCGAGCAGGACCTGATAGTCGGCGTCGCGGTAGCCCTGCGTCAGCATCACGTGGGTGCGATAACGGCCGTCCACCGACACGCGCAGCGCCGCGGCCTCTCGTCCCGTCGCGCTCCAGTCGCACCGCTCGCACGCCGCGCGCACCGTGGCGATGGCTTCCGACGATCGCTCGACGACGAAAGAGGTTTGTCGCGCGGGGCTTTCAGCCCCGCGGGCGCGGCCCTGAAAGGGCCGCACAAGCGTGGCTGCGATCGCACCCGCCGCGATCATCTTGTTAACCACGCGCGGAGTATACAATCGCGCCACCGATGCGCGTGCGGTTCGAGCAGGTGACGAAACGATTCGGCAGCCATGTCGCCGCGGACGCGATCGATCTGGAGATCGATGCGGGCGAATGCCTCGTCCTCGTCGGACCGTCTGGATGCGGCAAGATCAATCGAGTGTGACGCTCACATCTCAGATCAACGCGACGCACGAAACCACGAAACACACGAAACGTTTCGTGGATTTCGTGCTTTCGTGTGTTTCGTGGCGTCGCTACGACCCGAGTTCAATCAGAACACCACTCTGAGCGCGAACTGCATCACGCGCGGATCGCCGGCGAGCCTCGTGATCGTCGCCGCCGCGGCGTTGCTGATGTTCGATTCCGGTAGACCGAATTCGTCCGCGTTGAAGAGATTGAACACCTCCCAGCGGAGCTCGACGGCCGTCTGACCCGAGATGCTGAAGCGGCGCTGCACGGCGATGTCGGTGTTCAGCAGCCCGGGTCCGCGCAGGATGTTGCGTCCCGAGTTGCCGAACACGCCTGACGGCACCGCCTGGAACGCCGTCTTGTCGAACCACGAATCGACCGTCTTGGCGCCTTCGCCGTCGGCGACGCGGTTCGGCAGACCGGTCATCAGATTGCCGACCGAGTTGGTGCTCTGCGTGACGGTGAACGGCCGGCCGGTGCGCGCGGTGACGATGCCGCTGAAGGTGAAACTGAGCGGCAGATCCAGAATCCAGTTCGCCGCAACGCGGTGCCGCGTGTCCTGATCCGCCGGTCCCTCCCACGAATCACGATTGCGAGCGTCCTGCAGGAAGCTCGGCGACCCGCCGCTGAACAGATGCTCGCCGGAATTGTCGGTCGCCTTCGAGAGCGTGTACGCCACGCGGAATCCGAACGGGTGCGCGAAGCGCCGCTCGACTGCGAGCTCGAGGCCGTTGTACAGCGACGATCCGTCCTGATCGGCGTACTCGATCGTCCCGAACGCCGGGTACGGCAGCGCCTTCGTCACCGGATCGGGCTGATTCAGGTTGCGCAGCGTCCAGATCTTCGCCCCCTTCGTGCCGATGTAGTCGGCCGACACGACCATGTAGGTCGACAGCTGGCGCTGTGCGCCGGCGCTCCATTGCTGGTAATAGCTCTTGTCGCCCGCCGGGTTGATCGCGCGGATGCGAACGTTCCTGACGTTGATCGTCGACGGATCGAGCGCGTTGCCGGGGAAGCCGTTCCTCAGCATGAACAGCGGACCGCTTGCGGCCGTCGCCGGTCCGAGCAGGTTGTTGATCAGGAACGGCAGGTTGAGGCTCAGCTGATCCTCGCTGCCGATGCGGTCGTACAAGTTGTAGAAGATGCCGTACCCCCCGCGGATCACCGACTGCGTCGTGGGCGCGTACGTGAGGCCGATTCGTGGCGCGACGTTGTTGCGATCGGGGTTGACGAGCGCGCGGTTCTCGATCGATCCGCTCGTCGCCGTCAGCAGCCTTCCGGCGCCGGTCGCGTCGAAGTTCGCGATGTGGTTGTCGCGCTCGAGCTGCGGCGTCATGAAGTCGTAGCGCAGCCCGGCGTTCACGGTGATTTTGTCGTTCGGCTTCCAGTCGTCCTGCGCGTAGAACGAATACGACGACAGCTGCTGATGCGTCTCGGCGAGGTTCGACAGCTGCGCGTCGGACACGTATCCGAGCAGGAAGTCGCCGAGCACCTGGCCGGTGAACGTGTTGCGGAACGTCACCGAGCCGCGCATCGCGGGGACGTCGAGGAACGTGTTGCGCATCGGCGCCGTGACGTCGACGCCGAACTTCCACTGGTTGGCGCCGCGGAACATCGTGAACGTGTCGGTGAACTGGAACACGTCGGTCAGCTGGTACTTCGGCAGGAAGTCGGGCGACCCGAGACGGTAGCCGCCGGCGCTGAAGTTGACGCCGGGCAGGCCGCCAGCCACGCGCGGATCGACCGGCACGCCGCCGAGATTGATCCCGGTCTGGCCGAACGGATCGTGGTTCGCCGTCGAATCGGCCTTGTTGTAGCCGAAGCGCAGCTCGTTCAGCGAGCTCGACGTGACCGTGTGATTCCATCCGGCCGCGAACGTCCGGGTCTTCATGTTCTGGCGGCCCCACGCAGAGGTGCTCGTGCCGTCGGCGATGCCGCCGAAGTTGCCCGGAATGAACCGATCGCGATCGGACTGGAAGTAGCGCGCGAACATGTTGTCGCTGTTCGTGAAGTGGAGGTCGGTGCGCACGAGATACCGCTGCGCGTCGTCGGTCGTGTTCGCGGTCCTGAAGAAGTTGCTCGCGCCGCTCGCGTTCGGCAACGGGAACAGGTCCATCATCTGGCGCGCGATCGGATCGATGCGATCGGCGGGAATCGTGTTGTTCGGGAACGGCAGCCCCGTCAGCGGATCGCGCACGGCGCCCGAGAAGATGCCGTTGCGCTCGTTGACGGTCGGCACCGTCGTCGGGCGAATCACGCCCTGCGTGAGCCGCGTCGCCTCGACGTCGCCGAAGAAGAACGCCTTGCTCTTGACGATCGGGCCGCCCAGGTTGCCGCCGAAGTCGTTCTGCTTGTGGTCCGGCTTCGCCGCGCCCTGACGGATCGAGAAGAAGTCGTTCGAGTTGAACTTGTCGTTGCGCAGGAACTCGTACCCGGTTCCGTGCACCACGTTCGTGCCCGACTTCGTGGTGACGCTGATCGCCGCGCCCGGCACCTTGCCGAACTCCGCCGAGTACGCGCTCGTCACGACCTTGAACTCGCCGATCGCATCCACCGACGGCCGCGACACCTGCGTCGTCAGCTCCTGCACGTTCTCGGAGATCGAATTGTTGTCGAGGCCGTCGAGCAGGAAGTTGTTCTGCAGCGAGCGGATGCCGTGCACGTTCACTCCACCGGTGCGGCCGGCCGCCGTGCTGCCCGCCTGCTCCGTGTAGCGATCGCCCTGCACGCCGGCGGCGAGGCCGAGCAGATCGTCCCAGTTGCGCAGCGACAACGGCAGGTTGGCGACTTCGGGCTGGCTGATGACGGTGCCGAGCGTTGCCTGTTCCGTGTTGACGAGCGGCGACGCCGCTTCCACGCTGACGCTCTGCTCGAGCGCGCCCACGGCGAGCGCGAAATCGAGCCGCGCACGCTGACCGGTGTCGAGCGTGACGCGCTTGCTCGATTTCCGGAATCCCTGCAGCTCCACTTCGACGACGTATTCGCCGGGGATGAGTGCCGGAATGACGTAGCCGCCCTGGGCATCGGTGATTGCCTGGGCGGGAACGTTGGTGCCGACGTTCCGCGCCGTCACAGTGGCGCCGGGCACCACCGCGTCCGATTGATCCTTCACCGTACCGGTGACCGAGGCGCGCTCCACCTGCGCCGCGACGAGCGACGCCGACGACAGCAGCAGCACGCCGACGAGTACGGCGTTCAGCATTCCCCTCATGAAATCTGCCTCCGTGGAGATTGGTGTTGCTTGCGGGAGGCGAGAATGACGTGCCGTCGATGAAATGTCAAGGAACGCTTCGGTAACGGATCATTCGTACCGGAGCGCGCGCAGCGGGTTCACTCGCGTCGCGCGAACGGCCGGCACGTAACACGCGAGCAGCGCGACGACGGCGAGGACGATCACCGCGACCACCGACGCGGCGTCGGCGGCGGTCACGCCGAACAGCAGCGTCGACACGAGCCGCTGAAGCGCAACCGAGGCCGCGACGCCGATGACGACGCCGGTGCCGATCAGCCGCGCGCCGTTGCCGACGACCAGCCGCAGGATGTCGCGGCCGTCGGCGCCGAGCGCGAGGCGGATGCCGATCTCGCGCGTCCGCTGCGTGACCAGATACGACATGACGCCGTAGATGCCGACGACCGCCAGCATGAGCGCCGACGCAGCGAACACGCCCATCAGCCACATCGTGAAGCGCGACGGCGCCGTCTGCTGACCGACGAGATCCGCCATCGGCCTGACGTTGAACACCGGGATCGTCGCGTCGACGGACCGAATCGCGGCGCGCACCGCCGTGACGACCGACGAGGGCGGCACGCTCGTGCGGATCACGAACGCCTGCTGGCGCGTGCGATCGAGCTGCGGGAAGTACAGGTCTGGATCGGCCGTCGGATTCTCGGGCAGCGCGCGGTACTTCGTTTCGCCGACGACGCCGACGATGTTCAGCCACGGCGCGTTCGAGGTCAACGATCCGAGCTTGATCCGCTTGCCGATTGGATCCTGACCCGGCCAGAAACGCGACACGACGTGCTCGCTGACGATGACCACGCTGGCCTGCCCGGACAGTTCGGAGTCGAGAAAGGTTCGGCCCGCCCGCATCGGAATATGCAGGGTCGAGAAGAAGTCGGGCGAGATGCGGTGCACGTAGGCGCGCGGCATGTTCTGCGCCGTCATCGCGGGCTGCCCTTCGGCGGTGTAGAAGTTGGCCGCGCCTTCTCCCGACAGCGGCACGTCGCTCGCGAGGCTCGCCGCGGCCACGCCCGGAACCGCGCGCACGCGCTCGAGGACCGTTCGCGCGGACACGGCCGGTCCAACCGGCGATCCGGCGGGTGATGCGTTCGGCGTGTTGCCGAGCGGCACGCTGATGCGCAGCGTGAGCACCGACTCGGGATCGAAGCCGGGGTTGAGCGCCGCGAGCTTTTGCACCGAGCGGATCATCAGGCCGGCGCCGACCAGCAGCACGACGGCCAGCGAGACTTCGGCGACGACGAGGGCGCTGCGCACCCGCTGCGACCGCGTCCCGTCGCTGCCGCGCGACGAGTCCTTCAACGCGTCGGAAAGCCGCGACACGCGCGCGTGAACGGCCGGCGCGAGGCCGAGGAGGACGCCGCACGCGAGCGACACCGCGACGGTAAACAGGGCGACACGCACGTCCACGCGCGGCTCGACGAAGCTCGGGAACGTCACCGGGCTCGTCGCCATGAGCACGCGGACGGCGAGCCTCGCGATGAGCAGACCGGCTATCGCGCCCAAGAAGGTGAGCACGCAACCTTCGGTGATGAGCTGACGGAGCAATCGCGGCCATCCGGCGCCGAGCGCCGTTCGGACGGCGATTTCGCGCTGCCGCGCTTCCGATCGCGCGAGGAGGAGGTTCGACACGTTGGCGCACGCGATGAGCAGGACGAAGGCGACGGCGGTCATCAGCGTCAGGAGCGCGGGCCGCAGCATCCCGAACAGCTCGACGTCGAGCGGGCTCGCCTCGACCGCGCGCTTCGAATTCGTGGCGGGATAGGTCTGCTCGAGGCGGCGCGAGATGGCGTCGAGCTCGGTCTGCGCGCGCACACGGCCGACGCCGCTCTTCAGCCGCGCCAACACGACGAAGCCGCGATTGCCGCGCTCGGCGAGATCCTCCGGGCTGCCGCTCATCACGAACGGCATCCAGGCTTCGGCCTGATCGGTCAGTCCCTTGAATCCCGGCGGCATGACGCCGACGACCGTGAACGACCGCGCGCCGAAGTTGAGCCGGCGCCCGACGATCCCGGGATCGCCGCCGAACCGCCGCTTCCACAAGCCGTCGCTGAGCACGGTGACGGCAACTTTCTGCGGGACGGCGTCTTCATCGGCCCGAAACGTCCGCCCGCGCTGCGGGTCGACGCCGAGCAGCGAAAAGTAAGGCGCGGACACATACTCGACGGCGATGCGTTCCGGTTCGTCGCCCGACGAGAGAATCGCGTTGGCGTCGGTGTACGCCGCCATGTCGTCGAACGAGGTCGACTGCGCGCGCCAGTCGAGAAAATCCGGATACGAGGCGCCGCGCCGCTCGACCTTCGTCCGCAGCACGTTGCCCCACAGCTCGACGAGCCGATCGGCATGCGGATAGGGAAGCGCCTGCTGCCGCACGCCGTCGATCACGCTGAAGATGGCGGTGTTGCCGCCGATGCCGAGCGCGAGCGCGAAGACGGCGACGAAGGTGAAGCCGGGCGCCTTTCGAAGGGCCCGCAGCGCGTAGCGCACGTCCTGCGAGAGCGTTTCAATCATATGAACGAATTCGCTCGGCTAAAGCCTCGCGCCCCGGTTCGCCTCGGCTGAAGCCTCGCGCTCCGCTGGAGCGCCAGCCTTTAGGCGAGCGAGTGTCGTCACGGCAGCCACCGCACGAGGATTTCGGTCGCGTCGTGCACGGCATGAAGTAGCGGACCGTACGAGACGACCATCAGGGCGGCGCCGATGACCGTGAGCGCGACGCCGCCGACTGGCGGACGGCGGCGTTCGCGCGCCGCCGCTCGATCGTCGAGCAGCCGCTCGACGCGCGACGCGATGTCGCCGCCGCCGACGAGCGTGCTGATCGGCTCGCGCATCGGCCCGTCGTCGGGCATCAGCCGCGCGACTTTCACCAGCGCCGACGCGAGCGCGCAGCGCGCCGCCGGGTTCGCGCCGTCGCCGATCCGATCGGCCGAGTGCTCGGCCGCCGACGCCCATCGGCGCTCGATGCGCCGGGCCGCCGGCGTGAGGAACAGCAGGTCGGGCGCCGATCGCATCGCGAGTCGTTTCAGGTTGTCCCACGCTCGCCAGTGGCCGATTTCATGCGCGACAGTCGCGTCCAGTTCGTCCTCGGTCAGCGTGCTGACGAGCGCGCGCGTGACGAACAGCCGCGGCCGCACGATGCCTGCGAGCGCCATCATCGGCATCGGTCCGTCGATCTCGAATGCCGGAATCGGCAATGCCTGATTCCCGTCCGATTCGAGCGCCCGCGCACCCCGCATCCACACGCGCACGCGGTGCGACGCCTGCCACCAGGCGCACGCTCCGCGGCGGGCCGCCGACGCCAGCATCACCACCGCGGCGAACGCGAGCGCGACGAGCGTCACGTCGACGCCTTCGGCCGCGTCGCGGGGTTCGTATTTCCAGTACGACGGCAGGAACAGGGCCGCGACGAAGAACGTGGCCACGATCGCAGGCGAAAGGCGCATGACGAGCCAGAATCCGGCGCTGGTCGGCCGAGCGTTTGCGCGCCGTGTGACGACGAGCGCGACGAGACCGCTCACGAGAACGTTCACGAACATGAACCACGCGAACGCGAGCGTGACGCCGTGCGCGACGTAGACCGGAAGCGTCATCGATTCTTCTCGCGCTCGAGCATCTTTCGTTTTTCGCGAACGAGACGCTCGAGATCATCGAGCAGATTGCGATCGCGATCGGATACGGCATCGACGAGCGACGACAGGACGGGCAGCGGCTCGTTCGCGTTCCGCTGCAGCAGGCTGTGGACCAGCTCGGCGGCGACGGCATGTTCAATCTCGTGGCGCGATGCGGCGGCCTGATAGACGAATGCTCGGCCGACCTTGCGGCGCGCGAGAAATCCTTTTTTGTAGAGCCGATCCATCGTCGTCATGACCGTCGTGTAGGCGATGCCGGACCCCATCCGATCGCACGCTTCGCGAACGCTGATCTCAGATCGTTCCCACGCGAGCGCCATCACCTCACGCTCGAGCGTGCCGAGACTGTTCTCCAACAGCTCGTGAGAAGATTTGAAGCCCCACAACAAGAAGCGGCGCACGCCGCTGAGCCTAGGCGCTCGGCCGCTCGGTGTCAAACGGTGCTCCATTTGCATTGGTGGCGCGACGGGCTGCATCGCGCGAGGAGATTGTATGGACCAGAATCCGAATCAGAATCCCGGTCAGGGTGACCAACAGGGCGGTCAGAAGCAGGGCAGCCAGAAGCAGGGCAGTCAGAAGCAGGGCGGTCAGAATCCAGAACGCGGAGAGGGCACCGACAAGGGCGATCAGAAGCAGAACTGGAATCAGCCCGGCCAAAGTGGACAGGGCGGCCAGAGCGGACAGGGAGGCCAGCAGGGCGGCAACCGTTAGTTCGACGATCGACGCACGCCAACGATCACGCTATCACGTGCGAGCAGCCCCAGTCGCCAGCGCTTCCCCAGCGACGCGACCCGTGCACCACGCCCACTGAAAATTGAATCCGCCGATCCGGCCATCGACGTCGAGCATCTCACCGACGAGGTGAAGCCCGCGGCGCACGCGCGACTCCATCGTGGACGGATCGATTTCGGTCAGCTCGACGCCTCCGGCAGTCGCCTCGGCGAAGTTGTAGCCGCGCGTGCCGGTAACCGGGAGCGGCCACTCGACGAGCGCGCGAACGAGGCGCCGCCGATCATCGCGCGTGAGATGCGCGAGCGGTGTGACCGCGTCGATGGACAACGCGTTGATTGAAGCCGAGGCGACCGATGCCGGAATCGTTCGCGCGAGCGCGCTCTGCAGCGCGAGCCGCGGGTGATCGATCGCGAGGCGCGTCCACTCGGCGTCGACGTCGGCAAAGGTGCGGCCGGCGCAAAAACTCGCGGTGATCGCAACCGCACGCCCCTCGATCACGGCGCGCATCCAATGGCGCGACGCGTTCAGCGCCACCGGGCCGCTGACGCCGAAGTGCGTCCACAACATCGCTCCGGCGAGTCGAATCGCGATCGCGCCGTCGATCCACACGGCGAGCTCGACGTCCTGCGCGACGCCCGTGAGCTCGCGGTGCATCGCATCATCGTCGGCGAGCAGCAGCGGGGCGAGCGCCGGCGTCGTCGGGACGATCGTATGGCCGAGACGGCGCGCGATCTCCAGCCCGCCGCCGTCGCTGCCGGTCTTCGGCAGCGATTTGCCGCCGGTCGCGAGCACGACCGCGTCGGCGCGCAGGCCGCCGCTCGTCGTCGCGACGGCAAACTTCTGCTGATCCGCGACGACGTCGACGACGCGATGGTTCGGCGAGAGCCTCGCACCGACGCGCGACGCTTCGCGCAGCAATGCGTCGAGCACGTCGCGCGATCGATTCGAGTCGGGGAACAGCTTGCCATCCGCTTCCTCGTGAAGCGGCACGCCGATTTCGCGGAAGAAGGCCATCGTCTCGTCGACGGGAAGCGCGCGGAGGATGCGTCGAACGATCGTCGATCGACCGCCCGAGAAGTCGCGTTCGGTGACGCTGCTGTTGGTGACGTTGCAGCGCGAACCGCCGCTGATCAGGATCTTGGCGCCGGGTTTCTTCGCGCTGTCGAGGATGATGACGGAGCGGGACGGGTTGGCACGCCTGAGGAAGATGGCGGTCGCAAGGCCGGCGGCGCCGGCGCCGACGACAACTACGTCCCCTGCCACTCGAGCGCGAAGCGCTGGAAGTCTGCCACGAAGCCGCGAATCATCGATTCGATGCCCGATTCCTGCGCCGGCCTCGACGGCTCGGCGAGCGACAGAGCCGCTTCGTCAATGTCCGCCGGGGGGCGAGCGGGAAACAAATCGTGGAGCGAGTCGACTTCGAGCGACAGATCCGCACCGGATGGATCTGCACCAGCGACCGCCATCGTTGCCGGAACGACCGGGGCCGCCATCGTTACGGGAACGGTTGGCGCAGCCATCGGCGTCGCTTCGACACGGTACCGATCCATGGCCCACCGCAGCACGCGCGCTCGCGATTGTGCGTCGGGCAGCGCCGCCAGCACGCGCGCCACCTCTCCCATCGCCTCGACTTCCGCCCCGACCTCGTCTGGCGCGGAACCGTTCTTCACACTGACTTCGGATCGTTCGCTACGCGTGGTGCATCGCATCATCACGATGTTGCCGCCGTGAGATCGCCCGCCGAGTTCGCTTCGACGATTGCCGGACCTCGAGTTGAGAGGAGAGGGCGCCGTTTCCGACGCCCCGTCGTAACGAACCATAGAGATCCATATAGTCCAAGCAGCGGGCCAACCCTGAAAACGCGCCTATCATTCACACTATCTATCTCTTAGACCTTCTGTGACAACTCGCCAACGAGTCCGGATGTCCCGATCCGGCACACGCGATGCCGGTTCCGTCGCGGTCACGTTTGAAGACCTTACTTGCTCCACGGTGGAACGATGTGGTTCGTGCGCGCGTACGCGATCAGCTGGCCGAGATGCTCGTGCAGATCGCCGCCGATGAACAGCACGACGTCGGGTGTCGATCGATCCTGTCCCATCACCTTGCGTTTTGCGGTCAGCGTTGCGGGGTCGATCGACTCGAGCTGCTGCTTCGCGTGCGCGAACCCTTTGTTCAGATGCTCGATCACCTGCGTCTTGTCCGACAACGTGCGCAGCTTCGCCGCTTCCTCGCGACTGCCGAGATCGGCCGCCTTCCCGCCGAACCCCATCGGGATGAACGAGTAGCCTTCCATCGAGGCGAGCATCAGCACTTCGCTCACCGACCGGACACCGTCCATCGGACGCCATGTGTACTTGTCCTGCGGAAAGGCCTGCGCGAGGCCGAGGAACTTCTGGTGAAGCGTGTCGAGATCGGCGATGAACGATGCCTTCAGCGACGCGACCGACTCCTTGGTCATGACGTCTTGAGCGCGAGCGGGTGCCGCAGCGCTGAGCAGGACGGCCGACAGCGCCAGTGTCAGGCACGACAAACGGAACATAGTGTGACTCCTTGGAATGAAGGTGACCGAACAGTACACCGCTAAGACGTCCGGCGCCACAAAAGAGATTCGACACGCGCGCTCGGACTCGTCTTTATATAATCGCCCGGTCGATTGAACTGAGGAGGTCCGATGATGCGAAGAGCCTCGGTGCTGTGGCTCGCGCCGGTGTTTCTGGCGGCGTCCGTTCTGCGCGCGGCGCAGGAGCCACCTGCGCCAAATCCTGCCGCGAAGAACCCACATCTCGGGAACCCGGAGTCGATCCGCAGCGGCCAGACGCTGTACCGCGTGCGCTGCGCCGACTGCCACGGCCTCGACGCCGCTGGATATCGCGGTCCCGACCTCGTCGGGCTGCTCGCGGGCGGCGTGACCGACGAGCGGATCTTCCAGACGATTCGGAAGGGCGTGCCCGGAACCGAAATGCCGCCGAGCAACGCGCCCGACGACGAGCTGCTGCTGATCATCGCGTATCTGCGCAAGATGGGCGGCGCGGCGGCGGCGGAGCGGCCGGTCGGAAATGTGGAGAACGGCGCGCGCGTGTTTCAGTCGCAGTGCGCGAGCTGCCATCGCGTCGGCGCCCGCGGCGGGCGGCTCGGTCCCGAGCTGACGCGAATCGGCGCGTCGCGATCGCGCAGCGCCCTGATCCGGGAAATCCGGACACCGTCCGAATGGATGGCGCCGGCATTCGAGACGGTGACCATCGTGACCAAAGACGGACAGCGCATCCGCGGCACGAAGAAGAACGAGGACGTGTTCTCCATTCAGGTGATGGACTCGCGCGAGCGCATCCAGGGTTATCTGAAGTCGAACCTGCAGAGCGTGACCTACGAGAAGGAATCGCTGATGCCGACGTTCGGGCCGAACCGGTTGAACGACAGCGATCTCACCGACGTCGTCGGCTACCTCAGCTCGCTGCGCGGCCTCGACTCGACGCCGGCGCGGGAGGGCACGCCGTCGCCGGCGCCGGTCACGCACCAGGATCTGCTCGACGGCCTGAAGGATCCGGCGCGATGGCTCACCTACTCCGGCGACTACAACGGCCACCGGCACAGTCCGCTCACGCAGATTACGCCCGACAACGTCAATCAGCTGTCGGCGCAGTGGACGTTCCAGACCGGCACGCTCGGGAGCTTTCAGACAACGCCCATCGTCATCGACGGCGTGCTGTACGTGACCGGCTACAACAACAACGCATGGGCGATCGACGCGCGGACGGGACGAACGATCTGGCGGTACCGCCGCGAGCTGCCCGAGGATCTGCACAACTGCTGCGGCGCGGTGAACCGCGGCT
>Ga0070699_100004599_pt1 | contig 12206 bp, 14 predicted proteins | sample KBSK1503metaG_FD_65473 | JGI IMG/M metagenome (GOLD analysis project Ga0070699, IMG submission 65473) | Corn, switchgrass and miscanthus rhizosphere microbial communities from Kellogg Biological Station, Michigan, USA - KBS K1-50-3 metaG | ecosystem: Host-associated > Plants > Roots >...
CTCGACATGCCGGAGCAGTGGGATCCGAAATCGCCGTGGCACGACCGCCGCGTGCGGCTCGCGGCCAGCCACGCGATCGACCGTGACGCCCTGAACGAGGCCGAGACGCTCGGCATGTCGCGTCCGACGGGTGCGTTGATCCCGCGCGTGCTGGAGTTCTCACGCGCGTACGACCCACCGCCGTACGATCCCGCCCTGGCCAAGAAGCTGCTCGCCGAAGCCGGACATCCGAACGGATTCGACGCCGGCGACCTCACGCCGTTTCCGCCGTTCTTCACGATGGCCGAGGGGCTCGTCAACTATCTGCAGGCCGTCGGCATCCGCACGCGGCTGCGCACGATGGAGCGCGCCGCCTTCCTGACCGCGTGGCGCGAAAAGAAGCTGCGCGGCATGATCATGGGACTCGGCGCGCCGGCCGGCAACGCGGCGACGCGCATCGAGGTGTACGTGACCAAGAACGGCATCTACTCATCCGGTGTGGTGCCGGAGATCGAGGACCTCTTCCAGCGGCAGGCCCGCGAGCTGGACCGAAAGAAGCGCGAGGCGATGCTGTTCCAGATCCAGCAGATCATGCACGACCGCGTGATGCACGTCCCGATCTACGAACTGGCGTTTCTCTGGGGCGTCGGCTCACGCGTCGAGGAGGCGTGCGTGGATCACATCAAAGGCTTCTCGTACTCCGCGCCGTACGAGGATCTCAAGCTGAAGCCGGGACGGTAACGTCCGTGCGCCGGTTATGTCTCCTTCTCGTCGTCGCCGCGTGCGCCGCGCTGGTGCCGTCGGCGCAGGCGATGGACGCGGTGTGGGACGCGCTGCGCGCGCCCGGCAGCGTCGTCGTCCTTCGCCATAGCTACGCGCCCGGCGGCTTCGATCCTCCCGACGCGCGGCTCGACGACTGCGCGACTCAGCGCAATCTCGACGAGCAGGGACGGGCCCAGGCGGTGCGCGTGGGCGAGGCGTTCACGCGACAAGGCATCGAAGTCGGCCAGGTTCGATCGAGCCCGCGCTGCCGCTGCATGGACACGGCACGGTTGGCCTTCGGCCGCGTGGAGGCGTGGAACGTGTTGCAGGGAAGCTTGAATGATGGGGACCTGCGGCGCCGTCTGGTCGCCGAGATCAAGGACGTCATCGCCGGCCATCGTGACGGGCCGCCGCTGGTGCTCGTCACCCACGGCAGCGTCGTCTCCGAGCTGACCGGCTTGAACATCAGGATGGGCGCCTTCGTCGTGCTCCGCCGCGGAGCGGACGGACGCCACACGGTGGCGGGCGACCTCTATATACCCTGACCGCGCTCAGTCGACGGTCAGCACCGCTTTGCCCGGGTACCGTCGCGCCATGAGGTCCTGCGCGACCTGCGCGATGTCCTTCCACGGCCGCTCGACGCTGATGTGCGGCATGAGCTGACCGGCGGCGACGAGATTCGCGAGCCGGCGCAGCCCGACGCCGGCCGGCTCGGCGCCGACCTCGGCGAACAAGTAGAAGCCGTAGAGGGTCGTCTGGCCGGCGACGAAGAAGTTGCGGACGTCGAACGTCACCTCGCTCGTCGCGGACACGCCGAAGTTGACGCAGGTGCCGCCGCGCTCCAACGCGGCGAGCGCCGTGCCGAGGGTGCGGCCGCCGACGGAATCGAGGATCACGTCGTACTTCGGCGACGCCGGGATCTCTTCACCGACCGTGACGTCGTGGGCGCCGAGCTCGCGCAGCCCGGCGACCTGATCCGCGCGCCGTGCCGTCGCCGTCACATGAGCGCCGGCGAGCCGCGCCAGCTGCACCGCGAAGTCGCCGACGCCGCCCGTCGCGCCGGTGACGAGCAGGCGCCGGCCGACCAGGAGCCCGCCCTTGGCCAGCGCGTAGAGCGCGGTGAGGCCGGCGACGGGCAGCGTCGCCGCCTGCGAGAACGTCACCTTGTCGGGCAGCTCGGCGAGCGCATGCGTGGATACGGCGACGCGCTCGGCCCAGGCGCCCTCGCCCAGCATGCCGACGACGCGTGAGCCGGCGCGCGGCCCCGAGCCGTCGGCTGCGGCGCGCTCGATCTCACCCGCGAAGTCCCATCCCGGACGCCAGCCCGCCGGCGCCATGCCGGAGCGGCGCACCTCGCCGCGGTTGAGCGAGATCGCGCGGACGCGCACGAGCGCCTCGCCGCGATCCGGCGCCGGATCCGGAACGGACGCGATGACGAGCCGACCAGGGGCGGCGGGATCGACGACGACGGCACGGTTGCTCATTGAAGGACCCTCCTCGCGCGACCGGCGCGCGTTCGTCGCCGAGAATACGGTATTCTCTGGCCCTCGGCCACGCCAGGAGGAGCCAGCATGACTCTCGCCGACCGCGTCGCAATCGTCACCGGAGCAGGCACTGGGATCGGGAAAGCCACCGCGCTGGCGCTCGCGCGCGCCGGAGCGCACGTGGCGGCCGTGGACATCGACGCCGGGCTCGCCAAGGGGACGGCCGATGCAGTCGCCGGCCTCGGACGTCGCAGCGTCGCGGTGGAGACTGACGTCGGTGACGTCGCCGCCATCGACGCGATGGTGCGCCGGGTCCTGGCCGCGTTCGAGCGCATCGATGTGCTCGTCAACAACGCGGGTGTCACGCGGCGCGCGTACATCATGGACCTCACGGAGGCCGACTGGGAGCGCATCATGCGCGTCAACGCCAAGGGCGTGTTCTTCTGCCTGCAGCGTGTCGCGCGCGAGATGATCCCGCGGCGGAGCGGCGTCATCGTCAACGTCGCGTCCATCGCCGGCAAGGGCTACGCCGGCACCTCCAACGCGATCTACGCTGCCAGCAAGGGCAGCGTGATCTCGCTCACGCGCACCGCCGCGCAGCAGCTCGCCCCGCACAACATCAACGTCAACGCCGTGTGTCCCGGCACTACGGTCACCGCGCTCTCCGAGGACAACGTCGCGACGCGCGCGCGGGCCGAGGGCGTGTCGGTGGAGGAGATGAAGCGCCGTCGCGACGCCGCGATTCCGCTGGGGCGTCCGAACGAACCCGAGGACGTCGCGGCGCTGGTGGCGTTTCTCGCGTCGCCGGGCGCCCGCAACATCACCGGCCAATCGTTCAACGTCGACGGCGGCGTGATCTTCGACTGAGCGATGGCCACGACGGTCAGGCCTCCATTCCGCGCCGATCAGGTCGGGAGCCTGCTGCGCCCGCCCGAGCTGCACGAGGCGCGCGCCAACGCCAAGGCGGGCACGCTGACGGCCGCGCAGCTGAAGAACGTCGAGGATCGTTCGATCCGGGCGGCCGTCGCCCGGCAGGAGTCACTCGGTCTGCGCGCGGTCACCGACGGCGAGTATCGCCGCGACTTCTGGCATCTGGACTTCATGGCGCAGCTGGACGGCGTCGGCATGACGGCGCCGGTGGGCATGGTGTTCCAGGCCGAGGACGTGCCGCCGATGGCCACGATCACCGGCCGCGTGCGCTGCACGAAGCCGATCATGGTGGACCACTTCGCGTTCCTGAAATCGATCGCGAAGGCGACGCCGAAGCTCACGATTCCGTCGCCGGCGATGCTGCACATGCGCGGCGGCCGCAACGCGGTCTCGCGTGAGGCCTATCCCGATCTCGCGGAGTTCTGGCGGGACGCGGCGGCCGCGTACCGGACGGCGATCGGCCACATCGCGGCTGCCGGCTGCACGTATCTGCAGCTCGACGACGTCAGCTGGGCCTATCTCTGCGACGCCAAGGTGCGCGACAACTTCCGCGCCAACGGCGACGATCCGGCGATGCTGCCGCGCGCCTACGCGGAGCTGATCAACGCCGCGCTCGCCGAGCGTCCGCCGGGCATGGCGGTGACGATGCACACGTGCCGCGGCAACTTCCGCAGCACGTGGTTCGCGGCCGGCGGCTACGCCGACGAGGTCGTGGAGGCGATGTTCTCCACGCGCGTCGACGCCTACTTCATGGAGTGGGATACCGAGCGCGCGGGCGGCTTCGAGCCGCTGCGGCTGCTGCCGCGCGACAAGCGAGTCGTGCTCGGCCTGGTCACCACCAAGTCCGGCGCGCTGGAGTCCAAGGACGCGCTGCGCCGGCGCATCGACGAGGCCGCCAAGCACGTGCCGCTCGAGCGGCTGTCCCTGTCACCGCAGTGCGGGTTCGCCAGCACGCATCACGGCAACACGCTCACGGAGGACGAGCAGTGGCGCAAGCTCGAGCGCGTCGTCGAGGTCGCGCGCGACGTCTGGGGAGAGTGAGATGAACATCGGGGTGTCGATTCCGCTGCCCGCCTATCTCGTCGATCCCGGTCTCATGGCCATGAAGGCCGAGGAGCTCGGCTTCGACTCGTTCTGGTGCGCCGAGCATCCGTTCATGCCGGTCGCGACGACGAGCCGGTTCCCCGGCTCGGCCGATGGCGTCATTCCCGAGACCTACGCGCACTTCGTCGATCCGTTCGTCGCGCTCGCGCGCGCGTCGGGCATGACCAGCCGCATCAAGCTCGGCACCGGCATCGTGCTCGTGCCCGAGCGTCACCCGTTGCTGCTCGCCAAGGAGGTCGCCACGCTCGACCTCTTCAGCGGCGGCCGCTTCCTCTTCGGCATCGGCGCCGGCTGGCTCAAGGAAGAGACCGAGATCATGGGCGGCGACTTCGAGCATCGCTGGACGCAGACGCGCGAGTCGGTGCTGGCGATGAAGGAGCTGTGGACGAAGCCCGAGGCCTCGTTCGAGGGCCGGTACTACACGTTTCCCGCGGTGAAGTCGAACCCGAAGCCGGCGCAGAAGCCGCACCCGCCGGTGCTGCTCGGCGGCGGCGCCAAGAACGTGCTGCAGCGTGTGGTCGCCTGGGGCGACGGCTGGCTGCCCAATCGCATCACGCCGGACGAGCTGCGCCAGGCGCGCGCCACGCTCGACCGACTGGCCAAGGACGCCGGGCGCGATCCGACGAAGATCACCATCTCGGTGCACGGCCAGCTGCCCGACCGCGACCTGATCAAGCGCCTCGTCGATGCCGGCGCCACGCGCGTGCTCGTGCGGCCGAACGCGGTGAAGACGGACGCGGAGATGGCCGCGCAGCTCACGCGGATTGCGGAGGCCGTGCTGCGCTAAGCCCGGCTACATACGAACCGTGCGCGGCGCGCCGGTCGACCGCCCCGCACGCATCGCGACGGGGAGTCCGGGCGGATTCGCCCGGACTCCCGACCCTTCGATTTCTAAACGCTCGGCCGGCGATCTCAGTCGTCGTCGTGACGCGGTGCCCCGAACACCGCGATACAGCCGGTCTGGCAGCCGGGGAAGACATTGTTCGCCGGCAAGGGCACGAACACATGGTTGTTATGCTCATTGACCGCCACCGAGTGCGCGGTCCCGCGCGGCACCGGCAACGTCGGGTTCGGCGTGTTGAACGTCGGAACGAGCTGGATCAGGGTCTTGCTCTCGGCGTCGATGACACCGAGCACGGGATCGGTCGGTGGATTGGTTCCGTTCGGCACCGCGCCCGGGTTGGCGCGCGAAGCGGTGTAGTACCGTCCGTCGCCAGCGTTGAACCAGACCTCGTCCGAGCCGCCGACGCCCGCGACCATCTTGTCGATCGCGCCCGTCTTCGCGTCGAGGATGACCTGGATGGGCGCTGCGGTGCTCGGATCCGTGAGACCCGTCCACGCCGTGCCCGCCTCATTGAAGATCACGCTGCAGCCGATGAGGAGATCGCCGTGCGGCCCTACGCTAAGGCCGGCCGGCTGACAGTGCTGCACGAGGAACGTGGCTTCGACCGTAGCTGTGTGCTGATTGATTCTCTTGACCGCCCCGGTCGGGCCTTTGCCGCCCCCGCCGCCGATCTCGGGGATCGAAATGTAAAACTTCCCGGTGCCGGGATCCCATACCGGCTGCTCAGCGCCGTTGGTGGCATCGGTGAACGTGATGCGATCGACCCCCTCGACGTTCTTGGGCTGCGTGAGCACTCCCGTGTTCGGATTCACCTTGATCAGGGTGGCGAAGGGCGGATCGTCGGCGTTGTTCACCGGCATGACGATGTTGTTCACCGGATCGAACGCCAGCTCATCGGCGCGGTTGCCGTCCGCCCCGCCTGTCGTGACCTCGTTGACGATTTTGTCGGTCTGGAGGTCGATGGAGACCACCCGGCTGGGGGCGTCAGTCACGATGAGAAACTGGTGTCCGGGGCGCCCGATCACCACCACGCCGTTGGGCCCAGACGTGTCGTTGCTGCCGGTGAAGCCTTTGAACTTCCCGTCGATCTGCCGGACGAACGTGTCCGTCTTGGCGTTGACGACATCGATGACGGCGTTGGAACGGTCAGCGAGATAGTAGAGCTGGGTCGCCTGGTCGACCCAGCTGATGTCGAAGACAATCATCTTTCCGGGAGACGTCGTGTTCAAGTGGAAGCCAGGCACAGGCACGCTCCTGAGAAACCGGACCGCTCCGTTCGACTTATCGTCGTCGCCGTCGGCACGGCTGGATCCGGCGCCGAGCAGAAGGGCGGGAACGATAGCAGCGAGCAGCAGCGACAGCGCGAGGTAGCGCTTGCGCATCATTGCGGGATCTCCTCACCGGGATTGCTACGCTTGAAGGTGTTGTGCAGGCGCGGTCTACACCGCACCCCGCACGTTCACTTCGCTGTGGCGAGCGCTAGACGGCGGGCGGCGCGCGCGGACTGCCTGGCTCGAACGACCCGCTTTGGGCGGCTGGTACGAGGTGTTCGACGACGCGGTCGACCAGCGCCTCGAAGGACCAGATGACAGGCAGCGTGTCGGTCTCGAGGAAGTGCAGGTGCGACGTCAGGAAGATGATGACGTCGTCGTAGTCGCCGGCGTCCCAGAATCCGGGGGTGCTCGGATCGATCGGGCTGCCGTGCACGAGCGGTGTGAGGACGATCAACAACGCCGCGAGCACGGCGGCCAGGAGCTTCACGGCCGGGAACGGTACGCCCGAAAGCGCGTTTTTACAACGACGCGGTGCGGCTAGCCTTTCCGCAACACCGCCGCCGCCTCGACGATCGCGCGCAGCTTGGCCTCCGCCACACGCGCGGAGGCGACCGGATTGTCGGCGAACGTCGCGAAGCCGCAGTCCGGCGTGAGCAGCACGCGCTCGACGCCGACGAGAGCGATGGCGCGTCGCGCGAGGGCGACGATCTCCGCGACGGACTCGACCTCCTCGCGTTTCTGATTCACGAGGCCCACGCCGAGCCGCACGTCGGGAGGCAGCTTTTCGAGCACACCGAGATCGCCGGCGCGTGGCGTGCTGGTCTCGAGCAATAAGGTGCCGACGCTGAGGCGCTGGAAGAGGCCGAGCAGCGGCTGGTAGTCGCCGCTCAACGCGGCATCCTCGTCACGCGTCCAGTTGCCGCGGCAGACGTGGACCGCCAGCCGCTCGCGCGGCAGGCCGGCCGTCACCGCGTTGATCAGCGTCCCGGCGAAATCCAGCTCGCGGGCCGCGTCCCCCTTCTCGCTCAGCGCGCCGCACATGAAGCTGCGCGCGTTCTTCGCCCCCGTGAACACCACCTCCGAGAGCACGGGCTCGTCGAGCTGCACGAGGGCGGCTCCGGCCGCGAGCAGAAAGGCGATCTCCTCGCGCAGGATCCGCACGATGTCCTCGGCCAGGTGCTCGCGCGAGCGGTAGGCGCGGTCGGAGATGCACTCCATCCACATGATGCGCGTGAGGAGATATGGACCGGGAAGCGCAACCTTCACGGGGCGACCGGTGATCGCGCGCACGGTCTCGAGCTCGTGGACGGCGAGCGGGCGACTGCGGCCGAGCGGGCCGAAGAGCGCGGGGTGGCGAACCTGCGCGGCGGGCACGTCCAGCGAGCGCATCTCGGCCTCGAACTTCGCGGGATCGTCCACGAGCGGCAGCAGGTCGGTCAGCGGGATCAGCTGGCAGTTGTCCAGGCGGCCGCCGACGAAGCTCGCGTAGTTGTCGCGGCGCTGCTCGCCGTCGGTGACCACGTCCACGCCCGCCCGCAGCTGAGCGGCGACGGCGAGGCGCGTGGCGTCCTCCGCCGTCGCGGCGAATTCCTCATCGGACAGCCGCCCCTCGAGGTGGTCGTGGATGGCGGCGAGCATCCACCGCGGGCGCGGCCAGCTGCCGATGCCCATCACGGCGAGCGGTGGGATTGGCGCGACCGGCATCGGGGGCGGCAGCGTCACGGGCACGTGCACGCGCACGACCGCGGGTGGCGAGCCCGCGGCCGGCGGCGCCGTGGAGCTCGCCGCTCGCGCGGAGAGCGGCCCCTTGCAGACGAGGAAGCTGCGCTGCCGTTGTCGCCGCGTGACCGAGATCAGCTCGTTGCCGGTCATCCGGCACCACGCAGGGAAGTCTTCCTCGACGGAAATCTCGGTGGAGGTGAACTCCAGCAGTTGGCCGCGCGCCATCGGGTCGATGTGCTGGCGGATCAGGAGGAGCAGGCCGTTGCCGCAATCGAGGTCGCCGCCGTCGAAGCGCGCGTCGGGCTCGAAGGGGTGGCGCTCGGCGTACGACATCGCCTGCTCTCCTGCACCCACTCAGTAGCTCACGCAGGGGCTGCCGTCGGAGAGAAACTCGACGAGCTTGGCGCCCCCGACGATGCTCGCGCCGGCCACCAGATTGTTTTCGTCGAGCTTGCGCTTCTTGAAGCAGGGCGAGCAGACGTAGATCGTGCCGCCACCCTTGGCGAAGTTGTCCATGAGCTCGCGCAGCGGCGCGAAGCCCTCCTCGTGAATGCCGTCCGCGAACCCTCGCTGCGCGAGACGGACGCCTTCGACGCTGAGAAACACCATCGTCTCCTTGCCGGAGCCGACGGCGGCGTTCGCCACCACGAAGCCCACGGTGGCCTTGTCGGTGTTGTCCTTCGAGTGGGTGAGGCTGACGCAGAACTTGTTCGCCATGGCTCAGTGCTCCTTTGTAGCGACGGGTGATTGCACGGCTCGAATCGTGGGTGGCCCGGTCAAGACGCGTGTGGTTCTTTTCGACGGATGAGGTAGACGGGGTGATCGGCGGCGAGCAGCGTGTGGCCGGTGAGCCGGCACCACGCGGGGAGATCGGCCGGAGCGCCGGAGTCCAGCGCGACGAGGCGCAGCACCTGTCCCGGGCGCAGCGCCTCCATGCGCGCGCGCAGCTTCAGCACCAGATCGCCGCAGGCGAGATCGCCGGCGTCCCAGTCGGTGTCCGCGATGCGGTCGGGACGGGGCTCGCTCACGACGCGCTCCCGGCGCGCGCGTAGATCTGCTCGAGCTCGAAGGCCTTCTTCGTCTCGGCGGGCGTCGGCTGCAGCCCCATCCCGAAGCGGAGCTTCGGGATCTGTGCGCCCAGAGGCGCCGCGCTCAGCGCGACCGCGGCGACGAGCAAGCAGACAAGGAGCGAGCGAAGCGGAGCTACGAGCCCTGCGACGCGATCACGCGGCACCGGCCGCCGGCCGGTGAGAGCGATCGTCACCGGCGCCTCCGCTGACAGATCTCGCGCATAGCGGGCGCCAGCGTACCCAAGGCGCGCCTATGTCGCAACCCGATCGGGGCTATCGGGTGAGACGATCGCCCCGCCCCTTGCCGTTCGGGCAGCGCCTATGTGATGAGCTTGGCCAGCGCGTCGAGCCGCGGCAGGACGCTGTCGCGCCCTTCGGACGGCACGCCGAAGATGGCGCGCTCCACACCGGCGGCGGCGAGCTTGTCGAGCCCCTCTTTCTTCGGCGGCGCGAAGAAGATCGACACGGGCGCGCTCTTGGGATCGCGGCCAGCCTGCTTGAGCCGCTCGCGCAGCGCGGAAATTTTTTCGAGCGGATTCTGATTGGGCCGCATGATCGGCATCCAGCCGTCGCCGTACTCGACGACGCGGTCGAACGTCGTGGCGCCGTCGCCGCCGATGAGGATCGGCGGGTGCGGCTTCTGCAGCGGCTTGGGATCCGCCCAGATCGTGTCGAAGTTGACGAAGTCACCGTGGAACTTCGCTTCCTTCTTGGTCCAGATCTCCTTCATCGCCAGCACGCGCTCGCGCATCAGGCGCCACCGCGATTTCCACGCGGTGCCGTGGTTCTCCATCTCCTCGGCGTTCCAGCCGCCGCCGATGCCGAACAACACGCGGCCGCCCGAGAGTCGGTCGAGGGTGGCGACTTCCTTGGCCGTGGTGATCGGGTCGCGCTCGATCACGAGGCAGATCCCGGTGCCGAGCTTCAGGCGCTTCGTCGCCGCGCCCGCCGCCATCAGCGCGACGAACGGATCGTAGGACGACCAGTACTCGCGCGGCAGGTCGCCGCCGCCGGGCCACGGACTCTGGCGGCTGGCCGGAATGTGCGTGTGCTCGGGAAACCACACCGATTCGAAGCCGCGCTCCTCGAGGGCGCGCGCGAACTCGTCGGGGGCGATGGCGTACTCGGTGGCGAACATCACGACGCCGTAATGCATGGATTGCCTCCTTGGGCTAGGGCAGCAGGATCTTACCGTCGGCGGTCGGCAGCGACAGGCCCACGCGTCGCGCGAGCGTGGGCGCGACGTCGCGCATGTCGATGAGGCCGAGCGTGCGTCCGGCCGGCACGCCGGGGCCGATCAGGAAGAACGACGCGCGGAGATCGGGCACGTCGGGGAGGTGGCCGTGGTTGCCGCCTTTGCCGGCCGACAACACAGCGCCGGAAAGGCTCGAGCTCATCTGCCAGCCTGGCTTGAGGCCGACCACGAACGCCGCCGGCGGAAATCCGCCCCGCGCGCGCAGCGCTTCGGCATCCAGCACGCGATCGATCCCGTTGGCGCCGTCGGCGGCGAGCTTGTCGAGCAGGGCGTGGACCTGGCCGCGCGTCACACCGTCGTTCGCGTCCTTCAACATGATGGCGGCCGACCCACCGGACGTCCACGGAATCGCCCTCCAGTCCGTGATCCGGCCGCGCTCGACGGTCAGCAGTCCGGCCTCGCGAAATGCCGAGAACAGGTTCAGGTTGGTGTCGACGCTCGCGAAGCCGTGGTCGGAGACGATGGCCAGGAATGCGCGACCCGGCGCCAGCCGCTCGGCCGTCTCTCGCAGCTTGCCGACCACGGCGTCGAGTCGCTCGAGCACCGCGAAGGTTTCCACGCTGAACGGTCGCGTCTCGTGCTGCGTGTGGTCGAGCGCGATGAGGTGCAGCGTCAGCAGCGCCGGGCGCTTCTTCTCGAGCAGCCGTGCCGTGAACCGCCCGCGCGCCTCGTCGTCCTCGACCTCGAGCGCGCGTGGATAGGGACCGAGCTCGGCCTCGAGCTCCGCGAGCAGACCCGGCGTCGAGAGCGCGCGCAACAGCTTGCGGTCCTCCGTCGTGTTGGCGCGCCAGTACTCCGGAATGTTCCACGTCACGCGCGCGCCGACGCTGACCGGCCACTGGATACTTGCCGTCGTCCAGCCGGCCGCCGTGGCCGCGTCCCACAGCGTGGGGGTGCGAATGTCCTCGACGTACCAGTACCAGGCGGTCTGACCCGTGCGGAGCGGATCGAAGATGGTGTTGGCGAGAATGCCGTGCTTCGCGGGCCACACGCCGGTGACGAGCGTGGTGTGGCTCGGGTAGGTGACCGTCGGGATGACGCCCTGCACACCCTCGGCGAACGCGCCCTCGGCGACGAAGCGGCGAAGCGCGGGAATCTTGAGGCCGTGCTTGTCCGCCGCCGTGACGTAATCGGGTCGGAGGCCGTCGATGGAGATCATCAGCACGATCGGGAACGGCGCCTGGGCGGCGGCGGTGCTACCAACCAGCATGAGAGCCAGGAGCAGCGCGGCGGGCAGGCGCATCGCGAACATGCTACCAGACCGTGCGTGCAACCTTTTGGTCTCGACCGCCCTCACAACGACAGGGGGACTTTCGCATGATCCGCCTGGAAACGTCTCGCAGGAAATTCCGCACGCTGCTCGCGCTCCTCGCGATCTCGATCGTGCTGCCGTCGAGTCCCGCATCCGCGCAGGACGAGGTCCGCTTTCAGGGCCGGGTGTCGTGGATTGCCGGGGAGACGATGATCGTGTCGACCGACGGCACGCCAAGCGTGCGCGTGGATCTCAGGCATGTCGATCAGGACGAGTATCAGCGTCTGACGATGGGCGATTATGTTCTCGTGATCGGCACGATTGCCGATGACGCCAACCGGGTGCTCGCCACGTCGATCGAGCCGCTGGCTCCGTAGCGCTCGACCGGCGCGGCGACCCTCCGCCCGCTCTCAGGAGGCCGGGACCGGCTGCCACGCGCTCGGGCAGCTATCCACGCTCGGGTAGTACGCCCCGTAGCTCGGGCAATACCAGTAGTACATCGGCGTGTCGGAGCCGTACGTCGACGGATA
>Ga0070699_100004600_pt1 | contig 12203 bp, 10 predicted proteins | sample KBSK1503metaG_FD_65473 | JGI IMG/M metagenome (GOLD analysis project Ga0070699, IMG submission 65473) | Corn, switchgrass and miscanthus rhizosphere microbial communities from Kellogg Biological Station, Michigan, USA - KBS K1-50-3 metaG | ecosystem: Host-associated > Plants > Roots >...
GAAATTCCATGACGATGAACGACTGGCCTGCGTGCTTGCCGATCTCGTGGATGGTGCAGATGTTGGGATGGTTGAGGGCAGAAGCAGCCCGAGCCTCGCGGCGAAAGCGTTCGAGCGTCTGTGGGTCTTTGGCTACATCCTCGGGCAGGAACTTCAGGGCGACAAAGCGGCCCAGTTCGGTGTCCTCGGCCTTATACACCACACCCATGCCACCGCCACCCAGCTTCTGGACGATACGATAGTGGGAGATGGTTTGGCCGATCATCGAAGGGGCTTCCCGTCTGCGACGAACATGGTAGGCTCGGGTCTCCGGCAAGTCAACGCACGGTTGGCTCTGCTTCGTTGGCGGCAGAGGTTTTGTTAGAGGTTCTAAGGAGGGCAAGCACTGTACAAGGTGCTGGGAGAAACGACCAGTTCAAGAGCTGCCATTGCTCCAGGCTTGAGGTTCTTCCAGCAGCGGCCAAAAACTCGCTCTATGTCTTTGGCGGTTCAACCATGAGGACCAAATTAGGAGACTCCCCCGGCCGTCACGGGATGCTTAGCGTGTCGCCCTCCGCTACTGTGACGCTACGGACTCTCCCGCGATAGGAATAGGTGACGTCCAGCCTCTTGCGGCGGTCGGGCGCGGGATCGCCGCCCATGGAATCATTGTTCACGGTGATGGTGAGCTGACCGTTTTGGGCTAACTGCCGTAATAGATCGGTCACATTCGCAGCCCGATCACCGTCGCCGTAACTGGCGCGGATTATGCTGAGATTACCGTATTCCGATCGGGCCCCATCAGCGGAAGCGACCGCATCGAAGGGAACGTCGTCCGGGATGTTGTACTGGTGCATGACGTCCCGCATACGGTTTTCCATGCTGCCGATCTGGTCGCGATCGTCGGTGCGACGATACTCGAGCCAGCGGGTGTAATAGCTGTCGAAACGGCGCTGATCTTCGGGTTCCAGACGGCGCCGCCAGTGGTCCCAGTCTCTGTCGGCGTCATAATCGTCGCTGTCGGAGGCCGAGGACGAGAGCGCGCGGTACGGCACGGTGAGCGGAATCTGATAGTGCGCCATCACATCGTCCATCCGCTTCTCCATGCTGAGGATTTGATCGCGATTGTTAGTGCGCCTGTACTCCTGCCAGCGCTCGTAATAGCTGTCGAAGCGCTTCTGATCCTCGGCGGAAAACCGGCCCCGGTATTGTCTGTAGTTGCTCCGGAAACCCGACGATGCGATCGCCTCATAGGGCACGCTGGCCGGAATGTTGTAGTGCCGCATGACATCCTGCATGCGCTCTTCCATGCTGATGACCTGGTCGCGGTTGTTAGTCCGCTTGTAGTCCAGCCAGCGTTGGTAGTAGCTGTCGAAGCGCTTTTGGTCTTCGGGGGAAAGCTGGTCTCGATACTGCCCCATCTGGGCGAGCGCCGGCAGGGCCAGAAAGACCAAAACCATCAACAGGGTGGAGAGCTTTTTCATAGGTCCTCCGTTCAGTAATGCGCCGGCACCACAGCGATGCGGCGTTTAGGTGCAGACAACTCTCAGAACCGGCGTTAGCCGAATTCCTTCCAAGAAAACTTCCGTTGATCTTGTTGGTTGAGGATTCAGATTTTGACATGGCGGGGTGAGGAAATTCAAATTCGCGTCTCGTTGGCCCACTCTCCAAATAATGAAGCCATCCGACCTCCCGTAAAGTCTAACCAAGCAGTGAGTTCCGTCCCGAAGCCAGAGCCACGATCCACGCTGAGCGTCCAGAAGTTGCGGACTATTCTCCCAGTCGTCTGGGAGCTCATGCGTCCGCGCCGGGGGCTGCTGGCACTGGGCTTCCTGCTGATGGTGGTGAACCGGGTATCCGGGCTGGTGCTTCCCTACTCCACCAAGTTCCTCATCGATAACGTCATCGCCAAGCATCAGGTTGAACTGTTGCGGCGACTAGTGCTGCTGGTCTTATCCGCAACGGTCCTCCAGGGAATCACCTCGTTTGCGCTGACACAGTTGTTGTCGAAGGCAGCGCAGCGGCTGATTGCGGAACTTCGCGAGAAAGTCCAGGTGCACATTTCGCGGCTTCCGGTTGCGTTCTACGACGCCAATAAGACAGGCGCTCTGGTTTCGCGCATCATGAGCGACGTTGAAGGTGTGCGAAATCTGCTGGGGACGGGGCTGGTGGAGTTTTCCGGGGGATTGCTTACCTCGAGTATTGCGCTGGTGGTGCTGTTTCGCATCAGCCCGGCAATGACGATCATTGCCTTTGGCTTCCTGCTCAGCCTCGGGCTCGCGTTGAGGAAAGCATTTGGCACGATCCGCCCGATTTTCCGGGAACGCAGCAAGATCAACGCTGAGGTGACTGGCCGCCTCGCCGAATCGCTGGGTGGGGTGCGGGTCATCAAGGGATATCACGCCGAGGAGCGAGAGGAGGCGGTTTTTGCCGGCGGCGTGCGGCGCCTGTTGGACAACGTGATGCGCACGCTCACCGCCACTTCGGTGATGAGCCTTTCCGCGAGCCTGCTGCTCGGGGTCGTGGGAGCGGTGATCATGTACGTGGGCGCACGCCAGATCGTGGCGGGTACTTTGACCATCGGCGGCTTCTTTGCTTACACGCTCTTCCTGGGCTTTCTGGTCGCGCCCATGACTCAGATTGTTAGTATTGGGACGCAGCTTTCGGAGGCTCTCGCCGGATTAGAGCGTACCCAGGAAATCCTGCACGAGCGCCCGGAGGATCGAGATCCCAGACGTACGGTGAGGCTGAACGACGTTGAGGGCAAGGTCGAGTTCGAACACCTGAGTTTCAGCTACGATGGCAGCCGTACGGTGCTGCACGATGTTTCCTTCCTTGCCGAGCCGGGGACGGTGACCGCGCTGGTCGGTTCCTCGGGTTCGGGCAAGTCCACCACCATCGGGCTGATTTCAGCTTTTTACGTGCCCACTGAGGGCAGGGTCCTGGTGGATGGAGTCGACCTGAGCACGGTCCGGCTGGATTCTTATCGCACGCGGTTGGGTGTGGTGCTGCAGGAATCGTTTTTATTTGACGGGACGATTCGGGAGAATGTTGCGTTTTCGCGACCGGATGCCAGCGAAGAGGAAATCATGCGGGCATGCCGGATCGCGCGCGTCGATGAGTTCGCCGAAGGCCTTCCGGATAAATACAACACGGTCGTGGGTGAGCGCGGGGTAAAGCTTTCCGGAGGCCAAAAACAGCGGGTTTCGATTGCGCGCGCCATCCTGGCGGAACCGCGCATCCTGATCCTCGATGAGGCCACCTCGAGCCTTGATTCAGAATCGGAAGCGATGATCCAGCAGGGCCTGTCTTACCTGATGCAGGGCCGGACGACGTTTGTGATCGCGCACCGGCTTTCCACCATCCGCCTCGCCGATCAGATTCTGGTGGTCGAGCAGGGAGAAATCGTGGAGCGCGGCAGGCACGAGCAACTCTACGCCGCGCAGGGCCGGTATTACGATCTCTATACGAAGCAGCAAGGCTTAGAGAGTAATCTATTCCTGGCGCCGGGCGAAGGAGACGCCGCGCTGGTGGCCACTGACGAAAGTGGCCTTGAAAAAAATGGCGGCGACGACGTGAATCCGGCCGATGCGCTGCGTCTAATAAGAGGAGAAATCCGCTAGATATTCATGACCGCCGGCTCCGACCAATCCAGCCAGAACGGCTCGTTCGCCGTCCGCACCGAAGACCTCTGCCGTCATTTCCGCATGGGAGAAACCGTCATACGGGCCGTGGATGGAGTATCGCTTCGCGTGCGCCCGGGGGAGTTTGTTGCGCTGCTGGGGAGCTCCGGCTCGGGCAAATCTTCCCTGCTGAACCTCATTGCCGGGCTCGATCGGCCTACGTCGGGAGCTGTGATGGTCGAGGATAGAAACCTGGCACAGCTTTCGCGCGAAGAACTGGCGAAACACCGCCTGCACACCGTGGGCATGGTCTTTCAATCGTTCAATCTGGTTTCGAGTATGACCCTGGCGGAAAACGTGGAACTGCCCATGCGTTTTGCAGAAGTCGAACGCGGGAAGCGCGCAGGGCTGGTCCAGCGGGCGCTGGAGCGCGTCGGCCTGGCCGCGCGCATGACGCACCGGCCGAGTGAACTCTCCGGCGGCGAGCAGCAGCGGGCGGCATTGGCGCGAGCGTTGATCAACCGGCCGAAACTGCTGCTGGCCGACGAGCCCACGGGCAATCTCGACAGCCGTTCCGGCGCAGAGATCCTGAACTTCATTCGTGAGTTCAATCAATCCTTGGGGATGACAATCATCTTGGTCACGCACGAACGCGCCCTGGCCGAGCGATATGCCAACCGAATGCTCTTTCTGGCGGATGGCAAACTGGTCGACGAGCAGCCGGACCTCGCCGGAGCGTCCAGCGTCTCGCTGCACGGGGAGCGGCCATGAAAACCTACGATCTCTCCGAGCTTGCAGTACGCAACCTACGGGAATCTTTGCTGCGAAATTCGCTCACAACTGTCGGCATCTCCGTCGGGGTGGCGTCGCTGGTCGCCATGCTCTCGCTGGGCATCGGCCTGCAACAATTGGTGACGCGGCGCTTGGTGAGCTCAGGGCTGTTCGATACCGTGATCGTCACTTCACGGCGCGATATCCGTGATTTTAGCCGCGAGGAGGAAAAAAGCGGTCCATCGGCTGCCGAAAGCCGGATCCTGGACGAAACGGTCCGGCAGCAGATCGAGCAACTGCCCAATGTGATGGAGGCCTATCCGGATATCCGCTTCATCACCGAAGTGCGCTACGCAGACAAGCCGCATCTGACCATGGTGGCCGGACTTCCCGTTTCCGCCAGGTTCAACGACGCCTTCGAGGGAATGCGAGGCAGCTTCTTCTCCTCAGAAACAGCGCCGGAGGTGATCCTGCAGAAGTCATTTGCGGCTAAATTAGGCGGCAAGACGCTGAAGCCCGGGGCGGAGGAGGTCAGCGTCGCCGAACTAGCCAAGCCGCTTTTGGGGAAAGAATTGGTGATGCGCTATGCGGAGCGCGTGGCTGCCCCAGCGCAGACAGATGCGAGTGCAAAAGGAAACGGCCAGCCAGCCGGGGCAGACGAGAGCCTTGAGCGAGCGGCGTATTCGGTGGTATCGCGGGAGCAGAAGCTCACGATCGTCGGCGTTTCCGACCTTGATCCGGACAGTATGCGCGGGGCGGCAGAGGCACGAGTGTTTCTGCCCCTGAAGCTGGCTGAAAGCTTGCACGTCGTGCAGCCTTCGGACCTGCGCGATAACGTGCGAGCGTTCGGTAATCAGCGCAGTTATTCCACGATCAGCGTGCGAGTGAAGAATCCCAAGCAAGTGCAATCTGTTGAGGACGCCATCAAGAAGATGGGATTCAATACCTTCTCGATTCTGGATGCCACGCGCAGCCTGCGCCGGTTCTTTGCGGTGCTGGACCTCTTCCTGGGGATTTTCGGCAGCCTGGCGCTGGCGGTGGCCTCGATCGGCATCGTGAACACCCTGGTGATGGCCATTCTCGAGCGGCGCCGGGAAATCGGCATCATGAAGGCCATCGGCGCGAGCGACGGGGACGTTAAGAAGCTCTTCTTTGCCGAAGCCGGAGCCATGGGAGTGCTGGGCGGGATGGTGGGAGTGGCACTCGGCTGGGCGATTGGCCAGGTAATCAACCTGGGGACGAACGTCTATCTGAAACGGCAGGCTCTGCCGCCGGAACACTTCTGGTCCGTGCCCTGGTGGCTGGTGGCCGGGGCGATCGCATTTGCATTTGTCGTCAGCCTGGTCTCTGGCTTCTATCCCGCTGCGCGCGCGGCCCGGCTCGATCCGGTGCAGGCATTACGCTACGAGTAGACTGAAATTCATGTTCGGGTCTCTTCGGCTCCTCATTGCAATCTCAGTTCTTGTTCTTACGGGGCTTGCGCCGAATGCTCAGGGACAGAGCCGGATTGATTGCAATGCGTTGAACAGCCGCATCCTGAAACGAGTGATCCATTACTGCGTACAACTGCCACCAGGTTATGACGCGAATGACCCGAAACATCCCCCGCGGCGCTACCCCGTGCTCTACTTTCTGCATGGTCTTGGCCAAAACGAGCAGACTTTGTTCAACACCGGAGGATGGAACCTGATTGAGGATTTGCGCCAACAGCACAAGATTGGCGACTTTCTGATGGTGGCGCCGGAAGGGATGCGCAGCTTCTACGTCAACTCCGCAGACGGTTCGGTGCGCTACAGCGACTTTTTTCTGCGCGAATTCACGCCTTACATCGAGAGCAAATACCGCATCCGGCCGGGGCGGGAAGGGAGAGGCATCACCGGCGTTTCCATGGGAGGCTATGGCGCGCTGCGCTTCGCCTTCGCGCATCCGGAGTTGTTTTCGGCGGTAAGTGCGCAAAGCGCCGCGCTGATGACCGCCTCAGCTCAAGAGCTCGATGCAGCGGAACACTCGGGCGCGCCTATCGCCAAGCTGCTGGGGACAGTCTTCGGACAGCCTGTCGATGTGACGCACTGGAAAGAAAACAGCCCTTTTGTTCTGGCGAAGAAAAATGCAGCCAGGTTGCGGAAGCTGGCCATCTATTTCAACTGCGGCCAGGAGGATGACTACGGTTTTGAGAAGGGCGCTCAAGCCTTGCACCAGCAGCTTCTGGCCGAGGGCATTCAACACCAGTATCACCTTTATCCCGGCGATCACAGCCTGACATATTTCCTGGCGCACATCGGTGAGACCATGGAATTCCATTCCCGGGCGTTCGGGGCGCAGAAATAGGGTTTCCCGGGCTGCCAGTGATTGGAATGATGGAGCGGGAGACGGGGATCGAACCCGTGACATCCAGCTTGGGAAGCTGCAGTCAACCTTTCGTGCTACGCACAATCAAGCGTTTACAGCGGGCCATCTAGGGCCAAGTGCGGCACTATCGGCGCTAATTGAACACGATTCTGAACACAACCCTGGACTAGAGTTCCCGCCTCACGGACGAACGTCCGATGCCAATGCGGGGGCGACTATCCTGGTCTCTCGCGCTTCTGCTGGGCGCGCTCGGCCTGGCGAGTCGGTTAACGTTGACGCAGGCTTAGGAGATGTGAGATGGTTCGCACGAAAAATGAAGGGCGCGCCCACATGAAAACGGTTTTCTCGCTGATTTTCCTCCTCACGCTGACAGCGTTTGCTCAAATCCCGGTTCTAGAAGATGGGACGCCAGTCAAGCTAAGAATCGCTCGAACGGTCTCCTCGGCAGATTCTCAAGTCGGGGAGATGGTTGATTTTGAAGTCTTAGAGGAAGTCCGAGTTGGCGATGCGCTTCTGATTCCCAAAGGTGGTATTGCTTGGGCCACGGTTACCGACGCCCAATCCAAGCGACGCATGGGCCGCGGGGGGAGGCTCGCCATGAATCTTGATTCCGTGCGGCTAATCAATGGGGAGAAAGCTGCGCTGCGCGCAGTCAAGAATGCAAAAGGCGGTGGCCATGCCGGAGTGATCACGGCAGGCATCGTGGGCAGCGCGATTCTATTCGTGCCAGCCGCGCCATTTTTTCTGTTGATCCACGGGAAGGATATCACTGTTCCCAAAGGCACCGAACTGACTGCTTACATCAATGGCGACATGAAACCGAATCTAGCACTAAAACCCAGCACGATCCCGATGAACACAGCACCAGTTGAGCCACCTAGCGCATCAGCACAAGCGAATTGGACTGAGAAGTACTGGCCCAAGCAAACACCACAGCCAACGACACCAGCAAAATAAACTCAGTAGTTCGGCGGCCTGACCTCAAGGATCCATAATGATTCTCCCCGGATCATCTGCATTCCACGATGAAATTATCGTGCTGGACTGAGGTCACCTGACCATTGGCGACCGTAAACGTCATGTTGGTATGCACCAGATAGTTTTCCGCCGTTCCCTGGCCCACTAGCTGAAAATTGTTCACGTAATGAAAGGCGCCGGACTCGCCGAAAACCAGGTTGGTAAACGATTCTCGGGTTACTCCGACCTCCCGATAAACGTTCCCCGTGCTGTCTGCGACACCGACGAGGCCAGCAGCGTTAAAAACGTAAAAGCCGTTGACGACTGCCTCATCTAGCCTGAGGTAGATATCGCTGTGCAACGGGCCACTTACGGTGACGTCTTCTCCTAGTCCGCCATTCGCACAGGGAATGAAATACGTGAAGCTAACGTGCTCGGTGGTGACGGTATGGCCAGTAAGTGTCTGTGCCTGCCCTAAGATGCAAGGAGTTGCCGGCGTGGCGTACACGAATAAGCTGGATAAAAGCACCGTGAAAGCGATAGCTGCAAAATTTTTCATATAGGGGCTCCAAATGGCTGGATTCGGAGGGGCTCGGACGCAAAACTCAGCGTCCGCTTACAATGCCTTCTGCTTCGGCGAGACGACGGAGGCCGATGCGGATCACGTCGCTTGCGCTCACGCCCAACTTCTCCTGCAATTCCTTCAACAGCTTGTCGTCTTCGATCGTGGGGCGCCAGTTCTGTCGTGCGGGATTAGATTTCTTCTCACGGATGCGGAGAGTACAGCGTACATACACAGTCCGTCAAGGACTCTGCACAACATTGGTAGTTCCTCCCCACGCATAAAAAAACAGGGGGGCGTCGTCACCAAGGTAACAGGGAATCCGCGAACAGCGAGACTACAATTGCTACCTGGAAGCGAGCCCCGAATCCTGCCGGCGTCGGCGGGAGGCTTGCGAGAAGATGGGGCGGTCCCTTCGCCGCCCCTCTTTCTTGATATAAGGGGGCTACAAAAGCGGGTTACAAAATGCTGAACTGTAACGAAGACGCTGAACAAACGACCGGGGGAGAAAATCAAGCATGACCAGCAAAGAGCTCGAAACAGTAAAACGGTTTTCGGTTACTTTTGGCCGGCTATAGCAATCGAGAGATCGCGCGCCAGCTGGGAATTGCAAAGCAGACTGTTAAAGTAGTTTTCCGGCATCTCTTCGCGCAGTTCGCGATTTGGGATGGAGATAAGCGCTTGAAGCTGGCAGTTCAGGAAGCGCAACCGGTCTGCAGGGAAGCATTCCTAGACTGCATGAAGGAGTAGGTGGCAAGTGATTGAAAAGTAAAGTGCCTAGATGGCCCTATGGGGTATGGGGGTCTGCTTTCGAAATCGCTTGCCTGCCAGACCGCTGGCCGCCTTTTTGTGTTCGTCTCCAAAATAATCGTTTTTGGAGTTTTTCGCCTGAATGCCGCGCCCATCGCGGGTTTTGAGGCCAAATCGGAGTAACAATGCCGCGACCTAGAACTCCAACCGCGAAACTGCAGGCTAAAGGTTCCTTCCTCAAACATCCAGAGCGCAAACGGGCGCGGGCACAAGAACCCCGGCCCACCGGCACCATCGGCCAGCCGCCGCCGCGCTTTCGGGGCATGCGGCGAGCTATCTGGCTAGAACTGGTCGCCATAATTCCCGCCGGCGTTGCGGCGGATTGTGACCGCTGGGCGGTCGAACTTCTGGTATGCCTAATGTCAAAGTTTCGCAGCGGACGGGCAAAAAGCAGCGAGGCCAAGCAAATCGAAAGCCTGCTCGGAAAGATGGGGCTAACGCCTGCCGATCGCAGCCGGGTCAGCGCCGATCTCGCCGACTCCCTCAAGCGCGCCCCGAATGCTTGGGACCGCCTGCTGACTCAGAAACCGCAGTAGCCCCTGGCAGACCTAGCGGAGCTGGACTCAGCCCACCGGTGGACCTCTTAACCCGAAAGTAATATTTTCCCTTCCTTTCCCGTCATTGAATTACTAACTTCAAAGCGATAGCCTGGAGATTCGCCAGTACCTCCCGCGTTCGGATGCGAGCTGCGCCCGGAGCGCAAGCGGCCACAGCTGCTTTCGTTTAATGTCTGCATTTTGCTGCTCTGGTGTCCAGCAAACTTATTGCGACAAGCTCAGCCCCCATCCGGCCAGGGCGTTCGCAACGACTGCATGAGTCGCTCGGATGACGCAAAGCAGGACCAGGCCAATCGTTGCTACGATTTTGAACCAATTCGGCAGCTAATTCGGCGCAAAGTGACAGAAAATGCTGTTCCCTCCATGGCAGTTGCCGTGGCAAGAAATGGCAGAGTCTTGTGGGAGCAAGGATTCGGAGCGGGAGGTTCGGAGGTGACGTTGTCGAAGGGCGTCCGGCTTGCGGGGAGGATACGAGCGTGAGCGCATGAGACGCGGCCAACCGAAGAAGGTTCTGCCAGTCGGCAAACTTCCGCTTGAGCATTTGCGATCGTTGCTGAGGCATCTGCCAAAGCATGATCCGCGCCTGCTCATTGGACCTCAGATTGGCGAGGACGCGGCCGTCATCGACGCAGGTGATCGCTATCTCGTCGTCACAGCAGATCCCATCACCTTTGCCACTGATCACATCGGGCGTTACGCTGTTCACGTCAACGCGAACGACGTTGCCGTCCTGGGCGCGCGCCCCTTGTGGTTCTTCGTCGTCATGCTCCTTCCGGAGAGCCGCACGACGCCCGAACTGGCCGAGACGATCATGGCCGATGTGCGGACCACGTGCGAGGAGCTGGGCGTCACGCTCGGCGGTGGGCACACGGAAATCACCCAAGGCCTCGACCGCCCGATTCTGGTCGGTCAGATGCTCGGCGAGGTCGCCCCGACTCGGCTTGTGCGGAAGACTCGCATCGCCATCGGCGATCTGATCCTATTGACACGCGGTGTGGCCATCGAGGGCACCGCGATCCTCGCACGAGAGAAGTCCGAACGGCTGCGGGGACGGGTTGATGCCGATCTTCTGGCGCGGGCCGCGGGTTTTCTGATTGAGCCCGGCATCAGTGTCGTGAGTGCGGCTCTCGCGGCTGCCAATGTCGGCGAGGTCGTGCACGCGATGCACGATCCGACGGAAGGCGGGCTCGCGACGGGGCTCTTCGAGCTGGTGGCGCCCGCCGGTCTCGGGCTTCGGGTCATTCGCGAGCACATTCCCGTGTTTCCCGAAACCGCCACGATTTGCAGTGCGCTCGCGCTCGATCCGCTGAAACTGATTGCGTCGGGCGCGTTGCTGATCGCCGTCGCGCCAGACAGAGCGGACTCGGTCTTGACGGCCATTGAGGCCACAGGCGTTCCGGTTGTGGTGATTGGTGAGGTGCGTCCGTCGAGCGAGGGCATCACGATCGTGATCACGAATGGGGCCGTAGAGCCGCTCACGCCCCCAGTTCGAGACGAGATCGCGCGAGCCTTCGAAGGCGGTTAGGCACGGGCGGTATCAGCAGCTTCGATCGGAGGCCGAAGATGAACGGACCGATCCACAAGGTACCCCGCTCGCGCCCCGCGGGAGCGAAGCGCGCGGCATCGCCTTCGAGCAGGTAGCAGAGGACGACAGATGGGAAATTTGGATGCTTCCATTGGACGGGATCCGCAAGCCCTACGCATATCTGCAGACACCTTTTAACGAACGAATGCCCCTTTTCGCCGGACGGCCGCTGGTTGGCCTACGCTTCCGATGAGTCCGGGCGATTCGAGGTCTATGTTCAGCGCTCCCAGGTGCGGCGAAAAGATAATGGTCTCCACCGGCGGCGGCAGCGGATCGGCTACTACTAGGCATGTATGCTCACGTCAACGGACTAGGTGCCTTCTAATTTGCCAGGTTCTTCCCGAATTACGGGCAAACCGGACAAAACCCGATTAGGTAAAAGTTGCCGACGATCCGGGAGTTACACGGACAACTGGATCTGATTCACCCGACAAGCCCGGGAACCCGACGTGAGGTGCATCACGGGAATCGGACAACGGCATTGTCCCCCGGCATCTCGTTTTGCACTCTGGTGATGTTCTTCGGATCTGGCTTCCATCCGCCGCTGATCAACTGATTCTTGGAGGATAGAAACCCTTGCTGTTCAAAGGATTCGAACACGAACGGGACACCCTCCGCGCCCAGCGGCGAATTGCCATCGGTAACGTGAAAGTGCAGATGCGGGGCGTCTGAGTTTCCGGAGTTTCCCAGCAATGCGAGGACATCTCCGCGATGAACCTTGTCCCCGACCTTGACCCGAATACTTTTCGGCTTTAAATGCGCATAAAAAGCGTAGAAGCCATTTCGCAGATCGAGGATGACATAGTTGCCGCCGACAGTTTCGAGCGTTATCGGGATTGCCTTTTTGTCGGCTGCTGGATTGTTGTCAGGAATCCCGTCTTTCACATCGACGACAACCGCGTCTGCCACGGCTAAAACTTCTGCGCTGTAGGGCGACCAATTCGCCGTATTCGCGGGATCGCCACGGAACGCCAGGCCATCGCTCCCCACCCGGCTCCAATCGGTGGCGA
>Ga0070699_100004601_pt1 | contig 12201 bp, 5 predicted proteins | sample KBSK1503metaG_FD_65473 | JGI IMG/M metagenome (GOLD analysis project Ga0070699, IMG submission 65473) | Corn, switchgrass and miscanthus rhizosphere microbial communities from Kellogg Biological Station, Michigan, USA - KBS K1-50-3 metaG | ecosystem: Host-associated > Plants > Roots >...
ATGAACTTCGCCAGCGGGGAATGGCTCTGGCGCCCGCTCGACAACCCGCGCGCGCTCCACGTGAGCGCCTTCCAGGCGGAGAATCCGAAGGGCTTCGGACTCCTGCAGCGCGACCGGGACTTCGAGCATTACCAGGATCTCGAGACGCAGGCCGAGCATCGCCCGAGCGTCTGGGTGGCGCCGCGCCAGGACTGGGGCGCGGGCCGGGTCGAGGTGGTGGAGATCCCGACCAACGGGGACACCAACGACAACGTCGTCGCCTACTGGGTGCCCGAAAAGCCGGCGAAGCCCGGCGAGCCGATGGCATTCTCCTATGCGCTCTATTGGTACGGCGACGATCCGACCCGGCCGCCCGGTGGCCGCGCCATCGCCACTCGCCGGGACGGCGGCACGGCCAAGGACGCGCAGAGATTCGTGATCGACTTTGCCGGAGGAAAGCTCGGCGCAATTCCGGCCGACCGGGTGTTGCGCGGCGTCGTGACCGTGGTGGGCGGCGAGGATGCCGGCGAGCTGCTCGATCAGCAGGTGGTGAACAATCCCTTCTGTCACGGGTGGCGCTTGTCGTTCCAGGTGCGCCCCAAGAAGCGCGACCCGCTCGAGCTACGGGCGTTCCTCGACGAGGGCGGAGAAGCCCGGACGGAAACCTGGTCCTACGCGATCCTGCCATGAGCGAGAGCGAAGAATATCGATGACCGCGAGCGAAGGATATCCATGAGCGCGAGCGAAGGATATCCATGAGCGCGAGCGAAGAATATCGATGACCGACGACATCCACTCGCCAGCATTCCAGGCGCCAGACGGCGCAGCCGGCCCGGGCACCGACGGCGCGGCGGCGCGCCGCTTCGCGGTGTCCGCGGCGCGCCTCCTCCAGGACTGGAAGGCGGCTCACGCGCGGGCGGTGGCCTACCTCGAAGCGCTCGGCGTGCCGGAGGACGAGCGCGAGCCTCTCGCGGCGCGCGCCGTCGAGCGTGCCGTCGAGGGGACAGGCGACGCGGTGGGTGCGACGCTCGACGCGCTCCGGGAGCTCCTGTGCGAGGGCGGAGAGACCGGTGCGGACGAGTTTCGCACCTGGCGCCTGAACCGCGCGCTCAGTCTCGGTCCGGGGACGGGGGCGCCGGACCGCCCGTCGATGAGCCCGCTGCGCGACGGGGTCCTGTGCGCCGCGCCCCCGCTCGCGCGCCGGTCCATGGTGTCGGAGCCGATGGACCCGCGCTTCTTTCGCGGCTTCTTCAGCCGCCGGCGCGCGCCCACCGCCGCGCCGGCCGACCACGCGCTGTACGGCCGGCCGCTCCGGCTGCTACGCCGCCGCCTCACCTGGACGCACGCCGCGCACCGGCGGCGCCTGCTGCTCCTGGCGCTCGTTCTCATCCCCACCACCGTTGCCAGCGGCTTCATGGTGAACGTGCTGCCCGACCACGGGACCACATGGCTCGAGTTCGCCATCGTCGCCTTCTTCGGGGCGCTCTTCGGCTGGATCTCGATCGGGTTCTGGACGGCGCTCCTCGGCTTCCTGACCCTCGTCCGGCGCCGCGATCGCTTTGCCATCACGAGCCTCGGCTCGCCCGCGAGCGAGCCGGCCGCTGCCCCGGCCGCTGGAATGGATCCCGCCGTGCGCACCGCCGTCGTGATGCCGATCTGCGCCGAGCCCGTCGACCGCGTGTTCGCGGGGCTGCGCGCGATCCACCGCTCGCTCGAGCGGGCCGGCGCGTTCGACCGCTTCCACTTCTTCATCCTCAGCGACACGGCGGATGCGGGCGCGGCCGTCAAGGAGGAGGAGGCCTGGTTCGAGTGGTGCCGCGCGGTGGGCGGCTTCGGCCGGATCTTCTATCGCCGCCGGAAGGTGCGCCTGGAGCGCAAGAGCGGCAACGTCGCCGATTTCTGCCGTCGCTGGGGGAAGCGCTACCGCTACATGATCATGCTCGACGCCGACAGCGTGATGGCGGGCGAGACCCTCGTGCGCCTGGTCGAGCTCATGGAGCGCAACGCCGACGTCGGCATGATCCAGACCGCCCCGACCGCCGTCAGCCGGCGCTCGCTGTTCGCGCGCGTGCAACAGTTCGCGAGCCGCGTGTACGGGCCCATGTTCGCGGCCGGCCTGCACTTCTGGCAGCTCGGCGACGGGCAGTACTGGGGCCACAACACGATCATTCGCGTCGAGCCGTTCATGGACCACTGCGCGCTGCCGCGGCTCCCGGGCCGCGAGCCGCTCGGCGGCGAGATCCTGAGCCACGACTTCGTCGAGGCGGCGCTCATGGGCCGGGCCGGCTGGACGCTGTGGCTCGCCTACGACCTCGAGGGCAGCTACGAGGAGGTCCCGCCGACGCTGCTCGAGGAGATGCGCCGCGACCGGCGCTGGTGCCAGGGCAACCTGCAGCACCTGCGGCTGCTCTTCACCGAGGGCCTGTTCGGAGCCCATCGGGCGCTCTTCCTGAACGGCGCCCTGTCGTACATGTCGGCGCTCCTCTGGTTCACGTTCCTCACCTTGAGCACGGTCGAGGCGATCCAGTTCGCCATCCGCACCCCCGAGTACTTCCCGCACGGGCCGAGCCTGTTCCCCGAGTGGCCGGTCTGGCGACCCGAGTGGGCGTACTCGCTGCTCGCCGTGATCGGCATGCTGCTCTTCTTCCCGAAGGCGTTGAGCATCCTCCTGATCGCGCTCAAGCGTCGCAACGCGCGCGCCTTCGGCGGCGTCGGGCGGCTCACGGTGAGCGTGCTCCTGGAGATTCTCCTCTCGAGCCTGCTCGCCCCCATTCGCATGGTGTTCCACAGCCGGTTCGTCCTGCTGAACCTGCTCGGGCGCACGGTCGCGTGGCGCTCGCAGGAACGGGGAGACGACGAGACGGGTTGGCGGGAGGCCATTCGCCAGCATGGCCTCGACTCCCTGTGGGCCAGCGCCTGGGGGGCGAGCCTCTTCTGGCTGAACCCGCACTACTTCTGGTGGGTGACGCCGATCATCGCCGCGCTGATCCTCGCGGTCCCGCTCTCGGTCTACACGAGCCGCGTGAGCCTCGGCGAGCGCGCGCGACGATGGGGACTCTTCCTGATCCCCGAGGAGAGCGCGCCGCAGCCCGAGCTGCGCGATCTGGCCGCCTTCCTCAGCGCCGCCCGGCAGCGGGCCGCGCGCCTGCCCGAGCGGGAGCACGACGGCTTCGTCCGCGCCGCCGTCGACCCCCACGTGAACGCCATCCATCGGGCCCTCCTCGGCCCGCGACGGCGGCTTCGCGCGACCATCCGCGCGGCCCGCCGCGCGCTCCTCGACCGCGCGCTCGCCGGGGGCCCCGAGGCGCTCGCCGGCCGCGAGCGCCGCATCCTGCTCCTCGATCCCGACATGACCGATGCGCTGCACGAGGCCGTCTGGGAGCTCCCCGAGCGGGAGCGGGCCGCGCGCTGGGGCCGCCCGGGGCTGGTCGCGCCCTCACCTTGAGCGTCTCCCGTCGGGCCCCCGCGCTGCTTCTGCTCGGGCTGGCGCCGGCGTTCGTCGCCGTGCTCGGCTGCCGCCTCGATGCCGAGCAGGCGGGCGCGGTCCGTTTCTGGGCGATGGGGCGCGAGGGGGAGGAGGTGCAGCAGCTCGTGCCCGAGTTCGAGCGCCGGCATCCCGACGTCCACGTCCGCGTGCAGGCGATCCCGTGGAGCGCGGCGCACGAGAAGCTGCTGACGGCGCACGTCGGTGGCGCGATGCCAGACGTCTTCCAGGCCGGCAACACGTGGCTGCCGGAGCTGGCGGCGCTCGGGGCCCTCGAGCCGCTCGACGAGCGGCTCGCGCGCTGGTCGGCCCTCGATCGCGGCGACTACTTTCCCGGCATCCTCGACACGAACGTGATCGACGGCAGCACGTATGGAGTGCCCTGGTACGTCGACACGCGCGTGCTCTTCTACCGGCGCGACGTGCTCGGCGAGGCCGGCTATCCCGAGCCGCCGCGCACGTGGACGGCCTGGACCGACGCGATGACACGCGTCAAGGAGCGGGCAGGCCCGGACCGCTATGCCATCCTGCTGCCGCTGCGCGAGTGGGAGGCGCCCGTCATCCTGGCGCTGCAACGGGGCGCGAGCCTGCTCCGCGAAGACGACCGCTACGGGAACTTCCAGAGCGCGCCGGTTCGCGCCGCCTTCGACTTCTACCTCGATCTCTTCCGGCACGGCCTCGCGCCGCGCGCCGGCGACACGGCCGTCGCCAACCTCTACCAGGACTTCGCGCGCGGATATTTTTCGCTCTACGTGAGTGGCCCGTGGAACATCGGCGAGTTCGACCGGCGGCTGCCGGCAGAGCTCGCCAACCGCTGGACGACCGCGCCGCTACCTGCCCCGGACGACGCGTACCCCGGCGTCTCGCTGGCCGGCGGCGCGAGCCTCGCCGTCGCGCGCGGCTCGCCGCGGAAGGACGCCGCGTGGAAGCTCGTGGAGTTCCTCTCCGAGCCGGCACAGCAGGTCCGCTTCTTCCGGCTGACGGGTGACCTCCCGGCGCGGAAAGCGGCGTGGGCGGACGAGAATCTCCCACGCAGACCGCATGCACACGCTTTCTGGATTCAGTTGCAATCCGTCCGGTCGACCCCCAAGATCCCGGAATGGGAGCGGATTGCCGGCAAGATCTCGCAATATGCGGAGGCGGCGATCCGCGGCAACCTCACCCTCGACCAGGCACTGGCCGGACTCGACCGCGACGTGGATAATGTGCTCGAGAAACGGCGCTGGCTCATGCGTGGGGCGGGGCGGTGAATGCGGAGCGGGCACGTCAATGCTGGGTGGTGGTTCGTCGGGCCGGCGCTTGCCGCGATCGGCGCCTTCTTCTTCGTGCCGGTGGCAGCGTCGCTCCTCCTGAGCTTCACGGATTTCGACGTCTACGCGGTGGCGCGTCCCGACCGGCTGCGCTTCGTCGGCTTCGGGAACTACGCGCACCTGCTGCGCGAGCCCCGCTTCTGGACCGCGCTCGGCAACACCGCCTACTTCGTCTTCGTGGGCGGGCCGCTCTCCGTCGCGGTGTCGCTCGGTGCGGCGCTGCTCCTCGAGGCGAAGCTCGTCCGGTGGAGGGGTTTCTTCCGGACCGTCTTCTTCCTGCCCGTCGTCACTACGCTGGTCGCGGTGGCGGTCGTCTGGCGCTACCTCTATCACCCACGCCACGGCCTGCTGAACCTGCTGCTCGGGGTCGCGGGCATCCACCCGATCGACTGGCTCGGCGATCCGCGCTGGGCCATGCCGGCGATCATCCTGCTCGCGGTGTGGAAGAACTTCGGCTTCAACATGGTCATCTTCATCGCAGGCCTGCAGAGCATCCCCGAGCGGCTCTACGAGGCCGCGCAGCTCGACGGCGCGAGCGCCTGGCAGCAGTTCCGGCGCGTCACGCTCCCCATGCTTGCGCCGACGTTCGTGTTCGTCGCCGTGATCACGATGATCGGCTATTTCCAGCTGTTCGCGGAGCCCTACGTCATGACTCAAGGCGGACCGGCGAACCGCACGCTCAGCGTCGTCCTCCTCATGTACGAGGAGGGCTTCCGCTGGTGGAACATGGGCTACGGCGCCGCCGTGGCCTTCGTGCTGTTCGCCGTCATCCTGGCGCTCACGCTGGCGCAGATGGGGCTCCGGCGGCTCCAGCCGGGGACGGAGCCCGTCCGATGAGCCGGGCCGCCCGTGCGGTGGTGCTCCACGCCGTGCTCGCCGCGGGCGCGGCGCTCACCTTGCTGCCGCTTCTCTGGATGGTCGCGGCGTCGTTCATGCCGACCGGCGAGGCCAGCGCCGTCCCGCCGCGGCTCGTGCCGAGCGCCGCCACGCTCGAGCACTACCGGGCGCTCTTCGCGCGCCTCCACCTGACGCGGTCGCTGCTCAACAGCGCCGGGCTCGCCACCGCCGTGACGCTCGTCTCGCTGCTCTTCAACTCCATGGCGGGCTACGGGTTCGCGAAGTTCCGCTTCGCCGGCCGTGACCGCCTCTTTCGCCTGCTGCTCGGCGCGCTGGTGATCCCGGCGCAGGTCGCCATGCTGCCGCTCTTCCTGCTGCTGCGCGCGCTCGGGGTGATCAACACCTACTGGGGGGTCGTCATCCCCGGCCTGGCCAGCGTGTTCGGGATCTTCCTCGTCCGGCAGTACGCGCTGGCGATCCCGGACAGCGTGCTCGACGCGGCCCGTGTCGACGGCGCCGGCGAGTTCCGCATCTACCGCTCCCTCGTGCTCTTCCTGTGCGCGCCGGTGCTGGTCACGCTCGCCGTCTTCACCTTCATGGGGACCTGGAACGACTTCATGTGGCCGTTGATCGTCCTGGCGGACGACCGCCTCTACACGCTGCCCGTCGCGCTCGCCAACCTCGCGGGCGAGCACGTCCAGGACACGGAGCTCATGATGGCGGGCGCGGTGCTCACCGTCCTCCCCGTCGTGGTGCTCTTCGTGTTCCTGCAACGGTATTACGTGGCGGGGATCATGAGCGGTGGGGTGAAGGAGTAGCGTGCGCGCCGCGAGCATGTGGGGCCTCCTCGCCTTCGTCGTGGCGGGGCAGGCGCTCGGGAGTCGCGCAGCCTTGGCCGACCGCGTCGTGCTGGACGACTTCGCGGAGCTGTCGGGCTGGACGGCCATCTCGTCCGAGGGGACGCACGTCTGGATCGCGCGGGAGTCGGACGAGCTCGGCACCGGGATGCGCATCGGCTTCGACCTGAACACCGGTGGCGGGTACGTCATCGTGCGGAAGAGCTTCGCGCTGACGCTGCCCGACAACTATGCCTTCACCTTCCGGGTGCGGGGGGAGGCGCGGCCCAACAACCTCGAGTTCAAGCTCGTCGACCCGCGCGGCAAGAACGTCTGGTGGCGCAACCAGCGCGACTTCGTCTTTCCGCGCGAATGGCAGCGGGTGACGGTCCGCAAGTCGCGCCTGGATTTCGCGTGGGGTCCTGGCGGTGGGGAGCCGAAACAGGTGGGTGCCATCGAGTTCGCGATCTCGGCGGGGCAGGGCGGCAGCGGCTCGGTCTGGATCGGCGACCTCGGACTCGAGGCGCGCGAGCCGGCAGGACAGGAGGGCGTGCCCGAGGCGCAGGCCTCGACGTCGCTTCCCGGCCATGAGCCGCCGCTCTTCCTCGACCAGGACGGCGCCACCACCTGGAAGAGCGCGCCCGTGCCGCGCGAGCAGTGGGCGATGGTCGATTTCGGCAAGAACCGCGAGTACGGCGGGCTCGTGATCGACTGGGACGCCGACGACTACGCGGTGGCCTTCGAGGTGCAGGTGTCGAGCGACGGCTCGACGTGGACGACGGCCTACCGGACCGCGACCGGCCACGGCGGCCGCGACTACATCTACATGCCCGACGCCGAGTCGCGGTTCATCCGCCTCGCCCTGCAGCGCAGCAGCCGGAGCCGCGGCTACGGCATCGCGTCGCTGGTCGTCAAACCCTTCGAGTTCTCGGCGTCCGCGAACCAGTTCTTCGGGGCGATCGCAAAGGATGCGCCGCCCGGCACCTACCCGAAGTACCTCTACGGGAAGCAGACGTACTGGACGGTGATCGGCGTCGAGGGCGACGACAAGGAGGCGATCCTCAACGAGGAGGGCATGCTCGAGGTCGAGAAGGGCGGGTTCTCGATCGAGCCCTTCCTCTATACCGACGGCGGGCTCATCACCTGGAGCTCGGCGCGCACCGAGCAGACGCTCGAGGACGGCTACCTGCCGATCCCATCGGTGACGTGGCGGCGGGACCGCCTCGGTCTCCGCGTCACCGCGTTCGCCAACGGGGAGGCGGGACGGTCGACCCTCATCGCGCGCTACCGGGTCGAGAACCACGGCGACCACGGCGAGCCCGTGCAGCTCTTCCTCGCCATCCGGCCGTTCCAGGTGAACCCGCCCTGGCAGTCGCTCAACATGAACGGCGGCGTGACGCACATCCAGGAGATGCGCTTCGACGGGCGCACGGTGTGGGTCAACCGGGACAAGGCCGTCGTGTCGCTCACCGCGCCGGATCACTTCGGCGCCGGCACGTTCGAGGAGGGCTTCGTCACCCAGTTCCTGGTGCGCGGCAAGGTGCCGCCCCAGGCCGACGTCTCGGACCCCTTCGGCTTCGCCTCGGGGGCGCTGCAGTACAACTTCTACCTCGAGCCGAGGGCGCACGCCGAGGTCGACCTCGCTGTGCCGTTCCACGACGCCCGCGTCGCGGTCGCCGGCCTCGGGTCGGACGGCAATCCGGCCTGGGTCGCCGAGCGGCAGGAGGACACGCGGCGGCGGTGGCAGAGCGTGCTCGACCGCGTCGAGATCAGCCTGCCGCCCGCCGCCGAGAAGATCACCCGCGCGCTGAAGACGACGCTCGCCTACATCCTCATCAACCGCGACGGACCTGCCATTCGACCCGGCTCGCGGAACTACGCGCGCGCGTGGATCCGCGACGGAGCGCTCACCTCGGTGGCACTGCTCCAGCTCGGCACGGTGGAGGAGGTGCGCGAGTTCCTCGAGTGGTTCGCCCGCTACCAGTCGGCCGACGGCAAGGTCCCGTGCTGTGTCGACGGCCGGGGGGCGGACCCCGTGGTCGAGAACGACAGCGCGGGTGCGTTCATCTTCGGGATCGCGGAGTACTACCGCTTCACCCACGACGTCGGCTTCCTCGCCGACATGTGGCCCCGCGTGGTGCGCGCCGTCGACTACATGGCGACGTTGCGCAAGCGGCGGATGACCGAGGAGTTCCGGGCGCCGGACAAGCAGGCCTTGTACGGCCTGCTGCCCGAGTCGATCAGCCACGAGGGCTACGCCGCGCATCCCGTCCACTCGTACTGGGACGACTTCTTCGCGCTCCGGGGGTTCAAGGACGCCGCGGCCCTCGCCGTCGTCGTGGGCGACGACGAACACGCCACCAAGTTCGCGGCGCTCCGCGACACGTTCCGCGAGGCGCTCTACGCGTCCATCGGGCGGAGCGTCGCGGACCACCGGATCGACTACATCCCCGGATCGGTCGAGCTCGGCGACTTCGACCCGACGTCGACCTCGATCGCCGTCGTACCGGGCGGCGAGGTCGGAAACCTCCCCGAGCCCGAGCTGACGCGGACGTTCGACCGGTACTGGGAGGAGTTCGAGAAGCGCAAGGGCGGGTCGGCCGACTGGGACGCGTACACGCCGTACGAGATCCGGAACGTGGGCACCTTCGTGCGGCTCGGTCAGCGCGACCGCGCGCTCGCGCTCCTCGACTGGTTCCTCGCCGACCGCCGGCCCCTCGCCTGGAACGAGTGGGCCGAGGTCGCATGGCGTGACCCGACGGCGCCCCGGTTCATCGGCGACATGCCCCACACGTGGGTGGGCGCCGGCTACATCCGTTCGGTGCGGAGCATGTTCGCCTACGAGCGCGAGTCGGACGGCGCGCTCGTGCTGGCGGCCGGGGTCCCGGCGGCCTGGGTCCGGGACGAGCCCGGGGTCGTCGTGAAGCGCCTGCCGACCCACTACGGGGTGCTCAACTACACGCTGCGCGCCGACGGGCCGGATGCGGTCCGCCTCCGCCTCAGCGGCGACCTCGCCGTGCCGTCGGGGAAGATCGTCGTCAGCTCGCCGCTCCCGCGGCCGCTTCGCTCGGTCAAGGTGAACGGCAAGCCGGTCGACACCTTCACCGCCGACGGTGCCGTCGTCGGTGAATTCCCGGCCGACGTCGTGCTGGGCTACGAGCCCGGTTCGACATGAACGAGGGCACGGCGCTCGGCGCCCTCGACGACCCGGCGCCGCACGCGCGTCTTCTCTCCAACGGCCGCTACACGGTGCTCATGACCGGGGCCGGGACCGGCTACTCGGCATGGAACGGCCTGGCGCTCACCGCCTGGGCGGGAGACCGGACCGAAGATGCCGACGGCGTCTTCGTCTACCTGCGCGATCTCGACCGCGGGACGTTCTACTCGCTCGGCCATCAGCCAGTGCGATGCCCCGCCGACCGCTACGAGGCGCGCTACCGGCCGGGTGTGCTGACGATCGCGCGCCTCGACGACGACGTCGAGACCCGCCTCGAGGTGGCGGTCGACCCGGACGACGACGTCGAGATCCGGCTGGTCCATCTCGTAAATCATTCGAACCGGCCCCGCCGCCTCGAGCTGACCACCTGCACCGAGGTGGTGCTGAACGACCCCGCCGCACACGCCGCGCACCCGGCCTTCTCGAAGCTCTTCGTCGAGACGGAGCTGGCCGACGACGGCGCCCTGCTGGCGCGCCGCCGGCCGCGGAGCCGTGGCGAGCGGACGCCGTGGATGCTGCACGCGCTCGGCGGCGAGGGGCCGCTCGAGCACGAGACCGATCGCGCACGCTTCATCGGCCGCGGCCGGAGCCCGGCCGAGCCGCTGGCACTCGTGTCGCGCGGGCCGCTCTCGGGCACCACCGGCAGCGTGCTCGATCCGGTGCTGTGCCTGAGACGCGTGCTCACGCTTGCGCCGGGCGAGAGCGCGCGGCTCGCCGTGGTGCTCGGCGCGGCGGAGACGCGCGACGCGGCCGTCGCGCTCGCACACCGTCGCGGGGGCGCGGACGTGATCGCACGCGCCGGGGCCTGGGAGCGCACGCTGCTCGACCGGCTCGGTCTATCGGAAGCCGAGGCCGAGCGCTTCCAGGAACTGGCCGGGCGCATCCTGTACGGAGTGCCGGGCCCTCGTGAGGACGCCGGGAAGGCCCAGGAGTACTGGCGTGCGAAGGGGGTCGACCCGTCGGCCGTGGGTTCCGACCCTACATCCGGCCGACACCGGTCGAGCGCGCGCGTCTACAGCCCCGCGAGCCCCGAGACCGGGGCGCACCGCTCGGCGACCCCGCTCCTCTTCGACAACGGCTACGGGGGCTTCGCGCCCGGCGGCCGCGAGTACGTCATCCGCGTCGACGGCGAGCGGCCGCCCATGCCGTGGGTCAACGTGGTCGCCAACGAGCGCTTCGGATGCCTGGTGAGCGAGTCCGGCGCCGGCACCACCTGGAGCCGGAACAGCCGGCAGAACCGGCTGACGCCCTGGTACAACGATCCCGTCGTCGACCCGTACGGCGAGGCGCTCTACGTGCGCGACGAGGACGCCGGCGTCTTCTGGTCACCGCTGCCGGGCCCCGTCCCGCCGCTCGCGCCCTTCGAGGCACGCCACGGCTTCGGCTACTCTCTCTGGCGGCACACGAGCCGGGAGCTCGAGCAGGAGGTGTGCCTCTTCGTGCCGCGGCACGAACCGGTGAAGGTCGTACGGCTGCGGCTCCGGAACACGAGCCCGCGAGCACGCCGGCTGTCGGTCTTCTCCTACGCGCGGCTCGTGCTCGGGGTCCTCCCCGCGCGGACGGTCGTCACCGAGCTCGACACCGAATCGGGAGCCGTTCTGGCGCGAAACCCGGCGAACGGCGAATTCGCGGACGGGGTCGTCTTCGCCGCGGCGGTGACGGAGGGCGCGGTCCGGGCCACCGCGGATCGCACCGCCTTCCTCGGCCGGAACGGGACGCCGGCCGATCCCGAGGCAGTGGCGGGTGCCGCCGGACTCGACGGCCGAACGGGAGCGGGCCTCGATCCGTGCGCCGCGCTCCAGGTCGGCGTGACGGTCGCGCCGCACGGCACCGTCGAGTGCGCGTTTCTTCTCGGCGAGATGACGGACGCAGGCACCGCACGGGCCCTCGTCGCGCGGTACCGGCGTCCCGGGGCCCTCGACGAGGCGCTCGACGAGGCGCGGTCGTTCTGGCGCGAGCTCCTCTCGGCCGTCGAGGTGGAGACGCCGTCGCGCGCCATCGATCTCATGGTCAACGGCTGGCTCGGCTATCAGACCCTCGCCTGCCGGCTCTGGGGGCGCTCGGCCTTCTACCAGTCGGGCGGCGCCTTCGGCTTCCGCGACCAGCTCCAGGATGCGGCCGCCCTCGTCTACGCGCGACCCGAGCTAACGCGCGCGCAGATCCTGCTCCACGCGGCGCACCAGTTCGTCGAGGGCGACGTGCTTCACTGGTGGCACCCGCCGGGCGGCCGCGGCACGCGCACGCGCTTCTCCGACGACCTCGTGTGGCTGCCGTACGTCACCGCGTTCTACGTCGCGACCACCGGCGACGGGACCGTCCTCGACGAGCGCGTGCCCTTCGTGACCGCGCGGCTCCTCGAACCGGGCGAGGACGAGGCCTACCTGCCGGCGGCGTCGTCCGAGGAGACGGCCGACATGTACGCGCACTGCTGTCGCGCGCTCGACCGCTCGCTCACGCGCGGCGCGCACGGGCTGCCGCTCATGGGCACCGGCGACTGGAACGACGGCATGAACCGCGTCGGCCGGGAAGGCCGGGGCG
>Ga0070699_100004602_pt1 | contig 12201 bp, 10 predicted proteins | sample KBSK1503metaG_FD_65473 | JGI IMG/M metagenome (GOLD analysis project Ga0070699, IMG submission 65473) | Corn, switchgrass and miscanthus rhizosphere microbial communities from Kellogg Biological Station, Michigan, USA - KBS K1-50-3 metaG | ecosystem: Host-associated > Plants > Roots >...
CGGGGTCGGAGTCGGGGTCGGAGTCGGGGTCGGAGTCGGTGCCGGAGTCGAGTGACCTACCCTGTCACGGGTGGGCCGTATCCTGGCGCGTATGGGGCAGAAACCGGGCGAAGCGGCGGCGGACGAATGGGTGAGCTTTCCGGGCGGCGAGTTGGAGGGCCGACGTCCCAGGACGCTGTGTCCGGCGTGCCGCGACGCGCTCAAACGGGCTTCGGTGCGAGGCAGCGCGGCGCCGCGCGATCGTCGCCGCGCGCGGACGCTCTGCTTCGGCTGCTATCGCGCCGAACTGGACCGTCAGACGGCGATCGCCGCGGCCGGCGCGCTCGACACGGCGTCCGACGCGCGATTCCAGGACCAACTTCCGTTCGAGCCGCTCAATCGTCCGCGCCTGGACATGTTGAAGGCCGACCGCGCCGCTTCGCACAACGCCGCGCTCGCCACGCGGGTGGGCGCGCGCGTCGACACGCGGCGGCGGGCGCAGATCGCCGCGCGCCACGCGCTGCAGGAGATCGCTGCCGGACTCCGCGCACGGCGCGTCCCCAAGGCCGAGCGCGACCGCGCGATGGCGACGGCGTTCCATGCCGCGGAGCTGCAGCTGCCCGATTCGTGGATTCCGTTCGTCATGGCGCGATAGCCGCGTGCGACGTGCGATCCTTCGACCGTTCGAGAGCCTCAGGGTCGTCCTGAGCAACGCCGAGGGACGAGCGCGGTCCGCGAAAGAGCAGGAAAGGTCCATGCGATACTAATGGCCATCGAACCCCTCAGCCTCATCACGCTTCTTTCCATCGGGCTCGTCACTGGGGTCGTCATCGGATGGCTGGCCGCATCGCGGGCGCAAAGCCGCCTCAGGACGGAGCTCGAGAAGGAACGCGCGATTCACGCGGAGCGATTGAGAGCGTACGAAGAGGCCGGCGCGAAGCTTCGCGAGACGTTCCAGGCGCTCAGCGCCGACGCGCTCAAGAGCAACAACGAACAGTTCCTCTCGCTCGCGCAAACTCGATTGCAGCAGACGCGGACCGAGACCGCCGCCGACATCGACGCGCGCAGGAAAGCGATCGAAGGGCTGCTGGCGCCGATGCAGAAGACGCTCGAGCAGGTGGACCGCGAGATCAAGGACGCGGAGCGCCGTCGCGTCGAATCGGGGGCGACGCTGCTCGAGAAAATCGCGTCGCTCGATTCGACGGGCCAGAACCTGCGCGAGGAAACGCGCCGGCTCACCGACGCGCTGAAGCGGCCCGGCGTGCGCGGACGCTGGGGCGAGCTGCAGTTGAAGCGCGTCTTCGAGCTCGCGGGGATGCTCGAGCACTGCCACTTCACCGAACAGGAGACGATCGCCTCCGAAAACGGACGCATCAGGCCGGACGTCGTCGTGCACCTTCCCGGCGGCAAGCACATCGTCGTCGATGCGAAAGTTCCGCTCGACGCGTACCTTCGCGCCGTCGAGGCGCCGGACGAGGACGCGCGCGGCAGGATGCTGGCCGAGCACGCGCGTCAGGTGCGCACCCACATCTCGCAGCTGTCGGCCAAGAGCTATTTCGACAAGGTGCCGGTCACGCCGGACTTCGTCGTCATGTTCCTGCCGGGCGAGATGTTCTTCAGCGCCGCGCTCGAGCAGGATCCGGCGCTCATCGAGTTCGGCGTCGAGAAACGAGTCATCCCCGCGAGCCCCACAACGCTGATTGGTTTGCTGCGGGCCGTCGCCTACGGCTGGCAGCAGGAGGCGATGGAAGAGAACGCGCGCAAGATCAGCGAGCTCGGAAAGAATCTCTACGAGGCGGTGCGAACCCTCGGCGACCGCTTCGTCGCTCTCGGCGGCAGGCTCAAGTCGACGCTCGAGGCGTACAACGACGCCGTCGGCTCGCTCGAAGGCAACGTGCTGCTGAAAGCGCGCAAGTTCAAGGAGCTGCAGGCCGCAAACGGCGGCGACGACGTGAAGACGCTGGAGCCGATCGACCGGGTGCCGCGGATGCTCCAGGCGCCGGAGCTCACCGACGGTCTCCCGTTTCACCCAGAAGAAGACGCGTCTACGGAAACCGTCCCAGCGCCGTGAGCAGTTCCAGTCGTGCCCGCCGCAGCGTGTCCTTCGCGACCGCGATCGACGTTTCCGCGTCGCGCGCGCTGCGCTCGGCGTCGATGACTTCGATATTCGCCGCCGCTCCCGCCCTGAACATGTTCGTGATGTCGACGACCTCGCGAGCCTGGCCGGCGGCGGCGCGCGCGCTCGCCAGGACGCGCTCGCCGCTCGATACGGCTTCGCGCGCCGCGGGCACCTGCGATGCCGCCTGTGCGGTCGCGCCGGCGAACAGCCATCGCGTCTGCTCCAGCGCCGCCTGACGCTGAATCCACCTCTTGTACTACGCTTGACAATGTGTCGTGACGCGACATATCGTCGTACGCCATATGATCAGGCGCGACGCCCACGACCTGCTGCCGCTCACGCCGGCGATGTTCCACGTGCTCGTCGCGCTGGCCGACGGCGAGACGCACGGCTACGCAATCATGAAAGACGTCGAGGAACTCACCGGCGGCGGCGTTCGTCTCAGCACGGGTACGCTCTACGGGATCATCAAGCGGCTGCTCGCCGACGGACTGATTCGCGAGTCGTACGGCGCGCAGCGCGGCGACGACCGGCGGCGCGCGCATGCGCTCACCGCATTCGGCCGCGATGTCGCACGCGCTGAAGCGGCGCGCCTCGAGCACACGCTCTCGATCGCCAGACGCAAGCCGCTGTTTCGCAAAGCGTAGCGCGGGCTCGACGATCGGCTGAAGCCCCGCGCTCCACGAAAGCGAATGTCCAAATCCCAGCGCTTCTTCCGTGCGTTGCTTCGGCTGTTCCCCGCCGAGTTCCGCGGCGACTTCGGCGACGACATGACGGCGACGTTCAACGATCAGGCGCGCGACGCGCTCGCGCAAGGAGATCGCATGGCGGCCCTCAGGCTGTGGCGCGACACGATTGCCGGCATCCTCACGACCGCGCCGCGCGAGCACCTCGACGTCCTGCGGAGCGACGTCCGCTACGCGCTGCGGAATCTCCGCCGCAATCCCGGATTCACCACCGTCGCCGTGATCGCGCTGGCCGTCGGCATCGGCGCCAACACCGCCGTCTTCAGCATCGTCAATGGCGTGCTGCTGCAGTCGCTGCCTTACAAGGATCCGGGCGCGCTCGTCATCATGTTCGAGAAGTGGCCGAACACGCCAGTGGACAAGTTCGAGTTCTCGGCGCCCGACTTCGAGATCGTCCGCAGCCTCGCGCGCTCGTTCTCGGGGATGGCCGCGTTCCGCAGCACCACCTTCGAGCTCTCGGGCACGATGGAGCCGCAGCGGATTGTCGGCACCAGGATCTCGCCGGAACTGATCGGCGTGCTCGGCGCCGCGCCGGCGGTCGGCCGCGGCATCACCGCCGACGACGACCGCACGGCCGCAAGAGTCGCCGTCCTGAGCCACGGGCTGTGGACGCGCGCGTTCGGCCGCGACCCGGGCATCGTCGGCCGAACGATTCAGCTCGACGGCCAGGGGTACACCGTGGTCGGTGTCATGCCGGAAAACTTTTCGTTTCCGCCGCGCGGCGGCGGACGGAACGCGGAGCCGGCCGACCTCTATCTGCCGATTGCCTTCACGCCGTTCGAGCGCGGCGCGTTCGGCATGATGTACAACAACACCGTCGTCGCGCGGCTCGCGCCGGGCGTGACGTTCGCGCAGGCGCGCGCTGAAATCGGGTCGATGCTGCCGACGCTCGCCGAACGGTACCCGCCGATCCTGCGCCAGCTCGCCGCGGCGATCACGATCCCGATGTCGGGCTTCGCCGACGAAGTGGTCGGCGGCAGCCGCCGCATGATCCTCGTGCTGATGGGCGCCGTCGCGATGGTGCTGCTCATCGGCTGCGTCGACGTCGCGAACCTGATGCTGACGCGCGCCGGCTCGCGTCAACGCGAGCTCGCCGTTCGATCGGCGCTCGGCGCCAGCGCCCCACGCATGGTCCGCCAGCTGCTGACCGAAGGGTTCGTTCTCGCCTCGTTGGGCGCGGTCGCGGGCGGCCTCCTCGCCTACTGGACGATGGAGCTGCTCCTGTCGCTCGCGGGGACTTCGCTGCCGCGCGTCGAATCGATCCGCTTCGACGGACGCGTGATCGCCTTCACCGTCGCACTGGCGCTCGTCACGCCGCTCGTCTTCGGCGTCGTCCCTGCGATTCGCGCGGCGGTGCAGTCGACGTTCGAGGCGTTGAAGGAAGGCACTCGCGCGGCAACTCCGGGACGCGGGCGCCATCGCCTGCTCGCATCGCTCGTGGTGGCTCAGTTCGCGCTGGCGCTGATGTTGTCGGTGGGCGCCGGATTGCTGGTGCGCAGCTTCATCCGGCTCCTCGCGTCGAATCCCGGCTTCAGAAGCGAGCACGTCGTCACCGCGACGACCACGGTGCCCGTCGGACGATACGCGTCGGGGCCGCAGGTCAAACAGTTTTACCTGCGCGCCACCGATGCGACGCATGCGATTCCCGGCGTCACGGCAAACGGCGCGAGCACCGACCGGCCGCTCAACATTCAAGAGCGGCGCACCTTCACGCCCGATGCGTCGGCGCGCGAGCTGCCGGAGCTCAGCCGCGTCATCGCCGCGACGTGGACGATCGGCAGCTACTTCGAAGCGATGGGCATTCCGCTGAAGCGCGGCCGCTTCTTCACCGACGCCGACGGACGGGGCGGACAGCCGGTCGTCATCATCAACGAGCTGATGGCGAACCGGCTCTGGCCAGACCAGGATCCGATCGGGCGTCAGATCAAATGGGGAATCGCGGCGTCGCAATCCCCGTGGATGACGATCGTCGGCGTCGTGGGCGACGTCAAGCAGTCGGCGCTCGGCACTGAGACCATCGCACAAACCTACGAGCCGCTGTTCCAGCTTCCCGATGCGCCGCGGGTCGCGAATTTCTACCGGACGATCAACCTCGTCGTTCGGTCAAGCCGTGAACCGGCGAGCGTGCTCGCCGATCTGCGCGCGACGATTCAGCGGCTCGATCCGGCGCTGCCGGTCACGAACGCGCAGGCCCTCGCCGACGTCGTCGGCGAATCTGTGAAGCCGCAGCGATTCAGCATGACGGTGGTTGCGGCGTTCGCGCTGATCGCGCTTGGCCTTGCCGCCATCGGCATCTACGGAGTCCTCGCGAACGCGGTGAGCCAGGAGACGCACGAGATCGGCGTCCGCATGGCCCTCGGCGCGCGACCGTCGACCGTCGTCTGGTCGGTGCTGCGACGGTCGCTGGCACTGATGGCGGTTGGCGTCGTCATCGGCGGCGCCGGCGCTCTCGCGATCACTCGTGTGATGAGCGGTCTGCTGTACGAGGTGCGGCCGACCGACGCCGCGACGTTCGCGACCTCCGTCCTCGTGCTGGCTGGCCTGGCGGTCGCCGCGAGCCTCGTACCTGCGTGGCGCGCGACGCGCGTCGATCCGCTGATTGCTCTCAGAGCAGAATGAGGCGCCGATCACCTTCGACAGTCGCTGCAGGTTCTGCATAGAATTTCACCTCGCAGTCCGCGATCAAATTCCACGCGCTTTCTCAAAACGGCGAGCGACATTGCTGTAATTCAGCGACAACGACGTAATCTGACGGTGTGTACGTTTTGAGTAACTTGAAGTTTTTGAACCAGTTTCCGCACGCCGCCGTGATCACAAAACCGGCACCGGAGTTGCCATCGCGGGCGGTAGCGATCCGCGGCTGAACGGTTCTTGCATCCCCTCTGCGGTAAAGGAGTTTCCCCCGTGTTTGCTTCCCTGCTCTCCCGCTTTTCCAACGACCTTGCCATCGATTTGGGCACCGCCAACACCTGCGTCTACGCGCGCGGGAAGGGCATCGTCGTCAGCGAACCGTCAATCGTGGCGCTCAACAAAGTCAACGGCCGCATCGAGGCAGTCGGCACCGAGGCGAAGGAGATGCTCGGGCGCACGCCCGGCAACATCACCGCCATCAAGCCGATGAAGGACGGCGTCATCGCCGACTTCGAGGCCGCGGAAAAGATGCTCACCCACTTCATCCGCAAGGCGCACCGGCGCAGCGGCTGGCTCCGCCCGCGCGTCATCATCGGCGTGCCGTCCGAGATCACGCAGGTCGAGCGCCGCGCCGTCAAGGACAGCGCGATGCGGGCCAGGGCGAGCGAAGTACACCTCGTCGAGGAAGCGATGGCGGCCGCGATTGGCGCGGGGATGCCGATCACGGACGCGTCGGGCAACATGGTGGTCGACATCGGCGGCGGCACCACCGACATCGCGGTCATCTCGCTGGCGGGCGTCGTCTACGGCAAGTCCGTTCGCATCGCGGGCAACGAGCTCGATGAATCGATCATGCTGCACGCCCGCAAGGCGCACAACCTGCTCATCGGCGAGCGCACGGCCGAGCAGATCAAGATCGAGATCGGCTCCGCGTTTCCGCTCGAAACATCGATGACGATGGAGGTCAAGGGACGGCATATCACCGAAGGGCGCCCGAAGACGGTGACGATGACCGACGGCGAGATCCGCATCGCGCTGGCCGAGCCGGTCAAGGCGATCGTCCAGTCGGTGCACGACGCGCTCGAGCGCATTCCGCCGGAGCTTTCGGCCGACATCTTCGATCGCGGCATCATTCTCACCGGCGGCGGATCGCTCTTGAGGAATCTCGACAAGCGGCTGCGCGAGGAAACGGGTCTGCCGGTGCAGCTCGCGGAAGATCCGCTGTCGTCGGTCGTGCTCGGCGCGGGCAAGATGCTGTCGGATTTCAATCTGCTGCGTCGGATCTCGCTCGACTAACTCCCCGACAGACGAAACGCACGAAGACACGAAATACACGAAAGGCCAATCAGCCCTTCGCGTTTTTCGTGTTTTCGTTTTCGCGGCGAGTACAATCCTCGCGTGCCCCGAAACGCCGAGGTGATTCGCCAGTGGACGATCCTGCGCGAGATCGAGCGGGCGCGCGGGGCAGGCGTCACCATCGACGAGCTGGCGTCACTCTGCGACGTCACCACCCGCACGATTCGGCGCGACCTGCAGGCGCTGGAAGAAGCCGGCTTTCCTCTCTACGACGATCGATCGCACGACGACGGCCGCACACGGTGGCAGGTGAACGGTCAGGCTTTCAAGGGCCTCGCCGCCGGCCTGACCGTCTCCGAGCTGTGCGCGTTGTATTTCAGCCGCTCGCTGCTCGAATCGCTCTCCGGCACGCCGTTCCGTGACGATGTCGAGAGCGCGTTCGAAAAGCTCGCCTCCGTGCTGACGCCGCACATGCGGCAATTCCTCGATCAGCTGCCGCGCGTCATCGCCACGAAGCCGGATCCGATGCGCCGCAAGCCAGTGAGCGACGTTCCGCGCCAGCAGCAGGTCATCGCGCGCGCGCTCGACGCGACGCTGCATCATCGTCAGGCCACCATCGTCTATCACTCGGCGTCGAGCGACCGGACGAAAACCTACCTCGTTCACCCCTACCGCCTCGCGTATGCGCAGGGCGGGCTCTACCTGCTCGCGTACGTCCCCGAGTACGGCGAGGTGCGCACGTTCGCTGTCGAGCGCATTCGGGAACTGTCGCTGCTTGAAGAAGGATTCACGCCCGACGCCGCGTACGCGGAGCTCGCGGACACGGCGTTTCCGCACTCGCTCGGCGTGCACACCGGACCGCCCGAACGCGTGGAGCTCGAGTTCGAGCCGGCGGTCGCCGACTACGTGCGCGCGCGCGAATGGCATCCGTCGCAGACGATGCGCGACACGGAATCGGGCGGGCTGCACATGACGCTCGACGTGTGCCTCGATCGCGCGCTCCAGAGCTGGATCCTGAGCTTCGGCCCGTTCGCGCGGGTTGTCGCGCCACCATCTCTTGCGCGTGAAATTGCTGAACAGTTCGAGGAAGCACGCGCGAGGTACGCATCATGAATTGGTCGAGTGGCACACGCAGAGAGGGGCGGACACATTGGTCCGCCCCTACGGCAATCCTGACGTTGATCATGGCCTCACCAGCTTTTGGGCAAACGAAAGCCATTCATGCCGGTCGGCTCGCCGACGGCTCGGGCAAAGTCGTCGCGAATGCCGTGATCGTGATCGATCGCGATCGAATCACCTCCGTCGGCACGAATGCTCCGCCGGCCGGCGCCGAGGTCATCGATTTGAGCCGCTTCACCGTGGTGCCGGGACTCATCGATGTCCACACGCACATGACGTATTACTGGGACGGCACGCCGGGGACGCGGCCGCTGCAACAGCCGCGTCGCCCGGCCGGCGTCACGACGGTGCTCGCGGCAGAGAACGCGCGGCGCACGCTCGAAACGGGCGTGACGACGATTCGCGACCTCGGCGCCAGCAACGAAGTCGATTACGCCATGCGCGACCTGATCAACATGGGGAAGATGGTCGGACCGCGCATGTTCGTCGCCGGCCAGGGACTCTCCGCCGGACGCGGCGGTCCACCCGATCCGAACGCGTTTCGAGAGCAGGCCGAGGCGCGTCTCGCCGCCGGTTCGGATTGGGTGAAGATCTTCGGCTCGCGCGGCAGCTTCCAAAGCGTCGAGACGACGCAGACGGTGTCCTTTGAGGCGATGAAGGCCGTGGTCGACGCGGTCCATGCGAGGGGACATCGCGTGGCGATTCATTCGTACGGTCCCTCGGGGGTGAAGGACGCCGTGCGTGCCGGCGCCGATTCGGTCGAGCACGGCATCGATCTCGACGACGAAACGATCGCCGAGATGGTGAAGCGCGGCACGGTCTGGGTTCCGACGATCGACCACAACCGCTACTACGTCGACGCGAAAGACGAGTACGGGTTCGCGCCCGACACGATTCCGCCGCTGCAGGAGTACATCGAGAAGAACCTCGAGTCGGCGAAGCGTGCGGTCGGAGCGGGCGTGAAGCTCGCGATGGGATCGGATGCGGTCTACACGATGTTCGGCCAGAACACGCGCGAGCTCGGGTGGTTCGTGAAGGCGGGGATGACGCCGGCGCAGGCGCTCGCCTCGGCGACGACGATTCCCGCGGCGCTGCTGGGTCATGAGAAGGATCTCGGCGCGATCGCGCCCGGCTACCTCGCCGATCTCGTCGCCGTCGACGGCGATCCGCTCGCCGATGTGAATGCGCTGATCAACGGCGTCCGCTGGGTGATGAAAGACGGGCAGGTCGTGGTCGACAGGAGGTCGGGTCGGTCGGACGGGTCGCCTGGGTCGGGTGGGTCGAGCGGATTGGATCGGGAGATTCAGAGCGCCGTCGAAACGTTCCTGCTGCACCTCGGCGATCACGAATGGGACAAGCTGGCCGCGGACCTCGCGCCGAACGCGATGATCGTCGTCACCCGCCAACGACCCGGACAAGCCGACTGGACGAACTCCTACCAGACGCGCGACGAATGGCTCGCGTCGCTGCGCCGCAATCCGAACCCGACGACGTTCCGGGAGCCGATCACGAACGTCCGGATCACCGTCGACAGCGATCACCTCGCGTACTTGCGCGCCGACTTTCAGGTGATGCGCGACGGCGCGCCGCAGTCGCACGGCGTCGATCAATTCACGCTCGTGCGAGAGGGCGACGCGTGGAAGATCGCGGTCGTCGCCTACACGTCGATGCCGGTCAGGTGATCGCCATCCGTCTTCCGAATCCTTCAGTCTTGCTTCTCAGCGGCGTGCTCGTCGCGGCCGCGCTCACCTGGGTGCTGCCGGCCGGCCAATACGACCGGCGCGACGATGCGGCCACCGGCCGCCGGGTGGCGGTCCCCGGAACGTATCACCCGGTGCCGCACGCCCCGGTCGGTCTGTTCGCGGCGGCGGTGGCCGTGCCGCGCGGCTTCGTCGCGGCGGCCGACGTCATCGCCGTCATCTTCTTCGTCGGCGGGGCGTGGTTCATCGTCGATCGGCTGGGGACGCTGCCGGCTGTCGTCGGCGGCCTCGTGAGCACGTTCGGCGATCGCGGGCTGTACGTCATTCCGGTCGTGTCGGTGTTCTTCGGCGTCATGGGCGCCGTCGAGAACATGCAGGAAGAGATCATTCCGTTGATTCCGGTGCTGCTGGTCCTCGGCCGAGGGCTCGGCGTGGACGCAGTCGTCGTCGTTTCGATGAGCATGGGCGCCGCCATGGTCGGCAGCGCCTTCGGGCCGACGAACCCGTTTCAAGCCGGCATCGCGCTGAAGCTGGCACAGCTGCCGCTGTTCGCCGCCGGTCGGCTTCGCGCGGCGATGTTCGTCGTCGGTCTCGCCATTTGGATCTCGTGGACATTGCGGTACGCATCGCGAAACCGCACGGGACGCTCGGCTGCCCTTCGACAAGCTCAGGGCATCCAGAGCTCATCGTCCGCGACAGCGCCCGGTCCTCGGCCGAGCGACCCTGCCGCCATGCGATCCTCCCGCCACGGTTTGATCCTCGCGATTGTCGTCGCACCGATCGTCGCGTATGTGTATGGCGCGCTCAGGCTCGATTGGGGGTTCAACGAGCTCTCGGGTGCGTTCCTGATTGCCGCGATCGCGGCGGGACTCGTCGGCGGATTGTCGTTGACGGCGACAGTCGTCACGTACATCGAAGGAATGCGAGAGGTCGTGTCGGCCGCGCTGATGATCGGCATCGCGCGCAGCATCTCGCTCGTGCTCGAGGACGGGCACGTGATCGACACCATCCTGTACGCCCTCGCGTCGGCCCTGGCCGCGGCGCCGAAGACGCTCGCGGCGGTGCTGATGGTTCCGAGCCAGGCGCTCATTCACATTCCAGTGCCGAGCGTCAGCGGTCACGCGATGTTGACGGTGCCAGTGTTCGTCGCGCTTGGCGATCTCCTCGGCATGTCGCGGCAGGTTCCGGTGCTTGCGTATCAGACCGGCGCAGGACTCATGGAGCTGCTGACGCCGACCAACGGCGCGCTGATGGCCATTCTGCTCGCGGCCGGCGTTCCGTATCAGCAATGGATCCGCTTCACGCTCGGCGGCGTCCTGCTCCTGGCGGCAATCGGCATTTTGGCGATCGCCGTCGTGCTCCGGTTCTCGTGATCCGTCTCCTCGCCATCGACATCGACGGCACGCTGCTCGACAGCCGCGGACGCCTTCCCGACGCGCACCGTGACGCGGTGGTCGCCGCCGTCGGGGGCGGCATCGAGATCGCGCTCGTCACAGGCCGCAGCTTTCATTTCACGCGCCCGATTGCGGATCTGCTGCCGGTTCCGTTGACGCTCGTCGTCAACAACGGCGCGCTCGTGAAGAAGACCGACGGCACCACCGAGCTGAGGAATCTCTTGCGCCGCGATGTGGCGCGCGAGCTCCTCGATGCGACGCGCGCGTACGAGGACAGCGTGGCGATCGTGTTCGATCGGCCCGACGAACGTCAGATCGTCTTCGAACGCATGGACTGGACGCACCCGCAGCGCCGCGGCTACTACGAGAAGAACAGGGCGTTCATCGCGGAAGCGCCGGCGCCGCTGGCCGACATGCTCACCGAGGATCCGGTGCAGGTGATGTTCAACGGCGGCGTCGCGCCGATGCGGGTGCTCCTCGACGCGCTCCGGTCGCTGCCTGGCGCTGAACGCTACACCGTCGCGATCACGGAGTACGAGCCGCGCAATTTCTCGCTGGTCGACGTGAACGCCCCGAACTGCTCGAAGGGGACGACGCTCGCGACGTGGGCGCAGTCGCGCGGCTGGACGCGCGACGAGGTGATGGCGGTCGGCGACAACCTGAACGACGTGGAAATGCTCGACTTCGCGGGGACGGCGGTCGTGATGGGGAATGCCAGCGACGCCGTGAAGCTGAAAGGCTACAGCTTGACCGGCACCAACGACGAGGGCGGGCTCGCCATGGCTATCCGGTCCCACATTCTGTCGCGATTGCCGCATTGATCGCGCTCCCCGCGTTGTCACGATGACGCCGATGGTCGTGACGCGTGCGTCAATCCGGTTCGATGTCGCACGCTGAGGCATGGCGCAGCGATTGCTCAGTCGACGGACGTCGGGGCCACGCCCGGGCGATGTGCCCAGCACGGTCGATTCGACACGCCGCGCCGAACGCGACTTGGTTGAAAATGGTCGCCGAGGCGGGGGGTTTCTAGAGCCCTGGCCCTTCGGGCCGCCTGTGGAGCCGACCGACGCCGCGCTTCGCGCTGGAAACGCGCCTCGACGATCTTTGTACGGGCAGGACTGGCGGGAAAGGCAGGAGGGGCAGGAAGGGCAGGAAAGGCCTGAAAGGCCGAACCGCACCGCTGCTCTTATACATCCTGCCCATCCTGCCGATCCTGC
>Ga0070699_100004603_pt1 | contig 12201 bp, 8 predicted proteins | sample KBSK1503metaG_FD_65473 | JGI IMG/M metagenome (GOLD analysis project Ga0070699, IMG submission 65473) | Corn, switchgrass and miscanthus rhizosphere microbial communities from Kellogg Biological Station, Michigan, USA - KBS K1-50-3 metaG | ecosystem: Host-associated > Plants > Roots >...
ACGACGCCGACGACGATCGTTCCGCCGCGTCTCTTCCGCTTCGGAGCGAAGTTCGACTGGTAGTTCCCTGTCGTCGCGGGGGCGAAGGCCCCCGCGCTCCGTCTCACCCTGGTGTCAGTGACCCGAGCTCGCCCAACGAAGCGGACCCAGTCGCCTCCCCCGCGCCGCTCCTCCAGCTTTGGCTTTCTCACGATCGCGCTCGCGGCGGTTGTGTTGATCGCCGGCGGCGTCGCCGCATTTCGCACGCTTCGCACGAGCGGTCCTGCGCCGCCCGCGCTCGCCGACCTCGGTCCGCTGGCGCCGGAGATCGCGGACATCGTTCGGCAGGCGCGCGAGAGCGTCACCCAGGATCCGCGCGACGGCGCGCGCTGGGGCCGCTTGGGCATGGTGTGCGACGCAAATGGTCTGACGGGCGCGGCTCGTCACGCGTACGCCAGCGCGGCGGCGTTGCAGCCGTCGGAAGCGAAGTGGCCGTTTCATCTCGCCGTCATCGAATCGCGGCTCGGACGGACCGACGACGCGGTTCGCGACATGCGGCGGGCGATCGATTCGAATCCTCAGTACGCGCCGGCGTATTGGCGCCTCGGCTCGTGGCTTCTCGACGAGAACAGGAGCGGCGAGGCCGAGCGCGCGTTCGGCAGGGCCACCGAAATCGACGCTGCCGATCGTGCGGGTTGGATCGGGCTCGCGCGCGTATACCTGCAACGCGGCGAGAACGAGCGCGCCGCCGGACTGCTCGAGCGGCTGGTCGCCGCGGCGCCGGCTGAAGGCTACACGCTGCAGCTGCTCGGCACCGCGTACCGGCAGCTCGGACGCACCGAGGAGGCGGCGTCCGCATCGCAGGTCGGGGCGAAGAGCGCGCCGCAGTGGAGCGATCCCTGGACCGACGAGATGCTCGCGTTCCGGCGCGGGTATGCCGCCCTGCTGAAGGACGCGACGGCCTACATCGTCGAGGGCCGATTTCCGCAGGCGATCGGAATCCTCGAAACGCTCGGTCGGGAGAAGCCGGACGATCTCGTCCTCATGGCGCATCTCGGTCAGGTGTACGTCGCCGCCGGCCGCGACGCCGACGGCGTGTCGCTGCTGGAAGCCGTGGTCGCGCGCGAGCCCGATCGCTTCGAAGCGCACGTCGATCTCGCGACGGGGTACATGCATCTGGGCAATCTGGCGAGGGCGCGCGCCGAGGCCGAGCGGGCGGTCGCGTTGAACGGCTCGTACGCTCCCGGATACGAAACGCTCGGTTTGATCGAGTGGCGCGGCGGCAATACGCGCGGGGCGATTGCGGCGTTCGATCGGTCGGTCCGGCTCGATCCACGCAACGCGCGGGCGCTCGTGTGGAAGGCGATGGCTCAGACCAACGAGGGGCGTGCTGCCGACGCGCTGGCGACGTTCGAACGCGCCGCGAGGACCGACCCGACGAGCGTCGACGCGTGGATCGGAATCGCCAACGCGCAGATGAACCGACACGACCTCTCCTCCGCCGGAGCGGCCGTTCGGAACGCCGAGCGACTTCAACCCGATCGTCCCGCCGTGAAGGCAATCGGCGATCGGCTGCGATCGCTTCAGACGGCCGGCGGGCGCACCGCAACGCCGCGTCCGCGATGAGGCCAGGCGGAGTCGTCGCGACGGTAACCTGCGCGCTCATCGCATGTGGTTCGATGAGCTGCCGACGCACTGAGAACGCGGGACCGCCGCCGGCGGGCGGCGCCGCCTGGTTCGAAGAGATCGCTGCGCGCGCCGGCATCCGCTTCGTCCACGCGTCGGGCCACAAGTCGAAGCACCTGCTCCCGGAAATCATGGGCGGCGGCGTCGCGCTGTTCGATATGGACAACGACGGCTTCCTGGATCTGTATTTCGTGCAGAGCGGGTCTCTGACGTTCGACCCTGACGGTGCTGGCCCCTCGTCGGCCGATCAGTCCGGCGGCAACCGGCTGTATCACAACCGCGGGAACGGCACGTTCGAAGACGTCACCGCTTCCAGCGGCGCTGTCGCCGGCGGTTACGGGATGGGCGTCACGGCGGGCGACTTCGACAACGATGGCTTCACCGATCTGTACGTCACGAATTTCGGCCACAACGTGCTCCTGCGAAACGACGGGCACGGCCGGTTCGTCGACGTCACGGCGACAGCCGGCGTCGCGAGCGCGGGCTGGAGCACGAGCGCCGCGTTCGTCGATTACGACGGCGACGGTCGGCTTGATCTGTTCGTCACTCACTATCTGAACTGGCGGCCCTCGGCTGAAGTCGAGTGCTTCAGCCTCACCGGCGTGCCCGATTACTGCAGTCCCGCGAGCTACGACCTGCCTTCGGCGGCGACGCTGTACCACAACAACGGCAACGGCACGTTCACCGACGTCTCGGCACAGGCCGGTATCCTCGCTGCAGTCGGCAACGGCCTCGGCGTCGTCGCCGGCGACTTCGACGGCGACGGCCGCATCGACATCTTCGTCGCGAACGACCGCACGCCGAATCAGCTCTGGGTCAATCAGGGAGGCGGCCGGTTCCAGGAACGGGCGTTGACGACGGGGATCGCTGTCGATCAGGACGGCGCGCCGAAGTCGGGCATGGGCGTCGACGCGGTGGACCTGGATGACGACGGCGCTCCCGATCTGTTGATCGTGAACCTCGACGGCGAATCGGATTCCTTCTTCCGAAATCGCGGCGCGTTCTTCAGCGACGACACCTCGCAGGTCGGCCTTCGAGCGATCAGCCGGCCGTTCACGCGGTTCGGCGCCGGCTTCGTCGATTTCGACAACGACGGGTACCTTGATCTGTACGAGGCGAACGGCCGCGTCGGCATGCAGTCGGAGCGCTACTCTTCCGATCCGTACGCCGAACCGAGCCTGCTGTTTCGCGGCTTCGCGGGTCCCCGCTTCGCAGAAGTGAGCCCGCGCGGCGGGACGACGCAGACGCTCGTGGCGACGAGCCGCGGCGCCGCGTTCGGCGACATCGACAACGACGGCGGCATCGATATCGTTGTCGTCAACCGCGACGCCCGGCCTTATCTCCTTCACAACGTCGTGAGGGCACCCGGACACTGGGTGATGTTTCGCGTGCTCGACGAGCACGGGCGGGATGCGCTCGGCGCGGAGCTGACGATGTCGGTCGGATCGCGATCGATCCGCCGCGACGTGCGGGCCGCCTACAGCTACCTCGCGAGCAACGATCCGCGCGTCCATGTCGGCCTGGGGAACGAGACCGCCGTGCATGGCGTCACGGTGCGATGGCCCGACGGCACGCGCGAAGGGTTCGGCGACTTCTCTGCGGGCGGGATCGTGATCCTGCGCCGTGGCAGCGGGAGGAAATAGAAGAGCGCGTTGGAGCGTCAGTCCCAGTGACGTCAGCGTGGCGACGCCAGGATGTCGTCCGCATCGAGCGCGAGCTTGCGAAACCTCTCCCAGCGCTCGTCTCCAGTCGTTCGCCCCAGCGCCTGCTTCACCAGGTCGGCCCCGGCAACGTAGGTGACCGGATACGTGCGGAACTCGTTGACGAATTTCACGAATGCGTCCGGCGCCGTGACGAGCGCTTCGGCCTCGAGATCTGCCGACGCGCGCGCGAACTCGAGCCCGCCGTCGACGTACCGGCGCGCGATGTCAAGCTGCACGCTCCGCAGCTCTGCGACGAGACGCCCGATGCGCACGTGCCCCTCGACATCGAGAGCTGGCGACAGGCCGGCGAGCGGCAGCAAATCCGTCCGCTCGAATCTCGCGCGCTCGTCTTCGTCGAACGCGACATCTGCTGCCACCGTTGCGAGTCCTTCCGATCGCACCGCGTCGGGACTGAAGAGGAGCTGCAGGCTGAACTCGATCTGCCGCGGCCGCCGGACGCGCCCGGCGTCGCGCAGCACGGCGATCGCGTGATGACCGGGATAGCCTTCGTGGCACGCGATGTCGAGAGCGCCGTCCACGGTCAGGGCGAGCGCGGCGTTGAGCTCGAGGCGGCTGTGAGAATTGCCCTGATAACGCGTAAACGCCGGCCACGGGGTGTTCCCCATCCACGCGATTGCCAGCTGCTCGTCGGCAGGCAAGGCGAGATGATCGCGCGTACGGCGCCGGCATTCGGCCAGCGCGCGCTCGACGACCGCGGCGCGCCGTGATGGCGGCACGAGGAAAGCGCCTTGATGCGCGGCATATCGCGCCGGTCGGGATCCGCGGCCAGGCAGCCGACGATCCAGTTCGTTGCGAACGGCGTCGATGCGGGCCGGATCGGGCGGCGCGCCTGCCGTTCCGAACAACAGCCGCGACTCCTCGTCGAAGCGAGGCCGCGCGCCTTTCAGGATGTCGATGCGCGCACCGAGCGCTCGAGTCTGTCGGAGCAGGTGTTCGCCACGTCTCCGGTCTGCGCCGCGCAGCGAGAGGTTCCCTCTCTCGATGCGCTCGGCGAGAGCGCGCGTTTGCTCGCGAATGCCCTCCAGCGTGCGCTGGTCGCGCGCGGCCGTCGCACGCCATTCCGGCGGCCCTGCGTAGAAGTCGAGCGAATCGGGATCGCGCTCCGCCAGCGCCAGCCCGAGTCGGACGAACGCTTCTGCATTGGCGTCGAGCGACGGCGCGGCAGGTGACCGCGCGCGGCACGCTGCGCCAGCCGTCGTCGCGGCGATGCACAACCAGCAGAGCCGCTTCACGCGGCGAGGCTACCACGCACGTCCCCTCACCCCCGCAGGGTCAGGTGTAGAATTTGGCAACCGCATTTCGCAATCCGAAGAAAGGACCGCACGTAATGCGATCGATGCTCGTTCTGCTTTGCGGCCTGACCATAGCCGGCTGCTCGCGCGGCAGCAGCACCGACGTTCAGGCCTCCGCGGCGCCGGCCGCACAGTCGGTGCAACGTCTCGGCATTCGACCGAACGGCGATACCGAGATCCAACCCGACCTGAGCACGGTGAGCTCGGATGAACTGAAGAAGGTCTACGCCTACATCGACGAGCATATCGACGAGCACGTGCAGAATCTGCAGAAGTGGGTTCGGCAGCCGAGCATCTCGAACAGCGGCGAGGGCATTCCCGAAACCGCGGAAATGGTGAAAGGCTTTTTCGAGCAGCTCGGATGTCAGGCGCGCGCCTACGACGTGGGCATCACCGAGTGGGGGGCGCCGGGAAATCCGGTGGTGTACGGCAAATGCGACGAGGGCGCGCCGCGAACGCTCGCGATCTACTGGCAGTACGACACGATGCCGGTCACGCAGCCGGACGCATGGAAGGCGCCGCCGTTCGAAGCGCGCCTCGTCGAACAGGCGCCGTTCAAGAAGGTTCTGATCGGCCGCGGCGCGACCAACTCCAAGGGGCCGGAGATGGCGCAGTGGAACGCGCTGATGGCGATCAAGGCCGTCACCGGCAAGCTGCCGGTCAACATCATCTTCGTCGCGGAGGGCGACGAAGAGCGGATGGACCTCGGGCTGCGCAAGTTCGTCAAGGATCATCCGGATCTCTTCGCCGGCGCCGATGCGATGCTGCACGGCGGCGGTCAGGGCTACAGCGGCGGCGGCGGCATCTCCGGCAGCTCCGAAGGGTGCGTCTACATCGAGCTGACGACGAGCGGCAAGTCGTGGGGACGCGGACCGGTGCAGAGCGACATCCACGGCGCCAACAAGCGATCCGTCGACAGCCCCGCCTGGCGCCACATCAAGATGCTGGCCTCGCTCGTGTCCGACGACGGCAACACGCCGCTGATCCAGGGATTCACCAGCGGGATGGAGCCGCTCTCCAAGGACGAAGAAGCGAAGCTGCGGAAGCAGGCCGAGCGCACGGATATGAAGATCGCGGCACAGAATCTCGGCGTCGCGCGGTACATCGCCGACGATCCGTTCACGATGCTGAAGATGGCGCGCTACGGCATCTCGTTCAATCTCGACGGCATCTGGGGCGGCAACATGTACGCGGGCGGCGCCGGCGCGATCCTGCCGAACAAGATCACGTCGAAGCACAACATGCGCTACGTGCCGAACATGAACGGCCTCGAGATGGTGAAGAAGATCCGCGCGCAGCTCGATAAGAACGGCTACAAGGACGTCGAACTGAAGGTCATCGGCGACGTGCCCTGGTCCAAGATGTCGTACGATTCCGACATCGCCCGCGCGATCGAGGCGATGTTCGATGCGTTCCACATCCCGTACGCCACGCCGGCGCCGCACGAGTCGATTCTGGCCGGCGGCTACTGGCCGTCGTACCTGTTCTCGAACGGCGAGGTGGGACAGCGCGTCGCGCCGGTCAAGATGCCGATCGCCGGAGGCGCGGCCGGCATGGGTGGGAACGCGCACGCGGCGAACGAGTTCTACGTGATTGAAGGCGCAGGCAAGGTGTACGGCATGGCGGGCGCCGAGAAGTCGATCGCCACGATCGTCTACAACTTCGCCGGCAAGAATGAAGCGGCGCCGAAGCCGAAACCCACCAATTGATGCCGATCATCGTTGCGCGCGATCTCACCAAGACGTATTACGTCGGCGACGTCGCTGTGCACGCGCTGCGCGGCATCACGTTGACGATCGAGGCCGGGGAGTTCGTGTCGGTCGTCGGGCCCTCGGGATCCGGCAAATCGACGCTGATGCACATCCTCGGCTGCCTCGACAGCCCGACGAGCGGCCACTATCTGCTGAACGGCCGCGACGTATCACACCTGTCGGACGACGAGCTCTCGGCCATCCGCAACAAAGAGATCGGTTTCGTCTTCCAGGGATTCAACCTGCTGGTGCGAACGTCGGCGCTCGACAACGTGGAGCTGCCGCTGCTCTACGCGAATCGCGGGCGCGTACCCGCCTCGGAGCGGCGGCGCCGGGCCCTCGACGCGCTGAACGCCGTCGGCCTCGCGGATCGCGCCACGCATCATCCAAATCAGTTGTCGGGTGGACAGCAGCAGCGCGTTGCGATCGCGCGGGCGCTCCTCAACCATCCGTCGATTCTGCTCGCCGACGAGCCAACGGGGAATCTCGACAGCCAGACGAGCATCGAAGTGATGGACATCTTCCAGCGGCTCAAAGAGGAGCGCGGGATCACCATCGTGCTCATCACGCACGAACAGCAGGTGGCCGAGTACGCGTCGCGCATAATCCGGTTCAGGGATGGCCGCGTCGTGGCCGATCAGGTCGACGGGGCGCGGGCGCTCGCCGTCGGAGAGACGTGACATGACGCGCACCAGCCTCTTCGTCGCGTGGCGGGCGCTCGGGCGCAACAAGCTGCAGACGCTGCTGACGATGCTCGGCATGACGATGGGCGTCGCGGCGGTGATGACGATGATCGCGCTCGGGTCCGGCGCGCAGACGGCAATCGAAGATCAGGTCCGCGCCGCCGGCATGAACCTGATCGTGGTCAAGGCCGGCAACTACAAGGTGAAGACGGAGGACGACTTCGGCGGCGTCGTCGATCATCAGGCGGACGCTCGGTTGAAGCCTCGCGCTCCGCTCGTTTCGTACGATGGAGCGCGAGGCTTCAGCCGAGCGTACGCCGTGTGGAACCCCGATCGCCCGGCGCGAGTCCGGCTGGTCGTGCACCCCGAAGACGATCCGATGGAGAAGCACGATCATCCGACGGCGAGCCAGCGTCTGGGCGACACCGAGGCGGGGCTCGGCGCAGCGGCGACGCTCACGTCAGCCGACGCCGCCGCGATCCGACGGATTCCCGGCGTGCAGTACGTCGCCGAGGGGATCCACGAGAACGCGCACGTGGCGGCGGGCGCGAAGCGATGGTTCACGCGCCTGCACGGTGGCGACGTGCAGCTCCCGGAGATTCGACGGGCCTGGTCGTTTCCGCGCGGCCGGTTTTTCTCGGAACGCGAGCAGCGGTCGGCCTCACAGATGATGGTCCTCGGCAGCATCGTGGCGCGAAAGCTGTTCGGTGACGGCGATCCGATCGGCCGCGACGTGAAGCTCTGGAACCAGACCTTCCGCGTCGTCGGCGTCGTCACGTCGACGAATGTGTTGACGGCACCGGCGGTCGGCGACGATCAGTTCGACGCGGTGTACGTGCCGTTCACGACGGTGCATCGCCTGCTCAATCTGACCAAATTGAACGACATCACCATCACCGCCGCGTCGACCGGCGAGGTGACGCGGATCGCCAAGCAGGTGGCCGACCAACTGCGCGCGCGGCACAGGATCGCGGAAAGCGCGCCCGACGATTTCACCGTCGTGACGCAGGCGCGCCAGGCGCTGGCCAAGGGCGGCATGCGGCCGGAAGTGGCCCGGGCCGTCGTCGGCAACGTCGAGGGATTGGAGAAGGTGACGCTGGAACAGCTCGCGAAGACGCTCGAGCGGGCGAGCCGGACCATGACGGCGCTGCTCGCCAGCATCGCGGCCGTAGCGCTGCTCGTCGGCGGCATCGGCATCATGAACATCATGCTGCTGTCGGTCACCGAGCGTACGCGCGAGATTGGCGTCCGCCGCGCCGTCGGCGCGCGCGCGCACGACGTCCTGGTGCAGTTCCTGGTCGAAGCGATGCTGTTGAGTCTCGTCGGCGGGATCGCCGGCGTCGCGCTGGGCTTCGTCGCCGCCGGCAGCATGTCGCAGCTGCTCCGCTGGTCGACGTCGATCTCGGCGGCGGGGGTGGCGTTGTCATTCGGCAGCGCCGCAGCCGTCGGGCTGTTCTTCGGCTGGTACCCTGCGCGCCAGGCGGCGCGGCTGCATCCGATCGATTCGCTGAGATACGAATAAACGCTTCCGAACCGCGCATGCTTCTGACCAGCCTCCGCCTCGCCATCCATGCGCTGAACCGCCACAAGCTGCGGACCGCGTTGACGATGCTCGGCCTGATCTTCGGCGTCGGCGCGGTGGTCACGATGGTCGCGCTCGGCCACGGCGCCGAGCAGACCGTCGGCGAGGACGTTCGCGCTGCCGGCACGACGCTGATTCACGTCAACGCCGGGAACTACACGCGGGGCGGCGAGGAGTCGAACATCGCGACCGGACTCGGCGCAGCGACGACGCTGACGCCGGCCGACGCGGAGGCGATTGGCCATCTCACCGGCGTCAGGCGCGTCGCGGCCGGCGTGAAACTGCGGGCATGGATGACGAACGGCGCCGGCCGGTTCTACGGTCAGATTCTCGGAACCGATGTGCCGTTTCCGCAGATGCACGCCTGGACGTTTCCGCGACGGCACCGCTTCTTCACGGGCGCCGAAGTCGCGTCGCGCGCGCGTGTCGCGGTCCTCGGGCGCACGGTCGCGGAACGGCTCTTCGGCCGCGCGACCGCGATCGGGCAGTCACTGGCGATTCGGGATCGATCGTTCACGATCGTCGGCGTCACGAACACGTCCGACGAAGATCAGGTCGAGACCGCGTTCGTGCCCTACACGGCGCTGCAAGATCTGCTCGACATCTCGTACCTGCACACGGTGGCGGTCGAGGCCGCGCAGGCCGGCGAGGCGACGCGCGTGGCCGCCGACGTCGCGGCGCTGTTGCGCGGGCGGCACCGGCCGCATATCGACGCCGCCATGGAGCGGCTGCGCGCCGCAGGGTTGACCGGCAACATGATGCCGCGCAACGGGACCGGCGGCGCCCTCGTTCCCGACGACTTCACCGTCAAGACGCAGGCGGCCGAGGCGCTGACCAAAGGGCTCTACACGTCGGTGGCGGCGTTCATCCTGGCGAACATGCCGAAGCTCGACGCGGTGAATCTCGAGGAGATGACCGGCACGCTCGAACGCGCCGGCGCGACGATGACCGCCCTGCTCGCCGGCACGGCCGCGATCTCGCTCATCATCGGCGGCATCGGGATCATGAACGTGATGCTCGTGTCGGTGACCGAGCGCACGCGCGAAATCGGCATCCGGCGGGCGGCTGGCGCGCGGCGGCGCGACGTGCTCGTGCAGTTTCTCGTCGAGGCGATCACGATCAGCCTCGCCGGTGGCACGATCGGTATCGTGTGCGGCATCGCGGCGTCGGTCGCGCTGACGCGGCTGCTCGAATGGCCGACCAGCGTCTCGGTCGCGGCGGTCCTGCTCGCCTTCGCGATCGCCGCGGCGGTCGGCGTCTTCTTCGGCTTCTATCCCGCGCGCCGCGCGTCGCGCCTCGATCCGATCGACGCGCTGCGCTATGAATGAGGAGATCGTATGCGCGCATTGCTGATCAGCGTCTGCGTCGTGGCGGCGGCCGTCAGCTGCTCGCGGAAGCAGGAATCGGTGCAGGCGGCATCGCCGGCGCCTGCGGCGCCCAAGCTGGGGATCCGTCCGGACGGCGACACCGATATCAAGATCGATCTGTCCAAGGTGTCGTCCGACGAGCTGAAGAAGGTGTACGCGTACATCGATGAGCACGTCGACGATCACGTCGCGGGGCTGCAGAAGTGGATCCGGCAACCGAGCATCTCGAACAGCGGCGAGGGCATCCCCGAGTCGGCCGAGATGGTGAAGGGCTTCTTCGAGCAGCTCGGATGCCAGGAGGCGCGCGTCTACGACGTCGGCATCACCGAATTCGGCTCGCCGGGCAATCCGGTCGTGTGGGCGCGCTGCAACGAAGGCGCGCCGAAGACGCTCGTGGTCTACTGGATGTACGACACGATGCCCATCACGCAGCCCGACGCCTGGAAGTCGCCGGCTTTCGAGGCGCGGCTCGTCGAGCAGGCGCCGTTCAAGAAAGTCCTGATCGGCCGGGGCGCCACCAACTCCAAGGGCCCGCAGTGGGCCGAGTACGAAGCGTTCGCGTCGATCCGTGCGGTCGCCGGCAAGCTTCCCGTCAACGTGATCTTCGTCGCCGAAGGCGACGAGGAGCGCATGGACATCGGCCTGCGCAAGTTCGTCATCGATCATCCGGACCTGGCCAAGGGCGACGCGATGCTGATGTTCGGCGGCCAGGCGCCAAGCGGCAGCGCCGGCGTGTCCGGCGGCTCGGAAGGGTGCGTCTACATCGAGCTGACGACCAGCGGGAAGTCGTGGGGTCGCGGGCCGGTGCAGTCCGACATTCACGGCGCCAACAAACGCAGCGTCGACAGTCCGGCGTGGCGCCACATCAAGATGCTGGCGTCGCTCGTCTCCGACGACGGCAACACGCCGCTGATTGCCGGGTTCGTGGACGGACGCGAGCCGCTGTCGCCGGACGACACCGCCCGCCTGAAGAAGGCGTCGGAGAAGGTCAAGATGGATGTCGCGGCGCAGAATCTCGGCGTCGCGCGGTTCATCTCCGACGATCCGTTCACGATGCTGAAAATGTCGCAGTACGGCGTCTCGTTCAACATGGACGGCATCTGGGGCGGCAACATGTACGCCGGCGGCGCGGGGGCGATTCTGCCGAACAAGATCACCTCGAAGCACAACATCCGGTACACGCCGAAGATGAACGGCCTCGAGATCGTCAAGAAGATCCGCGCGCAGCTCGACAAGAACGGATACAAAGACGTAGAGCTCAAGTTGATCGGCGACGTGCCGTGGTCGAAGATGGCTTACGACACCGACATCGCCCGCGCAATCACGCAGACCTACGACATCTTCGGCATCCAGTACGCGCCGCCGCCGACGCACGAAACGATCCTGACGGGCGGCTACTGGCCGTCGTACCTGTTCTCGAACGGCGAGGTGGGACAGCGCGTCGCGCCGGTCATGATGCCGATTGCCGGCGGCGGCGCCGGGCACGGCGGCAACGCGCACGCCGCCAACGAGTACTACGTGATCGAGGGCGCCGGCAAGGTGTACGGCATCGCCGGCGCGGAAAAGTCAATCGCGACGATTCTCTACAACTATGCCGGGAAGAACGCGCCCCCGGCAGAGCCGCGCAAGACGAATTGAGGGTCCGGGGTTCCGGGTTCGGGGTTCGGGGTTCCGGGTTCGGAGTTCCGGGCTCGTGCGTCGTCTCGCTGGCGCTCGCTGTCGCCGTCGGCTGTTCGTCGCGTGAAGAGCCGTCGGCGACGACGGATCCTGTGGCTGCGCCGGCGCAGGCGGCTGCCGCGGGAACGGTGCCGCACGGCGACCACAACCCGCACCACGGCGGCATCGTGCTGATGAAGGGCGACCTGCATTTCGAGGTCGTGCCCGATGCCGGCGGGCATCATCGCCTCTACTTCACGGACGCGGCGCGCGCCGACTTGCCGGCCGCGGTGGCCCAGACGGTCAGTCTGACCATTCACCGTCCGGATGGGACCGACGAGATCGTTTCGATGCACATCGACGAGGCGGGCGAGAGCTGGGAAGCGGCAGCGCGTCCGCTCGACAGACCCGATGCGACGACCCTTCGCATCGCGTTCACGCTCAGACATGATCAGCCGTACTGGATCGACGTACCCGTTCG
>Ga0070699_100004604_pt1 | contig 12200 bp, 7 predicted proteins | sample KBSK1503metaG_FD_65473 | JGI IMG/M metagenome (GOLD analysis project Ga0070699, IMG submission 65473) | Corn, switchgrass and miscanthus rhizosphere microbial communities from Kellogg Biological Station, Michigan, USA - KBS K1-50-3 metaG | ecosystem: Host-associated > Plants > Roots >...
CCCCGATTGCCCAGTATCTCGGGGCATTTGAAATCTCGGAGACGCTGTTTGACTGGCGCTTGCTGCTATCCCTGGTGGTGGTTGGTGGAGTGCTGTGTTACGGATTCATCATGCTGCAGCGCGACAAGCTGATGGCTTTCGCGATTTTTTCCTACTTCGTGTTTCTCTTGCCGGTGAGCCAGCTGATTCCGCATCACGAGCTACTTGCGGACCACTACTTATACTTGTCGATAATGAGCTTTGCTTTATTCGTTTCTTTGTTAGTAAAGAAAATAAGCAACAGCGGCGTGATTAGCCAAAAGGCCCTCTATTTTCTGGTCGGGATCGCAGTCATGGTTCTGGCGGTGATGACCGTAATCCAGAATGGGGCCTGGAAAGATGAGCGGACCCTATGGGCCTCCAATTACAAGGCCGTGCCGAATTCACCTCGGGCCGCACTCAACCTGGGAAATACTTATCAATATACGGAGCCGCAAAAGGCTGAGGAGTTATTCAAACGAGCGCTGGCGTTGAATCCTACGCCGGCGATTGAAAGGACTTTGTATGATCGGCTGGCGGTAATACTGATAAACGAGAGGAAGGTTGATGAGGCGCAGTTTTATGTCTCGGAGGTGCTCAAAAAGTCGCCCAACGATTTTTTTGGGAACCTCTGGTTGAGTCAGATTTATATGTTGAGAAAAGACTGTGATAAAGCCAGGGCAGCGCTTCGGGTAGCGCAAACGGCGGCAATTAAACCTCGCGAAGTCCAACTTGCGGAAAAAACAGGCAGCCAACTCGAACAGCAGTGCGGAAAGCTATAAGGGCTTTCACCCAGCTGCCATTAATTGCGCAAATGGAGATCAACTCCTTGGAGTGCGGCGGCCTGGCGCCGCTTTGGTCAGCATTGGCCCAGGGCCTCGCTATTGAGAGCATTCAAATAATAAAGACCATGATAACTCGCGACGGATCAAAGCGGCGCCAGGCCGCCGCGCTCAAGGAGTTGAGTGTCCATAACGAATGCCCAGGGGCGACGGCCGGTCAACCGGCCCACGGCTCGTTGTCCTCTTTTCTCTCCTCACCGAGTCTTTACTCGGTTTTTTTTTGCCGGATTCGTCGATGAACAGGCAGAAGATACCGGTACTTGATTTTTCCGTAAACACTCAGCAAGCGCCATCCCAGAGTGTTGGTCATTCTCTTAAGCTGGGCATCAAGTAAAGACACATGCGATGAGAGGCTCTCTATAGACTTTTGTTTCTCGGAAACCTGCGTTAAGAGGGTTTCGATAGACTGCTGCTTTTCGCGAAGCTCGGAAGCGATCTCCTGTGCGAGTTGCTCCCTGTTTACCAGTTGGCCGCTCAGCGTTTCAATAACCTTGTCATCTTCCATCGCCTTAGCAATCAACGCAGCCTGGCGATTGGTTGATTCAATAACTCTTTCCCGCGCGTCAGCCAGCTGTGTTGCCTGGTCCTCCAACTCTATCGATTGCGCAGCCAACTGTTCCGACTGCGCTGCCAACTGCTCGGACTGGTTAGCCAACTGCGCCGACTGGCTGACCAGGTGCTCCCCTTGGCTGGCCAGCTGTGCCGACTGTGTAGTTAACTGTTCCGATTGACTTGCTAACTGTGCTGACTGATTAGCTACCCGGGTCGCAGCGAAGAGTGAATCGAGTTCATTCCGATTCCACTTCTCGAGAACCCATTCTGTGCCAAGAGAATTGACCAGTTCCACAAACATTCTGGCGGCCGAGATAACGAGCTCATCGTTCGGAGGGCGCAGCTCGGGAACAAAATCGAATATGTTCTGAATTATTTTTCCGTGGCTCTTGTAAAAGTGGGCAATCGACTCAAGATACTTTTTCGCTTGTTCACGTCTATCCGCCGTAGCGATCGATTCCTGCAGGGCGGCAAATTCGTGGTAATGAAGAGTCAACGCTTCAGCACTTTTGTAGAATCGACCCGCTCCCATCTCGTTCAGGCGATAACACCATTCCAGGTCTTCGTAATATCCTTGCATCAGGAGATCGAATGGATGAGTGTCGAATGTGCTCTTGCGAAACATGGTTGCCCCGCCATTGATCCATTTGCAGGGTCCTGAGCCGCCTAGCAGTGGATCGTCAAACCTCAGACCCCGTCCCAATAATTCATAAGAAAGAACCCCATCATTAGTCCAGTAGTCGCCGCCGCAGAGATGTACAAGGCCGTCTGGCAAGATCACAGTTCCTGCCGCGCCCAGAAGTTCAGGATTTGACTCCAGTGCGTAGAGCAGGTGCTCGACCGCGCCGGGACAGATTTCTATGTCATTATCGATAAACATTACGTACAGGGTTTCCACGTGGTCCAGAGAAAACATTCTGCCGCCGGCACAACCAAGATTCTCGTCCAGCAGGATCAGTTCTATGAAATCGTATTCCGAACAAGACTGAGTTAGTTTGTCTTTGACTCCGAGGCTCGAGCCGTTATCTATCAAGAGCAGCTTGAACGGAAGAGCTACGTTGTCCCTTAGCGACCGGATCGCATTCAGGGTCAACTCAACCCGACCATGCGAGAGCATGACCACGGTTATTTCCGTTTCCCGACGCCCGGCAACGAAGTTATCAGGCAGCAAAAGCAGCCTACTTCTTGCCGCTTTTATTACAGCTTCCTTTATCAATGCAGGATCTACTGGGTCGGCCGGTACCGCGAGGTCTTCCGTCGCAGCCTCAGGGGCGTCGAAGACCTGAGTGGTGACCGCACCGATAGTCGGTTGGCCATTTAATGTCTGTTCAAACATCCGGCGATATGCATCGGCGCGGACAGACCAATCCCACAGTTTTATATCTTCACGGATCTGCCGGGCCATCCTGCCTCGCAAGTCCGGATTGTCACGCAACAAACGTAACTTGCTCGAGATGTCTTCCTGGTCACGCTCAACAAAAAACCCGTTGACACCATGACGCACCAATTCCGGCATAGCTCCAACTCGAGTCGTCAACAGCGGCACCCCGCAGGCCGCGGACTCGAGGCACGGATTTGGCGCGCCTTCGTCCCGGCTGGCACACAAATAGAGATCCAGCGAGCGGTAAAACTCGCGCATCTCCTCAGGGCAGCGCCACTTCTCTTCGCGCGCGGCGGTCACTAGTTCGACACCCTCAATTGAACTTATGGCTGGAAGGATCAGATCATAGTAACCCCGATGGTCGAGTCCATGATTGGTCAGGCTTCCTGCCCATCCTACCCGCATTGAATCTGACGACTGCTTGGCGGAAACCGGTTTATAGAATTCCACATCCACTCCATTTGGCGTATGGAACACTGGAACGTCAAACAGGTGTGCGTGGTCCCTGTAGAGGAACAAATTAATCATAAATATGGCCCGAGCCAACTCGCGCAGGATCGCTTTGCCGGTTTCGCCACGAGGGCCTTCAACTTCGGCATGTGAGCAAACGCCGATTAATAACTTATGCCTATGTTTCCTGAAGCAAGCCTCTAAATGCCGCGTTGCTTCAAATTGGTACCAGTAATAAACGAGAATCAAATCCGCGTCATCCAGATCCGCGGAAGTTAGCTCAGCTTCGTAGCGTTTTTGAACGTCGTACTCATTACTCAGCACTCGCATCAAGTTACGAGTCTTGATATCGTGTGCCCAATTCGGCACGTCAACTACAAAGAGGATTCGAGGCCGCGAAGAGGCCTGGCGCCGTGGATAATCGTCAGTTGGAACGGGAAGCGCCTGCATGTTCATGGTTGCTTTTGTTGCACGTTCAACTTCATCGAGACCGTCCGCACATATGCGGACTGATCACCAATAGACATTATACTCATCGCCCGTTCACTTCCATCGATGTCTTTGGTTATTAGTGGGTCAGTTTGCGATTAACGGATGCCGTTACAGAACCGTGCGCGGTAGCGCCGGATGCTGGAGTCTGCTTTAGTGATAGGAGAAATCACTTTTTACTGAAGTTGCTTTTGGGATCCGGCGCTACCACCACCCCAACCGGGCTGCCCGGTTGGGGACCCCGGTCCGCGCTCGGTTCGGTAAGCTAGCCGCCTCACTGAATTCAAATTGACCCATCACCCTTCGGTCCTTCCCTGGTCAGTTTCTGTTGGAACCAGGCCTGAGCTGCAGCCATAACCATTAGTTTTCACCTTCTCATTCAGTTACCCGTTTAGAGAGGGCAGTTGTGCCCCCGTTGCGACGGCACACAAGCCCGCGCTCTAAACGGACATGATTCGAGATCCCAATCCCTAACCGACATCTGCCGTTGGAGGCGCTTCAGACAGAGCAGTACCGACAGCCAATAAATTCAGGATCGTTAGCATAAGATCGTAGGACTGCGATGAAGACCTATTCATGGAAAACCTGTGGGAAGGCGAGAGCCAAACTGAACGAGGATCCTAATCGCTCTAACTGGTGGTGACTGCCTGCATATCTACGTGCGCTTTGTTCCTTGCATCAAACGAAACATATATGTTCCTGTTCATGACGTATATGTTGTTCAGAATGCCGATGGAACGTTGTTGGAGATTCTAATGCATAGAGAAACTTCAAACCTGAAGCCACCCGCGACAGCAATCCTTATCGCATCATGATCAAATGACCTGCATGATGGTATCAATACTCTGCTTATGACTTCATCGTTCCGCAAATTAATGGAGTTTGTGGCGCTTAGCGCCCTGGCTATCATTATTCTATGGTGGTTTGGGCGAAAGCTTGATTGGGTTCAGGTACGCCAAGCCGTCAGCCATTCGAACTTCTATTTGCTGGGTTTCGCTCTGCTCGCGGCTTGCCTGGTATACATGGTCCAAGCCTGCCGCTGGGGTGCTTTCATGGCGCCTCTTGGCCCAACCCGCCTTAAGCATCTTTTTGCCGCTACTACAATGGGACTAAGTGCCATTTTTATTTTGGGACGCTTCGGGGAGGTCGTTCGGCCAATGGTGCTTCCGTTGCGTGACCCGAAGGTGCGCGCGAGTGCTTCATTTGTCACCATAATGGTGGAGAAACTTTACGACCTGACCGCCATTGTCCTCTTGTTCGCAGCAAATCTTTTATGGCTCAAACCACCCAACCGGATCACGGACGAATGGTCCAGAGTGCGACTTGCGGCGGTACTACTACTTATTGGGGCCATCGGGGGAATCGCAGCCGTAAACTGGTTTAGAAGAAAATCATCAAAGACTCTCGCCTGGCTGAAGAGGCGGTTGAATAATTGGCCCATCATTCCAGGACGCTTGACCAATCTCCTGATCCATTCCCTTGAGCAGCTTGCTAGAGCTTTAAGGACGTTAGTGGATGCGCGCGAGCTTATGGTGACGATTGGCTGGACGGTACTGGTTTGGTCCGCGATTGTGACGACTAATCTGGCCGTGATTCGCGCTTTCGGAGTCCCCTTTGGGATCAGTGAAACCATATTCGTCCTCGGTTGGTCCCTGGTAGGATCGCTGGTTCCGACACCGGGAGGAGCGGCGGGCGCTTTTCACGCGGCAACAGCTGCGGGCCTAATCTTCCTGGGTGTCACCCGCGAGACCGCAGCGGCGATCGCCATTTCGATGCATTTGGTTACCTTCGGACCAGCATTGGTTTTTGGTTTTTTCTATTTTGCGCGTGGCGACATCAACCTTTCGCGGCTGCGATCGTTAACGTCATCAGAAGCCATCGAACACGCAGTCGAAGACGCGGGGATTATCAACGAAGGATTAGATAAGACGAATTGAAAAGCGTTGGCTACCGGTCGACAACGAAGGCTACGACGCCGGAGACGCCCACGCGCTCGACGTAACGCGCAACGGACGCCCACTCGGCCCGCCGCGACAACGAGGCGTAGTCAAACTGGGCTGACAGCAGACCAGCCAGGCACCGTTCTAAGCCTACGATATCGTGCTCATCAATTTGAAACCCGCACTGATATTGCTCGATGGCATCGGCCACGTTGGAACGTTTTGGTCCGATATAGAGCAACGGCTTGCCATGCGCCAGGTAACCATGAATCTTGCTGGGCGACTGGAGCCCTAAACACGCTTCCTCTAAGGCCGCCATCCCGAAGTCCGCTTGGTCCAATAGGCCCGGATACTGCGACGTTGCGACATAAGGGAAAACACCTACCGACTCCGGTGCCGAGTCGTTGGCAGCCTTAATCATGGCTTGAAGATCTTCCAATTGGTTCCATTTCTCTCCGCCTCCGACAAACAGAAAGAAGAAGTCCCGCTGGTCCGGGTGGCTTCGCAGCCACTCGAACAAGATCCCCAGGTCGTGCCCCCAACCGTAGTTGCCGGTATAAACCACAATGTACCTGAAGCTTCGACGGGCGTCTTGAATTCGCTTGTTCACATCATTCTGCTCTAAATCGCTCGCGGGGGTCAGATCGTTCTGCCAGTTCGGAATAATCGTAATCCGCCTGGCGCCGTGTTGCTCGAGGATCTGCTTCATTGCCTGATCGAGAACGATGACTTTGTCAACGCGGGATGTCGACCAACGTTGCACGGTCAGCAGGAGCCGATAGAATAACGAATTGGTTCGCAGGATACCGACTGCCCCAAGAGTTTCAGGAAAAGTGTCTTGATTCCAAAGAATCAACTGCGCCTTCCGCCGGACGAACATATTTCGCAGCACGAAAATCGAGTGAAGAAATGGGGGTGTGCTGAGGACCAGCACTTTGTCTGGCACTCGATGAGTGAATGTGTACCAGATTACGCCGAAGTAGAACGTCAGCCACGTGAGCAAGCGGCCGAGGAAGCCTAGACTGTGGGCCAACCCGGTGTAGATCTGCCGCACGGGCCCGGGGAAACGGTGGCTCACGGATTCGCTACCGCGGTTGTAGGTGGCGCGACCTGTGAGGACTTGTACATCAAGACCGGCCTCTGTCAGACCAACCGCGACGCTTTCCAGCAAGAGGCCGGTCGGGGCCACACCTGATCCGAAAAAAAGATTCACGAGCCAGATGCGCTCTCTGTTGAAGGTGTCAGGTTCTCCCAAAGGCATGCCCGTCTACTTGGCGTGATAGAGTTCGTCGATAGTGTTGTGCCTGGTCATGAAGCCGAACCGGGACGCGCCGAAGCCTGATTTGAGGGATGTGGGTTTGCGTATTGTGAAAGCACCTTACTCATTTGTTACTTCGAGGCACTGGTGGCTCAGCAGGCTTTGGAGTAGCAGTAGAGCGTGGCGCTGTCGAACTTTGCCGCAAGCTGTAAATTTCGATGCGGCCGTTATTAAATAACGAGGTGGTGAACTGCTTAAGAAAGGGCTCACGCAAATAAGGAAGTGGCACCGTAGTCTGCCACGATGCACGGTCGATGAGTAAGTACCTAAAGCCATTCTCTATCAGGTTTGAAGCCAGGTTGGTTTCATTGGAGTGCGCTTCGATTTCTTTGATTTCGGGATCGAATGGGGTTGTCATTAGAGTCTTAAAATAATAGCGCCCCGTCTCGCCTCCCACCGCCAGCACCTTTTGACCTGGCTCGAGCTTTTTGTTCAGAAACTGCACCGGAACATACAGCGCAAGCCCACGCCTTAAAAAACTATCTCGACTTTCCTGCCCAAAAGCCATCTTCATCGGAAACCGCTCAGGTATGTTCCAGTACATCAGCGGAGTCAGAGCCAGCTGGGTCGTAAACACAACGCCCAGCATCAATATGTTTATTCGCTGAACCCATTTCGATTTAGGTAATTGAAGTATCGGTGCCACAGCTAGAATCACCACAATTGGTAGCACTGGAATGTAGTAACGACCATATTGCATTATGAACGCGAGACACCCAAGATAAACTAGGCAAATCGCTGACAATATCGCTGCTCGCCGAGCGAAAACGCCCCCGCTTAACACAGTGGCCAGAGCTAACGGCGCCAACACGAGGGCGAGACCAACGCCTCCCGCGGGCAATGCTTCGCCAAACCGCTGTGAGTAAAAAGTGAACGCAAACGGCAGCCTTAGCAAGGCGGTTGGCGAAGTTCCTATGCCAAAAATGTCAGAGTTTACAATCAGATTTCCGGCTGGACCGCCGCTTCCCGGAAATAGCTTTTGTAGAAGAGGCAGGGGAAAGAATGGGTTACCAGTGAGAAAATAGGCTATGGCAATGCCGGGAGCGATAACCAGTGTGACTCCGAGCATATATCCCACAAACCCTATCAGCCTTTGTCGCACAGGCTGACGACTTCGAATAAGATCCCAAAGTAGAATCAATCCCATGACCGGCACGCCAATGAGTGCATTCAACTTGGCAGCCACCGCCGCCCCGGTCAGCAGCCCGCAGGCCCATAGCCAGCCCGTCTCTCGATTCTCTCGCCAGCGGAAAAACGCGAGGAAGGCCGAGAGCAAAAACACTGTCACCAAAGCATCAACATAGGCCGTTGTCGCGAGCCAACTCACGAGCGGCGTGGAAAAAAACAGCGCCGCTGCCCACAACCCAACCCGCGCGCTAAAGAGTGTGCGACCAAGCGCAAATACACCGAGCGCACTCAGACAACTCGCAGCCAGGACCAACAGTCTAGCTACAATCTGACCATGCAGTGACAACGCTAAAGCAAAAAGCAAATTCACCAGGTTCCCGAGATAAGTAAAGTAGGGGAGCACCGCGACCCGATGTTCAACATAGTAGCTAGCGACGGGCAGATGAGCGGTTAAGGCGTCGGCGTGTATTTCAGGCGTCAAGGCCCACGATAGGTCGAGGAGAAACACGAAGCCGATTAAGACAACGACTATGCCAACTTCCGGCACGGGTTTTCCCCCAACGAACCGGCGCAAAGAAACGAACCAGTGACGGAAGGCCAGGATGACCTTCAGCAAAGCCCGCCACTGAAGAAGGGTGAGGATCGAAACTGTTATCCACGTCCAATTCGGTGTCAGTCGCTCTATCATGCACAGGGCTAATGCGAGCAGCGCCATTAGCGCCAAACCGAGCGGCAAGGCCACCATTGCATTTTCGAGAGTGACAGGCGGCTCTCGTAACCCCATCAGTCGAAGCGTCCAATCTCCCCACGCCCAGGCTAAGAGAAGTAACCAACTGCATGCGAGGAACGATATCACTCCCTTGCTCAAGATAATCATTGCTACTGCGACAGCAATCAGCAGTGCCAACCACAAGATCGTTATTATCCGTCGTCTAACCAACAGATGAGATAAGAAGACTGTCAGGGCAGCCCCCACCGACATCCACGCCCACTGGAGGTCGTCGCCGATGTTGAGCGGGTGGTGCAAGGCCTCAATACCGGTTGCCACATACCAGCCGGTCATCAGCGTGAGCCATAGCCCCACGACCCAGGGAATCGTACGGTTTAATCTACTAGCGGGTGTTGGGTTTGCAGGAGTCGCAGGCAACGGTGACTCACTCTGGGTCGCGTTAGGCAAAACCCTTCGAGGAGTAATTCTTCTTTTTTTTTTGCGAGACATTATTCGACTTACTCATCCTCGTTCGAGGCAGACATCTGTTTAGCCTTGAGGCAGACTTTTATACCCGTGAGACGTAGATTTCGTTAAGCGGCACGCCGTACTGTCGAGTGACGCTGTGTTGAATGTAACCAACCTTTGTCAGCAGGCTTTCAATGGACTCTCCAGGGTCGGAGCCTGATTGATGAACCTGGGCCAAAGTGGCTTCGATACATATCACGCGCGGTCGAAACCTGTCCCAGTCATTCCCTCTTAAAATGACTGAATCCATTCCTTCAGCATCTATAGTACATATATCCACAGTCTCTTCATTGAAGTACTGGGCGAAGAGGTCCTTCATAGTGATGACAGGAACTTCGATCTCTGCCTTAATCCTGGCACCCATCTGACTCAAGGCCTTTGCTCGCTCTGCTGAAAAGGTTGAGAACACCTCGGGTATGAACTGATAGTAAGTCAGCGTCCCCACTGAATCGGACAGGCCGATATTCAAGTTGGTGTCCCTCGGACGGCCCTGCAGTAGTTTTTTGAAACGCTCCGGATTAGGCTCGACGTTGCAGCCTCTCCAACCCCGATCGTAAAATCTTTTGGTATTGCTCAAGTGGTGCGGTTCATAAGCGCCGACATCGAGGTAGGTTCCCGTCTCCTTCATGCCGAGGACCTCATCAATAATAAGATCTTCGCCTCGCTGAGAATAGGTTTTCCGAAACGGTTCTGCCCAAACTGTTCGCCATAACGGGCGCAACATAAATTCTGCTGAATAGCGCAGAGCAAGCGGGAGTCCGTGGCTCCTAACCTTATTCCTGAATTGTGCGATTTTGAGCATTCTTTAACTCGAAATGTCTTTGCAAGAATGCGATGACTTGTGTCTGCAACTCGTGGAACAACCTGTTTGCTATGCAGATGGGTTAATGTCGGAAGCGGCAACTTTGCGCACAAACCGATCGTCAACGACCGGAATACTCATCGGATTGGCTGTAGCAACAGATGGTTCCCAATACCAATTGTCACGAGATCCCTCCCAGGCATCAGAAACTCTTTGACGAAGTACCGGTGTGCTATTCACACCCCTCGGAGGTGACGCCAACTGTTAGGGTTGTTATCGTATTTTCAGCCGTGAGGGGTTTGCCACCTGACACGTCCTGAAGATAAAAGACCGAGCCATTGCTTACCCATTTCCCAGTGGTTGCTGTGCTTGCGGGTCCCGTGTGTGACAGAAGCCCACCATCCGGAGAGCTAACGCGCACTTCAACCACGCTGGGACCGTCAGCACTAAAGGTCAGCTTGGTTATTCCGAGTCCTGAACCATCGCAAACCTTGATGGGGTTGGGATCTGCCGTGATCGTTCCCTTCTTGGCATTGTTCGCACTCGGGTTCGGTTTGGTCCCTGCAGTGTTCTGCTGGCCGCCGGAGCAACTTACAGTTACCAAGAGTGCGACCGCTAGCATCGCCAAAATGGAAAGCCGAGCTTTGAGTTTCATAGTAAATTCCTGGTTTCGTGGAATTCTGTGCTTGCACAGAATCTTCGGATTAAGTACAAATTTCCTGCTGGTTTTAGCATGCTTAGGCTGTGTCTGACAACACGACGAACCGACTGGACCATGAAAGCGCGTAACATATGAGAAATGACAGGAAAGCAAAGGGGTAGCGATTTGGAGCCTAAGCGATGATATTGCCGCGGGCGTTTTTCTAAAGTTCGATTCGTGAGAATGGACACTACCAAATATTGTGCACCATTGGAGTTTCGAGACCGTTAATCGAGCAACATAACTGATGAGGCTTCGCGAAGAGCAATCCGAAAACTTCCGCCGTCTATCTCAAGATCAATTGAGGCCAATACATTAATGATCTGCTGTATCATTCCAACCTATAAAGCTTTGAATACTATTTGCGCCGTCGTTGACCATGCAACCCGGTATGTGGACCTCGTAATCGTTGTGGATGACCAGTGCCCACAGCGGTCGGGGGCCCTGGTGGAGAAGGAATTTCACAACAATGAATCTGTTTTAGTCATCAGCCATTCTCGCAATCAGGGTGTCGGCGGAGCGGTCAAGACAGGGATTGCAAAGGCTCTGGAGCTGGGCGCCTCGGTCATAATAAAAATCGACGCCGACAATCAGATGGACCCACGATACATTCCTGTTATTACTAATCTCTTCGCGGCCGATGGAGGTCTCGAATATGTTAAAGGCAACCGTTTTATTGACCTGAAATTAATTGGAGCCATGCCGAGGCTGCGCCTCATTGGCAACTCCGGCCTGTCCCTGTTGGTCAAGTTCAGCTCCGGATACTGGAACATCCTTGATCCCACGAACGGCTATATTGCATTCAGCAGCAGAGCGCTACAGCGAATTCAATGGCAGGAGTTGTCCCCACGATATTTTTTTGAAACGCACGTGCTTTGCGTTATGGGGCTGAAGAAAGCTCGGATTGCCGAGATTGATATGCCGGCAAGGTATGGCGATGAAGAAAGCTCTCTTTCGATGCCTAAATCACTGCTGGAGTTTCCGCCGAAGCTGTTTAAGCTTTGGTTGAAGCGTATGCTGCTCCAGTATTTCGTCTTTGATATAAATCTCGGCTCACTTTATCTGTTGTTCGGATTAATTCTGACCGCATCGGCAGCACTGTTTGGTGTTTATGAGTGGGTAGCGTCAATCGTGACGAAAACACCGCGAACAACGGGAACGGTAATGTTGGCTGTTCTTCCGTTCCTGATGGGTTTTCAACTATTGCTCAACGCTCTCATGCACGATGTGCAATTCAGTGCCAAGTCGACGAGAGTATCCGTGGAAATCAAAGATGGCTTGACGGAATAACGTGCCAGCCTGGAACCGTGACAGTTTGGGAGGGTATTTATTACTGTGGCAAA
>Ga0070699_100004605_pt1 | contig 12200 bp, 8 predicted proteins | sample KBSK1503metaG_FD_65473 | JGI IMG/M metagenome (GOLD analysis project Ga0070699, IMG submission 65473) | Corn, switchgrass and miscanthus rhizosphere microbial communities from Kellogg Biological Station, Michigan, USA - KBS K1-50-3 metaG | ecosystem: Host-associated > Plants > Roots >...
CCAACACGCCCGGATTGCAAATGCCCCCGAAGAGGCGTAGGCCACTAGCAGAAGCGCGATGGCCATAGCAAGTGAAATCGCGGCCACCGTCCGCGGCTCTGTCTCGGTTTTGGCAGCGTGCCTGTTTGCTTGCAACCCGGCGAGCCTCGCGCCGCGCAGCAGCGCGCTGGCCGAGGGCATTGCCCAGGAGAAGGAGCTGATCGTCCGGGATCTTTCAGTGGTGGAGGATCCCGACCGGACCTCGGATCCCTGCACCTCCGGACTGGCGACGTGGAGCTTTGGCGCACTGATGTCGCGGATTGCTGCCCAGGCGGGCGCCGACGAAGCGCCGGCATTCGTGCTGCGATGGCTCAGGACCTGGGATGAGGACCAAGAGGTAAACGGGTTCATCGTCCCCAGGCAGAGGATGGATGCGGTGATCAGCGACCGCTGGCTTCGAGACAGCGGGGGAGACTCGCTGGATCTGAGCCTGGCGCCCTTTCGCCTCCTGGCGATCGTCAACCGGATGGACTTGAGGAAGGTCGACGCCGACGGCAACCCGATCGATGCCGGCGAGCTGAGATTCGTCTTCGGCGCGGTGAACACGACCTGCGACAAGATGCCCCTCACGATGATCCTGGAATTCCGGCAGGACGCGCAATGCGCGGACGAAGTGGCGGCCTGGGCGGCGCGGTGGCATGCCCTGGGCTCGCTGCCTTTCGGCGAGGAATTCAACGCCGCGCTTCAGGATCTCACCGACCGGATCACGACGCTCAATCAACTGCGGACGAACGACAACTCGGCCAGCTTTCCGGTCTGGGAGCAGAGGACGTACGTGGTGGCGGACGGCGACCTGCGACTTTCGCCTCTGAATCAGACCCCGGACGCCTCGCTCGATGGCAGCCAGGCGCTGGCCGACTACGTCAACGCCAACGAGGACCAGATCATCGCCGATCAGCACGTCGTCCCCGATGAGTTGCGGGGGGGTTCCATCCCGACCGATCTGGACTGGAGCGGGACGGGAATGCGCGACCCCTTCGAAGCGCGCCATCATTTCGCCCTCGCCTCGTGCAATGGCTGCCACGGCGACGAGACCGCGACGGCCCTGGTCCACATCGACATCCGGAATCGATACTTCATGTCTGGTTTGTCCAACTACCTGACGGGGAGCGTGATGCCCATCCTCGACACGATGGGCCGTCCCCGGTACTTCAACGAGCTTCAGCGGCGTGCGGACGATCTGCAGAGCCTTCTCGGCGGTGGCGCCGTGCCCCCCGCGAAGTTGAACCGGGTGCACTGAAAGCCAGACCCGGCGGCGGAGTCACCGGCGTGCGAATGCGCCGCCGGTTTTGTTCTGTCGCGGTCGGCGCGTAAAGGCCTTGCTCGAGGAGCTGCTGCAACTCAATCCGTTCTACTGGGTTCGGTCGACGCCAAAAAAAGCTGGGCTGCCGAAGCAGCCCAGCTTCAACTTCGGTGATGGTTTGATCCGACCTACCGGCCGATGCCTACCACCTGGCCGTGGTTGATCGTGTACGCGGTGCCGCCGATGCTCACCGTCGGAACGTAGGCGGCATTCTGTGGACCCCCGGCGCTCAGGTGCGTCTCTTCGGGCGGATTGCTGAAGAGCTTGAGCGAATACAAGGTTCCGCTCTCGCTCGGGGCGACGACAAATCCAACCTCGGTGCCGTCGGGATTGGTCGTCTTGTACAGGGTGGGAGCATCGATGCAGAATTCATAAAGCGCTCCGGACGGCATGCGCTCGGTTCCGATATAGCTCCACTGCTTCACCATCGTCGTGGAGTCGAGGACCACGATCTCGTAGCAAGGAGAAGCCACCGGCGGATCGATCCCGTTGTCGCACATCGTTCCTGCGGTGTAGTGGTTGTGCTTTCCGACCAGATAGTTCGTCCCGTTGAGGGAGACCTGCCCCATCGTATCGTCCCAGCCGAACGGATAGCAGCCACGCAGGCTGCCCGACGAATCGAAGCTGTAGTACCAACCCTCGGAGCTCGGCGAAGTGTTCCAACCGCCGATCGCCGCACCTCCGTCGGGAAGCGCGACTGGAGACGAGGTCCCGCTGTCGTTGAGGCGAGCCTCGCGGCAGGCGCCCCCGGGATTGAGCGGGGCGATCCAGGTCACGGTCTGCAGGCTTGGATCCGTCAAGTCGAGCGCCACCAGCTTGCCGCCGCTCTGGCCGGCGAGGGTCGTCGCCACGTAGAGGGTTCCGTTGTCGAAGGAGACGGCAGGGGCCGCGTTGTTACCGGCGATCTGGCCTGCTCCGGCCAGGCTCGCAAGAGACGATGCGGTGATGTTGCCTGAAGCGTCCAGCATCACAATGGACGAGCCAATCAGGCTCGAGCTCGATCGAATCGTCCAGAAGATATTGTTGTTTCCATCGATGGTGAATGGGGAGTTGATCCAGATGCTCTCGCCGGTGGGATCCACCGGGTCCGTCGAGCATTTGTGGTCCTGGACGGTGCCGTCGGCGTCATTCAGAACCCAGACGCAGCCGTACCTGCCCATCACGTACACCAGATTGTTGTTGACCGCGAAGTCGAACACCGGCTCCCACGCCGACGTGGGCTGACGAACGAAGTCGCTCGCGTAGGTCCAGACCTCGGCGCCGCCGGAAATCTTTCGGACGCTGGAGCGGGTGACGACGCCTGACGGGTTCCTCTCGATCACCGAAACCAGCATGTCGCCGTTGGCCTCGATTTTCGGGTCGGTGTAATGGATCAGGTGGACGTTTTCACCGAGCGGAACTTCGGTCGGATCGAAGATGTATCGGAAATTCTCGGACACCATCGGGTCGACCGGAACGCTGATGAAGCTGGTGTGCTGAGGATCGTGATAGCGCTGGAGCCATTGCTCCTGCGAGCGGGCGGTTCCGGCAATCAGCAGTATTGCCGCGGTGATTGTGAATCTCATGCTTGCTCCCCTCTAGTTGGTAAAGGCCCCGATGACAGGGCGGTAAGTACAGCGGTTAGAAAACGCAGAGGGAGTCCAGCCAGTTCCCCAGATCCGTCAATTCCGTCAATCCCCCCTCGGGGCAGTCCATCCAGAATCTCCCTTCAATCGGTGCGTCCCGCGGCATGATCGGCGGTACGCCGTCAACCAGGCCCAGTGCCGCAGCGAGTATACTGCCGCGGCACCCAGCGACCAGCACGGCCCCCGGGCCGGCGAGAAAATAGCTGAGAACGTCGTCCCGAGTGTCGCCGAACCATGGACCAAACCCCGGCTGAGGCGCCACGTGACAGCCGCGGCATCCGGGCGAGTCCGCTCCTGCCTCCTGGGTCATGGTGGCCCAGACCGGATCGAACAAATCGTTCTGCGCACGGGCTGCGCCGGAGAGCACCAAGAGCGGAATAACCAAAGTCGCGAATCGAGAAAAACGCACCACAGTTGCCATCCTGCCACCCCCGGATACAATCCCCGGCCCGCTGCAAGTTCCTTCAGGTGGCGGGTCGAGCTATCAGAGGCCCCGCAGATATGGCAAGTGAAATCTCCCCGCGTCCGCTCCCGAAGAAGCTCGGTCGGGAGGTTGGTTTCATTTCGTTGGGCCTAATCTTGCTCGCCTTTCAGGTGGCCCGGGCAGGCGTGCCAGCCGGCGATCGCGGGTTCGCGAATTTGTCCAATTCCGTCCATCCGGAGAAAGAGCTAACAATTCTGGACCTGAGCGTGATCGACGATCCGCTCCGGACGCTCGATCCGTGCGTGGTGGGTGCCGAGCCACTCCCCCCATGGAGTTTCGGGAAAATCATGCAAATCGTGGCAAGCCAGGCAGGGGCCGCGGATGCATCCGTGTTTGTGAAGGATTGGCTGGATACCTGGACGCGCGAGCAAGTCGTCAACGGTCACGTTCTGACTCCGGTCGGGATCGACCAGTTTGTCACCACTCCGTGGCTGATCGAGAGCGGGGGTGAGCGGTTGGATTTGGCGCGAGCTCGCTTCCGCTTGCTCTCGATCGTCAATCGAATCGATCTCAGCGAGCGGGACGGAAAGGGCGAGTTTCGGATCGAGTACGTCGCGACCAAGGAGTTTTGCGTGCCGATGCGCTTCTGGGTGATCTTCGAGTTCGAGCTTCCGGTGGAATCGAGCGCCGACCTCCAGGCCCTCGCGCGGCGATGGCACGAGCTTGGCGGCCTGCCGTTCGGAGAGGATTACAACGCCGCGCTCCAGTCGATCACCGACGTGCTGTCGTCGGCCCGTTTGAAGCACGTGAATACCCTCGAAACGGAGGCCAGCGTGTTGGAGTGGAATTACCGGAGCTTCGCGCTGCAGGGCGGCTCCCTGGTCAACGTCCCCTTGTTTCAGAGCCCGGACGTGGTCGACGACGGCAATCCGGCGTTGATCGCCTGGGTGAATTCAAATCAAGAGGCCATCCTCGCCGACGCGCACCTCGTGCCCGAAGAGCTTCTGGGAGGAGACACCCGGAACATCGATTGGACGGGAGCGGGTTTCGAGGATCCGTTCGAAGTGCGGCATCACTTCGGTCTGGCGACGTGCAGTGGTTGCCACAACGGCGAAACAGGGACCGACGCCACTCACACGTCGTGGCGTCACAGCGGAACCAGGCCCGAGCTGTCTGCGTATATGACCGGCGAGACGATCGTGGATCCCGGCGGACAGGTGCGGACCTTCAACGAGCTTCAGCGTCGGGCAAGCTTCCTGAACGAGCTGCTCAAGCAGAGCGGCCCCGCGAATCCGCCCTTCTAGACTCGAGTCGAGCACTTTTAGCGCTGCTGGCGCCGCGCATGAGAGCGCAAAAATAGACTGCACGGTCGATCTCGATCAGAGCGACGAGGCCGGTGCTAGCACGGCCGCAGTCGAGCGGTGCGTCGGCAACCGGCTTTGCGAGACATCGCAGCCGCTCGAGCGCCTCGAGCCTGCGCAGCAATCGTCAAAACGCCGCCGCGCTGACGTTACGGTCTCCCTCACGATCAGCGCAGTCGAAGCGGAGCCCGCTTCGGGCGGGAAGTCGACAGCGCAAGGGCGCGGGATTCGTAGATGCTCAGGAGCTCGGCCATCATCGTTTCCGGATCCCCCTCAACGTCTTGCCAGGTGTAGCGAAGCACCGTCCAGCCGAGCCTGACGAGAGCGCGGTCACGCACGAAGGCCTCCCGCGAACTGTGGTAGCGCCACCCGTCGAGCTGAACGCACAAGCGCACCTCGGGCCAGCTCAAGTCAGTCTCGGCGATCAGCTGCCCGTTCTCCACAATCTCCAGATGCAATTTCGGCCGGACGCCGACCTTCTCGGCCAGCTGCATCGCCAGTGACTCGAGAGCACTATCGGGCCGCTCGTCGCCCCGTGCGTATTGCACCAAGCGCCTTTGGCTCGCTCTCCCCATCCCGCCCCCTCCCGTTCGGCCGCGCTGCGTGCGGCCGGATGCCATTTTCTATCCGCCGTATGTGACTTTCGCTCGATAACGGTACGCAAATGTCAACACCTATTATGAAATCTGCCGAATCGCTTCTGGCTGAGCACGCTAGAAAGATTCAGGTGTCTTGACCTCGCTGGTTCATTCGCGCCTGCCTTGCTTCTGGCTTTTCTTCAGGTAGGCATCTCGAGCGGCATCCGACGAAAACTCTCCCGCGCAATCAGGGCAGAGTCAAAGTGCTCGGCTTGCTCGCTTATCCTCGGCAGATGACTCGCCTCGATAAGGATACCAGAGCCAAACCCATTCTTGAGTCGTGCTGATACCGCACCTTTCGCATTGCAGGCGCGCCTTGGACGCTCATGAAGATCTCCCCGGATGGCTCGGTCAAGTTTTTCAGCGAGCCAGGTCAGCTTTAGTCCAATCGCGCCGGTCGCAAGAGAACCCGCTCATCGGCCGTCGCGCGGCGCGAGCGGATCGGCTATGAGAGGCGCCACCTGGCATTGCCCGGAGGTTCGACGATGAAGGCGGTTCTCGTTCGCCAATTCGGTGGTCCGGAAGTGTTGAAGGTCGAAGAAGTGCCGATTCCCAAGCCGGGCGCCGGGCAGGTTTTGGTGAAGGTCGGCGCCGCCGGAGTGAATCCCTACGACACGTACATGCGCAACGGCACGTACGCGATCAAGCCCGAGCTCCCGTATACGCCCGGCTCGGACGCCGCCGGGAGGGTCGAGGCGATCGGCAGTGGCGTCAGCCGGGTGAAGCCAGGCGATCGCGTCTACACCGCGAACACGATCAGCGGCGCCTACGCTGAATATACCCTGGCGCAGGAGGGCCAGGTCCACCCGCTCCCGGCGAAGATCACCGATTTGCAGGGCGCCGGCGTCTGGGTTCCGTACGGCACGGCGTACCATGCGTTGTATCAGGCGACCAGAGCGAGGCCCGCGGAGACCGTGCTGGTTCACGGCGCCAGCGGCGGCGTCGGTATCGCCGCCGTTCAATTCGCCAGCGCGGGCGGCCTCACCGTGCTGGGCACGGCGGGCACGGAAAAAGGTCTCGAACTGGCAAAGCGCGAAGGCGCGCATCGCGTTTTCAACCACACCGCGCCCGGCTATCGGGAGCAGATCTTGAAGACGACCGGGGGTCGCGGGGTGGACCTCATCCTCGAGATGCTCGCCAACGTGAACCTGGGGCACGATCTCAAATTGCTCGCCACCCACGGCCGGGTGATTGTCATCGGCAGCCGGGGGGACGTGGGAATCACGCCGCGGGATCTGATGTCGCGACGGGCCTCCGTGCACGGCTTCATGCTGTGGGGCATCAGCGAGGCCGAAGCGAAGGAGATCCACGCCGCGATCTACGCTGGCCTGGAGAACGGCACGCTTCGCCCGGTGGTGGGAAAGCAGCTTCCCCTCGGCGAAGTCGTGCGCGCTCAGAAAGAAGTCATGGAGCCCGGCGCCCAGGGCAAGATCGTCCTCGTCCCCTGAGTTGGCGGGCCTAGCACAACACGAAGGGCAACCGAAGCCCTCGACCGGGACGAGGCGGTTAACGCAGGGCATTACTCGATCGCGCTTGACCGCCCAGCCTTCGGGTGGTTGGTTTCGCCCACAATGACCCAACCCACGAGGCGCGATCTCCTCCGTATCGGCCTGCTCGGTTCGTTGAGTCCATGGATGGGTGTCGCCGGGCGCGCCAAAGCCGCTGACCGAGAGATGATCGTCCGCAGCACCCGCCCCCAGGACCTGGAAACGCCGGTGACGGCTTTGGTGGACGAGTTCACTCCCAACGACATCTTTTTCGTCCGCAGTCACTTCGGGCCGCCGGCGCTCGACGTCACCAGCTGGAAGCTCCACGTCGAGGGGATGGTCGACCGGCCCGCGGATCTTTCGATGTCGCAGCTGCGGAAGCTCCCTCCGGCGAAGGCGCCCGCCTTTTTGCAGTGCGCGGGAAACGGCCGAGCGCTCTTTCGGCCCAAGGTCGCCGGTGCACAGTGGGAGCGCGGCGCGGTCGGCCAGGCGATGTGGCGCGGAGTACGCCTCTCCGATGTCCTCAAGCAGGCCGGCGTCAAACCCGACGCCAAATTCATCACCTTCCTTCCCGGCGACCATCCGATGGCGCCGACGGTGCCAAAATTTCTCCGCTCGATTCCGATGGACAAGGCAAGGGACGACGTCCTGCTCGCCTGGGAGATGAACGGCTCGCCCTTGCCGCTGTTGCACGGCGCCCCATTGCGCGCGGTCGTGCCCGGATGGGCCGGCGATCACTGGATCAAGTGGCTGCGCGGCGTGCGGGTCTCGGATGCCGAGGATCCCGGTTTCTACATGCAGACCGGCTACAAGTTCCCCACCGAGCCCATCCCGCCCGGCGGCAAGCCGGCGAAGGTAAAGACGCTCACCGCGATACCCGTGAAGTCCTTGATCGCGCGACCGGCGGAGGGAGCCGCGTTGACCGCGGGCAAGCAGACCATTCAGGGGGTCGCCTTCGGTGGAAAGGGACCGATCACCCAGGTGGAAGTCTCGGTCGACGAGGGCCAAAGCTGGAGGCCGGCGCAGGTGGACCGGATGTCGGCGCCGGGAGCCTGGCAGAGGTGGAGGCTCGAATGGCGGGCTCAACCGGGCCAATACGTGCTTCTCGCGAGAGCGAGCGACAGCACCGGCGAAGCCCAGCCGCGAGAGCCGCAGTGGAACCCGGGTGGATATCTGTACAACGCCTGGGATTCCGTCCGCTGCGAGGTCCGCTCATGATCCCGCGGTTCGGCTGGGCGGCGATGCTGGCAGTGGCTGCCTGTGCCGGGCAGCAAGTCGCGCCGCCGCCGCCGGAGAAGCCAGCGGAGCAGAAAGCTTCTGCCGCCGCCCCGCCCGCGACGCCGGCGCCTCAACCCGCGCCTGCGCCGGCGGAGACGGCGATGAACGCTGACGAAGCGGTGATTGCGGAAGTGGAGCTCTGCTCGACTTGCCACTCCGCCGAGCTGATTGAGGACAGCCGTATCGGTGAGGCGGGCTGGAAAGCCGAAATCACCAAGATGCGCAACTGGGGAGCGGCGGTGCCCGAAGACAAAGCCGCTCCGTTCGCCCTGTGGTTTACGCGCCACTACCCGGCCGCCGAGAGGCCACCTCCGCCGCGCACGACCACCACCCGGGAAGCGATCGCCGCGGTGGCGCCGGAGAGCGGGGCTCGAGCCACTCGGGGCGACAAGCAGGCGGGAGCCGCCACCTACACGAGGGATTGCGCGTCCTGCCACGGCGCGGACGCTCAAGGCACGGGGGGTGGTCCGGTGTTGATCGAGGCGCCTGTGTTGTATCAGCCGCAACGCTTCGCGACGCTGACGAAGCAGGGAAAAGGGCGGATGCCGGCCTTCAACGTGCTGCAAAAAGCCGACATCAACAACCTGATCGTCTACCTGCGCAGCTTGAGATAATCGCCCCCTCTTTCCTCGAGCCGAGCCGCTGCCCCACGGAGTTGCGGCCTTCAAGGACTGCTCCCAGCTCGTGGGTGCTGCCAAGCACTAGACCCCAGGCCGGCACTTGACGCCATCGGCCCGCACCGAGCCTTCGGCCGATAGCGCGCTCGGACACTCCCGTTCGGACTGCCTGGTCCCGCGAGATGAGACCGAACTGCTTCTCGGCGATGACTGCACAGGCCGTATCCCACGCCCCCATCCCCTATCCCCTCCCGACGGGGTCTTCCTTAACGCGTCGTTCTGATATCGAGCGGCAGTTTAAAGTCGAAAAGCGTCTTGAATTTGCCTCTCGCTGCTGAAGTGCGCTTGGCCGCCGGCCGAGGCCGAATGGCTCGTGGATTCTGCGCGGGGCCAGCCCCTCGCATGGGCGTGAGACGCGTTGAGGCGTAGATGTGGCGAACTTCTAAGGTCCGGGCTCCTGGGCTACGCAGGCATGCAGTGTGCCGGACCTCCTGTCCCGCAGCGCGGTTGAAGTCTTGGCTGACGGAACCATTCAGAGCTATTGAGAGCGATGGACCGTCGCGGTGCCAGTCCGCTCTACTTCGCCACCGATCTGACCAACTTCCTCGGGTGCCGGCATCTCACCGCGCTCGAGCGGTTGGCCGCGCACCAGCTCGCCAGGAAGCCCTTCTTCGACGACCCGATGCTCGAAATCCTTCGGGAACGCGGCCTCGAGCACGAGCGGTCTTACGTGAGCCACCTCGCGCAATCGGGGAAGCGCGTCGTCTCGATCGACAAAACAACTCCTCACGCATTTGCCGACACGCTCGAGGCGATGAGGCAGGGAGCGGACGTCGTGGTCCAGGCGCGGCTGGAGGATGGAGCGTGGGCGGGATGGGCGGATGTTCTGCTTCGCGTGTCCGGCGAGAGCCGCTTCGGCGGCTGGCGATACGAGCCGGTCGAGACGAAGCTCGCCAAGGAGACCCGCGGGGCGACCCTGATCCAGCTTTGCCTCTACGCCGATCTGCTGGAGGGGCTCCAAGGCGTTTCGCCCGAGCTGCTGCGGGTGGTCGTTCCCGGCCGGGACTTCGAGCCGGAGTCCTACCGCTTCGACGAGTTCCGCGCCTACTTCCGGCTGGTGCGACGGAACTTCGCCGCGGAAGTCGAAAAGCCCCTGGCGGCTTCGATCGAAGATGCAATCCCCTACCCCGAGCCGGTTCCTCATTGCGATGTCTGCAATTGGCATGCGCTGTGCGAGAAACGCTGGATCCAGGACGATCATCTCTCGCTCGTCGCGGGGATTCAGAAGGCGCAGCGAAAGGAGCTCGCCAGCTGGGGCGTGGTAACGCTGGCGGGGCTGGCGCAGCTGCCCCTTCCACTTCCCCGGAAACCGGGCCGCGGCACGGCCGGCGCCTACGAGCGGGCGCGGGAACAGGCGCGCCTCCAATTTGAAGCGCGCAGCACCGGAAAGCCGACCTACGAGCTCTTGCCGATCGAGGAGAATCACGGCCTCGCGGCGCTTCCGTCGCCATCGCCCCTGGATATCTTTCTCGATCTCGAGGGAGACCGGCAGGCGGAGAACGGCGGGATCGACTACCTCTTCGGATACGCGCTCCAGAGCGCCGCCGGCGCCCCGAGTTACGAGGCTCTCTGGGCGCTTTCGCCCGACGAGGAGAGGCGGGCTTTCGAACGCCTGATCGACCTGATCATTAAGCGCCGCGCGCAGGATCCGTCGATGCACGTCTACCACTACGCACCCTACGAGCCCACCGCGATGAAGAGGCTGATGGGCAGACACGCCACCCGGGCGGACGAGCTCGATCAACTGCTGCGCGGACGCGTCTTCGTCGACCTCTACAGCGTGGTGCGCAAGGGAGTTCGGGCGGGGATCGACAGCTACTCGATCAAGAAGCTGGAACCCTTTTACGGTCTGGCTCGCGAGGTCGAGCTCCGGCAAGCATCCCGGAATCTTCGGGCCGTCGAGTACGCGATCGCGAAGAATGCCTCGGCCACGTTGAGCACCGAGATCCTGGAAACGGTGAAGTCGTACAACCGGGACGACTGCGTCTCGGCGCTCGAGCTGCGGGGCTGGTTGGAGAAGCTGCGGCTGGAGGCGGAGCGGAATCGAGGCGCGCCACTCGACCGGCCGACGCCGCCCGTTTCCGGCGAGAGCGAGGATCTCAGCGAGCGTCTGGGGCGTATCCGCGCCGTGTCCGATGCCCTGATCGCGCCGCTCCCGCCTCAGCGAAGCAGGGACGAGGAAGCGCAGTGGATCCTCGCCCAACTCCTCGAGTGGCATCGGCGCGAAGACAAGGTGGACTGGTGGGAGTTCTATCGACTCAACGAAATGGCCGACGAAGAGCTCCTCGAGGAGCGGGCCGGGATCGCTGGACTCCAGTTCGAGTCCCGCCTCCAAAGAGGCAAGCGCGGCGCTCCGACCGATCGATATCGGTTTTCAACCCAGGACACCGAGGTCTCCAGGGGCGACAAAGTACACGAGCCGGGCCACGAGAAACCAAATCGTTTCGGCGACGTCGAGGCGATCGATCTCGAACGGCGAACGCTTGACGTGAAAAAGGCGATGGCTCGCACGGATGACCATCCAACCGCGCTTTTCGCACATAACAAAGTGGACAATCGCGAGATCGTCGACGCGCTGCTGCGGCTCGGCGAGCTCGTCCGCGACCAGGGGATCGACGGGCCCGGGAGGCTGCGCGCGGCCCGCGATCTCCTCCTGAGAAGAAACCCGCGGCTCATCGTCGGTGAGGCTCTTCACCGACCCGGAGAGTCCGTGATCGCCTGCGCACGACGGGCTGTCTTGGCGCTGGACGGTGGCGTGCTCGCCATCCAGGGGCCACCGGGCACCGGCAAGACCTTCACTGGAGCCCGGATGATCATCGACCTCGTTCGGGCCGGCAAGAGGGTTGGAATCACCGCTTGCAGCCACAAGGTGATCCGGAATCTCCTGGAGGAGGTGGTCAAGGCAGCGGCGGAGGAAAAGGTCCGCGTCCGCTGCCTTCAACGCGTTCCTCCGAATTCGAAAAACCAGCACGCCGATATCGAGGAGGAGTCGGACGCGGCGAAGTGCCGGGCGAAGATCTTGAGCAAGAGCTACGATGTCGTCGGCGGGACAGCCTGGGTCTGGTCCAGGGAGGAAGTCGCGGAAGCGATCGACGTCCTGGTGGTCGACGAAGCTGGACAGTTCTCGCTCGCCAACGTCCTCGCCTGCGCTCAAGCCGCGAGGAATCTCGTCCTTCTGGGAGATCCACAGCAGCTCGAACAACCGCAGAAGGCGAACCACCCGGAAGGATCAGAACAATCAGCTCTCGAGTATCTGCTCGAAGGTCATGAAACCATGGCCGAGGAGCGGGGGCTCTTCCTGGGCGAAACCTGGCGCCTCCATCCGTCCATCTGCGGTTACACGTCGGAGATGTTCTACGAGGGAAAGC
>Ga0070699_100004606_pt1 | contig 12198 bp, 10 predicted proteins | sample KBSK1503metaG_FD_65473 | JGI IMG/M metagenome (GOLD analysis project Ga0070699, IMG submission 65473) | Corn, switchgrass and miscanthus rhizosphere microbial communities from Kellogg Biological Station, Michigan, USA - KBS K1-50-3 metaG | ecosystem: Host-associated > Plants > Roots >...
ATCGTCGCGCGAGTCCTTCGACAGCTTGAGCGGGAGGTATTTCACGAGGGGGGCGTCCCCGATTACCACCCCGGCCGCATGGACGGAGTCCTCCCGGCGAAGGCCCTCGAGCGCTTTGGCCGTGTCGACGATCTCCTTGGCCTCCGGCTCCTTCTCGTAGGCCTCCTTGAGCTCCGGCGAGTGCTCGAGGGCGACGTCGATCGGGTGCTCGCGACCCAGGACCGCCGGGGGGTACATCTTGCACAGGCGGTCGCCGACCGAAGCCGGGAATCCGAGCACACGTGCGGCATCGCGGATCCCTTGCTTCCCTTTGATGGTCTGGAACGTGATGATCTGGGCCACGTGATCGGAGCCGTACTTCTCGGCCACGTACCGGATGACCTCGTCTCGTCGGCGCTCGTCGAAGTCCATGTCGATATCGGGAAGCTGTTTGCGCTCGGGGTTCAGGAACCGCTCGAAGATCAGCCCGTACCGGAGGGGGTCCAGGTCGGTGATGCGGAGCGAGTACGAGACGACGGAGCCCGCCGCCGAGCCCCGGCCCGGCCCTACCCGGATCCCGTTCTCGCGGGCGAACCGGATCAGATCCCACACGATCAGGAAGTACCCGGCGAACCCCATCCTGGTGATGACGTCGAGCTCGTGGTCGATCCGGGCACGGACATCCGGCCCCAGATCGCCGTAGCGCTGCCTGGCGCCCTCGTCGACCAGCCGGCGGAGGTAGGCGTCGCGGTCCATGCCGACCGGGGGTTCGAACCTCGGAAGGTGGAGTTCGCCGTACGACAGCTCCAGCTCGCACATCTCGGCGATGCGCAACGTGTTGTCGCAGGCCTCGGGGAGGTCCTGGAACACCTCCCGCATCTCCTCGGCGGACTTCATGTAGAACTGATCGGAGTCGAAGCGCAGCCGGTTCGTGTCGGTCTGAACCTTCTGCTGCTGGATGCACAGCAGGACGTCGTGGGGCTTTGCGTCCTGTCGGACCGTGTAGTGCAGATCGTTCGTGGGGACGAGCGGGATCCCCGTCGTTCGAGACATCTCAACCAGCTTCGGCAGGACGGTCCGTTGCTCGGCCAGCCCGTGGTCTTGGACTTCGAGGAAGAAGTTCCCCTCCCCGAACAGGTCCCGGTAGGACGCCGCCACCCCTGCGGCCTTCGCGTCCTGGCCCCCGACGAGCAGCCGGGCGACCTCCGAGGCCAGGCATCCCGACAGTCCGATGAGGCCGGCGGAACGTTCCGCCAACAGCTCCTTGTCGATCCGGGGCCGGTGGTAGAACCCCTCGAGGTGGGCGTCGGTGACCAGTCGCAGGAGATTGCGATACCCCGCGTCGTCGCGGGCCAGGATGGTGAGGTGCCGGTACTTCTCCTCGCTCTCACCGGGCGTGCGGTCGAACCGCGAGCCCGGCGCGACGTAGGCCTCGACGCCCAGGATGGGCTTGACCCCGGCTGCCCGACCGGCCTCGTAGAACTCGAGCGCCCCGAACATCGACCCGTGATCGGTCACCGCCAGGGCCGGCATCTGGAACTCCCGCGCCTGCTCGAACAGGGCGCCGATCCGCGATGCCCCGTCGAGGAGCGAGTACTCGGTATGGGTGTGCAGGTGGACGAAGCTACGAGCCGCCATGCTCCCCTCGCCACCTCGTTGACGGAACGGCCGGGCGCCGTGTGGACAACCTGTGCATTCGCTGTTCAGAACTTACAGACTTGTAATTCGCCGCCCGCCAACTCTATACTCCCGAGACCCGCTGTCAAACGTCGAGGTGGTCGGCCTGAGGCTCTCGTACAGCAGCATCTCGACCTACGAGACCTGCCCCGCCAAGTTCAAATTCCAGTACGAGGACAAGGTCCCGACGGCCTCGTCGCCCGCGCTGGCCTTCGGCGATTCGCTGCATCAGGCGCTCCACCGGTTCCACAGCCGGCCGGTCCCCGTGGCTCCCTCGCTCCCCGAGCTCCGCGAGATGCTCGACATGGTCTGGGTGCGCGATGGCTTCACCACCGAGTCCGAGGAGCACATGTATCTCGAACACGGACGCCAGGTGCTCCAGCAGTACCACCGGGAGAACGCAGAGCGCTACCGGATCCCTGCGGCCCTCGAGTTCCGGTTCCGGATCGATGTCGAGGGAGTCCAGATCAGCGGGACGATCGACCGGATGGATCGCATCCCCGGGAGCGGATACGAGATCATCGACTACAAGACCAGCCGCAGGCTTCCGCCGCAGTCCGCCATCGACCGCGACCTGCAACTCTCGATGTATCACCTGGCGGCGAAGGAGGTGTGGGGCATCGAGCCCGAGCGCCTGACCCTCTACTACCTCTTGCCCGGCCAGCGCATGACGACCACGCGAACAGCCGCCGACGTGGACGACCTCCGGCGGCGCATCGCCACCGTGGCCGAACGGATCGCGGCCGGCAAGTTCGAGCCCCGCCAGAACCCCCTGTGTGACTGGTGCGACTACCAGCGCCTGTGCCCGCTGTTCCGCCACCAGTACGAGAAACAGGAGGGCGATCCCGCGCCCCGGATGAGCGAGATCGTGGACGAGTGGATCTCGCTCAAGCGCCAGGGCCGGCAGGTGTACCGGCGCATCGACGAGCTGGCCGCGCTGATCAACGCGTTCTGCGACGAGCACGGCTACGGGCGGCTGTTCGGCTCGGACGGGGCGGCGGTGGATCGCCGGCCCCAGCACGTGACCGCTCCCGACGAGGACAGGCTCCGAGCCATCCTGGAGCCGCTGGGGCTTTGGGAGCGGGTCCGGTCGGTCGATCCGAAGATGATCTCCGACCTCATCGAGTCGCGATCGCTCCCCCCCGACGTGGAGGACGCCATCCTGGCTTCCCGGGAGGAGGTGCGAACGCAGCACGCGCTGTTCCTGAAGGAGCCTGCCCGGGTGGGCAGATGATCCGGCGGGTCAGCCCTCTCCCCCGACCCGCCGGAGGGCCAGGAGGAGGTCCGGCGGCAGCGGGTCCTCCACCTCGATCCGCTCGCCGGTGATCGGATGCTCGAACGAGAGCCTCCATGAATGGAGGAAAGGCCGGGTCAGCTCGAGGCGCTTGGCATCGTCCCCTCCCCCGCCGTAGGTCCGATCGCCCAGGACCGGATGGCCCACCGCGGACAGGTGGACCCGGATCTGGTGGGTCCGCCCGGTCGTGGGCGCGGCCTCCAGGAGCGTGGCCCGATCGAACCGGTCGCGGACTTCGAACACCGTCTCGGCCTCCTTCCCGGTCACCGCCCGAACCCGGATCCGCGACCCTACCCGCCCCAAGGGCGCGTCCACCGCGAACCGGTCGTGCGCCACGGCGCCCAGGACGAGTGCCAGATACCGGCGGTCCATCTCGTGCCGCCGGAGCATTGCCGTCAGCTCCAGGTGGGCCTGATCGGTGGAGGCCACGATCAGCAGGCCCGAGGTCCCGACGTCGAGGCGATGCACGATGCCGGGACGCAGGGGCCCCCCGGCCGAGGAGAGCGGGAGCCCCATCCCGACGAGGCGGTTGACCAACGTCCCGGTGAGCCGGCTCGCCGTGGGGTGCGTTGGCAGGCCGGCCGGCTTGCTCACGATCAGCAGGGAGGGGTCGCGATACCGGACCTCGACGGGCGGGCCTTCGGGCGGCACGTCGCCCATCCCGGCCAGGTCCACGGACACCCGCTCGCCGCCCGCAAGGCGGTGCGACTTCGGCCGAAGCGCACCGTCCACCCGAACCCGACCGCCGGCGATGGCCCGCTGCGCGTCGGCCCGGGTCAGGGAGAGTCGGTTGGCGACCACGGCGTCCAGCCTGCCCGTCGTCGCCTCGAACTCCTCGGCCACCTCACGCCTCCCGCTCCCGGCGTATGCCTGCCGCGGCGAGCACGAGGGCGCCGATCACGATGGCCGAGTCGGCCAGGTTGAATACTGGCCAGACGCGGAAGTCGATGAAGTCCACCACGCGTCCCGACAGCAGGCCGTCGCCCCTCGCCGCGCGATCGGTCAGGTTGCCGAACGCCCCACCGAGGATGAGGCCCAGAGCCACTGCGGCGTGGCCGTTTCGGAGACGGAAGGAGGACGCGACGATCGCCGCCGCCACCAGGATGGTGGCGGCGGCGAACACCCACGGCGCGCTCTGTCCCAGGCCGAAGGCCCCTCCGGAGTTCGTCGTGTAGTTGAGCTGGAGCACACTGGGGATGACGGTCACCGGCGGCCGGCCGGCCAGGGAGCGCTCGGCCCACAGCTTGGTGATGCGATCGGCCAGATAGGTGAGGCCGGCGGTGGCGTAGAGCCAGGCAGCCAGTCGCCGCGCCCCGGTCACGGCCGTCCGGCTACCTGGAGCGTGCCTGGGCCTGGGCGTCCTTGATGCAGAGGTCCGCGTAGGGCAGCGCCTTCAGCCGGGCCTTCTCGATCGGCTTGCCGCACCTTGAGCAGATCCCGTAGGTGCCGTCGTCCATCCTGGCCAGGGCCCGGTCGATCTTGCGGAGAAGGTCCCGCACGTTGTTCTCGATCGACAGATCCCGCTCCCGCTCGAAGGTGAACGTCCCAGCATCGGCGTTCTCGTCGTCGAAGGAGACTTCCCCCGACATGTCCGACTGCGAGGTGGCGAAGGTCGCCTCCTCGATGGTTGATAGCTGGACCTGCAATTGCTCCTTCTCTTCCAGAAGCCGTTCGCGCAGGTCGTCGAGCTCTTTCTTGGTGAAGGCGGTCTTCGCGGCCATGGGACTAGGGACGGTAACACCGCCCGTTACGACCGACAAACACCGGGCCGCCATTGTGCGCGAGGGCATCGGGCCGCCGGAGAGTCGGACCGGACGCGCCCGGCGGCACCCGCCCCGTGACCTTGATGGCTCCGGCATGTAGCATGGCCCGCGACAGGCGTTGACGGGAACGAGTAGGAGGGGAAGCCCAGGCAGCCGAGCCGGGAAGGTGGAAGCCCGGCGCCCGGTCCCTTCGAACATCCTCTCCGAGCCGCCGCCCGAGAGGTGCCGGCAACGCGGGGTGGTACTGCGGGGCATTCGCCTCGTCCCTGCAACGGGGACGGGGCGTTTCGTTTTGTCGGGAGTGTGAATGGTGCGGTTCGAGTCGGTCGATCCGAAGGTGAACTTCCCGGAACTCGAGCGACGCATCCTGCGGTTCTGGGACGAGGCGGATATCTTCGCCAAGAGCCTGAAAGCCAGGGAGGGCGCCCCCCAGTGGGTGTTCTACGAGGGCCCGCCCACGGCGAACGGCAAGCCGGGGATCCACCACACGGAGGCCCGGGCGTTCAAGGACCTCTACCCCCGGTTCAAGACGATGACCGGTCATGCCGTCGGGCGAAAGGCGGGGTGGGACTGCCACGGCCTGCCGGTCGAGCTCGAGGTGGAGAAGGAGATCGGGACCCGGACCAAGCGGGACATCGAGGCGTTCGGCATCGCGGAGTTCAACCGGCTGTGTCGCGAGTCGGTCACCCGATACGTCGACGACTGGGAGCGATTCACCGAGCGGCTGGGGTTCTGGATCGACACGTCGGACGCCTACTGGACCATGAACACCGAGTACATCGAGAGTGTCTGGTGGTCGCTCAAGCAGCTGCACGGGCGGGGGCTGCTGTTCGAGGCCGACCGGGTCACTGCGTACTGCCCTCGATGCGGCACGCCGCTCTCCGATGCCGAGGTCGCGATGGGCTACGAGCAGGTCGAGGACCCGAGCGTGTACGTGAAATTCAGGATCGAGGAGGCCACCGACCCGGACCTGGTCGGGGCGTCGATGCTCGGGTGGACGACCACGCCGTGGACGCTGATCTCCAACACCGGGGTCGCGGTCAAGCCACGTGCCGCGTACGTCGAACTCGATGCCGACGGGGACCGGCTGATCCTGGCGGAGCCGGCGTTTCACGCACTCACCGCCGACCCCGGGTGGGCCACCGAGGCGCGCGGCTGGCGCGTCACGCAGACGCTCCCCGGCGAGCGGCTGGTCGGTTCGCTGTACGAACCCTTGTACCCCAACGTCGAGGGCGCGCACCGAGTGGTGGCCGCAGACTTCGTCTCGCTCGAAGAGGGAACGGGCGTGGTCCATCTGGCCCCTGCTTTCGGTCCGGAGGACCTGGAGATAGGGCGCCGTGAGGGCTGGCCGACATTCAAGCCCCTGGACGGCGAGGGGCGGTTCACTCACGACGCGCCCCCGTTCGTCCGAGGGGCATTCTTCAAGGACGCGGATCCCCTGATCATCGAGGACCTCCGGCGCCGCGGGCTCCTCGTCCGGGCCGAGACGATCGAGCACACGTACCCGCTGTGCTGGCGGTGCGCCACGCCGCTCATCTACATGGCCCGAAGCTCCTGGTACATCCGCACCACGGCCATGAAGGACCGGCTCCTCGACGTGAACGAGTCGGTGAACTGGTACCCGGACCACATCAAGCAGGGCCGGTACGGCGACTGGCTGGCGAACAACGTGGACTGGGCGCTGTCCCGGGAGCGCTACTGGGGCACGCCTCTCCCCATCTGGCGCTGCTCGAAGCACCACGACACGGCGATCGCGTCGCTGACCGAGCTGTCGAGGCTGGCCGGTCGAGACGTGACGGGCATCGACCCCCACCGCCCCTCGATCGACGAGGTCACCGTGCCCTGCGCCGAATGTGGTGAGGAGGCCCGCCGGGTCCCCGATGTCATCGACACGTGGTACGACTCGGGTGCCATGCCCTTCGCCCAATGGGGGTACCATCCCGAGCTCCGCCGGGGCCGGGAGACGTTCGAGCGGAGGTTCCCCGCCGATTTCATCTCCGAGGCCATCGACCAGACCCGGGGGTGGTTCTACACGCTGATGGCCGAGGGCGTGCTCCACTTCGACTCCATCTGCTACCGGAACGTCGTATGTCTGGGGCTCATCGTCGACGCCGAGGGCAGGAAGATGTCGAAGAGCCTCGGCAACGTCATCGAGCCCATGGATGTCATGGACCGTGTGGGGGCCGACGCACTCCGGTGGTATCTGCTGACCGGTGGATCACCGTGGGCGGACCGACGAGTCAGCGTCGAGATCCTGAACGACGTGGTACGGCAGTTCCTGCTGACGCTCTGGAACGTGTACGCGTTCCATGTGACCTACGCCAACGCGAGCGGCTTCGAGCCCGAAAACGTCGCCAGCGCGCCGGAGGATCGGCCACCCCTCGACCGGTGGATCCTGTCACAGCTCTCCCAGGTCGCGGATGAGGTGCGCGATGGACTCGACGGCTACGATGCCACCGGCGCCGGGCGTCGCATCGCCCGGTTCGTCGACGACCTGTCGAACTGGTACGTCCGCCTGGCTCGCCGTCGCTTCTGGGACCCGGGAGGCGCGGGGGGCGCGGACACCGATGCCGCATTCGTCACGCTTCAGGAGAGTCTGGTCGCGGTGGCTCGGCTGCTCGCCCCGTTCACCCCGTTCGTCTCCGAGGAGATCTGGCGGAATCTGGCGGCCGGCAGAGGGGGCCGCCCGGAGTCGGTTCACCTGTCCGACTACCCCGAGGCGGAGGACTCACTGGTCGACCGGGCCCTGGACGAGGTCATGCAGGCGGCCCGGCAGATCGTGGAACTCGGTCGGCGGATCCGCAGCGAATCGAAGGTGAAGGTGCGCCAGCCACTCCTCGAGGCCGTCGTGCACTACCCGGGTGACCACGACGCCCTTCGGCCGCTGCTGCCGCTCGTGGCCCAGGAGCTGAACGTGAAAGGCGTGGTGTTCGCCGAGTCGGCCGATCAGCTCGGTCGGTGGCGGGCCAAGCCGAACTTCCGGACGCTGGGGCCGAGGCTCGGCCCTCGGGTGAAAGAGGTGGCGGCGGCCCTGGCCGCCGACGACGGTTCGCTCGCGGCCGCACTGGCCCGCGGTGAGCGCACGACGGTCAGCACCTCCTCCGGCGGGGTCTCGTTGGGACCCGACGACGTGGACCTGACCCAGGAGACGGCCGGAGGATGGGGAATGGCGGCCGAGGGCGGGCTGACCGTGGCGATCGAGCTCGAGCCGACCGAGGAACTGCGGCTGGAAGGGCTCGCGCGCGAGCTGGTTCGACTGGTGCAGGACGCCCGAAAGGCGGCCGGACTGGACATCACCGATCGCATCGAGCTCGGTATCCAGACGATGGGTGATCTCGCTCGCGCGCTGGCCGCGCATCGCGACGAGATCGCCGGAGAGACCTTAGCTACCAGCCTCAGCGATGAGGTGGTGGCCGGCGCCGACATCCGTCAGGAAGCCTCGATCGAAGGCAGGGCCGTGACGATCAGCCTTCGGAAGGGATGAGGCGACCCCACACGATTCGCCCAGGATCGTGTCCGGCCCGAGTCACTCCTCGCCCCAGAACAGTTCCCGGACGGAGCGATGCCGGCCCGGCGCCGGCTCGGTCTGGGCATCTTCGGCGCGCGGCTGGGCCGGCGCGGCCGCAGGCGTGTTCCCGGCCGGTTCGATCCTGACCCGGGAACCCTCGTCCGCGTCCTCCCTTGCCGATGATCGGGCCCCCGGCGATGGGGCCGCGGCCTGCTCCTTGGCCGACCGCACCATCCGCCGCACCGAGTCCGCATGCTGCTGCACCAACTGACCCAAGCTCTGGAGGAACTCGCGCTCCCGGTTGAGATAGGGGGCGATGACCCCTGCAGGGTCGGCGGGACCCACCCCGGCCGCGGCCAGGATGGCCGCAGCGCGCTCCTCGGCCTCCGCGACGGTGGAGGCGGCGTCCTCACGGGCCCGCTCAAGGATCCCCTCGGCCTCCCGGGAGGCCCAGGTCACGTCGGCGCCCCCACCCGACGCGAGGTTCGGCTCCCCATGGTCCTGTAGGCGGCGGTTCTCCTCGGTGACCGCGGCCAGCTCTTCGGTGACGAGATCCAGGAACTCGTCGACGTCACGCTCGTTGTAGCCCCGGAAGGCCAGCCGGAACTCCTTCTGTTGGACGTCGATCGGCGTCAGCCGGGGCCGCGTCGCCGGGGTGTTGAACCCGGCCTCCTGCGTATCCTGCTTCTTCTTCCTCATGCCTTCCCCCAGGGCTAGCAGAACACGGACCGAAGGACGAAGAGGATAACGAACGCGATGAGGGGCGAGAGGTCCAGTCCCATGCCCCCCGCCCGGATCGGCGCGATGAGGGCCCGCAGCGGCCGGAGGACCGGATCGGTCACGTCGTCGATCAGATCCAGGATCGTTCGCAGCGGTCCCGAGTAGGGCGGCCGCCATCCGAGGGACATCGCCCACGACAGGATGACCCGAGTGAGCAGGATGATCCAGTACACAGTCAGCAGGACGCACAGCACCTGCGCGAATGCGCTCTGGGCGCAGATCATGGTGCGAGGTACGCCCTTGGAGGCGTCCTAGAACTGGTTGTAGAAGTCACCGCCGGCGATCCGTTCCCGATCCTCCGCGGAGACCTCGATATTCGCCGGGGTGAGGAGGTAGACGCGGTTGGCGACCATTTCGATCTTGCCATCGAGGCCGTAGACGAGGCCGGAGGCGAAGTCGACGAGGCGCCGGGCGATCGTGTCATCGGTGCTCTGCAGGTTCATGATCACCGGGACCCCGTCCTTGTACCGGTTGGCGATCTCGCGGGCCTCGTTGAACCGGCGAGGCTCGGACTTGTGGATCGATGACGCGGTCGAGCGACGGGAGGGAATCGTCCGCACCAGACCGATCTCGTCCGGCTCGGCGTGCACGTCACGGACGGCGTGAGGCCGTTGGAGGCGGCGAACCGGCGCCGCTTCCGCTTGGGCGGCAACGTCATCGAGTTGCTCGAACTCATCCTCCTCGACGAGGCCGAGGTACGTGAGCGTCTTCTTCCACACGCCTGGCATGTCTCCTCCTACGTACCTGCGGGAGGCCGTTCGCCGAACAGGGCCGTCCCGACCCGGACCATCGTAGCGCCTTCCTCCACCGCAACCTCGTAGTCCACCGACATTCCCATTGAGAGCTCCATTGCCTGCGGATGCGTGGCCCTCACCTCCGCCAGCAGCTCGCGGAGGCGGATGAACCATGGTCGGGTATCCTCGGGCACCTGTGGCATAGGCGGCAGGGTCATGAGGCCACGCAACTCGAGGCCGTGCATGGCCGAGACCTCGTCGGCGAAGTCCACGCACCCCTGCGGAGCCACCCCGGTCCGCTCGCCGGTGAAGTCCACCTCGATGAGCGCCTGGATCCGGCGGGCGTGCTGCGCGGCGCGCCGGGACAGGCGCCCGACGGCGTTGCCCGGCGTCAGCGTTTGCACCACGTCGGCCAGGTCGGCCACCCGATGCGCTGTGTGGCTCTGCAGGGTCCCGATGAAATGCCACCGTGGACCCTCGACCGCCCGGCGCTTGGCCTCCAGCTCTCGCACGTAGTTCTCTCCGAAGTCGTCGACCCCGCCCTCGTGGGCCCATCGCACGGCCTCCGCGGGCACCGCCTTGCTCGCCGCGACCAGGCGAACCGCGGCCGGGTCACGGTCGGAACGCTCGCAGGCCTTGGCGATGCCGTCCCGGACTCGGGACAGGTTCGCCAGCACGGCTTCGCGGGAGTCTAGCACCATGAGTGAACAGAAGTTGACAACAGTTGAAAGTCGTTGACCCGTTTCACAGGGTGGGGGGCATGTCCCTCGACGGAGACGAGCGTATGGGCGCCGCCACCAAGGGCTCGTCGTTCGAACGGGCTCACGGGGAGATGTTCGCAGGTCGACCCCGATCCGACGCGGGGGTGAGGGGCGGGGGGCATGCCCAGAGGCGGGGGAAGGGCGCCTCTCGAACCATCGTGCCACCCCGCCCCACGACCGTCGGTCGCAGGACGAAGGTCCTGCGTTCAGCTCTTCAGGAAATCCGGGATGTCCAGGTCCTCTTCCGCGTCGAACGGCACCCGCTCTGGCACCGGCTTGAAGATCTCGTCCTCCTCGTCGATGAGGATCGAGGGAACGGGTCCCGGTTCCTGCTCCTCCTCGAGCGCCTCGGGGATCGACACCGGCTCTTCCAGGATCCGGGACAGCCGTCCTTCCCGGCCGGCCCGCTCGACGATCTTGTCGAAGCCCGCCGCGATGACGGTGACCCGGACCTCTTCCCCGAGTGCATCGTCCACGACCGCTCCGAAGATGATGTTGGCGTCGGGATGGGCTACCCGGGTGATCGCGTCGGCCGCCTTGTTGACCTCGTGCAGCTTGAGGTCCGTCGGACCGGCGATCGACAGCAGCACGCCGCGCGCGCCTTCGATGGATGACTCGAGGAGCGGGGAGGAGACGGCCGCCTTCGCGGCTTCCTCCGCCCGATCCTCGCCCGATCCGTGACCGATCCCCATCAACGCCGAGCCGGCCCCAAGCATGACGGCCTTCACGTCGGCGAAGTCCAAATTGATGAGGCCGGGGGTCGTGATGAGCGAGGTGATGCCCTCGACGCCTTGATACAGCACTTGGTCGGCCATGCGGAAGGCATCGACGATCGGCGTGTGCGGATCGGAGACCTGCAGTAGCCGGTCGTTGGGAACGACGATGAGGGTATCGACGGCCTTCTTCAGCTCCGAGATCCCCAAGTCCGCCTGGGTGGCGCGCTTGCGGCCCTCGAACCCGAACGGTCTCGTGACGACGCCGATCGTAAGGGCTCCGGCCTTGCGGGCCAGCTCGGCCACGACGGGCGCGCCGCCGGTCCCCGTGCCGCCTCCCTCACCGGCCGTGATGAAGATCATGTCGGAGCCCTTCAGGAGCTCCTCCATCTCATCGCGGTGCTCCTCGGCGGCTCGCCGCCCCACTTCAGGGTCCGACCCCGCCCCCAGCCCTCGCGTGGTCTCCCGGCCGATGTCCAGCTTGACCTCGGCGTCGGACATCAGCAGGGTCTGGGCGTCGGTGTTCACGGCCACGAACTCCACCCCTCGGAGCCCGGCTTCGACCATGCGGTTGACCGCGTTCACTCCCCCGCCGCCGATACCAACCACCTTGATCACGGCGAGGTAGTTCTGAGGAGTCTCCATCCTCGACCTCCGCTCCCCCGGGTGCTTCCGCCCCCGGTCTACCTGGGGAAACGCCGCTTCGAACCCCCTCGGATGTGAACCTCTAGTTGAGCGTTATTGGTATATCTACTTTACGTTCGGAGGGTCACGCTACTATCAAACCCCAGGTCCGTCAAGGGATATGCCCTGGTCACTGCCCGTATCCCTGACGGGTGAGGCGGGCGGCTCCAGGCTCAGGCGAACGTGGCCGTCGGGGAGTCGGGGGCCATGACGTTCACGCTCCCCACCGAGGCGTGCCGCGCGGTGACCCACTGGAGGATCCGCCGGGCCGCAGCGGCCTTGGTCTGGATCTCGATCGGTTCCCC
>Ga0070699_100004607_pt1 | contig 12198 bp, 9 predicted proteins | sample KBSK1503metaG_FD_65473 | JGI IMG/M metagenome (GOLD analysis project Ga0070699, IMG submission 65473) | Corn, switchgrass and miscanthus rhizosphere microbial communities from Kellogg Biological Station, Michigan, USA - KBS K1-50-3 metaG | ecosystem: Host-associated > Plants > Roots >...
CTGATGACCCCCGAAACGCTGGCGGACGCAGGCGAGGTTTACGAGAGCACGATGCGACAATGGGAGCGGGCGTCCGGCGATCTGTTGCACCGCATGCTCTATACTGACATCAACAGCTATCTGGTTGAGTTATGCATGAAGCAAGACCAGATGAGTATGGCAGCTGGCATCGAAAGCCGTGTGCCGTTCCTCGATCATGTTCTGGTCGAATTCGCTGCCCGCATTCCAGCCGAACATGAGATTCGCGGCATGGCAGGGAAGTTCATTCTGAAGGAGGCGGTTGAAGATCTTCTTCCTAAATCGATCGTTTACCGCAAGAAGATGGGATTCCCCACCCCTTGGGAGTATTGGTTGGCCGGGCAGCAGTTGGATGAGATCGAGTGTATGCTGCTGCACCCGCGGAGCACCGAGAGGGGGTTATTCAGACCAGGGGTTGTGAAGAGGCTATTCGCAGAGCACCGCTCGAAATACCGCGATCATGGCCACCGCATTTGGCGCCTACTTACCCTTGAAATGTGGCATCGAGTGTTTCTGGATGGTGAGCGGCCGGTGACGGACCACGAAGCTGCCGCTATGACTACGGTAACAACGGCGCGACCTCGCGCTGGATGAAAACCACCGACTGGAATTTCAGAGGGTGGGATGGTTCGCTGAAACGGCTGGCTTGGTGTTTTATCGACCGCCAATGCAGCCGCTCTCCGCAACTCCCAATGTTTTGCTGATGCTAGCGGTCTGCCCCACCAGGATCGGCGAGTAGCCAGCAAGGCGGCCGGTTCGCCCGGAGCAACGGGGACATCAAAATCGGAGAGCGGGGCAGCCCTCCGCCTTGGCCTTGAGTAGGGCTTCTTTGCAGTCGAGGCATGGAAGAAGGCAGCATACTTATGTTGTTGAGGAACGGCGGATAGGAGTTCCTTCTCGGCGGCAGACAAAAAACGCTCAGCTTCGGCTTCGAGGTCGGTGGGAATTCGCTCCACTTCCCCGCCAATTTGGCAGCCGCGGACTAACGCGAGCGGTCGTGCCGGAATGTGAAATGTTGAACTGCAAATGGCTCGAGATGGAGGGCCCACGCAGACTGGCTTGCCTGCTCTGAAACTTACACCGCCAGTTGAGTGGGCGCGGCGCGCAGATATGCGGTAAGGAAGATCGCAAGAGGCCTCGGCACGAGGCAAAGCATCGGCGGTTGTTGGGAAACGGAAGCGAGATGCCCGTTGCTGGTCATCGTACTGAGCAGCCTCTCCCAGTCCGATTTGCGGTAGTGCTTTCGATGTTGAGCTGCCAGACGTGGACATCATTTGGCCCAAGGTCAAAATTTTTGGGCCAGAGCCGCCGGTCGGTAGTCGCCGGGCCATAGCCGTCGTCTGTTACTCTTTCGAAGTAAGCCGTGCAGCGCCTGGCAGCAAGTAGCTGTCCAGAAGGTCCAGGAGTTCATGGCGCAAGTGTGTTCCCCCTGCGATCAGGCCGGGGAGGAGTGGATTCTTATTGTTACAGCGCAACGGAGCGTTCTCCAGAGTGGTGACAAATCCTCCGGCACTTTCAACCAGGACGGCACCGCCAGCAACATCCCATTCATGCTTGGGCGTCAGTGTGAAGGTGACGTCGGCTAGCCCTGCCGCGACACAGGCTAATTTGTAGGCGACAGAACCCATAGGCCGAATTTGAAAACCACGATTATCGAATGCCTTCCATTCTCCGCGCTTCACTTCGCTGCGGCTGGCTAGTACTAAAGCGCCATCGAGAGTTGTGCGCTGGCTGGGACGTACGGGTGTTCCGTTGTAGGTTACGCCGCTATCAATCGCACCTAGGAATTTCTCCCGCGTGGCCGGGTTATAGATTCCTCCCGCCACTGGCCGCCCGTTCTGCACCAATCCGATCGAGACGCAGAACTCGGGCAGGCCCTCAACAAATTCGCGCGTGCCATCCAGAGGATCGACCACCCATACCTGTTGTTTGCCGAGGCGCGAGCAGTCATCCACGCTTTCTTCCGACAGCCAGCCTTCTCCATCACGCAAAAGTTTCTGGCAAAGTACCGCGTCTAGGGCGCGATCAGCCTCAGTGACAGGATCGTGGCCAGCTTTGAATTCGGCTTCAATGGCGCCGACGGTGAAGCGGCTGAAGACAGCGCGTGCCGCTTCCAGTGCGTCGTCGATGCGAGTGAGAATTTCCGAATAAGCTGATGTCATGACGTCCTTTGAAGTGCGCCTCAGAAAGCCGGCCAGAGCATCCTGGCACCGGTCAGTAGTAGGAGCGTGCAGAGAATCCGCCGCAGCCAGAGCATAGGCACGCGCGTGCTCAGGTGGGAACCGAGAAGCCCTCCGGGTATGGAACCGATCAGCAGCGACAAGACTAATTTGGAATCGACATTGCCGAGATGAAAATGCAGCATTCCCGTCACTCCGGTGAGGACGACGGCGTGAACCACGTCGGTGCCAACATTTACCTTGGGCGGAAAGCTATAGAAGAGGAGTAGAAGCATCATGATGATGCTGCCTGAACCCACCGAAGTCATACCCACCAAGAAGCCGGCAACTAGACCAATCACTGACATGCCCATGAAAGATTTCATGGTCGGTGGTCGATTGGCCACATTTTCCTCAATGCGATTCTGAAATAATAACAACATAGGAATGACGATCAGCAAAATCCCGATAGCCATCTTGATAAAGTCGTTGACGCCGTTGCCATAGAGTGAACGAATATGGGTAAGCAGAGCGACTCCGGCGATTGACCCCGGAACGCTTCCGACCGCCAGGGCAATCACTACCCTGCGGCGGACCGTGTCTTTTTTCAGGTGCAGGAGGCCAGCTGGAATCTTGGTGAAGAAGTTGAAGAGCGCATCGGAGCCCACAGCAATGATGGCCGGCACTCTTAGTCCAAAGATAAGAATCGGCAGGAGAAGGACACCGCCCCCGATGCCAGTCAGGCCGATAAGAACCCCCACGACAAATCCTACCAGGATTTTGGCCGCCATTAGAGGCATGACAAGATCTACTTGTTCCTACCGCACCCTGCTTCTCAAACAGGCTGCTCGTTTACGCCAATGAAGCCTTCGCGCTCGAGGTACAGAATGATTTCCTGCGCGGCCTCTTCGGGCGACAGTTCGCCAGTGTTGATCACTACCTCCGCGTCCGGCGGCACTTCGTACGGATCGGAGATACCAGTGAACTCCTTGAGGATTCCAGCACGCGCCTTGGCATAAAGGCCCTTGCGATCGCGCTGCTCACAAACTTCTACCGACGTGGCCACGTGGACGAGAACGAATCCGCCGTAAGGCTCGATCATCTGGCGCACATGCTTCCGTGTGGCATCGTAAGGTGCGATAGGAGCGCAAATGGCAATGCCACCGTTCTTGGTAATCTCGGAGGCTACGTAACCGATGCGCCGGATATTAATGTCGCGGTGCTCCTTGGAGAATCCCAATTCCGAAGAAAGATGCTTTCGCACCAGGTCCCCGTCGAGAATTGTGACCGGCCGTCCGCCGACTTCAAGAAACTTAGTGAGCAATACGTTGGCGATGGTCGACTTACCCGAGCCCGAAAGACCAGTGAAGAAAATCGTCACACCCTGCTTCGCCCGTGGTGGAAAGCTGCGGCGCAGCTCATGCACGACTTCGGGGTAGGTGAACCATCCCGGGATGTCGCGACCCTCATTGAGTCGCTGGCGGAGTTCCGTCCCAGAAATATTTAGGACGCGGTCTCCGTTCTGCACTTCGTCATCGGGCACATATTTGTCGTGATCCTCGAGATACACCATCATGTTGAAGGGCACCATGGTGACGCCGATGTCAGCTTCGTGCTTCTTGAAAACTTCCTGAGCTTCATAAGGTCCATAGAATGGCTTGCCGTTAGTGTCCTTGCCCGGGCCGGCGTGGTCGCGGCCCACGATGAAGTGTGTACAGCCATGATTTTTCCGGATGAGTGCATGCCAGATGGCTTCGCGAGGTCCGCCCATGCGCATAGCCAGAGGCAGGAGAGACAGCTTCACGGTTCCCTGCGGATACTTAGAAAGTAGCAACTGGTAGCAGCGCACGCGGGTGTAGTAGTCGACGTCGCCAGGTTTGGTCATGCCCACAACAGGTTGAATCAGCAGATTCGCTTCTACCTGCTTCGCGGCCCGGAACGTCAACTCGACGTGGGCACGGTGCATGGGATTGCGAGTCTGGAACGCGACCACACGACGCCAGCCCTGGCGCGCGAATTCGGCGCGTAATTCCGCGGGCGTGAAGCGCAGTGTGCGGAAGTCATAATGCGCAGGTTCCTGCACGCCCTCCACGCGGCCGCCGACGTACCATGGATTCGCCTTGTTTATGGCATAGTCGGCGCCGGGATGCGCGGCGCTGGTGCTGCCGAATACCGCCTTGGCCTCGGCCTTTCGATCCGGCTGCCAAACGTCCTCGACGTGAAGCACGGCCAGCATCACGCCTTCGGCATCGCGCAATGCAACCTTGCTGCCTCCCGGGGTAAGCTTCTTGGCAAACTCATCGGTGATGTCCAGCGTGATCGGGATCGGCCACAGAACGCCAGTTGCCAGTCGCATGTCGTGGCAGACGCCTTCGTAATCGGCACGCGTCATAAAGCCGCGTAGCGGGGAGAAACCACCCCCCAGCAGCAGCTCCAGATCACAGATCTGCCGAGCGCTCAAGTCCCACGATGGCCAATCCTTAGAGTGAGCTTTGAGTTCAGGCGCCTTATTGGGCTGCGCGTATAAGTTAACGAGTTCTCCGCCGTGTGCGGGAATAAGATGGCTCATCGAAGCGGTCAAGTCCTTGAACCCCCTAAGGTCCTTTACGTTCTTTATCGACTGTTCTTTGCCTGGATGCTTTCCAGCCAGCAGCGTGTCAAACGCTCCTTGCAATGCTGGAGGGGAGGAAGAGCCCTATGACACTCCTGCTACATTAACAATTTCGCTAAAGGTGTGTAAACTCGACTCCTAAAACCGTGTCACCTGAACTGCGCAGCAATCCAATGACCTACCAGCGTTTAACTCACCACCAGAATCCGCTAATTTGGAGAGACTGCCCTGTTCTTTATGTGCAAATGTTTGCCACAATTAGGGATGACGAATACCCACGGAGGCCAGATTATAGGCTCACGCCGCTTACCGAAAGCTGGAGGCAATTTCGTAACCAAGTTCCCGCATCAAAGGTCCCACAGGCGAATACATAGCGTTTCTGCAGAGTGAGGACTGTTTCTTCCCTTTCTCTCGACCTGGTCTATTGCAATGCGCAACGTGTAGGGCCGGTCGCTGGCCACTGGTATCCTTGCATGGACGCATTCCCCATCGCGTGGGCCTGTCACCTTCGAGAGCCTCGCCCGCGTTGAGGTGCGATGGCTAATCCTGTTTAAAAGCAATTTGATAGCGCTTCTTGGCGCAACACTGTCACCTCTGATGCAAATGGTTTCAACACCGGATTCGCGGGAAACAATCGACGGCATTTGCCGATCAATCCGAGTGACGATATCTACTTTTAGGTGTTTAAAGTTATCTAAGTAGCGGGTTAGAATTAGGAACTTAACGCTCGGGCCGTGCTTACGACATTTCTGGAAAATCTGCCCTCTTGACCGGGAGCAGGTGTTGAACCGGTGGAAGGGACGCCACGCATGTCTTTCGTCGGGGTCTAACTCCGGTGGTCTGGGTTCCGAGGGTCCGCAGGTAGGTTGGGACTGGGGCTGGCGGAATGAGGGCCAGTTTTGAGAGGCTGGAGCGTGACCAGCCGTGGGGAATGGAATAGCTTGGTCCGACAGAAAACGCGAAGCCGACTTCGATGGACTCGCTGGGTAAAGAGCCGGCTGTCCGAATTGGGGTGCCGATGATTGACATTTCGACCACTCGATACTCCAAGGACCTCGATTATCAGACCTTGCTGCGCGCCAGCAGGTGTCTTAGCCGCGAGGGCACCACCCAGAAGGTCGAACTAGCCCTGCTCGCAGATACAGCGACCCAACGGTTCGTGCCGATTCTACGCGCTCTATTTCATCGGCAACGCGTGGACGCGGAGATTTACGAGGCGCCCTTCGACGCCATTGAGCCGGAAGTTTACGATGCGCAATCGGGTTTGTACCAGTTTAAGCCCGATGCCGTGGCGATTTTGAATTCAGTCCAGGCTTTGCGGGCTGGCTTTCTGTGTCGGCCGGGGGATGCGGATTCCTTCAGGAAACGGGTGGGCGACCGAATTGTAGCGGTCTGGGAAGCCCTTCAGTCGCGTTGTCGCGCCACCGTCATTCAGAGCAATTTTGTGCTCCCCTACGAGCGATTTTTTGGGAATTTCGACCACAAGGTGGCTGGGTCGTTCTACGCGACGGTTTCGGCTCTGAACGCGCACATCGCGGAGGCAGCACGTCAACGCTCGAGTGTTTTTGTCAACGATGTGGAGGCGATCGCATCATGGGTGGGGCGCGTCAACTGGTTCGATGACCGCTTCTGGGATAGTGCCAAGTATTTTTGCACTCTGGATCGTCTGCCGTTAGTGGCGAGCAACCTAGTGGATATAGTCATGGCCATCCGTGGGCGCATGACCAAATGCATTGTGTTGGACTTGGATGACACGTTGTGGGGCGGAACGATTGGCGACGATGGTATCGAAGGGATCCAACTGAACGCACATGGGGATGGCGAGGCTTTCTACCGTCTGCAGCTCTGCCTACGCGAGCTTCGCAAACGCGGTGTTCTGCTGGCCGTGTGCAGCAAGAATCAGCTGGAAAATGCTCTCTTGCCGTTTGAGAAGCATCCGGAAATGGTTCTGAAGCGAGGGGACATCGCGGTCTTCGTTGCGAATTGGAACCAAAAGGCAGATAACATCCGGGAGATCCGCGAAGCCTTGAAAATCAGCTTTGATTCAATGGTTTTTCTCGATGACAACCCGTTTGAGAGAAACCTCGTGCGCGAACTCCTTCCCGACGTTGTCGTACCAGAATTGCCGGAGGATCCGGCTGACTATGTCCGTGCTATCTCGGAGTTGAATCTCTTTGAGACCGCATCGTTCTCGGCGGAGGACCTTAAGCGGACGGAATTATATCGGGCGGAAGCCGACCGCCAAGAAGCTCAGGGAAACTTCAAATCGATTGAGGAATTCCTGCAATCGCTCGATATGCGCATCACGGTGGCCAGGTTCGACTCCTTTAACCTTCCGCGAATCGCACAGCTCATTCAGAGGAGCAATCAGTTCAACCTGACTACCCGCCGCCTTTCCGAGACCGAATGCAGAGCCTTAATGGAGGACGAAGAACACTGGATCCCTCTCTATGCGCGGCTAGCAGACCGATTTGGGGATCACGGGCTGATTTCAGTCGTCATTCTGGAAGCGCTGGAAGACGAGTTGGCCATCCGCGATTGGTTGATGAGCTGTCGTGTGCTGGCCAGAGGCGTAGAGCAGTTTATGATGAACCGGGTATTTGAACACGCCAAAGGTCTGGGGCTGACTCGCGTGAGAGGAGAGTTCATCCCCACCGCCAAGAATGGCATGGTGAAAGACTTTTTCTCCCGGTTCGGCTTCTCTCTCCTGGAAGGAAATAACGCCAGTTCTCATTGGTCCCTGCCAACTGAGGCATACCGCCCGGCGGATGTTTTTATCAGGCTCCTCGAAGATGAACGTATTGCGCTCGCAAGTTGAACCGTTATGAGACCGGGAGTGCAGCGGTCCGGACAACAAGCCGAATGTGGCTGATAAGAATCGAGTGCCTTCCCTCGTTGGCTTGTGTTGTACTAACCGAGGACCCTGGAGCCTTGATCAATGAATCCTAATCTCACAGACGTGTTTCTCGCCTACTTCGGCCGGGAAGCGCCTGTGTTTGCCAAGCACATTCACGAGACAGAGGAACGTCAGCCCGTCTTATTTCGTGAATTGTCCGAGCCCATGCTAGGTTGGGCTCGCCAGGTTATCGGTGACGACTGGTGCCAGACACTCGCTAACGGCTACATTGCATTTTTGGTCGATGTGAATCGCAGCCAAAAGGAATACGAGCGCGACCTGCATTACCGGTCTTCTTCGTACGCGGAAGTTTTCGCTCAGACCTACGATGATCCAGAGTTTATGGCGGACTACCATTGGGGGGTGTATGTGACTACGTTCGCGTGGGAACATCATCTCCTGATCTACGATTTCTTTCTACGCCATTTCATTCCTTCGATGCGAGAGAACCAGAATGTTACTCCGGGCCGGCTCCTCGACTTGGGATGCGGCTCGGGCATTTGGTCGACCCTCGTCCTGCGCGAGCTTGAAAATTGGCACTCCACGATGGTGGACATAAGCGCTACGACAATCGGATTGACCCGGCGGACTCTGACGTGTGCCGGCTTGTCCTCCCGAACAGACCTGCGCGAGGACGATGCCCTGCGATTCCGCGGTGAGAAAGCCTTCGATGCCGGAATCTCCTGTTTTCTACTCGAACATTTGGAAACGCCGCGGTTGCTGCTTGACAACCTCCGGAACGCGCTAGGGGAACGTCGGCTCGCCTTTGTCACAACCGCGATAACGGCGGCGGAAATCGATCATATTTTTGAGTTCCGCCGGGAAAGCGAGGTCGTGAACCTCGCCGAGCAGGCTGGATTCCGGGTGGTGGCCTCGTTCTCGAGCGCCCCCCGAGCCATCCAGAGTGATGCAGCATTCCTCCCGCGCTCGATAGCGCTTGTACTGCAGAAGCGCCGCGGCGAATACTGGTAAACGATTGGACTGCGTCCGTCAACCGGCGCAGGCGAGGAACTACGTTCGGCAAGTACTAGAAGCGTTCAACTCTCTAACGGGATCAATGACCCAGGAGCATCATTGGCTATGCAGACCAGCAGCAAATCCGAAATCATGGAAACCCTTACCCCCATATTTCGCGAAGTGTTTGACGATCCATCGCTTGTCCTCCGCGACGATATGACGGCAGCTGATGTAGAGAAATGGGACTCCCTTAACCACATCGATCTGATCGTCGCGGTCGAGCGCAAGTTTAAAATAAAATTTGTGACCCGCGAAGTGGCTTCGCTGAAGAATGTGGGGGAGTTGACAGACCTGACATATAAAAAGTTGGTTGCGTCCCGTTGACTTTCACTTCCTTTGAGTTTTTGCTTTTTTTGCCTTTAGCGGTGGCGCTGTACTGGATGTGTCCGGTGCGGCTGCGCATTTTCTTTCTCTTGCTTCTCTCCTACGCCTTTTACTGCACCTGGAGTGTGAAGGCCGCCATTGCCCTGGCTGCTATGACGTTCGTTACGTTTTTTGCTGGAAAGTGCATCGGCGATGCAGCATCAGAACACCGCGCTGGGATAACTGTCTTCTTTGCCATCGTCCTGTTGACCGCGTACCTCGCCTTTTTCAAGATCGCAGCCATCGTGTCGATCCGAGGATTGGGGCGGTTGGTCATGCCGCTCGGCGTGTCCTTTTACACCTTCAAACTCCTTAGCTATGTCATCGACATCTACTGGGGCAAGATCGAACCCACCCCACACCTCTTACCCTTCGCGGCTTCCATTGCTTTTTTTCCTCAGATTGTGGCCGGGCCTATTCAAAGGCCGGCAGACTTCCTCGAACAGCTCCCTCCTTCAAGCGTCATGCTTACCAAGGGATTGCCGCGACTGGTCTGGGGCATCGCGAAAAAAGTGTTGGTAGCCGACAATCTGGCGCCGGTTGCCACTTATGTCTTCGGTCGCGTCAAGGGACTTCATGCGGCGGAACTGCTGGCCGGGTTTTACCTTTTCCCATTGCAACTGTATGCCGATTTTTCGGCGCTCACCGACATCGCCATCGGCATGGGACTCCTATTCGGCATTGAAGGGCCTGAGAATTTCAATCGCCCTTTCACGGCTTCCAGCATCAGCCAATTCTGGCGGCGCTGGCACATGTCTCTAACCCGCTGGCTCGCCGATTACCTCTTCACACCACTCCGCATGGCCACTCGCTCGGCTGGGACTGCCGGCCTCGCGTTCAGCATCACGCTGAACATGTTGGCGATCGCGCTCTGGCACGGCCTGACGCTTGGCTACCTTGTGTTCGGCCTTATCAATGCCGCCTATCTCGTCGCCGACGCCTTCACCTTGTGGCAGCGTGGACGCTTCTTCAAGGCTCATCCCAAGCTGGATGGCCTGGGAAGCTGGCTCGGGTGGCTCCTCACGTTGCACGTGGTCTTCATCGCCCTGGTATTTTTCCGGGCACGTACTAACTCCGATGCCATCTGGCTGCTGTCGCATGCCTGGCGAGGACTGGGTTCCGCCCGATCCGACTTGACTCAATTGGCAGCCGTGGTGGGTGCGCGGTCCCTAGCCGTGGCACTAGCGGGATATACGGTGCTCGAATTGGCGGAGCGTTATCGTCCGGACAACTGGTGGCGCCGCGTCGAACCAACGGTTGCACCATGGGTTCAGTGGTCGGTGCAAGCCGCGTTTATCGTAGCAGTGGCCGTCGGGCTGTTCATGCTGACCGTCCGGGCAGGCGGCCAGCAGAGCCCATTTCTGTATCAGGTGTTTTAGGTGGGCGGCAGCGCAACTTATAGGAGCAACGGGTGAGGTGATGGAGAAAACGCGCGCTCAAAAACTCGCAAGCAAGCTGGGTGTTCTAGCGGCTTTCATTTTGCTCTGGTTGGCCTACGTCGAGATCGCGTCGTTCGCACGCTTTCGGCTCGCCTCTCAGGAAACCGATATCATCCCGCGTAGTCGCCTTCAGGCGGTCTACAAAAATCAAGAATGGGTGAACACGTTCGCCGATGAATGGAAGCCTTCCAATCAATTCGATTACCAGGCCTATGTCGGATGGGAACGCAGGCCCTTCCAGGGCCAGACCATCCGAGTCGATCGAGATGGTTTTCGTCGCACCTTCCATTCGCAATGCGATCCTGGCACCTACACCATCTGGATGTTCGGCGGTTCGACCGTTTGGGGTGCGGGAGTGCCGGATTGGCTTACCATTCCCTCGTTGCTCGGTCAGCAATACGAGCAGGCTGGGCGGAAAGTGTGCATCCGAAACTATGGCGAAAAAGCGTGGGTGAACACTCAGGAACTCATCAAGCTGATCCTCGAACTTAAGCGGGGCGAGCGGAAACCCGACTTAGTGATCTTCTACGATGGCCCCGCTGACGTATACGAGACCTATCAATCTGGTCTTCCAGGTCTCCACCAGAACTTTGACGAAATGAAGCATCTGTACGAGGGCCAGGCCGCAGAGGGGCGCGGGAACTTCCAGTACCTTTTGAAGACCAACGCGGCCCGGCTTTTTCTCGAACACCGTCTCAGCCATCAGATGGGGAAGCGTGGTTTGGCGAAAGATGCCGACGCCTTGGCCCAGCAAGCGGTCCGTTGTTACGTCGAAAACTTGAGAGTGGTCGAGGTGCTCGCCCGAGCGTACGGGTTCAAATATGCGGTCTTCTGGGAGCCCACCATCTACAGCGGCAAAAAGCCTTTAACGCCTGACGAAGAAAACGCCCACCAGCAGGCGAACAAACGCTCGCCCGGCTTGGAGAAGACCGACCAGGCAGCCCGTGTTCTTGTCGACAGCATGTCCCCGCCGCATTTCTTCGATATCGCCGACGTCTTCGACCAGGTGGCGAACACAATTTACTTTGACCAGGCCCACGTCAGTGCAGAGGGCAATCGCCTGGTTGCCGAGCGAATTTCTAGCACCCTACAGATGCACCCCTAATTTTTTGCCGGTGCCAGGGTTGAAGCAACTAGCGGGCAACCTCAAATCATGGAAAAACTAAGTCGGTCTTCGCCGCCTTCTGCAAATCTTAGACTTTTATTCCCGTTGAACTCTGTTTGGTGGTTCTTGATCAGAAGGCATCCGGGAAGATCTATTTGGGTTTCCTTACGACCAAGAACGCTTCGCGCTTGCGTCACCGGACATGGTTACCGCGCGTGGCGCCTGATCTCGACGCTTGTTCGCGCTCCGCGTGACTTTGGCTCTTCTTCCCAGCTATGCCGTCGGCGGTGCGCTGGATTCACATGATCTCTATATTACTAACCTTCAAAATGTTTTCCGTTTGCAAAGATTTTTTTCATGGCGTCTATGCGGCCAGGGCTGTTAGTTGAGCTGTGACAGGCGTGAGTTGGGCAACGGTGGAGCGTAGAGCGCTGAGAACAGCAACGATCGTCTTGCGACCGGTGGAAGTGAGCTGATAGCGGTGCGTGCCTGTGATCTTGGTGATCAGAGCGTGAGCCCGCAGCAAGCGGAGTTTGCGGCTGATCCAGGCGGAGCGACGGCGAAGCTCCTTTTTGTCGTCGGTAGTCTGG
>Ga0070699_100004609_pt1 | contig 12195 bp, 12 predicted proteins | sample KBSK1503metaG_FD_65473 | JGI IMG/M metagenome (GOLD analysis project Ga0070699, IMG submission 65473) | Corn, switchgrass and miscanthus rhizosphere microbial communities from Kellogg Biological Station, Michigan, USA - KBS K1-50-3 metaG | ecosystem: Host-associated > Plants > Roots >...
CGTGCGCGCGGTGACCGCGCCGACCGCGGTGCTGCGGCTGCACGGACGGAACGTCGAGGGGTGGCTCCGCCAGCGCCGCGGCGAACAGCCAAGCGTGCGAGAGAAGTACGACTATCTCTACACCGAGGCCGAGCTCACGGCACTCCTGCCCGAGGTCGCCCTCCTCGAGGCGGAGAGCGAGCGGGTCTTCATCTCCTTCAACAACAACAACCGCGACTACCCGGTGCGCAACGCGGTCATGATGCGGCGGCTCCTCGGCGTGCCGGAGCCGGAGTCCTTGCCAGGTGGGCGCCGCTCCTGAGAAGATGGCTCCGATGGCCCCGGCCCCGCCCATACCCCGGGTCGAGCTCGCCCAGACGCCGACCCCGCTCCTGAAGCTCGAGCGCGTGTCCCAGCGCCTCGGTGTCGAGCTCTGGGTCAAGCGAGACGACCTCACCGGCCTCCTCGAGAGCGGCAACAAGGTCCGCAAGCTGGAGTTCCTGATCGGCGAGGCGCTGGCCCAGGGCGCGGACACCCTGGTCACCTGCGGCACGCTCCAGTCCAACTGCTGCCGCACGGTGGCGGCGGTCAGCGCGCGGCTCGGCCTGCGCGCGGTCTTGGCGCTCAAGGGCAGCCGGCCCCCCGTCTACGACGGCAACCTGCTCCTCGACAAGCTGCTCGGCGCCGAGCTCCGCTACTGCACGGACGAGGAGTGGGCGAAGATCGACGACGTCCTCGCCGACCTCGAGGGCCGCGTGCGCGCGCGGGGCGGGCGCCCCTACGTGATCCCGGAGAGCGGCGCCACCGTGGTCGGCGCCCTCGGGTACATGGCGTGCGCGCGCGAGATCCGGGAGCAGATCAAGCATGGCGCGCCCGACTTCGACACGATCGCGATCACCGCCTTCAGCGGCGGCAGCCAGGCCGGCCTCCTGATGGGCAAGCAGCTGACCGGCCTGCGCGCGGAGATCGTGAGCGTCGCGGTGGCCTGGGAGGCGGCCGAGGTCCGCCGGTACGTCGCCAGCATCATCGAGCAAGGTGCGCGGCGCTATCACCTCGACGTCACGCCGCCCGCGGAGGTGCGGGTCATCGACGGCTACCAGGGCGCCGGCCGCGCGCGGATCGGCGAGGACACGCTCGCGACCGTGGTCGACCTCGCGCGGAAGGAAGGTCTTGTCCTCGACCCCGTGTACACGGCCAAGGCGTTCCGGGGGCTCGTGGCGGAGATCGCGCGCGACCCGCGGCAGTTTGGCCGGCGGGTCTGCTTCATCCACACCGGCGGCATCTTCAGCCTCTTCCCGTTCCGCGCCGAGCTGAGTCGACTCCTCGACGGAGAGCCTCTGGTAGAATCGTAGTCGCATGCCTGAGATCGAACTGCGGGGCGGCGCTCTCGACGGGCTCCGGATGCACTACATCGTAGACGGCCACGGTCCGGCGGTGCTGCTCGTGCACGGCCTCGGCGGCTTCGCGGAATCGTGGCGGCACAACATCGGCTACCTCGGCCGCCAGGCCACCGTCTATGCGATCGACCTGCCCGGCTTCGGGCGCTCGGGGAAACCCCGCGCGACCTACGGCCTCGCCTTCCTCGCCCAGGCCCTGCGAGGGTTCGTGGAGGCGATGGGGCTCCCGCGGGTCACACTCATCGGCCATTCGCTGGGGGGAGCGGCGGCCGTGGCCTACGCGACCGCCCATGCCGCCGACGTCGAGCGCCTGGCCCTGCTCGGCGCCGTCGTGCCCGGCTTCGGCTACCGGATGCCCCTCGCCTACCGGCTGATCGCGCTGCCCGGAGTCGGTGAGCTCGTGTCCGCGTGGGCCCGGCCCGCCCTCTACCGGGCAGCGGTCACGCGGTGTTTCGCGGAGCCGATCGACGACGAAGTTTCCTTCCTGGTCGACTGCGCCTACGCGACCCGCACGAGCTCGGACGGCCGGGCGGCCTACCTCGCAACCCTCCGGGGCGTGCGCCCGGACTTCGTCGACCACGCCGAGCAGTACCGGAAGGCGCTCGGCCAGCTCGAGGTGCCCGTGCTCCTGATCCACGGCCGCCAGGATCCGGTGGTGCCCGCGGCGCACTGCGCGCGAGTCATCGAGGCCTGCCGCCGCGGGAGCATCCGCTGGCTCGACCGCTGCGGACACTTCCCCCACATCGAGCACGCGGCCACGGTCAACACGTGGCTCGCCGAGTTCCTCGTCGGCCGCGTCGCCCCCCGCTAACGCCGCGATGCAGGAAATCAGCCCGCAGGAGCTGAAGGAGCGCCTAGACCGGTCCCTGGCGCCCACCCTCCTCGACGTCCGCGAGGACTGGGAGACGAAGCTCGCCCGCCTCGAGAATGCCCTCCACATCCCGATCGAGGAGATCGAGACACGCGCCGACGAGCTCGATCCGGACGACGAGATCGTCGTCTACTGCCACCAGGGCGTACGGAGCGCGGCCGTCGCCGAGTACCTCCGCCAGCGCGGTTTCAAGAACGTGAAGAACCTGGCGGGCGGCCTGGACTCCTGGGCGCGCGCGGTCGACCCCGCGATGCGCCGTTACTAGCGGCGGCCCTGGTCCGGTGCCGGTCCGCGCGGTCACGATCGACTTCTGGGGCACGCTCCTCTACGACGGCCCCGCGAGCGACAACCGCTACAAGCGCCGGCGACTCAGCGGCTTCGAGGGAATCCTCGCCGAGGCGGGCAAGAGGGTCTCGACGGCCGCGCTCGACCGCGCGTACGAGCAATCAGCGTCGGCCCTCGGTCGCATCTGGATGCAGAACCGCGACGTGCCGGTGGCGCAGCACGTTCGGGCGATCCTCGATCTCGTCGATCCGCGTCTGGCCGACGGCCTCGCCCCCGAGACGCTGGACGCGCTCGTCTCCGCGTACGCGGAGCCGGCGCTCGCGGTGCCGCCGGCCGTCGACGACGGCGCCCTCGGGGCCCTCCAGACCCTCGCGGCGCGCGGTCTCACGCTCGCCGTCGTCTCGAACACCATGCGAACGCCGGGCGCGACGCTGCGGAAGATCCTGGAGCGCTACCGGCTGCTCCCCTATTTCTCCGTGCTGACGTTCTCCGACGAGTGCGGGATCCGCAAGCCCGATCCCGAGATCTTCCACCTCACCCTGCGGGAGACGAGAATCGGTGCCGGAGAGGCGGTGCACGTCGGAGATGATCCGACGCTCGACGTCGCGGGGGCCCACGCGGCCGGCATGCGAGCGATCCAGGTCACCGACGGGTCACCGCGCGGGACCGGTGTCCAGAAGCCCGAGGCGACCATCCCGCGCCTGGCCGGGCTCCCCGAGGCTCTCGCCCGGCTCGATGGCGACGGCTGAGGCGGGCCGGCCCGACGCCGAGGCGCGGGCGAACCTGGCCACGCTTCTCCGCGACCACGCGGGCCGGCGACCGTGAGCGCGCTTGCAGCCGCTCCCGCCCTCTTTCTCTTCGCGTTCGCCGCGCAGGTGGTGATCTGGCGCCGCCGCCGACCCCGCGCCCAGTACGCGGGCTTGCTCCGGCTCTATCTGGGGGCACTGGCCGTGGCGACGGCTGGCCTCGTCGTCGCGCGCCTCGCCCGCCTCGAGGCGGCGCGCGGATTGCCGCTCGAGCCGCTCGACTACGCGACCTTCGTCCAGTTCTATGTGGCGCTCGTGCTGGCCTTCGGGACCACCTACTCCGCCGTGCAGGCGGACAGCCCGACGATGAGTATCCTCCTGGCGGTCGCCGCGGCCGGCGGCCGCGGGCTCGGCTTGGCCGAGCTGCTCGACCGCTTCCCCGACCGCGTGCTCGTCGTCCCGCGGCTCGACGACCTCGTGGCCGGCGGCCTCGCGCGGCTCCGCGATGGCCGCTACGTGATCGGCCCCCGCGGCGTCCTCCTGGCCCGGACGTTCGTCGTGTTCCGGCGGGTCCTCGGGATGGAGCGGGGCGGCTAGTGTTCGTCCTCTCCCCCCTCGCCGGCCTCGGCGCCTGCGTGGCCGTCCACGTGGTGGTCTCGCGGGTGGCGCCGGCGCTGCCCCGCGCCTGGGGCGTGATCGCGAGCGTGCTTGCCGGCGCGGGCGTCGTGGTGGCGCAGGCACTCCGGTTCCCCCATGCGGGCGCGGCGGGACCCGCCGACGGGTGGGGCTATCCACTCGCGTGGGGACTCACCTACCTGGCGCTCGCCTACACGTACGTGTTCGGCTTCTTCAACGTGAGCGAAACCGCACGGCGACTCCGGCTGCTCGTCGAGCTCCTCGACGCCGGCCCCCGGGGGCTGAGCCTCGACGAGATCCTCGGCGCCTACAACGCGCGGATGATCGTCGAGGCCCGGCTCCGGCGCATGCTGGCGGGCGGCCAGCTCGCGCGCGCCGACGGCCGCTACGTGATCCGAGGGGCGCTGGTGCTTTCGCTCGCGAAGCTCCTGGTGATGGGCAAGCTCGTCCTGCTGGGGGCGCCGAGCGAGTTCGGCGCGGGGTCTCCGCCTTCGCGCCAGGCCTGACCGGCGGTGGAGTTCCTTGCGCCGGGGGCCCGCGCCCGTCTAACATGGTTCGCGTCATGGAACTCGCCGAGCTCCGCGCGAAGATCCGCGACATCAAGGATTTTCCGACTGAGGGCATCCTCTTCAAGGACATCACGACGCTCCTCAAGGACGCCCCGGCGTTCCATTACGTCATCGACCACCTGGCCTCGCGGTACAAAGACGCGGGCGTCGAGGTAGTCGTCGGCGTCGAGTCGCGGGGATTCATCTTCGGCGGCGCGCTCGCCCACCAGCTCCGCGCGGGCTTCGTGCCGGTCCGGAAGCTCGGCAAGCTTCCCGGCAAGACGATCGAGGTCGAGTACGAGCTCGAGTACGGCCGCGATGCGCTCGCGGTCCACGAGGATGCGATCCGGGCGGGGCAGAAGGTGCTCGCGGTCGACGACCTGCTCGCGACGGGCGGGACCATGGCGGCGACGCTCCGGCTCATCCGGCAGCTCGGCGGCCAGGTGGTCGGTGTCGCGTTCATGATCGAGCTGGCATTCCTCCACGGGCGCCAGAAGCTGAAGGAGTACCCGCTGCACTCGTTGATCCGGTACGACTAGACCGCGGCCTAGCCGGCGGGTCGCGAAGGAGTTGGATTTGACCCCGCCCGGGCGTATCCTAGCCGGGAGCGTGGCGGGTATGGGCCTTGACGTCATGGGCAGGGGTCGGGTGCCGGCTCGCACGCAGGGGGTTCAGGGTGAAAGACATGGATCTGGTCGAGACCGGCTGGCTCTGCATCGGCGGCGGGCAGGGAATGGCCGCCGTCATCGAGGCGACCCATGCGTAAGGTTCTGATCGCGCTCTCCGCGCTCAGTCTCATCTCGACGGTGGCCCTGCCGGCGGCCCGGGCCGCCGATGCGCCGGCGCCGATCGGCCCGCTGCTGCTGGACCTGATGGCGCCGCGGCCGATCGAGTCCCGCGAATCCGCCCTCAACCAGTCGCTCCGCGACACCCTCCCGGCGCCGCGGCGCTCGCCCCTCGAAGGGCGGGTGCTGCCCGATGGCAGCGTGCAGTACGGGGAGGGACGGGGCGCTGTCATCGTGTCGGTGCGGCAGGGCGGGTCCGGGTCCGGCTCGGGCGTCGGGGACATCGGGTACTACCGCTCTCCGGTCACCGGCCTCCGCACCCGCTAGGGGCTCGTCGGGGAGGGTCGGAGGGGTCCCTCCGACGGGCTAGGGCTCCGGCGCTCCGAATCCCGCTTCGCCCGCCCAGGAGATCGGCGCATGGCCATCAAGTCGGTCGGTGTGATCGGGTGTGGCCTCATGGGCGGCGGCATCGCCCAGGTGTCGAGTCAGGCCGGCTTCCCGACGATCGTCATCGAGGCCAATCAGGAGCTGCTCGACCGGGGCCTCGCCGCTATCAAGAAGAACCTCGACGGCCTCGTCGCCAAGGCCCGCCTCGACCAGAAGGCGCGTGACGAGGCCCTGAGCCGCCTCACTGGCTCGACCCGGCTCGAGGAGCTGAAGGCGTGTGACGTGGTCGTCGAAGCGATCACCGAGAACCAGCCCCTCAAGAACGAGACGTTCGCCAGGCTCGACGCGATCTGCCCACCGGGGGCACTCCTCGCCACCAACACCTCCTCGTGCAACGTGACGGCCATGGCGGCGGCGACCAGGCGCCCCGGCCAGGTGCTGGGTCTCCACTTCTTCAACCCGGTGCCGCTGATGAAGCTGGTCGAGGTGGTGCAGACGATCCTCACCACCGAGGCGACGGTCAAGACCGCCTGGGAGTGGGTGCAGGCGCTCGGCAAGACGCCGGTCCGGACCAAGGACTCGACCGCCTTCATCGTGAACCGGCTGCTCGTGCCCTATCTCCTGGATGCCGTCCGCCTCTACGAGTCGGGGCTCGCCTCCCGGGAGGACATCGACACCGCGATGAAGCTTGGCTGCGGGCACCCGATGGGCCCCCTCACGCTCCTGGACCTGGTCGGCCTCGACACCGCGATGTACGTGGCCGAGGTGATGTTCGAGGAGTTCCGCGAGCCGCGCTACGCGCCGCCGCCGCTGCTCAAGCGGATGGTCATCGCGGGGCGCCTCGGCCGGAAGAGCGGGCGCGGCTTCTTCGACTACTCGGGAGGGACGGCCTGATGCCGCTCCGGACGGCCGCCCAGTACCTCGAGTCGCTTCGGGACGGCCGCGCCGTCTACTACAAGGGCGAGCGGGTGGTCGACGTCAGCACCCATCCCGAGCTCGGGAAGGGCGCGCGCCACTGCGCCATCGACTACGCGATCGCCGACGACCCGAGGCACCGTGACCTCGTCCGCTACACGGAGGACGGCCGGGAGCTGAACCGCTTCTACAAACTCCCGCGCACGACCGAAGACCTGCTGCGGCGCCGCGAGATGATCGCGGAGACCACGCGCGCGGGCCGCGCGCTGATCGTGCTCATCCGCGAGATCGGCACCGACTTCCTCTACGCGAGCCACATCGTCACCCGGACCATGCAGGACACGCTCCGGGCCCCCTACCACGAGCGCCTCCGGGCATACCACCGGTACGTCGCCGACAACGACCTGGCCATGGGGGTCGCCCAGACCGACGTCAAGGGCGACCGGAGCCTCGGGCCGAGCGAGCAGGAGCATCCCGATTACTACGTCCACGTGATCGACCGCCAGAAGGACGGCATCGTGGTGCGGGGGGCGAAGGCGCATACGACGAACGCCATCTTCGCCAACGAGCTGATCGTGCTGCCGCCCCGGGCCATGGGGGAGACCGATCGCGACTACGCGCTCTCGTTCGCGGTGCCCGTCGACGCCAAGGGGCTCAAGTTCATCGCCAGCCCGTTCTCGGGGGGCGGCGAGTCTCCGATCGACCACCCGGTCTCGTCGCGCCACAAGGTCGCCGACACGCTGACGATCTTCGACGACGTGTTCGTGCCGTGGGAGCGCGTGTTCCTCTGCGGAGAGACGCCCTATGCGGGGGCCCTCGCCCTCGGCTTCGTCGAGTACCACCGGTTCACCGCGATCAGCTACAAGCTGCCGCTGCTCGACCTCATGATCGGCTGCGCCATGCTGGCGGCCGAAGCCAACGGCATCGCCGGTGCCGGCCACGTCCGCGAGAAGCTCTCGCGCCTGATTGCCTACCGGGAGACGGTGCGCGCCCTCACCGTCGCCGCCGCCCACGAGTGCACGCTCCGGGCCGGCCTGGCGGTGCCGAACACCACCATCACCAACATCGCCAAGCAGTACTTCGCCGAGCACTACCACGCGATGGTCCAGAAGGTGCAGGACATCGCCGGCGGCCTCCTCGTGACCGGGCCGTCGGAGGAGGACCTGAAGAACCCCGAGACCAAGGCCTATGTCGAGCACTACCTCGGCGGCAAGGCGGGCTTCGGGTCGATCAACCGCTTGAAGCTCCTGAACCTGATCCGCGACTACTTCGCCTCGAGCTTCGGCGGCTACCACGAGCTCCTCGCCATCCATGCCGAGGGCTCGCTCGAAGCGCAGAAGATCACGATCCTCCGCGGCTTCGATGCGCGCGACGCGGTCGGCTTCGCGGCCGAGTGCGCGAGCCTCGACCTGCCCCCGGCGCGCTGATTTCTGCGCGCTGACCGCCCCTCCTCAACCGGGGATCTGATCCTCTGGCCGCCCCTGCGCCGCCCCCGGCGCCGTCACTGACCCCGGGCTCGCGTTTTCGCAGCGTTGCGATCTTCCCCCAGGTCACCGGGGGACACATCCGTCCGCCCGGCTCCGGTCGTAGAGCAGGGTGAACGGGAGCGACATCTCGGGACCCGCTGCTCCACGGCCGAGGACCCGGACGGCCCCAGGCTGGCCGGAGAGGAGACGACACGCCATGAGACAGTTCCGCCGTCACTGGTTCTCTCGAGGGCTCACCGCCCTCCTGGCCGCGATCACCGTCGCCACCGGCAGCCCCCCGGTGCACGCGGCGAGCCACCGGGAAGCGCCTCTGATCGCGCTCGACCCGGCCGCTGACAACACCGACGTCTATGCCTTCCGGAGCTGGGCGGACCCGAGCAAGGTCGTGTTCATCGCGAACGTGATCCCTGGCCAGGACCCGGCCGACGGTCCGAACTACTTCAACTTCGACGACAACGTGCTCTACCGCATCCACATCGATAACGATCAGAACGGCAAGGCGGAGGATGTCGTCTACGAGTTCCGGTTCACGACCGAGACCCGGCCCGTCTTCGGCACCCTGAACTTCCCGCTGCCCTATGTGGGCAATCCTCACATTCCGATAGCGGGGCTCAAGGGGATCACCGCACTCGACGGACCTGGATCGGAGGGGCTGACCCGACGCCAGACCTACACCGTGACCGAAGTGAGGGGCGGGAGTCGAACGCGGCTCTTCACGCACCAGACGTTGGTGGCGGTGCCGTCCAATGTGGGACCGGCGACGATGCCTGACTACGAGAACCTGGTCGCGCAGGGAATCTACGCCGACGCCGCTGCCGGCATCCGGGTCTTCGCCGGCCAGCGGGCGGAAACCTTCTACATCGACCTCGGCGCGGTCTTCGACACGGTCAACCTGCGCCGCCTCCCGCCCTTTCTCACCGTCACCGAGGACACCGACGATCCGGACCACCCCTCCAACCCGTTCGGGGTGAACCGGTTCGCAGGCTTCAACATCAGCAGCATCGCCATCGAGATCCCGATCACGCGAATCACCCGCGACAGGCGGCCGCCCGACAGCACGAAGTTCCCCCTCATCGGCATGTACGCGAGCACGAGCCGGCAGAAGGTCACGATCCTGGACCGCGATGGCGAGCCCGGGCGCACTGAGGGCGAGTGGGTCCAGGTTTCCCGGATGGCGAACCCCCTGGTCAACGAGCTCATCATCGACACCCCGTTCAAGGATCGCTGGAACGCGGGGGAACCCGAGGACGAGGCTCAGTTCCAGGAGTTCTACAAGAACCCCTCGATCGCTCTGGCGTTGTCCCTGATCTTCGGGCTCTCCGTGCCGGGGACGCCCCGGCCCGACCTGATGAGCATCCTGCTCAAGTATCCTGGCCAGGCTCTGGCTGGGGTGAATTGCGGGAAGCCCTGCGCGGAGCTGCTGCGACTCGACCTCCGCGTCGATCCGACGCTGCCCGAAAGCCAGAACCGGCTCGGCGCCGCGCTGAGTATGGACCCGGCTGGGTGGCCCAACGGCCGGCGGCCGAACGACGACGTCACCGACATCGCGCTCCGGGTCGTCGGGGGTCCGAACTACGCCGCCAACAGGGTGGGTGACGGCGTCAACTTCCTGGAGCTGCCTCCGGCCACGCTCGCCTCGACCGCGTTCCCGGTGACGAAGAATGGGATCGCCAAGACCTTCCCGTTCCTGCCGACACCGAACGCCGGCCGGTGATGGAGCCGGCGGCTCGATACCTGGGCGTGCCGGCGCTAGCGGCGCTGCTCTGCTTGGCGCCGGGGTCCGGGCCCGCCCGGGCGCAGGAGGCGAGCGCCGACGGGGCGATCCGCCTCTATCAGCAGATGGTTCGGCGTCATCCGCGCGACGCCCGGATGTATTACCGGCTTGGCGACGCCTACGTGCAGAAGGTTCGCGAGAGCGGGGACCCGACCTACCTCCGCCTCGGCGAGGAGGCCCTGCGCCGGGCTCTCTCGATCTACCCCAGGTACAGCGACGCCTCGAGGCATCTGGCGTTCGTGCTCTACTCCCGCCACGACTTCGAGGGCGCAGCGGCGGAGGCCCGGAAGGCAATCGAGCTGAACCCGGACGACAGTCACACCTGGGGGATCCTGGGCGACGCCGAGCTCGAGGTCGGGAAGTACGACCAGGCGCGGGAGAGCTACCAGCGGATGATCGAGATCGAGGCAGATCTGTACTCGCTGAGCCGCCTGTCCGGGTCGAAAAGCCTCCGCGGCGATCCCCGCGGCGCCATCGAGGATCTCGAACGCGCGATCCAGGCGGGAAGAGGGAAAGGCCGCCCGAAGGAGAGCCTCGCCTGGGCCCAGTGGCAGCTGGGGAACGAGCACTTCGCGATGGGGAAGCTCGCGGAGGCGGAAGGAGAGTACCTCGAGGCGGTCCGGACTTACCCGAACTACTACCGCGCCCTGGCCTCTCTGGCGCAGGTGCGAGCCGCTCAGAAGCGGTACGAGGACGCGGTCGATCTCTACCTGAGGGCGATTGCCATCATTCCCCAGCCCGATTACGTCGCCGCCCTCGGCGACCTCTACGCGAAGCTCGGGCGCCGCGAAGAGGCGAAGAAGCAGTACGACCTGGTCGAGTACATCGGACAGCTGAGCACGCTCAGCCGGATCCTCTACAACCGCGAGCTCGCCTACTTCTACGCGGACCATGACCTGAAGCTTGAGCAGGCCCTCGAGCTCGCCCGGAAGGAGCTGGAGTACCGACACGACATCTACGCCTACGATCTGCTGGCCTGGGCGCTGCTGAAGAACGGGCAGCCCGAGGGCGCGCTGGTCGCGATCACTGAGGCGTTGAAGCTGGGGACACGGGATGCGCGTCTCTTCTTCCACGCCGGGATGATCCGGTATGGTCTCGGTGACGGCGACGAGGCGCGGGTGTACCTGCGTCGCGCCCTCGAGACGAATCCCAGCTTCCACGTCTTCTTCGCGGACGTCGCCGCCCAGACCCTCGCACGGCTCGGGGAGCCAGCCGTGGCGCAGAAGAAGAGCGATGGCCGCTAGAACGTCGCAGAGGGCCTCAGCGGTCGCCGGCACTGGAACCCCGTTACTCCGACACGTCGCGCGTCGCGTACGCCGCCTGGTCGGCGCCGGCCTCGTGATCACGGGCGTTCTGCTGCTTCCGCTTCGAGGCCACGCGCATCCCCTCGGCAACTTCAGCATCAATCACTACTCGGGGATCGTGGTCCGGCGCGACCTGATCGAGGTGCGCTACTTCATCGACATGGCCGAGATTCCCACGTTCCAGGAGATTCAGGAGACCGGAATCGTTCCCGTGGTGGGGCACGCCGGCCTCGGCCCGTACCTGGTACGCAGGGCCCATACCCTGCGAGAAGGCCTGCGCCTGGCGGTGAACGAGCACCGGCTCGAGCTCTCGAGTCACTCAGAGGACGTCGTTTTCCCCCCCGGCGCCGGCGGTCTTCCGACGATGAGGGTTGGTGTGCTCTATCAGGCGGCGGTGGCGGACCTCGTCCCGGGCCGGCTCAACCGCCTGCACTACCAGGATGAGAACTTCCCGGGCCGCGCGGGCTGGAAGGAGATCGTCGCGACCGGGGGCAGGGGAGTCGAGGTGGCGGCGAGCACCGTTCCGGACCGGGATCGGAGCCGCGAGCTCACCGACTACCCGACGGACCTCCTGAACAGCCCGCCCCAGTCCCTCGAGGCTCGTCTGGACTTCCGCATCGACGGGCCGAGCCCGGTGCTGGCGAGAGCGGACACGCCCGTCGCGCCGCAATCCCCGACGCGACTCACGCGTCTCCCACGCGAGGGTCTCCCCGCTCGGCTGGCCGCCGCGCCCGCGAACGTGATCGAGCCGGTCAGGCTGCGGCCGGGCAGGCCGGCGACGCCGCGGAGCGCGTTCACCGAGCTCGTGGCGACGAGAGAGCTCGGCCTCTGGGTGGTCCTCTCCGCGATCGTGGTGGCGGCCGGTCTGGGGGCGTTGCACGCCCTCGAGCCGGGGCACGGCAAGACTGTGGTGGCGGCCTATCTCGTGGGATCGCGGGGAACGGCCTGGCACGCCACCGTGCTCGGCCTCACCGTGACCGCCTCCCACACCGCTGGCGTCTACCTGCTCGGAGCCGTGACCCTCTATGCCTCACGGTATGTCCTGCCCGAGCGCCTCTACCCGTGGCTCGGTGCCATTTCC
>Ga0070699_100004610_pt1 | contig 12195 bp, 10 predicted proteins | sample KBSK1503metaG_FD_65473 | JGI IMG/M metagenome (GOLD analysis project Ga0070699, IMG submission 65473) | Corn, switchgrass and miscanthus rhizosphere microbial communities from Kellogg Biological Station, Michigan, USA - KBS K1-50-3 metaG | ecosystem: Host-associated > Plants > Roots >...
AAGAATATTGTCCCACTGATATAAAGCAGTTGAGGTGTCGTCTCGCCAAAAATATTAAAACGCGTCAGCAAATAGATGACGAGAAAACCAATACCAGTCACCCCCAAAAACAAGGCATTGTAGCGCCCGTTTGCGTAAAACGCCTGCGCCAGTTTTTCGTCAGCAAGTTGAGTGCCAGGATTTTTGTTTGAAAAAGTCATCTCTAAATCAACCTGTTGTGCGTTTCGGGCGTCGTTTTTGGGGTGCTTGCTCCGGTAACTGACCGATATAAACCGAAACTTCAGAAACATCAGACATTTGCCCAAGTTCGCGTGCGGCAATTTGAAGCAAACTGTCTATATCCAGAGATTGGCTAAACCGTGTAGCAAGTTCTCCAATCGTTTGTTCTTGACGGGCGCGTTGTTGTGCGTCTTCAAGCAATCTTAGGTTGTCCACTGCCAGCCCAACCTGATAAGCAACCTCATTGACCAGGTCTTCATCCACTTTGCTCCAGTCGTTACTGTCTTTCCTGGTCAGTGAGATGGAGCCGATATTTTGACCTCTCAATGTGATGAGGCTATTTAATCCACCCTCGCCATTTTCACTGGAAGCGGACTCTGTGCGTATGCCCAGCGGAGTATAGGTGAATCCGAGAGACTGCCTAAAAAGTTTTTGACTCCACGCTTCACGCGTACGAATGGTTGACACTGCTTCGAGCTGCATCAGCGCTGCCTGAGCCTCACTCAGCAAGCGCGCATTTTCAATCGCAACTGCTACTTGATCTGCCAGGGTTTGCAATACATCAATATCCTCTGCGCCAAATGCCTGAGGCTGGTCAGATTGGATATCCAAAACACCCAAAACCTTACTCCGGACCAGTAATGGGAGTGCCACTTCTGAACGTGTCATTGGCAGGTCAGGGTTATTGAAGAAAACCGCATCTGCACCTACATCCAGAGCAATACGTGCCCGTTTTTGGGCTGCCACATAGCCAACAATACCTTGTGAACCCACCCTAAGCGAGTGGCCCCGTTCAACCATTCGCGCTCCGCCTTCAGAAGAGGCAGCCTGCAGAATAGCTTCATTTCCTGTTTCATTAATCAGAAAAATCCCCGCATGATAAAAACCAAACTGGTTGGTTATTAAATTCACTACAATTTCAAGAATGGACGAAAGCTCCTGAACATCCGCTGTTTGGCGGGCAATATAGGAAGCAGCCCGCAACTGATCGGTCTTTTTGGTGAGCCCGGCTGTACGTTCCGTCACACGTTTTTCCAAATCATTAATAAGCTGACTGAGATTCTCAGTCATCATATTCAGATCAACCGCGAGTTCGGCTAGTTCACGTGTTTTTGGGATGTCAGAAATGCGGGTATTGAAATCACCACTGCTGATTTTGTTCGCCATATCACGCAGGTTGACAATGGGTTGTGCCAGATAGTTTGCAAATATTACACTGCATATAACCAGAAAAAATAAAGAGATTAAATAAATACCAACTAATCTGGAAAGATAATTTTGTTCTTGTGCCTTGATGGTGTTCGCAAGTATATCTACACCCAAAACGCCTACTTTTTCACCTGATGAGTTAAATATAGGTGTGTAAGCTGAGAGGAATGTATTAAATTCGTCAGTGTAAAAGTCTGGTTCGACAATAGTTTTTGTCATCGTGTCGAAATTGTCAACCAGAATCTGACTGGGTTGTTCATATCGATCACTGTAATCGGATATATCTTCCTCATCCGGTGATATGCGGGCATCCACCACAAAGTAAATCCCCTGTTCATCTTTTCTCATGGTGTAAACAAATCTAAGATCAGGATCTGAACGCTTAATTGCCGCGTTTCGTTCAAGAATCTTATTGTAGTATTGGTCGCCCTGACTCTGAACTTTGGCAAAGTCATCCCCGTTTTGTTGCATACCTGTCAAAGTTGCAATATTTTCAAGCCGATGACGTAAACTGTTGCGCAGTTCAGTTCGAAAGTTAACAAACAAAATGAATGATACGACAGCGCCAAAAAGCGCTGCAAGTACGATCAGCACAATGGCGATTCTTGTTCCGAGGGTGGGGTATCGATTCGTTTCCATAAGGTTGATATAAATCTCTGAACAGGGTTACGCCTGGTCATCCAGTTTGATTTTAATAGTGGCGCTTGAAGCATCCAACCTGCGCCCTAGTTCTTTGATAGCTGTCTGCAGAACTGCATCAATAGTAGTAGATGACCAAATCTTTGAATTGATTTCTGCCAGCATTCGTTCACGAACGGCAATTTGACGGCTTTCATTCACAAGGCGGGCGTTTTCTAATGCTATGGCTGCCTGGTTTGCCACCGCGTCAATAAGATTTTTCTGGTCAGGAGACCAGTCACTGGTACCTTCAAGGGCAATCTGCCCAATGGTCTGATCGCGTAAATTAATGGGCATGACAATCTTTTGGGAATTGGCATCATTTGTTTCGCCGATGCCATATTCAAGCTCATCCCTGTTTAGTGAAAGTGAACCCCAGCCTTCAAGCAAATATTGTTGTTGAATCGCCCGCATCTCTTTAATTCTTTGTTGAGCTTCCTGAAATAAGTGTGCATTTTCCAGAGCGATTGCCACCTGACCGGCCATATTTTGCATGGTTTCAATGGCTTGTGTTCCAAAATCGCCAATCTTTGTGGATTGGACATTCAGTGCTCCCAGTACTCGGTCACCTACGAACAAAGGTAATGCGATTTCAGAACGCGTGTAGGGAAGTAGCGGATTTTCGATACGCTGTTTTTCTTCGGATGTGTTTTGAGAGATGCGCGGCATTCGTTCTCGAATACAGGTTGCTACCATGCTTTTTCCTGAAAGTTCAAGGCGGTGACGATTTTGCTTTAGGACCTTGCCTGCTTCCCCAGTGGCCTCTTTAAGCTCAACCCATTTTTCGCCGGGATCCAATAGATAAATGGAAGCATAGTAATAGTTAAATTGATCTGTAAATAAACCAATTACCTTGGCGAGCAACTCATCAGGATCAAGAATGGAGGCAGAGACTTTGGCAATGTCATTAGTTGCCTTGAGCAGGCGCGTACGATCCTGAACCTGTTTTTCCAAAGTAGTTTGAAGTTCTTCAAGGCTTGCAACCATGCGGTTAAAGTGTATGGTTACTTCAGCAATTTCATCAGTTGTTGTTAATATCGCGCGCTGCGAAAGATCGCCACCTTCAACAGCCTTGAAAGTCTCGATCAAGACCTTAAGCGGAACAGACACAGTGCGCGAGATGAAATAGGCAAGTGTCGCCCCAAACAGCATGATTAGGAGGCTGGCGGTGATTGCCTCAATCTGAAACGCACGGCGCAAGTCCTGGTTTTCATTTGACAGACTTAAATTCATGTAATGAAACCCAATCGGGCCGATCATTAGAATACCAATAACCAGTAATATCAGAATCAAGACCAAGAACTTGGATGTGAGGCGTGTACCAGCCAAACCTTTTAGCTGGGCATCAATGCTTTGCGGAACAAGAGCAAGCCGGGCTGGAGCCAGGAGGCGGTCAATAATCAATACAGCAACAATGACAATGGCCAGAACCGAGACAAGTCCGCCAATTAACGAATAACCTAACTGGTCGAAGGTCGTTAAACCACGTTGATAATAGTGAAGACTGCTGGGGAGAATGTCAACCACGTATGCAATGAAGATTGTGGAACCACCGTATCGCCAGGTCAGAGACGTGATTTCCTGCCAGGCATTTAACTCTTCTTTAGGATCTGCTTTTAGCTGGTTGCTTGCCCAGTCATTTAAGCGTTTGCGGGCGTTGGGGGTAAGATACCAGGCCACCGCAAAAAGAATGAGATCACCAAGAACAATGAAGAATGGTGTAAAGCGCGAAATTTCGTTGAATGTTTCAGGGCTAAAATCTGCATTACTGCGAATTGTGAACGTTCCCAAGAACGCGCCAAATAGGGAGAATAACTGGGCAATTGCAATAACGAGGATGATATACCAGCCTCCCAGGCGACTCAGGTAGTTGTTCAAAGAGAACCAGCGTTTCATGAGGAGTTCTTCTTTTCAGATGAATTAATACCTACCTTGATGTGGGCCCGATTTGCCCCTACGGCCCGGGTCAATTCACTCACTGTAGTAGTCAGGATGGTTTGCATATCGGTCGTGCGCCTGATCTTATCTGTGATTTCGAAGAGAACTCTTTCTCGTTCTGCCTGGGCACGGATCTGCTCAAGGAGCCTGGCATTGGCAATGATGGCCGCAAGACTGCCTCCCAACGTACCAAGCAACTCTTCATCGGTTTCTGTATAAGCTGAGAGTTGTTCACTTTCTACATTTAATACACCCAGTAGTTCACTGCGGTAAATGAGTGGTACGGCCATTTCTGATCGTGAGTTGACGCTACCCGCGATGTAACGGGGATCATCCTGAACATTATTCACGCGTAAAGATCGCCGATGCGCTGCTGACCAGCCTGTGATACCGCTACCTACATTAATATGTAAATCGTACACGTTATCAGCATAGCCAACTGCAGCACGAACTTGTAAAACCTTCTTTTCCCGATCAGCTAGCATGATCGCAACCCGGTCGCCGCCGAGAGTGACTTGCAAGCCATTCACCGCGGATTGCAGTGCCTCGTCCAAAGTGGTTCCGGATGCCGCGGTGGTGGTGATGTGGTGGAGTAGGCGATGTTGAGCCAGATGTTCCTGGGTTTCGGCGAACAACTCCGAGTTGACTACAGCAATCGCCAACTGATCTGAAAGAATTTGCAAAATCCGCAGATTATCCCCAGAAAATGCGTAAGTCTGCTTGCTCTGCACATCCAACACGCCTACTATTCTTTCACCGATCTTTAATGGCAACGCTGCCTCTGAGCGGGTATCTTGTAACAAGGGATTCGCATAATATGTGGCATCGCGGGTCGTGTCATTCACCACCAGAGTTTCTCCATGGCCAGCCACATAACCTACGATGGATTTGGAGCCAATACCCAGCTTATGCCCCGCACGTTTCAACTGGGCACCTGCTTCACCGGTGGCTTCGCGGATCACTGCAAATTCACCCGATACGTCTCTAAGAAAAACTGCAGCATGGTCGAAGACGAACCGCGAACGAATCAAATCAGTTGCCTTTTTGAGCAACTCATCCAAATCCAGGGAACTGCTGATATCACGTGCAATCTCTGAAGCTGTTTCAAATTGAAGTGCAATCTGACGGCTTTCTTCAAGTACGCGAATGTTGTAAATCGCGCTCGAGACCTGACTGGCTACCGCTCTAACGAATTGCAGATCATCCTCATCAAAAGCGTGTTCTTTCTCGAGATCCTGAACAATAATTGCTCCAATAGCTTCGCCTTGCGCAAGCAACGGTACACCCAGCCAGGATTGCGCCGGTTTACCAGCGATCTTGGCACCCATGGCTGTGGCACGTCTCATCGTATCTTCAACGAGTAATAACGGTTCATTGGTACGAATTAATATAGATGTCAGTCCCTCGCCCAGAGGAAATGTATCTACAGATGAAAATCTTCCATCTTCAAACAAATAGGGAATGCTGATGGAATTCGTCTTCGAGTCATATAGCGCGATCAAAAAGCCATGGTCGCCTACTACAGTCCGAATCTGATCATGAATCGATACAAAGAAGGACCGCATATCTTTAATGGAAGCTGCCGCAGTCAGGAGCATGTTCAAAGATCTCGTCTCCAACGTGCGGCGATCATTCAAGGGTTCAGTAAGTGAACTTGTAGGCACTACAGATGTCATTGCGAGGCGAATCGTGCGAGTAAACGCATCGATCACATCGTCAGTAATGGCCTGGTCTGCACGCGCCCCTATGAGAACAAGACCGCGCAGGCGCCCATCCTGCAAAATCGGAATATAGGCTGCAGTTTCACATCCCAACTGTTTGGGATAGGACATCAGCGACTCAGGGATAGTTAAGTCGTCCTTCAAATCCACCAATAGAGCGCCATTCTTGAGAAATGCCTCCATTTCATCTACAGGCAATTCAATACTGCGCGGAATCGTTAACTGCGAATCACGGCCCTGTGGATCAGAAAACTGAGTGATTTGCAGACGGTTTCCGCTCGCAGTGAAAAACACCGTAACGAAGAAAGGCGTTCTGGACGAGGGAAATGCTGTCATTTGTGTTAGTGGGGTGGGAATTAACTAAATTCCCAAACAGGCTCACCCGCCAATATGCGGCGGATTTGATCTGGGAATCGGTCTGGGTCAAGAGGCTTGCCCAGAAAGCCATCAAAGCCGGATTCCTTGGCTTTGTTCATCTGATCGGTGCTGGCTTCAGCAGTCACTGCAATAATCGGTATGCTCTTCAGACGTTCTGAGGCGCGAATCTTTTTCAGGGCCCCATATCCGTCTTCGTAGGGCAGGCGAATATCCATCAGAATCAAATCAAGGCGTTGGAGGGTATCGGCATATTCCACCACCTCATAGCCTGATGTCTTCCATTCACAATGAATGCCCAGATACCCCAGCATGCGGGCGATCAATACAAAGTTGGCTACATTGTCTTCAACAACCAAAACTGTTGCATCTTTTGGAATGCTGGGCTTCTTGATAGGTTGGGTATCCAAAACGTTATCAGACATTATGCGCTCCTTGTAAGGAATCGCTCGACTTCCCGGATCAACTGGTCAATATCGAGTGGTTTTTGAATATAGCCGTCACAGCCTGCTTCAAGTGTTTTTTCTTTATCGCCACGCATCACATTGGCAGTTAAGGCAAGGATAGGAACGCGCTCAAAGCCGGGTGTAGTTTTGATCCTGGCTGTTAATGTATAACCATCCATATCCGGCATGTTGATATCCATGAGGATCAAATCTGGCTTTGTAGTTTCAAGCACCTGGAGAGCCTCCTTGGCGTTGACTGCTTCAATTAAATTATAATCTTCCGAAAGCAAAATGCGGCGCACCAACGTACGGTTATCCACATTATCTTCCACATACAAAATAGTGCCCTTATTCTCAGTTGGCATCATTGCGCGAACCTCCGACCCCAATTCTAATTTTGACCACACACTGGGCACATAACAGTCACCTTACAAAAAAATAAACAAAAATGTCGAGAGAGTCTCTCCTCGACATCCTGAGCGGGTGATGGGACTCGAACCCACGATATCGTGCTTGGGAAGCACGCGTTCTACCACTGAACTACACCCGCATAATGGAAGGATTATAGCGACCCGTTAAAGGGCTGTCAAGCAAGATATTGCTTACAGATAACCTGCGCATCTCACTTAGCTGGTCACTGCTCCCGGTTAAGGAGCCGGTTCGTTAGCTCAAACAGTGCCTCACCAGCCTCACCCTGCGGGTCAGCCTCGCGCAGACTGTTGATAGCCATATCGGTCATTTGAATGGACGCCTCTTTGGCTTCTCCATACCCACCCTCGCTGGCTAAAAGACGCGCCACTTCCTCCACTTCTGATGATTGGATTGGTCCCTGTGCCCAGCGTTCCGAGAATTTACCCTTCTTGCCCAGGCCAATCAACACAGGCAAGGAATTTTTTCCCTCTACTAAATCGCTGGCAGCGGATTTTCCGGTCACAGCCTCATCACCCCAGATTCCCAAAATATCATCCTGCACTTGGAAGGCCAGCCCGAGATAATGCCCATAGGACAGATAAATGTCTTGGGCCTCACCATCTGCGCCTCCCAACAATGCGCCCATTTGGGAACACGCCGCAATTAAGGCCGCTGTCTTCCCTGCGATCATTGGCCAATAATCTTCAACACCCAAATCATTTCGTTCTTCATACGACATATCCAGAAATTGACCGCGTGTCAGTTCCAGGCAGGTATTATGCAAAATCTCTGCAGCTTTCATAACAACATCTGATGGATAATTTTCTTTGAGATCAATAATGGCCTGACTGGATAACACAAATAGTGCATCGCCCACATTGATTGCCATTGGCACTCCAGACTTTACCCAGGTCGTATCGCGGCCGCGGCGTTTGGGAGAGTTGTCTTGAATATCATCATGCACAAGTGAAAAGTTGTGTACCAACTCAACCGCTGCCGCGGCTGGTAATGCAGATTCCCAATCTCCGCCACAAGCAGAAGCACATAACAATACCAGCAATGGACGAATCCGTTTGCCTGTGGCCTCAGGCCCTGCACCTTCACCGGTCCAGCCCATGTGATAGGTGAGCATATCGTGGAAAGCTTTGGTGTGCGGCTGATCGAGACGCGAAACTTGTTTTTGTAGTTCCAGCTCAATGCGAGAAAGAAGCGTTTTTATGTCCATTTGAAAAATACCTGTCTAAGGTGGAAAGATTTCCTTTACTGTGAAGTCCACCCAAAATAAGGAAGTGGTATTCGGAATTTTTTCGAGCAGTGTTTTGCCAATTTCACCAGGCGGATCCGGTAACTCTTTCCACCAGATTTTGTCAGCGGGGTAACCATACTGAAAACCAACAGGTGAAGGCACAAAATATTTTCCCCATTCAGAGAAATCTTCAATCAATTGGTCGAAGGATGCAAATTGTTGACTGTCATTAATGAAGACCAAGCCATCGCGATAGGTGGGGGGCATGAATTCGATTTCCCAATGTTTGAGGAACAATCTGTAATTCGGGTTATGCACACGGATTGCTTTGACCCAGGCTTCAGCCTCTGCATCGGTGATCGGTGTGCCAACAGGAGAGCCGTCAGATTTGTACCACTCGACATCCACACCAAAGCCCATGACTGAGGGATGATGTTTGTATTGGTTCAACACGAGATCAATAAGGGTAAGCATATCTGCATTGGCAGGTTCTACTTGAAGCCAGACCCTGAATCCATTTTGATCAAAGAGATCCAGAGTCTGGTTGTTCATATCCACGTAACCTGATGTGATATTTGGATCATTAGTCTCAGCATGAAAGCTCAAATAGGTTTTTCCATCGCCCATAAAGTTACCAATGATCCAGATCGTTTCAGGGTGTGAATTCGGAAACTTCGCTGACATTTGTTGCCCAACTGACAGCCAATATTCGGGTCCGGGATTGCTTCCGATACCATAGGTTGAGAATCTGAAGCCTGCTCCCAACATGAGTGGTTCAGGTGTGATGGTTGAAGTCATGGCTTTGGTCGAGACCGATGTAGATGTTGTTTGTGTGTATGAACAACTTGTTGGAAAAGAAATCAACAGGCTGATAAAGATTGCGCGAAACGCTTGCCTCATGAACCAGTACCTGTATAACTATTCACACCTTTTGTCCAAATCCAATATGTGAAGGCGAAGAGTCCGATGCCAATTAGCGGCGAGAAGTAAACAATGGAAGAGACTTCATTGGGACGGAGAAAGAGTTGAGATGGATAAAAAGCGACGAAACCAATTGGAATGAGATATGTAAAAGCAAATCGGAATGCGCCGTCAAAAATGGTCATTGGATAGGGCGAGAACTCCCGCAATTTCCATGCGAGACCCAGCACGGGATACGAATCGATAATCCAGAATGCTGCACAAGCTGCACTGACGATCATGGAGATCTGCACTAATGATGCGCTGAACAATGTCATGATGAGCAATGCGATCCGTGAGAGAGTCCAATCCACGTGGAGTTGGCTGGCGGCATAAATCAACAGAATGAGGCCTGTGACAAGCTGGATGAGACCTTTGAGATCGAACATCTCGGAGGTGTAATAGAACATCATGTTGAGCGGGCGGAAATAATATTTCAGAAATGTGCCTTGCTGAATGTGAAAGCGTAATTGCCAAAAGTGATCGAACAGGATTTGCATGGGGGAGATGGCGAGCATATAAAAGGCATAGATAAAAACCATTTCGGTCAGAGTCCAGCCGGCCAGGTCTGGGACTGAATCGAAAATCACCCAGAAGACACTCAACGTAACGAGACTTGTAAAGAACATTCCGATCGAACTAATGATGAAGTCCGCACGGTATTGCATACGCGCCTTGATATATTGCGCTTCAATAATGAAGTAAAGCCGGATGTAATCGCGAAGGGATTGCATCACTAGCCTCCGCTGATTCTCAAGACTTTGATAGCTTGATGATAGAACAGGCGCGTCAGGATAATCAGCGCGATTGCCCAAAAGGCCTGGATTCCCAACATGGGAATGAAAGTGTCGAGTTCTAATTTAGGTTTGGTGACCATCATGAGTGGTGTGTGAAATACAGCCTGAAAAGGAAGCCAAAGCAGGATTTCGCGGATACCATCCGGAAAGAATTGCAAAGGTATCAACGCACCTGATGAGAACATCAGAATAACTTCTTTCACATAACTGATGCCCCACACTGACTCAGAATAAAAGCCCATGAGCCCTACAAAGAAGTCGATGCAGAAACTGATGACCAGTGCAAAGATGAAACTCAAAGGAAATAACGCCAGCCCAATTCCAGTTGCAAAAGAAACTTTTAACACAAAAATCATGAATAGAACCGTAGGAATGGAAATGGCAAAGATGTTCATGATCGTTGAGCCAAGCACTGCAAAGAGTGCATATGTCTGAAAATCCATCGGCTTGATGAGGTAGGTTGCGATGATACCTTCACGGATCTCAAAGTGAATGATCCAATCGGAGTAGGTCTTGAGCAAAAAGAAGATTGTGCTCCCAAGTGCGATGTAGACCATCGTTTCGTTGAAGGTCAAGCCGCGCAAAGTATCGCGGCCTTGATAAATGCTGCGCCAGAGGAAATATACAATGCCGATGTAAAGCAAATTACCCAGGATGGCGAAGAAATAGCCAAAGCGATAGACCAAGCCAACCATGGCCGTACCGCGCAGAACTGCCAGATAGCGTCTCATCCCAACGCTCCGTCGTAGACTTTTTGTACCACATTCTCCATGGAAATTTCCACGATGCGCACGTCGCTAATCTTGAAGTTGGACATGGAAAATCCCAGCACATCTGAGAGGGGTGTACGGGCCTGATCGATTGTTACGTCTGTCCAGAATTCTTCAGTTTGTGCAGTTGTGATGCCATGCGTCATGCCAAATTTATCTTTTAGTTTCTCTTGTAATTGCTGCATTGTGCTGTCGGTAAAGCCATCAATTTGCAGCTTGATTGTGCGATACGCACCGAATAAGGCGTTGACCTTCTTGATATCACCATCGTACAATATTTTGCCTTTATCAATAATGATAATGCGTTGACACAACGCCTCCACATCACCCAGGTCATGGGTGGTCAGGATGATGGTTGTATTCCTTTCCCGATTTAATTCCTTGATTAATGAGCGAATCTTCGCCTTGACGGAAATGTCCAGGCCGATGGTTGGCTCATCGAGAAAGACAACCTGCGGGTTGTGAAGGAAAGAAGCGGTAATGTCGCATAACATCCGTTGACCAAGCGAGAGCGTCCGCACTTGTTGTGAATAGAGAGCGCCGAGACCAACCAGGTCATTGAACATACCCATATGTTGGTCGAATGTTTTTTGGTCAACTTTATAGATTTCTTTTAGGATCTTGAACGATTCAATCACAGGCAAATCCCACCATAACTGAGTGCGTTGACCGAACACCACGCCCATGATTTGGGCTTGCTTGATGCGATTGTCGTATGGGACATGATCGTTAATCAGAATCATTCCACTGCTGGGTTTGAGGATGCCTGTCATCATCTTAATGGTCGTGGATTTGCCCGCACCGTTCGGACCGATGTAGCCAACGATCTCGCCCGCATTGATGTCAAACGAGATACCATCCACAGCTTTCACAGTGCGATAATCGCCGGAAAATAAATCTTTGAATGCGCCAGCGAGTCCTTCGCGGCGATTAAGGATTTTGAAATACTTACCGAGGTCTTTGATGTGAATGAGGCTCATTGGTGTTACCCGTCATTGCGAGTGGCGCTTTAGCGCCGCGAAGCAATCTCCTGTTTTTATTACAAATCAAGTCGTTCTAATTCTTCTCTCAGGTGACCTGGATTTTGAAAATGAATCGTAGCAAAGCCCATTGTATTCGCCTGCTGGATATTTGGCAACGCGTCATCAATAAATAGACATTCCTGTGCAGGCCTGCCGATTTTCTCAAGCAGCAGGTGAAAGATTTCAGGCTCCGGCTTCACGAACCCTACCTCGCCTGAAATTACCATATCATCGAACAGGTCGAAGAAGTGATATTTCTCGCGGGCATAGGGGAACGTCTCTGCCGACCAGTTGCTCAAACCGTATATGGGATATCCTTTCTGTTTAAGTTCTCGCATGATCTCAACCGTGCCCCAATAGGCTTCACCAATTGAATCGATCCAATGCTCGTGATAAGCCTGAA
>Ga0070699_100004611_pt1 | contig 12194 bp, 10 predicted proteins | sample KBSK1503metaG_FD_65473 | JGI IMG/M metagenome (GOLD analysis project Ga0070699, IMG submission 65473) | Corn, switchgrass and miscanthus rhizosphere microbial communities from Kellogg Biological Station, Michigan, USA - KBS K1-50-3 metaG | ecosystem: Host-associated > Plants > Roots >...
CACGCGCTTGTCGTTCTTGAGCAACACGAGCGAAGCGCGGACACACTCGCGTGCCACTTGCCGGTGCGCCGCCGATCCAAAACGGCTGTGCAAACTCCGATCAGCCAACGGCGATCGTCCCGGCTCCAAGCCCATCGCAAACTTGACTCGCAGAATTCTCGTCACCGCATCATCGATACGTGACACCGGTACCCGATTCTCGCGCACGAGCTCGAGCAGCGAATTGTAAAGCTCACGATACTTCACTGAGACCATGAACATGTCCATACCGGCATTCGCCGACGTCTCAATCTGCGTTTTGTAGTCGCCCGGCATCTCGTTGATCGCATCGTAATCAGAGATCAGAAACCCTTCGAACTTGAGCTCGCCTTTCAGTATCTCCGTCAACAGACGTTTGCTGCCCGAACACTTCACGCCGTTCCAACTGCTGTACGACGGCATGATCGTACCCACACCTGCTTTGATGGCGCTGACGTAACCGGCCATGTGAAGACTTCGGAGTTCCTGCTCACTAATCACGACGTTGCCGCGATCGAGTATGTGAACGTCGCCTTTGAGTCTCGTGCCGGTGCCAAATTTCGTTGCGCCGTCGCCGATCCAATGCTTCGCGCAAGCGAGTATGCTCAAGGGATCGCTCAGGTCATTGCCCTGGTATCCGCGCACGGCAGCCTCGCCCAACGTACGCGCGAGCTCAGGCGTCTCGCCAAACCCTTCGTAGGTTCTGCCCCAACGCTCGTCGCGCGGTACTGTGACACACGGCGCGAACGTCCAGTTGATGCCGGTGGCCCTGACTTCTGTCGCCGTCACGCGCGCGGCTCGTTCCACCAGGTCCGGATTGCGCGTGCAGCCGAGACCGATGTTGTGTGGGAAAAGGACCGCGCCCAGCACGTTGCTGTGACCGTGTACCGCGTCGATACCGTAAAGCAACGGAATTCGCAGACGCGTGTTCTGTGTGCGAGCCTGGAAACTGTCGTAATGATCGGTCCAGTCTTTCAGTCCGTTACCCGTCTTCGGATCGGAGCTGCCGCCGCTGAGGACCGAGCCGAGAAAGAGTTTTTCGACTTCGCTGATATCCTGAAGCGAGTTCTGGTTGGCCTGGACCATCTGGCCCGCCTTCTCTTCCAAGGTCATTTGCGACAACAGCGCCTTCGCCTTTGCGTCATAAGCGCTGAAGTTTTTCGCTCGAGAACGTCGCTGTGAGCCGAGCAGGTTGGCTGAAGACATAAATACACCTGCCATCGTAAGCGCCGAGGCTTCGATAAAAGTTCGCCGGTTGAGTTTCATTTTGGTCTCGTCGTTAGCTTCTAACGGAAAATCCTAATGCCGAAGGCGTTGGTTAACTAAACGGAAATCCCGAACGCCGAAGGCGTTGGTTAACTAAACGGAAAATCCCGAACGCCGAAGGCGTTGGCTAATTTCAGCCCGCGGTTGGAGCGCAGCGACAACCGTGGGATCGAATCTAAATTTAATGGCGGTCAACCCTGAAAGGGTTCGCCCCGAGAGAAACCCTTTCAGGGTTCAACCGATTTTTATTAAACGCGTTCCCCAGGGTTGTCGCTACGCTCCAACCGCTGGGCTGAAATTAGCCAACGCCTTCGGCGTATTAGTTAGGCTGAAATTAGCCAACGCCTTCGGCGTTTAGTAGGCTGAAATTAGCCAACGCCTTCGGCGTATTTGTTTAGGCTGAAAATAGCTAACGCCGAAGGCGTGATTCTTTGAATCTGCGGGCTTAGTTCATCAACTGATCGACAATCGCTTTCGCGGCGTTCGGACGCCCCATACGTCGCGCGTTTGCCTGCATCGACTTGAAGCGCTGCGGATCCGCCAGCAAGCGGTCGAGCTTGTACGACAACGTCGGCAGGTTGTTACAACGAATCGCTGCGGCGCCTTCGAGCAAGTGATCCGAGTTGCGTTCTTCCTGACCGGGAATCGGATTGACAATCACAAACACCAAACCCTTCGCGAGGGCTTCGGAAGTTGTCAGGCCGCCCGGTTTACCCAGCACCAGATCCGACGCCGTCATCAACTCGTCCATTTCCTTCGTGTAGCCAAACGGTTTCAGCATCACGTTCGCATCGTGATTGGTGCGCGCCGCCAGTTTAGTCAAACGCTGCTTCAGCTCTTCATTACGGCCGCAGATCGCCACCACTTGCGCGCGATGCTGCAAGGGCAATAGCGAGCTGACGAGCGCATCGACCGAACCGACGCCAAAGCCACCAGCAGAGAGCAGTATCGTAGTCCGATCCGGCGCCAAGCCATGCTTCGCACGCATCTCCTGCTTGTCTTTCCTGACCGCAAACACCGGATCGATTGGAATACCGCTGACCGTGATCTTTTCCGCCGGTATACCCAGCGCTTGCAGGTAGACCCGAGCCTCTTCGAGTGCGACGAAGTAACGTTCGTAGTGATGGACCAGCCACATCGCATGAACGTCGAAATCAGTGACGGTGATTACCTGACGACTGGCCAGACGCTCCTTCGCTTTGAGCCACGAAACGATCTCAGCCGGAAGAAAGTGAGTGCAAATAATCAGATCGGGCTGGTACTCACGCAGCAGCTTCACGAACGGGCGCGTGTTCAACTTATCGAGCGCGAGCCGGCGGCGCTCGTTTTTCCACGGCTTGTCGAGCTTATCGTAAAACCAGCCCGGCACTTCCGGCATTTTGTTAACGAGGTCGATGTAGGCTTTGGAATAGAGATGGCGAAAGAGTTTGTTGGTGTAGTTGAGCACGTCGAAGTGGTGGACTTCGACGCTCTCGCGGCGTTGTTTGAAAGCCTGCTCGATGGCCTCAGCCGCGCGCACATGACCCGCGCCAGCAGAAGCCGATAGGAGGAGGATTTTTTTCAACATCTGGGCGTCGTTGCTATGGTCGTGGTTTTGGCGTCGTCGCCGGCCGTGCCGGCGTGGTCGCTGGTCTTGCCGGTGCAGTCGTGCCTGGCGCAGCCGGGTGCGTTCGGTTGTACTCGTTGATGAAATCCTGCGTGATGTCCAGGTTGCTGGCCGCATAAATGATCGGGACGCGATTCGCGTCGATCAGCAAGCTCACACCGTGCGACTGCGCATAAGCAGTCAACGCCGACCCGATATCTTTCTGCAACGGATCCAGCATTGTCAGCGACTCTTTTTGATAACTTGCTTGCGCATCCTCGGCCTTGCGTTTGATCTGAACCTCGAGTTGATCTGCTTCGTCAGCCTGCCTGGCAGTCATCGCAGCGTCCTGAATCGCACGCTTCTTTTGTAGATCCGCTCTCATCGTACCCAGACGGTCGCGCATGCCGCGAATCTCGGCGCGGAGTGGCTGAAACTTCGCCTCGATCTGCTGCATGGCCGCCATCACGCGGGCGATGCCGTTTTTGTCATCGCTGAAAGCGGACGAGTCGATGATGGCGATGTTTGCTGGAGTCGCCGCCGGCCGGGTCTGCGTTTGTGCCAGGATCGTGAACGCCGCAAAGGCGACTGCGGCTACAACTATGGCTATGCGAAATACTTTCATTGCTTTCGGCTCCTTAGAATAATTTGGCGCTCGTCGGGGAGTCAGGCGTCTAGTGTTGTAGGGTGAATTTACCACCTTCGATACGGAGGATGTAAACCGGTACTTGCGCGTTTCGATTTTCGTCGAGCGTAATCTTTCCGGTTACGCCGGGAAAGTCTTTGGTCGCGGCGAGTGCGTCGCGAATGTCTGCGCTCGCGTGCGACCTGGCGCGCCGGAACGCGTCAAACAGCATTCGCGCGGCGTCGTAAGCCGTAGCTGCCCCCGCATCAGGATCTACTTTGTAGCGCGCGCGATAGTTTGCCACGAACTCCTTCACGAGTGGGTCGTCACTGCCGATCCAAAAGTGATTCGCGAAGTAAACGCCTTCAAAGACGGCACTGCCATTCTTGAGAAGATCGGGCGAGTCCCAGCCATCGCTGCCAATCAAGGTTGACTTAATCCCGGCACGCTTTACTTCACGAGCAACGAGAGATGCAGTGGTGTAGAAGCCGGGCGCGAAGATCACGTCCGGCGCGGCACTTTTGATCGCAGCCATTTGTTCCGTCAGATCCGTGGCGTTTGCTTCATAACGTTGCTGACTGACGACTTGCCCGCCGCCGTTTCTTAACGACTCGGCGAAGAAGTTGGCCAACACCACAGCATAGTCATTCTTTGGATCGAGGATTATGGCCACGCTTTTCGCCTTCAAGCTTTCGCGCGCGAACTTCGCGATCGCCTCGCCTTCAGTGGAGCTGACGAAGCAGGCACGAAAAATGTAATTCCCCTGCATTGTCAATTCCGGCTTCACTGAGGCCGAAGAGATCATGACGATCTGATTCTGCTGCGCGATCGGCGCGGCGACCATAGCGCGGGTGCTCACGGGCTCGGCGAGCAACGCTTGTACGCCGTGCTCCTTGATCAAATGGTTGACGATGCCGGGGACGTCTTCGGTCTTTGATTCGTCGTCCTCTATATCGACTTCGATGAGGGCGTGGTTGATACCGCCGGCCTGGTTCGCTTCATCTTTTGCCATATTGATGGCGTTCGCCGCCGAGATCCCGTAGGCCGAGGTGGCGCCAGTCAGCGACAAAAAAGCGCCGATCTTGATGCCTTTTGGCTGACACGCTACGAGCAGCAGTAGTACACAAACGACGAACAGCGAAAGTGTTTTGGGCATTCCCGCGTATTAAATCACAAAAGACTCCTCTGGGACCTCTGCGTATCTCTGCGGTCTCTGCGTTTTAATCCATGCCTTTCAACGCAGACACCGCAGAGGTACGCAGAGGTCCCAGAGAGCTGGAGAATGGGCCAGTTTTCTTGGCCTTTAGCATCGATATATGGTAGCTTTCACTAGCTTCACGCCTCGGTCGCCCATGAACTACTAGTGGCTAAAGTACTTCACCCGAAGCAGTCTTCGTTGTCTTAATGAAGTTCTGAACCTGGAGGAAATTGGCAAATGCGAGTAAGGATCCTGATTCTGGTAGTAGCAGTTCTGCTTTTTGGCGCAATTCTAACAGTCCCGCAGATTATCGAGGCCAAACGCGCCCAGTCATCGGCCACTGCGGCGAATGCAGCAAGCATTCCCTTTCAGGGACGAAGACCTGAAATCACGGTTGGTGAGTCGATCCGTAACGATACCTCGCCTCCACTGCGCGAAATGAAGCAGCAGCCGGTCTTCAAGGCGAAGAAAGAGGCCAACGAGAATCCGAAGATCCAGCACATTCATAAAGACGCTCCGGATCATAGGGTACAAAAAACGATCGCTGCAGACGCGTTTACCGCCGCCAACATGCCTACTGCCGATATGAACTTCAACGGCATCCAGTTTCCGGGTGTGGCGTGCAACTGCGCTCCACCCGACACCAATGGTGAGGTGGGAACTACGCAGTACGTGCAGAGCGTCAATGAAGGCTTCCAGGTTTTTGATAAGACAACCGGTGCCTCCCTGCTTGGACCATCAGGAATCTCGACCGTTTGGGGCGGTTTCGGTGGTGTTTGTGAAGCCAATGGAAACAGCGATCCGGTGGTGATGTACGACCAGTTGGCTGACCGCTGGATAATCTCGCAGTTTGCGGGTGCATCAGTGCCGACCGATGAGTGTGTCGCGGTTTCGACAACCGGCGACGCCACCGGCTCGTATCATCGTTATGACTTTCACCTCGGGTCCAACTTCTTCGACTACCCACACCTGAGCGTCTGGCCGGACGGGTATTACATGAGCATGAACGTGTTCAATTCATCGGGCACGGCATTTCTGGGTCCGCAAGCTTTCGCTTTCGATCGGGCCAAAATGTTAGCTGGTTTGCCGGCCACGTTCGTCACGCCCGGCATCACTGGTGGATCACTCGAAGAAGTTTTCCTGCCCGCGGACCTCGACGGTGCAAATCTTCCGCCGCCCGGTGCGCCGGCGACGTTTGTGGAATGGCCTGGCCCCAGTGGTTATAAGCTCTTTCATTTCCACGTGGATTTCGCTACTCCGGCGAATTCGACTTTTACCCAGTTTGCGAATCCTACGGCTGCCGGCTTTACCTCGCTTTGTCCTACCACACGCTCGTGTGTGCCGCAGTCAGGCACGACGTCGCGGCTGGATGGTATCGGCGATCGTTTGATGTTCCGGCTCACTTATCGCAACTTCGGCGATCATGAGTCGGTGGTTGGCAACTATACGGTGAGCTCCGGAACTGTGGCGGGTATTCGCTGGTTTGAGCTGCGCAATGTGACGAATGGACCAGTGACAGTCGCGCAGGAGAGCACTTATCAGCCTGACTCGACCTGGCGCTGGATGGGAAGCGCCGCGATGGACAAGGATGGAAATATAGCGATCGGTTACAGCGCGTCGAGCGCGACGATCTTCCCGCAGTTACGGTACGCGGGACGGCTCGCGAGCGATCCGGTGAACACCCTCGGCCAGGGCGAGGCGACTCTGTTCGCGGGCACTGGCAGCCAGACAGGCACGGGCAGTCGCTGGGGTGATTACTCCGCGCTGACGGTGGATCCGGTTGACGATTGCACTTTCTGGTTTACAAGCCAGTATTACGCAACAACCAGCAGCTTTAACTGGCGGACGCGTATCGGATCGTTCCGGTTCCCGACGTGTGGTGGCAATCCGACACCAACGCCGACGCCAACTCCGACGCCTACACCAACTCCAACTCCAACTCCAACGCCGACGCCGACGCCAACACCTACTCCAACCCCAACGCCGACTCCGACGCCAACACCGCAACCGGTGCCGAACGCGCCGACGAACCTCGTTGGAAATGCGGTTTCTACGACTCAGATCAACTTGTCGTGGACGGATAATTCCAACAACGAGACTGGCTTCAGTATCGAGCGTTGTACTGGAAACGGCTGCACGAACTTTGCGCAGATAGGGACGGTAGGAGCGAACGTTACGAGTTTCCCGAGCACCGGGCTGACGAAGAATACCTGGTATCGCTTCCGCGTGCGGGCCTTCAACGCATCCGGCAACTCGGCTTACTCAAACATCGTGCAGGTCAAGACACCTAACCACTAACGAGTGTTTTGTAGGGGCGGCACTCCGTGGCCGCCCCAATCCTTACGAAAAACGTAAAGTAAGTGGAACAAGGATAGGTTAAGTAGAACAAGTCAGGAAGAGGGGCTTGCCCCCGCTGGATTAGACCTTTAACAGCGGGGGCAAGCCCCTCTTCCTGACTTGTTCTATTCTTACGACTGAAAATATTCTTCAGTTGATCGTGAATGTGAGGTCGTCGCTCGTTTCGGACAACTTCTTATCCGCGCTATTGAACGCCTCAACCGTAAATCGATAACTTCCCTTCTCCAACGGCTTGTTCACCTTGAACGACGCATCATCAACGCGCTGGTTCAGGTACGGCGGTGTAATCTGGTGATCGTTCGGATACAGCGTGAACTTGTAATACGCCGCGTTCGGATACGGTTCCCACTTGAGCTCCAGATTCTGCCCGCTCACCGTGCTTCCCGCTTTCGGATTCAATACCTTCAAATCGCCCTTGAACAGATGCGTCGGCGTCACAAACAACGTCTTATTGGCTTCGACCTTGTACTTCGTGGCACTGATCCCCGCGATTCCCGTCGTCGCAAAGACGTAAGAATCCGTATCGAACACGCGCACCGTTAATCCCTCATAATCTTTCGGTGGCACATTCGTGATCACGAAGTCGCCGTCTTTGTCTGTCTTCGCGGTGTAGATCTTGCCGCCGCAACCGCTGAGAAAACGGCTGAATGTCTCGCACAACTTCACTTCGATATTCTCGACCGGCGCACCGTTATATAAAACTTTTCCCTGCACGTTGCCCGTGCCGGGCGCAGGCTTCACCTTCTCGACACCCTCGACCGGAGCCGCCGCGTTTTCGTCAGCTCGCGCTGGACCACTCTTCTTAGTGCAACTGCCGCAAGCGAACACCGCTATCGCACAGATCAGAACAAGTACGAACCTATTGAGCATCGCAAAAAAGCACCTTTCGTTTTAGTATTGGCAGACGGATTGTAACACTATGAAAATCATAACCACTTTCTCACTGCTGTTGCTGCTTTCCGGCGCCGGTACGTTTGAAACTTTCTGGCAGGACTTCCGAACCGCGGTCGGCAAACACGACGTCGAAGCAATCGCGCGGCTTTCGAAGTTTCCGATCGACATGTCGTACGGCATTCCGAGCATAAAGACGAAAGCGCAGCTTGCCAAACGATATCGCCAGTTATTCAACGAACAGACTGACGCCGCGGCTTGTTTCGACAAAGCGAAGCCGGAAGTGGACGCGGATAATCCGAAACACTTCAGCGTTGCGTGTCCGGACGCTGCCGGCAATGAAGTGGTGGTTTATCACTTTCAGCAGACCCGCGCGGGCTGGAAGCTCACCGGGCTGGATAACCTCAACGAGTAGAACTACAAAGAGACGTTATCAGGAATTGTCCGCAGGCTGCGTTGAGAGAGCAGTTTTTTGGGCAATGAGACTAAGCTGAGGACTGAGAAAGATCGTCGCCACGATGAAAACCGACGCGAAGTAGTAAGGCGACGACGATCCCAATCGATCGAAGGCCCATCCGAAGAAGAGCGGCGCGATGGCCCGCGCCATTCCGCCATACGTCTGTTGCATCCCCATGTAAAGCCCGCGCTCGCGGGGACTGATCACGCGCGAAAGCAACGCCGTCACACATGGGAACGTGAATGCCGTGCCGAGCGGAATCAAAGCGACCGCAACTCCGAGCATCACCAGATTGTGCGACTGCGTCATGCCGAACACGCCGAGCGCCAGCAGCAGTAGTCCTAAACGAGAAAGCCGCGCCTCGCCCAGCCAGTCGACCATTCGTCCCAGCAACAACACGCGCGTAAAGACCGAAATCGAGCCGACGTACATGAAGAAGTAACCGATGTTCTGTTCGGTCACCTGAAAGCGATCGTTCAGGAATAGCGCCAGCACCGAGAAGCTGCCCTGATAGGCGCCCATCGCGATCGCGTAAATCCAGATGAGCCGCGATGAAGGCTCGCTCGAGTGTGACACAACGCGCAGGATTGCCTGGCGCGAGGTCAACTTCTTTTCGCCCTCGACTGGTGCATGGTCACTCGGATTGCGCGACTCAGTGAGATACCGGGCCGCGAAGATTATGTTTATCAAACACAGCAGCGCCGCAATGATGCCCGGTGCGGCATGGTCCATCTGCAACGTCGCCGAGCCTGGGATGAGATCGCGTTTACCGAGTGTGATGGCAAACGACCCAAGCACCGGCCCGAGAGCGACGCCGAGGTTCGTTGTCGCCGAGAGCCAGCCGAGTGCACGTGCGCGATCCTGAGGCTCCGTTGAATCGGCTACGTATGCCTGAATCACGCCTACTGTTCCACCGCCCGCGCCCTGCACGATGCGCGAGAGGATTAACAGCCAGAGCGAGTTGGCGAACCCGAAGATCAGGTACGCGATTCCCGAAGCAGTCAAGGCAATCAGCAAGGTCGGCCTGCGCCCCACCCGATCGGAGAAGCGGCCCCACAGCGGCGCACTCACGAGCTGGGCCACAGTAAACGTCGCGATGGTGAAGCCGGCGATAACACCTATGCCGAGATGAACTCCAAAAATATTGATCCCGCCTTCGCCAAATTTCTTTACATAAAACGGCAAGAGGGGAAAAATCATCAACACGCCGACCATGTCGATGAACGCAGTTGCCATCAAGGTCAAGAGCTTCGGCGGAATCTTGCGTACTTCGCGCCACAGTATGTAGAGCAAACCGATCGCAATCACGGCGAGGACGATGCGAACGGTTGGCGACTGGAACGATTGTCCGAAGGTGAATTGCAGGAGCATTGGCGTTTATAAAAGAAAATTCATAATACACTAACCGGCAAAACTTCGGTCGTCACAGCGATGTGACACGTCCGCGCTATCGTAGCATTCACAATTTTTTGAAGGAGAGAAGTTGAGCAATGAAACTGACTGAGTTCTTTCGGGAAGAGTTGGACCGCGAAGTCGAACGTTCACGCAAGGCCCTCGAACAGGTTCCGGATGGAAAGTACCAGTGGAAGCCACACGAGCGCTCGATGATCTTTGGTTACCTGGCAGACATGGTGGCGACGATCCCGACGTGGATCACGATGGAGATTAATCGTGACGAATTGGATATCGCTCCGGCCGAAGGCCAGGGCACCAAGAAGGCGCCGAAAGAAACGAGTGCCGAGCTTCTAAAAGCATTGGACGAGTCCGCCGCTGAAGCGCGTGACGCGCTGGCTAAGACGACGGACGAACATCTCGAAACAAGCTGGAAGCTATTAGCCCGAGGCAACGTAGTATGGCAAGGCTCGCGCAAAGAGATGATCCAGGACACGATCAACCATTGGGTACATCATCGTGGCCAGATGACCGTATACCTGCGCTTGATGGGCGCGAAGGTTCCCGCCCTCTTTGGTCCATCGGCGGACGATCAGAGTTTTTAGCCACAGATTACACTGATCAAAGCAGCGATTTGATCCAGCCGCCGTCAACCTGGATCGAAGTACCGGTGATGTAGCTCGCGCGTTCCGAAACCAGGAACGCCGCGAGCGCCGCAAACTCGCGCGGCTCGCCGAGACGGCCCATCGGAATCTCTTTCTCCCACTTACCGCGAAACTCCGTGGCGCTGATTCCCTGCTTCTCCGCCATCATTTGCGCCAGCTCTTCCAAACGTTCCGTGCGCGTGTAACCCGGCAGAATGTTGTTGACGGTGATGCCTTCTGCAGCGACTTCGTTGGCGAGTGTGCGCGCAAAGCCAGTTAGTCCGGCGCGGAGGCTGTTCGAGAGCAAAAGATTCTCGACCGGCTGCTTGACCGCGATCGAGGTGATGTTGAGTATTCGTCCCCAACGCCGGTTTCTCATTCCCGGCAACACTTCGCGCGTCAGCTCCACAGCGCTCATCAGTGTCAGACGTATCGCTCGCTCCCATTGTTCGCCGGTTAACTGATCGAAGCGTCCGGCTGGTGGTCCACCAGCGTTCGTGACGAGAATGTCGATGCGGCCGAAGCGCTCATTGCCGGCTGCAACTACGCGCTTGATGTCTTCTGCAACCGTGACGTCGGCAGCTATTGCGTGTACCGGCACATGGTGATTATCGGCGATGGCCGCGGCAGTTTCGCTCAATACCTGCGTTTCACGCGCGCAAAGCACGAGGGAGGCGCCTTCCGCCGCGAGTTCTTCCGCTACTGCGCGACCAAGCCCGCGACTGCCTGCGGCAACGAGTGCGACTTTGTCCTTCAGTCCGAGGTCCATGAGAAAGTCCTACTTCTGCCGCAGATAGTCGTCGGTTTTGTCGAGCCAGTCCTGGCGGGGCGGACTGAAGATATCAACGTCGAGCGTGTCTTCCAGCGCTTCCGCTTTGTGTTGGACCAGCGAAGGAATGTGCAGCACCTCGCCCGCCATCACGTCGATTACCTGCGACTCATCTTCACCAATCCAGAAGCGCAATCCGCCTTCGAGAATGTAGGTGAGCTGCTCGTTGTGATGGGAATGCCGTGGCACGATCGCACCCTTTTTCAAGTAGACATGGGCCAACATCATGCGATCGGCGGTTATCAACCGCCGATCGAGCATCTCGGTGACCTGCTCCTTCGGCATTTCTTCCCAGCGATAGAAGGTAACGCTGCGTTCGCTCATTGTGTGTCTCCGTTTTTAATCAGCAGATTACACGGATCTGGTCAAGATTAGCCACAAAAAGGCACACAGGGCACATAACAAAAATAAAGGCACCTAAGCAATTTAAGCTTATGTGCCTTTTGTTATGGCCCTGTGTGCCTTTTTGTGGCTAGTTCTTACTGGTTTCGTTGCGCGCTTTCAGGATCTTGCGCAGCTTCATTCGCGCTTTGTGCAACTGTGATTTGGAAGTGCCGACCGCCACACCCAGCATCTTCGCGATCTCTTCGTGCTCGTGACCTTCGACGTCGTGCAATACAAACACTGTCCGATATCCCGGCGGTAGTTGAGTTAACGCGTTGTCCAGTGCGATGCGATCCATGATCGGCATCGAGTTCGGATTCTCAGTACCACTTACGATCTGGACCGGCGTCTCCCCTTCTTCCGTAGTCCGCTCCATCTTCACGCTGCGTTTCCGGAAGTGCATCAGACACTGGTTCACTGTCAGCCGGTGCAGCCAGGTAGTGAATGCAGAATCGCCACGGAAGCTGCCAATCTTGCGGAACAACTGGATGAATGCCTCCTGCGCGAGATCTTCCGCCTCAGCCGCATTCTGCGTCATTCGCAGACA
>Ga0070699_100004612_pt1 | contig 12193 bp, 9 predicted proteins | sample KBSK1503metaG_FD_65473 | JGI IMG/M metagenome (GOLD analysis project Ga0070699, IMG submission 65473) | Corn, switchgrass and miscanthus rhizosphere microbial communities from Kellogg Biological Station, Michigan, USA - KBS K1-50-3 metaG | ecosystem: Host-associated > Plants > Roots >...
GAGGTCCTGCTGCTCGACGAGCCGTTCAACGGGATGGACCCGCGGCAGCGGCTGCACATGATGGACCTGCTCGACAAGCTCGGCAGCGAGGGCCGGACGATCCTGTTCAGCTCGCACATCCTGGAGGAGGTCGAGCGGCTGTCCGGCACGATCCAGGTGGTGGTGGCTGGCCGCCTGGCCGCCTCCGGTGATTTCCGGGCCATCCGGCGGCTGATGACGAGCAGGCCGCACGTGTTCATGGTGCGCTCCTCCGACGACCGCTTGCTCGGGGGCACGCTGATCGGCAGGCCCGCGGTGACGGCCGTTGAGCTGACCCGGGCCGGCCTGCAGGTGCGGACCTCGGACTACGGCGCGTTCTGCCGGGACATCGCGGTGCTGGCCCGCGACCACGGCATCCGGCTGCGCGAGGTGCTGCCCGCCGATGAGTCCCTGGAAAGCGTCTTCGCCTACCTAGTCGCCAGCTGACGAGCCCAACTGAAGAGCGGAGCTGAGGAGCGCACATGTCCGCCTTGTTCAACCCGACGGTCGCGTGGATCACCCTGCGCGCCACCCTGAGCCGCAAACGGGCGCTGTTGTTCGCGCTGCCCGCGGTGATCCTGATCCTGCTCACGGTCGCGCTGAGGGCCTCGCGCGCGCCGATGCGGCCCTGGCCGTCGCACGTCCTGGGCACGTTCGGCTTCTCGGTGCTGATCCCGCTCACCGCGCTGATCATCGGCACCAGCGTGCTGGGCGCCGAGATCGACGACGGCAGCATCGTCCACCTGCTGGCCACTCCGGTCCGCCGGTCCGCGGTGGTGGTGACGAAGTTCGTCATCGCGACCGGGCTGACCATGGTCTTCGCCGCGGTACCCGAGCTGATCGCCGCGCTGATCTCGGGCGGCGGGAGCATCCCGGCCAACGGGAGACCCGGCCTGGTCGCCCTCGACGCCGGCAAGTTCGCGGTTGCCTTGTTCGTCGGGGCGCTGGCCTGCTCGGTGATCTACAACGCGGTCTTCGTCATGGTCTCCGCGGCGACCACCCGCGCCATCGCCGTCGGCCTGCTGTACGTGCTGGTCTGGGAGGTGCTGCTGTCCAACTTCGTCAGCGGGGTGAAGCTGCTGTCGATCAGCCACTGCGGCCTCGGCATCGCCAACGGCCTGGTCAACGACCCGGTCCTGGAGGCGGGGCTGGGCGTGCTGACCTCCGTCGTCATGGGCGCCATCGTCACGGCGGTGGCGCTGGCGCTGGCGATGAACCTGCTGTCGTCGTTCACCCTGAAGGGCGAGCCCGCCTGACCGCGGACCGGCTAGCCTGACCGCAAATGGCGGATCAGGATCTGATGCGGGGGCACGCCGCGGGCATTGCCCGCGGCGCCGCGGTGATCGCCGGCCTCACGGTCTTGTCCCGGATCCTCGGGCTGGTCCGCACGCTGGTGTTCTCCCAGCGTGTCGGCGCGAGCTGTCTGGGCACGGCCTACATCACCGCCAACCAGGTCCCGAACCTGGTCTACGAGCTGGTCGTGGGCGGTGCGCTGACCAGCGCGATGATCCCGGTGCTGGCCCGTTCGGCCGAACGAGCGGCGAAAGACCCGCAGGAACGCGCGAGGGTCAGCCAGATCGCCTCGGCGCTGCTCACCTGGTCCGTCATCTTGCTGCTGCCGCTCACCATCGCGGTCGCGGCGGCCGCGGGCCCGATCGCGGGCCTGCTCAACCCGGCGAACGGCAACGCGCACTGCGACCGGGCCGACGTGGTCGCGGTCACCAGCAGCATGCTCGTGGTGTTCTCCCCGCAGATCCTGCTGTCCGGCCTCTCGGTGGTCCTCTACGGGCTGCTGCAGGCGTACCGACGGTTCGCCGCCCCGGCCCTGGGGCCGGCCATCTCCAGCCTCGTGGTCATCTCCGCGTACCTCGCCTTCGCGCCCGTGGACCGGGATCTCCCGCTGTCCAAGCTGCCGCTGACCGCCGAGCTCATCCTGTCGGTGGGCACCACCCTGGGCGTGGCCGCGCTGGTCGCCGTGGCCGTGTGGCCGACCTGGCGGCTGCACCTTACGTTTAGACCGCGGCTGCGGTTCCCGCCGGGGGTGGCGCGCCGGGCCGGGGGACTGGCGCTGATCGGGGTGATCGAGATCGTCGCCTACGACCTGTCGATCGTGGTCGCCCTCGTGCTGGCGAACGGGCGCGGCTCGACCGGCGCGGTCGTCCTGCTGAACTACGGCTGGCAGGTCTTCAACTCGGTGAACGGCGTGCTGGCGCTGTCGGTCGCGATCAGCGCGTTCCCGGTGCTGGCCGCCCGCGAGGGGCGGGTGTTCGACCGCACATGCGCCGGCTCAACCCGGGCGGTGCTGCTGGTGGCCTGGCTTGGCGCGGCCCTCACCGCCGCGGTCGCCGTGCCCGCCGCCCACGTCCTGGCCCGGCAGCCGGATCAGGTGCCCGAGCTGATCGCGGCGCTCGCCCTGTTCGCCCCTGGCCTGGTCGGGTTCGGCGTCATCACGAACATGTCCCGGGTGATGATGGCGCTCGGCCGGCTCAAGGTCGCGGCGGTCGCGGTGGCCGGGAGCTGGCTCGTGGTGATCGCGGCCGACGCGGTGCTGGCCCAGGTCGTGCCGCCCCGTCTCGTGGTGGCCGCGCTGGCCCTGGGCAATACCGTCGGGCAGACGGTGGTGGCGGTTCCGCTGGTGCTCGCGGCGCGCCGGATCCGCGGGCCCGAGGCGGTCACCGGGACCGGCCGGGCAGCGCTGGCCGGGGCGGCGGCCGGCGTGGCCGGCGCGGCGGTCGGCGTGGCCATCAGCCTGGCCTTCCCGGCGAAGGACAAGCTGCTGGCCACCGGCGTGGCCGTCCTCGCGGCCGTCAGCGCGGTCCTCGCCTTCGGCCTGGTCGCCTACCTCCTGAACGACGGTGACCTGCGCGCAGCAGTCTCATGGCTGCGGCAGGTCACCGGGCGCGTCTCTGACGGGGCGTTATTCCTCCCCGCCCTCACCCGGGGGAAGGGCGGTCGAACCCGGCGCGCCGACCGCCTCGTGTTCATCGCCGGTCCCCGCGTGCCCGTTCCCGTGATGGGCGATGCCTTGTACTGACACTTTCAGCACCGCCGCAAAGGCAGCACAAGCCTGCCGGGGCCAGGCGGGCGCGGGCATCCTGGGCAGCGGGCGGCCAGCTGCGCCTCGGACATGGCCACCACCTGCGGGGCCGAGCGGCTGTTCATAAGGACGCGATCGCGTCGTGCCCTTCGAGGTGCTGGCGCAACGCATCCGCCGGGTAGCTCGCCGCCGGGAGCTTTTGTGCTAGAAGCCATATCTACTAAAACGGATAGTAAGAAGGTTACGTTCACCGCGGCCGTCGCAGGTTTCGGCGGGAGGCGCCTGCGGCGCGCGGGCATTCCTAGGTGAGTCTCGCGGGGCTGAGCCACATGATCGGCGCCTGCGCAACTTCAACACCGACGGCGCGGCTGACCGCCAGCGATCCCTGGTGCGGCGGGATGCCGGCCGCCCCGGCGCCGGTGTGATGCGGGTCGCACAACTTGGCTCGGGTCTAGCTGAACCGGCTCCGTCTCCTATGCGTTTTAGTAGTTGAAAGTGAAACTACTACTACCGCCGCCCCGCTGAGGCATCAGGCTCGAGGGACGGCGGACAGCAGGAGGACATCGATGTTTGATCGTATTGCCCAATGGCAGCCGGATCGGGGTGCGGCGGTGGCCGTGCGCACGGTCGGCGCGCTGGCGCTGATTGCGCTGGCGGTGATCCACGTGGTCGACCTGCCCGGCACGCTGGGCCCGGACCGGCTGGTCGGCATCGGGTATCTCGGGATCATCGCCGCGGCGGTCCTGATCGGCGGGGTGCTGCTTGCCCGGTCGCACTGGCTGGCATGGGCGGCCGCCGCCGCTGTGGCCGTCTCGGCGATGGGCGGATACATCCTGACCCGTGCCCTGCCGGGGGGATTCCTCGGCGATCACGGCGACGTCGGTAACTGGCGCTGCCCGCTAGGCATCGCCGCGCTCAGCGTGGAGTCGGTGATCATCCTGCTCGTGCTGCTCGTCGCCCTCGGCGCCTGGCAGGCGAGGATCCACGCCGCGAGCGTGGCTGTGGCGCGCCGGCCTGCCGCGCGGCGTGTGTCCGAGTACAGCCAGTCCAGATGACCATGCCCTGGCCGCCGGGCCCCCGTTACGTCCCGCCCGGCGGGTCGCCGGGCATCCGGAAGGAGTATTAAGATGCGCACGTCCTCACCCGTCCCGCCCGGCCAGGCGAACGTGGCCCCATGGCGGCGGTGGCTGGTCCCGGGGATTATCGCAGCGTTCTTCGTGGCGCTGTTTGCCCTGCCGCGCGGCGCGGTAGCTGCCGTGCCGCTGACCTATACCCAGTTCGTCGCCGATGTCGGCGCCGGGACGGTCCGCGCGGTGACGATCGGCCCGGCGGGCCAGGTCACCGGCACCCTGGCCAGCGGGCAGCCGTTCACTACCACGATTCCGGTCGCGCTCGGCGGCAACGGCCTCGCCAGTGACCTGGCCGCTCACCACGTCCAGGTCACTGCCACCGCCGCCGCGACGTCCCCCTCGCTGCTATCGGTGCTGGTCGGGCTGCTGCCGTTGCTGCTGATCGGCGGCCTGATCTATTTCGTCATCCGCGGTGCCCGCCGGCAGGCCGGCGGCCTGGGCGGCGGCCTGGGCGGCCTGACCAGCGTGACCAGGGCCAAGGCGCGGGTCATTGACGGCGAGCGGCCAGCCACCCGGTTCACCGACGTGGCCGGCTATGCCGCGGTGAAGACGGAGATCAGCGAGGTCGTCGACTACCTGCGCGACCCCGGCCGTTACCACCGGGCCGGGGCGCGCGGCCCGCGCGGCGTGCTGATGGCCGGGCCGCCCGGCACCGGCAAGACCCTGCTCGCCCGCGCGGTCGCTGGCGAGGCCCACGTTCCCTTCTTCTCCGTATCAGGCTCGGGTTTCGTAGAGCTGTTCGTCGGCGTCGGGGCGGCCCGGGTCAGGGACCTGTTCGAGCAGGCCCGCACCCGCGGGCCGGCGATCGTGTTCATCGACGAGATCGATGCCCTCGGCGCCCGCCGCGACCACGCCGGCTACGCAGGCAGCGACGAACGGGAGCAGACCCTGAACCAGCTGCTCGCCGAGATGGACGGATTCGAGGAGTCCGGCGGGGTGGTGGTGCTGGCCGCCACCAACCGGGCGGACGCCCTGGACCCCGCGCTGCGCCGTCCCGGCCGGTTCGACCGCGAGGTCATCGTCCCGCTGCCCGACCGGGCCGGACGGGCCGCCATCCTGGCCTCGCACGCCCGCGGCAAGGATCTCGGCCCAGATACCGACTTCGATGAGATCGCCGCCGCCACCCCCGGATTCTCCGGCGCAGACCTGGCCAACCTGGTCAACGAGGCCGCCCTCACCGCGGTCCGGGCTGGCCGCACGAAGCTCACCGCCGCCGACTTCGACGTGGCCCGCGACCGCGTACTGCTCGGCACCCGGCGCAGCAGCCCGCTGGCCCCCGGCGAGCTCGCCACCGTCGCCGTCCACGAGGCCGGCCACGCCCTGGTCGCCACGTTGTCCCCGCACGCCGACCCGGTCAGCCGGGTCACCGTGCTGGGCGCCGGGCAGGCCCTCGGGCTGACCGAGACGCTCCCTTCCGATGACCGCCGGCTGTACGGGGAACGGTACCTGGCCGATACCCTCGCCGTCCGCCTCGGCGGCCGGGCCGCCGAACGCCTGGTCCGCGGCGAGGCATCTACCGGCGCCGCCGACGACCTGGCCTCCGCCACCGCGCTGGCCACCCAGATGGTCCGCGAGTTCGGCCTCAGCGACAAGATCGGACCGGTCAGCTACAGCGGCCCGCCCGGCGGCCACCCCGGGTTCGCCCCATCACGCAGTTACTCCGAACACACCCAGTGGCTGGTCGACCAGGAAGTCGCCGCCATCCTGGCCAAGGCGGAGACTCAGGCCCGAGACCTGCTCACCTGCCACCGGGATTCCCTCGACCGGCTGACTGCCGCCCTGCTGGAGCAGGAAACCGTCAGCGGCGACCAGGTCCGCGCCCTCGTCCAGGCGCCCAACGGGCACCTGCTGTACACCTTCGCTGACGACCAGCCCGGCCAGGTGACCGGCCAGGGAGTGCAGGGCTTCTTCGTGGCCACCCCCGGCCTCACGGCGATCACCGGGTCCCCGGCCCCGTCGGCCCCGGCCGCCCCGGCCGCCCCGTCCGGCAACCCTTACGGCTACTGACACGGCCAGGCGCCCCGGCGCGGCACCGAACCGCGCCGCGCCCGGCCATGCGGCCCGGCCGATCCGGCGACCCGCGGGCACCAAAACACGCCCGTCCCGGAGACGAACCTGCCCGGCGCACCGCCCAGGAACAGGACACCCGCCATGACCGCTGACACGAGAACCACTGACGGGCCAGCTAGGCTGGCCGCCCACGAACTCGTCCTGCTGCACGGGCAGCCCGGCTCGCCCGCCGACTGGCAGCCGGTCACCGCACGGCTGCCGACCCAGCTCCACGTCATCGCCGCCGACCGGCCGGGATACGGCTCCAGCCGGCTCCCGGCCGGCGGGTTCGCCGCGAACGCGCGCGCCGTCCTCGACGACCTGGACGCGCGCGGCATCACCCGCGCGGTGCTGGTCGGGCACTCCTACGGTGGCGGGGTGGCACTGGCGGCGGCGGCCCTGGCGCCCCGCCGGGTCGAGGCGGTGATCCTGCTCGCCAGCGTCGGCCCCGGGTGCGTGAACGGCTGGGACAAGCTGCTCGCCGCACCCGGCACCGGGCAGCTGTGCGCGCTGGTGGCATGGCGGCTGACGCCATGGATCGCCCGGGCCCGGCTCGCCAGGACCGCCCGGCGGCGCGGCCGCCCGCTACGCCCGGACGAGCACGCCAACTGGCAAGTCTGGGGCCACCCGGGCCGCGGACACCGCCCGCTGTGGCGCACCTTCCTGACCGAGCAACGCGCCCTGCTCGGCGAGCTCGGCGAGCTCGAGCACGCCATCGCGTCGGTCCAGGCGCCGGTCCTGCTGCTCGCCGACCCCAGGGACACCCTGGTACCCCTTGATACCGCCCGCCGGCTCGCTCGCGCCCTACCAGATGCCCGCCTGCAACTCATCGACGGCGCGGGTCATCACCTGCCCAGGCGAGCCCCCGATGCCGTCGCCGACGCGATCGCGGCGTTCCTGGCAGCCGCAGAACAACAAGCCGCCCGGACCAGGGCCACGGCGCCGTCGAGGTCGATGGCCATCAGGGTTCCCGCCGCCCGGCGGTCACCGGGGTGCGGTGCACCAGGTCGAGCCCGCGGAGCAGGGCCTCGATGGCGATGACCGCGCGGCCGATGCCGGGGGCACGGTCGGCGATCACGTCGGTATAGAGGAAACCATCGGCCACCCGGACGATCGCGAAGGCCAGCGTGGGGGTGTCCAGGCTGGCGTCGAACGCGCCGCGCCCGCGTTCCAGGTCGATGAGATTCTCCAGCGCGGCGGCCATGCCCTGGTGCACCGTGCTGCGGCGGCCGGTCAGCACGCGCCGCGCGGTCTCCGGGTCGGATTCCAGGAACATCCGGACCGGCCGGTCGGTTCCGATGGCGCGCAGCACGCCGCCGATCACCGCGGTGAGCCGGTCTGTCCCGGTCAGGTGGGCGCTGGCCCGGACCTGGCCGGCGAGCAGGAGGCGGGCCCGCCACCACAGCACCTGGTCCAGCAGCTGTTCCCGGTTGCCGGCCCGGCGATACAAGGTGGCGCGGGCCACCCCGACGCGCCGGGCCAGCGACCGCATGTCCAGCCGCTGCCCGGCCACGAAGGTGTCCACGGCCGCCGCGAAGATCGGGCCCGGAATAGTGGTCGGCGTCCCGGTTCCCTGGGGCAGCACCCTGCCGACGTCGTCGGTCATGGCCCTGGTTGCCCGGCGGCGCGCTGTTCGGCGGCCTCGGCCAGCAGCGCGAGCTCGTCGGGCAGGTAGCCGGCCAGCTTATCGATGTCGGGGATGAGTTCGCGGGAGCTGACCAGGCCGAAGTGCAGCTGGCCGAGGTACCCGACCAGGGTGATGTTCAGGCCCTGGCCGTCGGTGACCACCGACACCGGGTAGTGCGCGACCAGCTTGGCGCCGCACATGTAGACCGGGACGTTCGGGCCGGGGACGTTGGAGATCGTGAGGTTGAACGGCGGCAGCCGGTGCAGCAGGCCGGTGGCGAACACGACCCGGGTCGCCCGTGCGGTCAGCGCCGGGACGGCGAAGTCGCTGATCTGGTCGACCAGGCCCTGCGGGATCTCCGCTTGCTGGGCCTTGGCCACCTGCGTCGCGGAGTGGACGATCTGCAGCCGCAGGCCAGGGTCGGTGACGCTGGTGGGCAGCGGGGCCAGCATGGCGGACACCTTGTTGCCCAGCGCTCCCTTGCTGGCCGGGTCCCGGACGGACACCGGGATCATCGCCACCAGCGGCTGATCGGGCAGCGCGTCGTGGTCGAGGAGCCAGCGGCGCAGGGCCCCGGCGCACATGGCCATCACGACGTCGTTGACCGACACGCCGAAGGCGTTCTTCACCGCCTTGACGGTGTCCAGGCTGACGCTGCGGAACGCGAACCGGCGGTGCGGCGTGATCGCCCGGTTGAACGGCGTCGCGGGTGCCCGCCCCGGCCGGGTGGCGATCACCGAGCCGTCGCCGCGGTTCAGCCCGAGGATCTCGCCGACCACCGTGTTCACCGGCGGAGCCAGGGTCGGCAGGAGCCTCACCAGCTCGTTGGTGATCCGGACTGTCTGCACCGGGCGCCAGGCCAGCCGCGCGGCCGTCCTCGCGGCCAGGACCGGCAGGGACGGCGGTCTTTCCGGCTGGAACGGCTCGGCTGCGGGTAGTTCACGCCCGGCCGGCGTGAGGTCAAACAGGACGGTCAGCAACTCGGTGCCGGAGACCCCGTCGACCGCGGCGTGGTGGATCTTGCTGTAAACCGCGGCGCGGTTCCGGGCCAGCCCGGTAATCAGGTAGAGCTCCCACAGCGGGCGGCTGCGGTCGAGCGGGCGGGCGTGCAGCCGGCTGACCTGTTCGTCGAGCTGGGCGTCGGAGCCCGGGCGGGGCAAGGCGATCTCGCGGACGTGGTACTCGATGTCGAAGTGGGCGTCGTCGACCCAGTAGGGCTGGTCGAGGCCGAACGGCACGTTCAGCAGTTTGCGCCGGAGCACGGGCGCCAGCGGCAGTCGTCCGGCCATCACCTCGGTGAGCCGGGCCAGGGTCAGCGGCTCGGAAGCGGTACTGGGGTCGAGCACGCTCAGCCCGCCGACGTGGCCGGTGGTGTTGGCCGTCTCGAGGGCGAGGAACGAGGCATCCATGCCGGTGAGCTGCTGCATTTCCGTTCCTCCTGTGGTCTTCAACGTGTGCCGGGGGTGGTCCTGCCTAGCCAGTCCCGTACGGTGCCGATGACGCTATCCGGGACCTCGAGCTGCGGGGTGTGCCCGACACCGGGCAGCATCACCGTCTCCCAGCGCGGGTTGCGGGCGGCCGCCTGGCGCATGCTCGCCGCCGGCACCAGCCGGTCGGCCTCGCCGCCGATGAGCAGGACCGGGACCCGCACCGATGCCATCATCTCCCAGTAGCGATGTCGCTGGCCGACCACCCTCATCAGCGACCGCGAAGCGGCCAGGAAGGCGGCGGCGTTGGGGTGTTCCTGGCGCTGGCGCTCGGCGGCCAGCGCGACCGACGCGGTGAGCATGGCGGGGTCGGCGCGGGACGGGTCGGCGAAGCACAGCTCGATGACCCGCCGGACGGCCAGTTCTGGCGGCCGGCGGGACATCGCCGCCCTGACGTAGAGCTCGCCGAGGCCGGGCAGCGCGTACAGCAGGAACTGGCTCCCCACCTGCCGGTCGGGGGTGCGCGAGGGCACCGGCAGCACGGGATCGATGAGTACCAGCCCTTCGACGGTGTCCGGCGCGCTGGCGGTGTGCAGGATGGAGATCAGGCCGCCCATGGAGTTCCCGGCCAGGATCACCGGCGTGCCGGTGACCTCGCGCACGAACCGGTCGAGCAGCCTTGTGTTGCGCTGCACCGTGGCGGTGGCGCGGGTGCCCGGGGTCAGGCCGAACCCGTGCAGGTCCAGCGCGACGGCGCGGCGCCCGGCCGCCAGCTCGGGTCCGATCAGGCACCAGTTCAGGTGCGAGCCGCCCAGGCCGTGCACGAACACGATCGGCGTGCCGTCCGGGCTGTCACCGGGGGTGAATTCGATCCAGTGCACCGGGCCGTCGAGGTCGCTGACGTAGCCGCGTGCGCCCCACGGTGCGGCGAACGTCCACGGCGCCGGCCTCATCGGGGCTGCCGTGCTCATCGGGGGTCCTGTGCTGGTCGGGGATACAGGGGCCGCAGCGGCAGCGGCGGACTGAACGGGACCTGCCGGCCCGCGGGCCGGGCCAGCCGGTCGGCGATCAGCCAGAGCGTCGCCGGGTCCACGCCGAAGCCGAGGTGGCTGCACCGGACCTCGACGTTCTGGTGCAGCGCGGTCTCCGGTTCCGTGCACGCCTGCCAGGCCACGATGCCGTCCAGACGGGAGTAGACCGACGTCGACGGCACGTTGACGGGCCGGGCCCGCTGCTCGCTGCTGGGCAGCTTAGAGCCGGGCGCGTGCAGGAAGCTCAGACGCTGGTAAGGACCGTGGGCATGGCTCTGCCCGGGGTGCGTCAGGGCGTAAGGGCTGCCCAGCGTAATGACCTGGCGGACCGTGCGGGGATGGCGGCGGGCCATTTCCCTGGCGTAGATGCCGCCCAGGCTCCAGCCGATCAGGGAGACGGGACGCCCGGTCCGTTCGGCATGACGGAGGAGAGCCCGGGGCAGGCCGGCCAGCACCGCCTCGGTCGGGCCGTGGTTACGGCCGAGGTCCCAGCCGCGGGCCTCATAGCCGAGCCAGCGCAGGAACCCGCGCAGCGGCACGGTGCTCGGATCGCCGGCCAGCAGCCCGGGGAAGATCAGCACCCCGTGACCGTCGCCGCGCGGAGCGGCCGCCAGCACCGGCGCGGCCACCAGCAGGGCCGCCAGGTCGGCCAGCCCGCGGAGCGGCTCGGTCAGCAGCAGCCCGGCCGACGGTCCCCCGGCAGCTGACCTGGTCCCTCCCCGAACGAAGTACACCACGGCTCCCTCCGCTCGCGTCGCCGGCCTAGGCAAGGCGGTGATACACACTTAATATATGTCTCACTGACGGAATTGCCCATACGCTAGCCCGGGGGCGGGGATGAGCTTCAACCTGGCAACCATCCTGACCGAGACGACCCTGGCCGCGCCGGACGCGCCGGCCTGCCGCTTCGCCGGCACCACGACCACGTACCGCGAACTCGACGAGCAGTCGGGGCGGGTCGCGGCCGGGTTCCGTTCGGCCGGGCTGAGCCCCGGCCAGGTGGTGGCGCTGCAGCTGCCGAACATCCCGCACTTCCTGATCGCCTACTTCGGGGCGCTCAAAGCGGGTCTCGTCGTGCTGCCGCTGAACCCGCTGCTGATGGCGCCCGAGATCGAATACCACCTGACCGACTCGGCGGCGGCCCTGCTGGTCGGGTTCGAGGGCATGCACGCCGAGGCGGCCAAGGCGTGTGAGACCACCGGCGTGCCGCTGTACCTGGTCAGCATGGGTACCGAGGCGCCACCGGACGGCACCCGTTCGGCTCTGGAGCTGATCAGCCCCGAGCCGCTGGACGAGCCGGGCGGGGACGTGGCCGCCCGCGGCCCCGATGACACCGCCGTGCTCGTCTACACCAGCGGCACCACGGGCAAGCCGAAGGGCGCCGAGCTCACCCATTTCCAGCTCTACATGAACGCCACGGTGGCGGGCGGGCTGTTCGGCGTGCGCAGCGACGACGTGGTGCTGGCGGTGCTGCCGTTCTTCCACGTGTTCGGCCTGTCGTCGGTGATCAACGTGTTCATCCGGCACGGCGGCTGCCTGTCCATCCTGCCGCGGTTCCAGCCCGCCGCGGTGCTCGACGCGCTCGAGGCCGACCGGTGCACGGTGATCGGCGGCGTGCCGACCATGCTGCACGCCCTGGCCCAGCAGGACATCGCCGGCCGCGACCTGTCGGCGCTGCGGGTCGCGGTGTCCGGCGGCGCGTCGCTGCCCGAGGACGTCATGCGCACCTTCGAGGGCAAGTACGGCATCGAGGTGCTCGAGGGCTACGGGATGACCGAGACCGCCAGCTCGTGCTCGTTCAACCGGCCGGGCGACCGGAAGGTGCTGTCCATCGGCAAGCCGCTGTGGGGGGTGCGGATGCGGGTCGCCGACAC
>Ga0070699_100004613_pt1 | contig 12192 bp, 8 predicted proteins | sample KBSK1503metaG_FD_65473 | JGI IMG/M metagenome (GOLD analysis project Ga0070699, IMG submission 65473) | Corn, switchgrass and miscanthus rhizosphere microbial communities from Kellogg Biological Station, Michigan, USA - KBS K1-50-3 metaG | ecosystem: Host-associated > Plants > Roots >...
CCTTCATCTGCAGCGTGTCGGGCTTGTTCTTCCCGTTGATGCGGGGCGACCGGCCGCCGGGAGCATTGCCGCCCAGCAGGATGAGGCGCTCGTGCTCCGGATCGTAGCGCCCCGAATCGACCACCAGCAGCGCGCCGTAAAGGCCCAGGTTCACCTGGAAGGCCTCGTTGGCGTGGGCGTGATAGATGAACGTCCCGCTCCGGGGCGGCGTGAACTGGGCGACGAACGAATCGCCCGGCTCGATGGTCGCCGCGATCTTGTTGCCTAACCCGCTCCAGTCCGGCACCCCGTCGCTGTACGACGGTACTTCGATCCCGTGCCAGTGTACTCCGGTCTGCACCCGCATCCGGTTGACGATGGTGATGCGCACCGGCTGGCCGCGCTGGAGCACCAGGGGCGAGCTGGGGATCGGCACCGAGTCGGCGGCGGGGGGCGTGCTGCCCTCCTGGCGCACGAACGCCATCTCGTCGAGCACGCCGCGGAACCGCTTCGGCGCGGCCTGCGCGATGAGGCGAATCTCTCGCGCGCCGGGTACCGCGGCGGGGCGGCGCGCCGAGGACCGGCCCGGCCTGACGGTGACGGCGAGCACCATGCCGCGCATGCCGTGCGACGGATGGATGGCGAGCGGGTCCCCCGGATCGGGGACGACTTTCGCCGAGAGGAAGATCGAGGTGTGGAAGGCGACGTGGCAGTGGAAGAGCCAGTTGCCCGGCTCTTCGGGGACCCAGGTCATGGCGAAGGTGCCGCCGGAGAGCGGCATCTCGGTCACCACGCTGGGCTGGTCCGCTCTGGTGAGTGCGGTGTCGGCGGCCCAGTTTCCGCGGCTGGTGATATCGAAGTAGAAGCCGTGCAGATGCATCGGGTGCGGGCTGTCCGAGGGGTTGACCCAGCGCCAGCGGACGGTGTCGCCGACGGTGTAGGCAAAGCGCTCGGTGTGGGGCCACGACAGGCCGTTGATGACCCGGAGCTCCGGGTTGAATCCGGAGGCGGAGTCCCTCGGCCCGATCCAGTCGGCGAGGACGAAGACCCGGTCGGGTGCCGGGGCTCGGCCGGGCGGGTCGATGATGAAGGCACCGTGGAGCTGGCTGTCGATGCCGGCCCGGTCCGCCACGCCCTGGCGGGTGACGGTGCCCCAATAGAAGTAGGTGCCCGGCGTACCGGCGGTGAAGGAGAGCTCGCGGGTGGCACCGGGACGCACCTGGATGGTGTCGCCGGCGGCGCCGGGACGGGTCATGAGGCCGTAGACCACGAGGGTGGAGTCGGGGAGCGCATTCCGGACCGACACGCGAATCGTGGTGCCGGAGGTGACGCGGATCAGCGGACCGGGATTTCGGGGCGGTCGGCCGGCTTCGGCAAACATCGGCAACACAAGGCTGGGCCCGTCGTTGCCGTCGGGGTACCAGCGGCCGGGCCGAGCCTCGAGCTTGAGGCGGAGCACTCCGTTCGCGAGCATGCCCGCGGCAATGCGGTTGTCGTTGGGGATGACACGTTCGACTTGTTGGACGGGTGCTTGCCAGCCCAGTGCGGCGAGGGTGAGGGCTGGAAGGGGGAGTCTCATGAGATGTCTTCCCCGGCTGGGACGGAACGCCTCAATGACACGGTAGGCGGGTAACCTCGGTACGTTTCTGCGTGGCCGTCGCCGCGGCGCTCCTCGAGCTGGGCACGAGATCCGCGCCCGGCTATCGGCAGCACGGTCCTGTCACCGTAGCGGGGCAAGCGCCCGAAATGAGATAAACTGGTACATAGCTGTATTCGTCAAGGGGAAGAGGAGAAATGACCGCTCAGGATAGCGCAGACTCCCAGCTCCGGAAGCTGTTTCAGAACTCGCTGGACTCTCACGGTCATGGATTCCATGCTGCCGTAGCCGAAACACTGAGGCGTCAGGCGCTCGTCCTTTCCAATCTCACAATCATCGGGACGGAAGTCCCCGTCACAGTTCAAGGGCAAGACACTCGCGTCGACATCCTGTTCGGTAGCAAGGGTGGCGATTTTTACGTAGCTGCGGAGTGTAAGCGGGTGGATCCTGCCCTGAGTAATTGGTGCTTTGTCAAGAGTCGACCGCTGGCAATGGATAGGTATGACGCGGCTGTAGTCGCAGACGGGCTCTACAATAGCCAGGGCACGCCGGTGGCTCGCGTGTATGAGTGCGGGACTGTTCATGACTTCGCCCACATTGGCGTTGAGACACGGTCCTCAAAGCCGGGGGATGGTTCACCATCCGGTCGGGGAAGAGACATTGAAGGGGCAGTTACACAGGCGCTACGAGGAACCAATGGGCTGATCAACCTCTTGAACAGTAACGTGCAGTACCTCGTGGCTGGAGTGCATGCGGTGTTCGTACCGACGGTGTTCACGACCGCGCAACTCTGGCTATCTGCTGTGGACTTGAAGGAAGCGGAGTTGCTCAACGGCCATATCGACTTGAGCAAGGGATCCTTTTCGGAAGTCGACTTTGTTGTCCTTCAATATCACCAATCACAAGGCCTGCGTCACGATCTGAAGATTGCACCATCGCGGGATGGGTTGGAAAGCTACTTACGGGAGCAGTCTGCCCGGTCAGTTGTGATTGCCAACACCAAGCACCTGGGTAAGTGGGTTGAGCTAATGAACATTCTGCAAATGACGCGTAGATAGCTCGCGCCACCGAAAAAGGCCACCAGGTCTCGCTCTAACAAACGAACAATTGGCATAATGCGTTGAACTCGAATTCCCAACGACTTGCTGTCGCACCTTCCTTATCGAACAGCGCCCTAGCGCGGCAGTTCCATCAAGCCCAATTCAATGTTCACGCCTCCAGGGCAAGATAACTAGGTGCCGTTGGCAAGAAGGCGCCCGACCTGATCTACAAGGTGCTTCGCTGTCCGCAAAGCCTTCGGGTAGGCGCGGTCGAGATTCGCCTGAACGACCTTGTAATTGGGCCCGATAGAGGAGTCAAATGTCTTTTCAAAGTACCCTAGCATCGATGTGGTATCGCCATTGAAATTATCGAGAGTCCTCTTGACGTTTATGACGCCTTGCTGAAACGGAATGGAGCAGATGCCCAGCCTGGTGAGGTTCGCCTCGAGGAACGGCAACCGATACTGCTGCAGAAGTGTCGCTTCGGAGGCGACGCGCGGCCTTCTGGGTCTAGCCGACAAGGGGAGGGCGCGAAACGCCTGAAGGGCGCTGACATACTTTGGGAGTTCAGGATCCCCGCCGGGGTATTCGGTCAACGCTACGATCAACCAGTCAAGGAATTCATCATCCAGCGGCCCCAGCCGTTCTTGGAACTCATGCGCTACCATTGCCATGGTAATTCTGAGTTCACCGAGCTCGGCACGAATGGCTGCGACCAATTCGCGCCGGTCTCGTTCCCGTTGAAAACGCCCTGCGATGATTGGCGTGAAAAGCCCCAGAAGCCAGCCGAGTATCAGCCCGACTAGGTCACCTGGGATGCCGAAAAGATCCACGTGCCCTCCACGCCGGCCAATAGAACACGCTTCTGCTGAGGGGGTCAACAGCGTTTTCCCCGTCTGGCCCTAGATACCGCGGGGTGGCCATCGCGTTCAGAACCAAGTCCCGCAGCACGCTGCTGTTACGCGATCGAGTCTTGGCTGCGAGTCGACCTCGCTAGGGGCTCTATCGGCCCACGTCGATGCCAAATGGAGTGTAATAGCGTCAGGGCAGCTCCGAACGCAACAATCGCCACGATGCCAAGAAGCCTAGCCTTACGCGCTTCGGCTGTGACTCGCTCGCCAATCTCTCGTAGACGAGTCACACGATCCTTGGCCACCTCAACGAGTATCTCATAAGCTCGATTCACACCAGTTCGCGAAATGTCATACGCGTAATAGTAGGTAGCGAACTCTTCAATGTTCTTGGTGTGGATACCCTTGATCTCGCTTACGGCATCCTGGTGGGCGTGTCTCCACAGTCGTCGCTCACAAAACAGAAGTTGTTCAACCGTCGAAACGAACCGCTCTTCAGGTCTCGGTAGCTCGAAACCTCGGAACGACGATACAAGGACCGAATCCTTTGCCGCCTCGACTTCGAGATGAATTGCTCGGCTTGCCAAGGATTCTTGTACGACGGTGCGATGTAACGTGGACAACCTCAAAGGATCAGGCAGAAGTCTATTGAAGGAGTCGCTTCTGTCGAGCATGTGCCGGTTGATACTGTCTAGCTGAGAGCGTACACGAGATCCCAAGGTCATCTCCCTGCTCAACGGCTCGAATTCGTGATCATAGATATCAGTCGCCTCACGGTAGAGCTGAGTGTTGCCCCCGAACATGACTCCCCCCGACCAGATGACTATGGCCCACAGTCCTGCGAGGACCGCTGTTCTGAACCAGTTTTCGGTTTCCGTCTTAGGAAATCGCATCGTTGGTTGGTTAGGCTGCGAGTCCGTCAACGGCAGCCAGCGAAGGATGATGAGTCTCGTGGCAGATGGCGGTACGACCACACTCGGTCCGTGTTCTCCCACGGAAGAACCAGAATCGGACGCGAGACTCCAGAACTTACTCTTTCTAAGGGACTCGCGAGGATGTGATCATTGTATCTGCGCAAGGCCACGAGCGGTTTTGGGTCGGACGACACTAGAAAACTGTACTGTCCCCGAGCGCGGAAGCCGCCATAGGCCCTTGCAATACCGGATCCGAACACGGTTACCAAGCATAGGAGGATTACCCACACGAGAAGGTTGCCGGTGAACCAATTCTTGAGCGTGCGGTCAAGCACAGTGTCCTTGACGACGGGGGCAGCCTTCGAGTCCTGATCCCACGCCCACTTGTTGGCTGTCTCGATTCGAGCAAGGAACGGTTGACCGGGGTCTGTTTCCCGGTAGAGCCATACCCACCGTAGGGCTCCAAGCGCGAGGGCTAGACCTCCAAAGATGAGAACGGGTATGCCAAGCCACAGGGAATCGTCCTCATAAAGGACGTGGTGGGCTTGAAAGAGAATCGCGATCCCGGCCGCAATCATGGCAGTGAAACGATTGAACACTAGGAGCCGCACCGCCCGGGCAGGGAGGAAGCCTGTCGTAAACACGAATAAGAAGGCGATGAACAGTAGTGCGGACGCTATGGTGGTTAAGCTCAGCACGACAGAAGCAGAGCTCACCTCGACAAGCCAACTGGGGTATCCGTAACAGTCCGCATAGCCTGATTCGAACGCGAACGCGATGGCGTATGCAGCAGCGGTGCTTAACGCGAGGACAATGCCTTCCGTTAGAAGCGAAGGTCCCGGGTTCAGTCGTGGAGGAGGCGATGGGGCTACTGTCACGGTGCTTTCGTTTGCGCGGTTGAAGGATGAACGACCTGCATTTGAGCTGCAGCCTCGGGAGTTGACGAGGTCATCAGCCCAGGAGCTGGTTAGACAGTCACATGAGGATACAGTTCTTTTACTCGTTCGCGGAGTAGTGCCGAGAGGACTTGCAAATGCCTCCATAGGTAATCGACGGATGGCCGAGTTGGGCCGCTGGTCTCAAATGGATTGGTTGGAGTATCCAGTGGACGTGTGGGAATCGGGTATCTCCCAGCCCAAATGACGAATTGCGAGACCGCCCGAAGCCCTCTCTCCGTCTCAGCATCAATCTCAAGAGCGCATCGGCGTGCCAAGCGTTCTAGGCGATGCTCTTTTAGGGACTTAGGAAGTCCGACATTTCCCTGAATGATGCTTGGATCAGAATGGACAATCAGAGCCTTCATAAGGTTTTCGAGCCCGAAACCACCCAGCATTAGGGATACGGGGCCCAGCTGGAGGTCTGGGAGGATCTCCAACTCGCCGCCAGTCAGGACGCGGTCAATTGCGGTGATTACCCCCGTGGGATTCCTTGCGAAGAGCTTGTTGTGAAGGCGGCTAGCGTCTGAGTAGCGCTGATAGGTTCCCTCGGCGGCTGAAAGGAGAGCGACTCCGTTGAGAATCCAGTTGAACGGATTCTGCCCGAAGAGCTCAAACTCCCAAGCGGGACGGTCAGGGTCAACATTGAAAATCGCTATCATGGGGTATTCCGGTGATGTAAGTGCCGTGTCTGCTGCAATCGAGCCGCGCTCCTAAGCAAGGGGCACTCCAAGTATTGACCAGGCATGGAGAAAGGAAAAGTACTTCTTCTGCTCTGGCGAAGGAACGAACAGCCCACTGGTGAAAATCTCAAGAAGCAGGGATTTCATTAACTCAAAATCCTTGAATGCGAAGGCGTTCCAATCGGTGTCCAGTTCGTTCGCCGTGACGAAGAGATGGACTTTGTTCCGCAGTTTCCGTAGGTGGTGAGCCTGGGCGTAGAACTGCGACTTAGTCCCGAATAGCTGTTTCTGCTCCGTAATCCTCAGGATTCGTTCGAATGGCAAGTCATCGTCGACGGGCGCCGCCCGTTTTCGGAGAATCGTGGTGTCTACTCGCAACGTGGCGACTCCCTCCGTGAAGGGACCAGATGTCGATTCCTTGATAACCTCCCATTCGGAGGTGCGCTGGTGATTGCCTTCCTTTACTAGGTAGAAGAGAATTCCTTCAATAATGCCAATCCCTGTCACAATAAACGTCTTATAGCTCTGGGTTAATAGGACTTCCGAGAGGCTTAGCTGCTCGAGTGAAGCGACTACGTATTGGAGATATTGGATTCCATAGCAAAGGTTCTTTCGAATTGCATAGCCGTTAGGGATGTGCGTGCTGCGATAGATTCGGGTTTTTAGAAGCTCATCAAGCCTGCTGACAGACGTCGGGTACCAACGCTTATCCCCCACACAGATCCTGCAGAGGCGCCGTATTGACTCATTTGCCTTCAAGGTGGCCATGAACACTCGAAATTCAATTCTGGTAAGTCGCCGTCTAAGGCAATTGGATCAACAGGATCCGAAATAGGACACTCGAGTCTAGAACTCTTTCCAGCACGAGCGACGCCTGCCTAGGCAAACGTCCCACCTCCCACCCCCGTCCGCAACTAGTACATCTACTAATTCGAACCCGCCCCCTAGCCGCCCCACCCCTTCTTACCCGTTCCAAACAATCGGTAGTGGGTCACCCAGCGCCTCCCCGCACTCTTACGTTTGCCTAGGAACAATCATGAGGGGGAGCGTACTGGCTGACGGTGTCTAGGGGAATTCCCAGCTCGGTCAATACGAGCTGGAGGGGGGTTACGGTGGCTGATTGACCGTCGGGGCCGATCCACCCTATGGACAACTCATCGACGGATTTTAGAGCAAAATGATTCAGGTGAAAGGTTCCCCGCCGTATTTTTCCCGACGCACCTTCAGCAAGGGCACTTCGGCGTTCGACGAGAAGGTCACCCTGACCATCGACCAAGGCATTGGCCCCCATGGATCCCACCTGGCCCACCGCCTGCGGCGGTGGCACTTCGAGGATTCGGTGCCAGCGCCAACGCCACCGATAGCAAAAGTATGGAATCGAGACATGGTGATGGAATACTGAGATCCGCTTGCGACACACCTGAGGGGCAACTGCGTCATACACGGCCTGCAGGGTTGCTTCTGGGTTGCCGATGCTAATGGAGGGCAACCACGAGCCGACGAAGATGCTGGCGTATGAGGGCGACGTACCCCCGACCAGCACGTGCTCGACCGCATTCCAGAAGTCGACTCCTCGATGCTCGGCCTGGTCCAACTCTCGGAGATAGTCGCGATTCAGCGTCTGAATGAAGTCGGATGTCGGGAGGAGCTGCGTTGCGGATTCAACGAAGGCTTCAATCTTCTCCTTGAGCGGCACGAATATGCTGGTAATCAGGTTGAGCAACTCGTGTTCCATTGCGTCGCGAAGATCTTCCCCGAAGCCAGGGACATAGGAAAGGGACAACAGCATCGCCGCAATAGTTGGGCCGAGTAGCGCGCTTATGATCGCGCCAGTCGTGCCTACATAGAGTAGCTCACCGACGGAAGCTCCGAGATGAGGGGTCCCAAAGGTGATTAGTTTTGCGACGTCGAGCTCGTGGTCGCTGTTCCATTTGTCAACAAGGTATCGTCTGGCGATTAGTCCACCGCGGCTGTGCCCAACCAGGATGACCTTTTCGCAGCGATACATCTTCTTGGTTTCAGCTACCACCAAGGCAAGTTCCTTGACGGCAATGGAGATGTCATCACCAGGTGCCGTCTGGGCGAATCGGACGCAGTCGTAGCCCGCCCTCATCAGGCCAAGCCCAAAATCGGTGAAGCTCCGACGAGGCGCTGCCCTGGCCCAAAACAAGTATGGCACGGGCGGGAGCACAGGCAGAAGGGGGGGGTGATTACCAACACCGGAAGGTTCGCCCGATGGTCGCTCGCGGCGCGAATACTCCGAGCTACAAAGAAATCCGGCGCCGCCTCCCTCGGTACTGCCCGGGCGCCACCCCCCCACGAGGACGACGGGGACCATTTGGCCACCCCGAAAGTCGCCCTTGTAGAAGTAGGTGCGAATGTACCCGTCGACCCAGCAGAGCGTTTCCCTGCCAACAGGAAGAGGTCCGTGAGTCACACAGGGATGAGCATGCAGCTCCGTGGCCCTTTCATCAAGATGGATCAATCGAGTCCAATGAAACGCGGATGCCACCTCGCGTAGCGTTGGAGACGATCCCTCGTTGTTGCCATCAGCGCCGAGGAGACGCTCGCAGAGTGACACGCCGCGCTCCAGTGCCTCCCTGGCGCGAGTGTCCAAGGGGAGGTCCTCCTGGTGGGCTTTCAGCCAGTAAAGGGGGGGCAGAATCTGAGCGGCAATGCGTTCCGGGGAGAGAGCCGGTGATCCGACACCCAGCCAAAGTGGCACGACCTCAGCGCCAATCGGAAAGATTGCACCTAAGATCGCGCAGGCGACAGCTGGCGTCGCACGTTGAGGCGCTGACTGTTTGTGCGTTATGCTTGCCTGCTCCAACAGGGCCACTGCATATTGCAGGTTGTTCTCGGTGTAGACTCGGCCGTTGCTGGCCGCCGCTACTGAGATCTTGGGATCGACGTGCCGATCCCCCCAGCGCAGGATTCCCTCCAGGACTGACTCCCTCCGTTCCTCAGTGACGCGCAGGGGACCTGTTCTTGTCTTCGGGGCCATAGTGGTCTCCTCCCTTGTCCACCGGTTCGACCATCCGTTCATCTTTAGCTTGATGACGTCATGAGAAGCCCGCTCGGGTAGTGGAGGAACGAGCGGTTCGACGACGCGTCAAACACCGTAGTTGTCGACTGGATCTTAGTCACGATCAGATCGCGAGACTTAACCTGACCAGGACAGTTCCTGCCATGACCAGGCAGCCATTTGTCCTGAGTAGCGTCACGGAGACGATCGAGATATGGAAAAGGCCGGCAAGTCCTTCACCGTCGACCGCGCTGCAAGCTCCGTTCGAATTAGCTCAGCGAGCAGCAATCGAAGTACGTTGAACGGAAGAGGCCTATTCCAGGCAGCAAACCTACCAAGAGGGAGGACAAGATCCGGCAAGCTTAGCCAATGACCTTCGTGAACAAAACGGGAGCGGAGATCATAGGACTTGCCGAGCGCGCTGGCAAGGCCTTGGCGGTCCTTCTGAAGAATGTCTTGGATGCGCACGATTTCGTGAGAAGGTGAATCGTGCGGCAGCCCGGTTGTAATATCGATCGCATACGTCCAGTCGTCATAGCTCGTGTCCCAAAATGTTTCTGGAACTCGTTCGCTAGCATACGCGCGAAATGTTGCCTTCAGTCGTAGCTGGCGATTTCGCATGAGTTGCGCGCGAACGCGTTCCGTTTGCGGAGCACTCAGATCGCTTTCAGCAAACAAAGTGTCCCATTGCGAATGGTCGTCCCACGCGTCCCAGTTCTGGGGAGGCCGCCCGTATTCTCGGGAAAGGACTTCTATGCCCGCTATTAGTAGGGTATAGGCGGAGCGCGCTTCACGATCAAATAGCAACATCGCACCATGAAGCAAGGACATCGCATCGCCAAGTGTGATTTGATCGGATTCATTGAGTGAACACACTCGCGAAAGTAGATCACGGATAGGAGGCAGTGAGTCGATCGGGATAGGACCCAGGAATGAGCGGTCAATCATGTCCGCGTAAGGCGCGAACACTATGCGGTCTGACCCTTCACTGCCGATTGAAACCTCAAATGGAATATCGACGCGTCTGTCGAGTGCGAGCGAGATCAGGGCGGCCATTTCTGCGGACAGCTTTTCGAGTTCAACCGCCGGTCGGCCTGCATGGTCGCAGACGCGCAGGACGGACCAAGCTTCTGGTGAGCCTACTCTCGAGGAGATCAAAGGCCCCTGCGGGTCTGTCGCCACTACCCATTTGTCTATGTCAAGAGGACGAATGCCTGGGACGAAGACGCGAAGAAAATGTTGCACGAGGTTGGCGTGCTCAGATGCTCGCAGTCGATCGAGCCAAGAAGCGAGGCCACGCATAGGAGTGATATGACCAGGGACAGACGTTACGGCGACAATCGATCGCCACCGCCGGTGTAGCTGCATGTGAATGCGACCCCGAGTCCCAAGTCCAGCGCCTGATGGCGGTCGAACGGGGTTAGTCCAACCTCCCTCCTCCTACCCCCCTCCGCAACTAGTACTACTACTAAGTCGAACCCACCCCCTAGCCGCCTCCATCCCCTTCTTACCCGTTTCAAACAATTGAAACTATTGCCCAACCCCGCCCCACTTCTTATGTTGTCTGACCCGGGACCTGTGTCCCGGACCGTAGCCGGACCAAAACAAAGGCCTCTCTCACGATGCGAAGTGACCTCTCCATGACCTACACCAAGATCCCGATCTGGGGCTCCGGGCGCGTAGCGCGTCCGTTCGCCACCCGTCCGGAACTTGGCCAGGTCGGCGATTGCTTCGCCTCGATTCGAAGGAAACGAGCACCCTAGGTAACGATCGCGGTACGTGATCCTCCGCCTTCCGGGTGCTCCGAGAGACCCGGAAGGCTTTTCGTTTGGTACTGTGACCGAGGATCACGACCATGACGCTCGATCAACAAATCATCGCCCGCTACGCCGGACAGCCCACGCGGCTGCCCCCGGAGCTCCGGCGCCGCATCGAGTCCGATTGGGACGGTGCGCCGGTGCTGCTCTACGCCTTTGCCGATCTCGGGGCAACTCTCGAGCTCGCCGAGGCGTGGGTAGCACTCGGCCCCGACCAGGTCGCGTTCGCGCGCGCCTACGAGGACCGGTCCGACTTCGAGGTCACCAGCTTCCCGCGGAAACGTCTCCGCGCGATCCGTGAAACTCCGGGCCTGTCCGCAACCACGCTGACCTTCGAGGCCGGCCCCGGCGAGCCCGCGCTGGGCCAGGTGCGCTACACCAACCGCCAGCGGCGCGCCTTCGAGAACCTCCGGTTCGTGCTCGAAGAAGGCATCGCCGAGCGCGCGGTGAGCACGCCCGACCCGGACCAGGAGTACGCCGAGGCGGTGGCGCGCCCGGTGCGAGACGCTCAAGCACTGGTCGGCGGACGGCCCACCGCGGTGATCTGGCGGCTGCTGCGCTACCTCAGGCCGTACCGCCGGGACCTCATCCTCGGCATGTCGGCCGCGACGCTGATCACGGTGGTGAGCCTGATACCGCCCTGGCTCGCGGGTTATGTGCTGGACCGGCTGGTGGCCCCGGCCCGGGCGGGTTCGCTCCCGCTCGGTCGCGCCGCGACCCTGGCCTGGCTCGCGGTGTCGACCATGGCGGTGGTGTTCCTGCTGCGGCAGGCCGCGGCCGTGGTCCGGCTCCGGCTCATGTCGATCATGGGCGAATGGGTGGCGAGAGACCTGCGCACCGAGCTGTACGAGCACCTGCAGCGGCTCAGCCTCTCGTTCTTCAGCCGGAAGAAGACCGGAGGGCTCATCACCCGGGTGTCGGCCGACACCGACCGGCTCTGGGACTTCCTCGCCTTCGGCGTGGTCGATGTGTCGCTGTCGGCGGTGATGCTGCTCGGCCTCAGCGCGGTGCTGGTGGTGCTGGACTGGAGGCTGGGACTCGCGATGGTGGTGCCGGTGCCGGTGTTCTGCTGGCTGATCTACCTGCACGGCGAGTCGATGAACCGGGTGTTCCTACGCGCCTGGCGCAAGTGGAGCCGGGTGTCGGACGTGCTCTCGGACACGATTCCGGGAATCCGGGTGGTGAAGGCGTTCCACCAGGAGGAGCGCGAGATCCAGCGCTTCACCGAACGGAACGAGGACGTGACCGACGAGTTCAACCGGATCCACCGGATGTGGACCACGTTCTGGCCCATGCTGGTGCTCGGGGTGCACGCCTCCACCATGCTGGTCTGGGTGCTGGCGGTGCCCCG
>Ga0070699_100004614_pt1 | contig 12191 bp, 9 predicted proteins | sample KBSK1503metaG_FD_65473 | JGI IMG/M metagenome (GOLD analysis project Ga0070699, IMG submission 65473) | Corn, switchgrass and miscanthus rhizosphere microbial communities from Kellogg Biological Station, Michigan, USA - KBS K1-50-3 metaG | ecosystem: Host-associated > Plants > Roots >...
CCGCGAGCGCCACGATCGTGCTCTCGGTCAGGAGCTGTCGCAACAGCCGTACGCGTCCGGCGCCGAGGGCGGCGCGGATGGCCAGCTCGCGGCTGCGCTCGACCAGACGGGCGAGGGTCAGGTTGGCGACGTTGGCGCAGGCGATGAGCAGCACCAGCGCCACCGTGGCCAGCAGCACGAGGAAGGTCGGCCGGGCCAGGCGCACCAGGTCCTCCTTGAGCGGGCTCAGAGCCACCCGGGCTTCGCTGTCCCGAGGCAACGCGTCCGGGTAGGCGGCGCGCAGGCGCTGCGAGATGCCGTCGACCTCCGCCTGGGCCTGCGCGAGCGTGACGCCCGGGGCCACCCGCGCAAAGGCCCTCAGCATTCGGGCGCGGCGGCTCGCGAGCACGTCGGGACGGTTCCGGAAGGGGCAGGCCGTGGACGGCATGTACACGTCGTTCTCGTCCGGGTACTGGGGAATCGGGGGCAGCACGCCCACCACCGTGTGCACGCGGTCGTTCATCTCGAAGCGCCGGCCCACGATGCCGGGATCGCCGCCGAGGGTGCGCCAGTAGTCGTTGCTGAGCACCAGCACCGCGTCCGCGCCGGGCGCTTCGTCGGCCGCGTTGAACGCCCGGCCGAGCAGCGGCTTGACCTCGAGCACGTCGAAGAAGTTCGACGACACCACCCCCGTCCTGACCCGCCGCGCGTCCCCGCCGCCGAGAAGCGTGAAGTCCATCGAGTGGTACTCGACGACGCTGTCGAACCGGCGGCTCATTTCGCGGTAGTCGCGGACTTCCTGGACCGAGAAGCCGAGATCCGCCGCGGCCGAGCGCGCGTCTGGCTGCCGCAGTATCACCAGCTGCTCTCCCCGCGCGTACGGCAGCGGCTTCAACAGCACGGCATTGACGAGGCTGAAGACCGCCGTGTTGGCGCCGATGCCGAGGCCGAGCGTCACCGCCACCGCGGCCGTGAAGCCGGGACTCCGCCGCAGGCCGTGCAGCCCGTACCGGACGTCCTGGCCCAGGTCGGTGAGCAGACGACCCGGCCACGACTCGCGGCACGCCTCCTTGGACTGCTCCAGGCCCCCGAACCTCAGGAGCGCCGCTCGTCGCGCTTCTTCCGCCGGCATCCCCCTCCGGGCGTTCGCCTCCGTTTCCAGATCCAGATGGAGTCGCAGCTCGTCGTCCATCTCCTGCTCCCGGCGGTGCCGTGAGCGGAGGGCGCGGGCCGTACGGCGCATGCGGTCGAGGAAAGAGCTCATGGGTCGCCTCCCTCGATCAGGCCGTCTGGAGGATCCGAGCCACCGCCGCCGCGAGCCGGTGCCAGTTCTCGGTCTCCGCTTCGAGCTGCCGCTGGCCGCGGCGCGTGAGGCGGTAGTACTTCGCCTTGCGGTTGTTCTCGGATGCCCCCCACTCGGCGGCGATCCAGCCCTCGTCTTCCAGCCGGTGCAGGGCGGGATAGAGCGAGCCCTGGTTCACGCGCAGCACGTCCTCCGACACCTGCTGGATGCGCTGCGCGATCCCCCAGCCGTGCATGGGCCCGCCGGCCAGCGTCCTCAAGATGAGGACGTCCAGCGTGCCTTGGAGCAGGTCGACGTTGGCGCGGGCCATGGTGTTCCCCCCTAGACGTTCGACAGGAATGTAGTGGCTCTCCTGTCGAGTGTCAAGGGAAAGCGGTACCGGAACGTCCAAGTTGCCGGATTCACCAACTTTGACTTGTCGCGCGGGTCAGTGTCGTGCCGTAACATTCCCGTCTTCAGGCCAAAGCGGAGTTGCACGCGTGCGCATCCAGGTCGCGAGAGACCACGAGCAGATGAGCCGGCGCGCCGCGGCGCGCATCGCGGCGGCCGTCCGCCGGAATCCCACCCTGCTGCTGGGGGTCGTGACCGGCGCGAGCCCGACGCGTACGTATCAGCGACTGGCCGAGCGGCGCGCCGTCGAACCCTCGCTCTTCCGCAGGGTCCGCGTCGTGAAGCTCGACGAGTGGCTCGGCCTGCCGCCCCGCCATCCGGCCTCGTGCGAGAGCTACCTCCGGGTGAATCTGCTCGGTCCCCTGGGAATTCCCCGGGCCCGGTACCAGGGCTTTCAGGCACGGCCGAAGGATGCGGGCGCGGACTGCGCGCGCCTTGCCCGCTGGCTGAGTCGTCACGGTCCGATCGATCTCTGCGTGCTGGGGCTCGGACGGAATGGTCACCTGCTCATGAACGAGCCGGCGGCGGCGCTGCGGCCCGGACCCCACGTCGCGCGGCTGGCGGCGAGCACACGGCGCCACTCGATGCTCGAAGGTCTGAAGACGCTCCCTCGCCGCGGCCTGACCATGGGGATGGCGGACATCCTGCAGTCGAGGGCGATCCTGCTGCTCGTCTCCGGCCGCCCGAAGGCCGCGCCCTTGCGGCGGGTGCTGAGCGGCCGTGTGACCACTCGCTGTCCGGCCTCGTTCCTGTGGCTGCACCCGGACGTGACCGTGTACTGCGACCGCGCGGCCGGCCGTGCGCTGGCTCGGAGACAGCGCTGAGCGCCCGCGGCGGAGCGGTCGGGATCGACATCGGGGGCACGAAGATCGCCGTGGCCACGGTGGGCGAATCGGGCGAGGTGGTCCGCGAGGCCACGATCCCGACGGAGCCCGAGCGAGGATTCGCTTCCGGCATCTCCCGCATCACCGCCACCGTGACCCGGCTGCTCGCAGACAGCGGCTGGAGCGCGGGCGAGCTTCGAGGAATCGGCCTCGGCTGCGCGGGGCCCGTCGATCCGGCTCAGGGGACGATCCTCAACCCCCACACGTTGCCGGGCTGGATGGGCGGCGACATCGTGACGCCGCTCCGACGCGCGTTCGGTTGCCCGGTCCGGCTCGAAAACGACGCGGACATGGCCCTGATGGGGGAGTGCCAGGCCGGAGCCGGCCGCGGCTTCGATCCCGTGGTGCTCACGTTCGGCACCGGCATCGGCGGCGCGGCCCTCGTGCGCGGCCAGGTGCTGCGAGGCGCCGCCGGCGAGCACCCGGACATGGGCCACGTGCCCGTCGACCCCCGCGGCCCCCGCTGCTACTGCGGCACGAATGGATGCTTCGAGTCGCTGGCGTCGGGCGCGGCGCTGGCCGCGGCCGCCGCCGCTCACGGCCTCGGCGACGGTCGCCAGCTTTTCGCTCGCGCGGCCCGCCACGAGCCGGCGGCCGAGGGTATCCTTCGCGACGCGCTGTCGGCGGTGGCCCGCGCGACCTGGACGATCGTGCACGCGCTGCTGCCGGAGCGGCTCATCCTGGGCGGAGGCATGATGGACGAGCACTACGAGACGTTCGCGGCGGCGGCGAACGAGGCGATCGCGGGGGCCACCCTCGCGCCAAAGGGACGAGTCACGGTGGCGCGGGCGGCGCTCGGGAACCGGGCCGGGGTCCTCGGGGCGGCGAGCGCCGTCCTGAAGCGGCCGGGGAGGGAGTGACCATGCGTCCAGTCGGCGTCGGGATCATCGGCTCGCAGTTCGTCTCCTCGATCCACGCGGAGGCCCTCCGCGCGTATCCGCACGCGGACATCCGCGCGGTGGCGTCCCCGACGGCGGGCCACGCCAAGGCCTTCGCCGAGCGCTTCTCCATCCCGCACCACCTCACCGACCACAAGAAGCTGCTGGCCATGCCCGAGATCGACATGGTCGTGGTCGGCGTGCCCAACGATCTCCACTGCCCGATCACGCTCGATGCGGCCGCCGCCGGAAAGCACGTCGTCATGGAGAAGCCGCTCTGCCTGAACCTGGCCGAGGCCGATCGGATGATCGCCGCCTGCCGCAAGGCGAGCGTCAAGCTGATGTATGCCGAGGAGCTGTGCTTCGCCCCGAAGTACGTCCGTCTGAAGCAGCTCCTCGACAGCGGCGCGCTCGGCAGGCCCACCCTGCTCAAGCAATCGGAGAAGCACGACGGCCCCCACGCCCCGCACTTCTGGGACGTCGAGCGCGCCGGCGGCGGCGTGACCATGGACATGGGCTGCCACGCCATCGAGTTCTTCCGCTGGATGCTGGGCCGGCCGAAGATCGCGTCCGTCTACGCGCAGATGAGCACGAACGTCCACGGCGAGAAGACCCGCGGCGAGGACAACGCGATCCTGATCCTCGAGCTCGAGGGCGGGGCGACCGCGATCGCCGAGGTGAGCTGGACCAAGATGGGCGGGATGGACGACCGGGCCGAGGCTCACGGCTCCCAGGGCGTGGCCTACGCCGATCTCCTCCACGGTAACGCGATCGAGACCTACAGCGCGGTCGGCTACGACTACGCCGTGGAGAAGGCGGGGTCGACGAAGGGCTGGAGCTTCACCATCTACGAGGAGGCGTGGAACTACGGCTTCCACGGCGAGATGGCGCACTTCGTGGACTGCGTCCGGAACGATCGGAAGCCGCGGGTGACCGGCGAGGACGGCCGCGCGGTGCTGGAGGCGGTGTTCGCCGCCTACGAGTCGGCCCGGACCGGGCGGAAGGTGGCACTGCCTTTCGAGAGCGCCGCCCGCAAGCCCGTCGACCTGTGGCGGGCCCCGAGCGGCCAGTAAGCATGGCCGGCCAAGGACTCGAGCGTCGCGAGGTCTTGCGCATCCTGGCCCTCGCGGCCGGCGCCAGCACGCATCCGGGTTTCTCACGGTGGAGCTTCGCCTGCGGGCACGGCGGAAGCGGCCTGGTCCAGATGAAGCCTCCGCGCTACACGCCCCGGTTCTTCTCGGCCGACGAGTACGCGACCGTCGAGCGCCTGGCGCGGCTCATCATCCCGAGCGACGGCAGCCCCGGCGCCCATGAGGCCGGCGTCAGCGAGTTCATCGACTTCATCGTCTCGAGCGATCCGGGCGTTCAGTACCGGTTCCGCTACGGCCTGACCTGGCTCGACGCCCACGCCGGCAAGCTCCACGGCGGCGCCTTCCGCACGCTCGACGAGCCGGCGCAGAACGACCTCCTCGGCCGCCTGGCCTACCGCGATCGGTACCGCGACGGCGAAGACGAGGGCCGTGCCTTCTTCAAGCTGATCCGCGAGTACACGATCATGGGCTTCTACACCTCGAAGATCGGGCTCGAGCAGCTCGACTACCCGGGCCTGCGCATCTACGCCGAATCGCCAGGATGCCCGCACCCCGACGATCCGGAGCATCGGCGGCTTCCCGCGCCGAAGCCCTGAGGCGACGCCATGGCGGCGAAGACCCCCGAATACGACGTGATCGTCATCGGCACCGGCGCCGGAGGCGGCATGGCCATCAAGACGCTCTGCGAGGCGGGCCTCACCGTCTGCGCCCTCAACTCCGGCCGCCGGCTCGATCCGGCGAAGGACTTCCGCAACCACCGGCAGCCCTACGACATGGTCTACCGCGGCTTCGGCGATCCCCGCAAGCGAGACGGCTTCTACCACATCGAGAACGAGTACACCGACGGGCACTGGGAGCACGGCATCACGTACACGACCGCGCCCGGCACGAGCTGGGAGTGGCCACGGTGCCACGCCGTCGGCGGCAAGACGAATTTCTGGGGCCGCTCGGCCGCGCGGATGGGAGACATCGACTTCAAGACCGCGACCGTCGACGGGGGCTACGACGTGGACTGGCCGGTCTCCTACGACGAGATCGCGCCCTACTACAGCCGCGTCGAGCGCATGATCGGCGTGGCGAGCACGGTGCAGGGCCGCCCGAGCAACCCCGACGGCGAGTACCTGCCGCCGATGAAGCTGCGCTGCCTCGACCACATCCTCGGGCGCGGCTGCGATTCGCTCGGCATCCCCTACCTGCCGGACCGGCTGGCCCAGCTCACCGTCGCCCACGAGGGCCATCCGCCGTGCCACTACTGCGGAAACTGCACGGAAGGCTGCGACACCGGCTCCTTCTTCTCGACGCCCTGGTTCTTCCTGCCGCTCGCGGAGAAGACAGGCAAGCTGGAGCTGCGCACCAACGCCGTCGTCAGGAGCATCCTCGGGAACGAAGACGGCCGGGCCAGAGGCGTGGCCTACGTCGACCGGGAGACGAAGCAGGAGGTGGAGGTCAACGCGAGAGCGGTGGTCGTGGCCGCCTCCTGCGTCGAGTCCGCCCGGATCCTGCTGAACTCGACGTCCCGGCAATGGCCGAACGGCCTCGGCAACTCGAGCGGCCAGGCGGGGCGAAACCTCTGCGACCACCTCTACGGCACGACCGGCTACGGCTACCTGCCGCAGTTGCTGGGCCAGCCGTCGTTCCCGGACAACGTGTCGGCCAGCCAGGTGGTGTGGATGCCGCGCTGGCAGAACCTGCGCAGCCCGCACCAGGAAACGTTCGTTCGGGGCTACTCGATCTATCCCACCGGTGGATGCGGCGAGTTCCCCTGGTACCACGAGCAGATCGAGGGGTTCGGGAGCCAGCTCAAGCGGGACATCAAACGGCACTACCCGACGCCGGTGTCGTTCTATTGTCAGATCCCGTCCCTGCCGAGCGCCACGAACTACGTGGACATCGATCCCGAGATCAAGGACCGGTACGGCATCCCCGTCGTGCGGGTCCATTTCCAGTGGGGTCCCAACGAGCTGCTCATGTGGGAGCACGCGAAGCAGGCCACGGCGTCCGTCATCCGAGCCGCGGGGGGCACGGTGTGGGGCGCGGGGAAGGAGCCGTACACGCCGGGCTGGAGCCTGCACGAGACCGGCACGCTGCGCATGGGGAACGATCCACGAAGGTTCGTCACGAACCCCTTCGGCCAGACCCACGACGTCGGCAACGTCTTCGTCGCCGATGCGAGCGTCTTCCTGGGCTGCACCGACAAGACGACGACGCTGTCGATCCTGGCCTTCGCGCTGCGCACCAGCGAGCACCTGGTCGATCGGCTCCGCCGAGGCGCGGTCTGACCCGGCGTGCCCTCAGCGGGGGGACGCGACGAGCGGCTCGACCACGCCGCGGCTCTGGTCGATGACCACGAACCGGTCGACCGCCGGCACCTCATACGTGACCGCGGGCCCGTTGGCCCAGCGCACCTCCAGCCGCTCGACGCGCGTGGCGGTGCCGAGGCCGAAGTGTACCCGCAGATCGGATTGGGAGAGCTGGCTGCGGCCGCTCGCCACCTCGCCCCGCATGCGGACGCCACCCGCCGTGCAGTACACGACCGAGCCAATGGCGTCGCGCGGGCACTTCCGCGCGGGATCGCCCACGAGCCGCACGGTGAGCCAGTGGCCGGCGCGATGGCCTCCGTCGTTGCGCAGGAGCACCGGCGCCTCGTCGATGTTGTTGATCAGCACGTCCATGCCCCCGTCGTTGTCGATGTCGCCCACGGCCAGCCCGCGGCTCGGCCACGCCACGGCCATCGCCGGCCCCGCCGACCCTCCGACCTCCACGAACCGCCCCTTCACGTTGCGGAACAGCAGGGGCCGCTGGCGGTAGGACGTGTTCCAGTCGAACCGGTCGACGAGCGGATACACGTGCCCGTTGGCCACGAACAGGTCGAGCCGCCCGTCGTTGTCGTAGTCGAGGAACGACGTGCCCCACCCGAGGAAGGGGACGCTCGGCCGGCCGATCCCGGACGCGTAGCTCACGTCCGAGAACAGCCCGTTCCCGTCGTTGTGGTACAGCACGTTCGAGTCGTCCGCGAAGTTGGTGACGTGGATGTCGTCGCGCCCGTCGTTGTCGTAGTCGCCGATCGCCACGCCCATGTGGGCCTGCTCGCGGCCCGTCTCGTCGAGGGCGGCGCCCGACGTGTAGCTGACGTCCTTGAACGTGCCGTCGCCCTGGTTTCGATAGAGGTAGTTCGGCGTGGAATCGTTGGCGACGAACAGGTCGAGCCGGCCGTCGTCGTCGAAGTCGAAGAAGGCCACGCCGAAGCCGTAGAAGCCGGCGGCGTCGGCCACGCCCGCGCGAACGCTGACGTCGGTGAAGGTGCCGTCGCCGTTGTTGTGGAAGAGGTGGTCGGGCGCTCCCTTGAGCCCGCGCGGGCCGCACATGACGGGTTGGCCGCGGTACTCGCAGTACGGCAGGCCGGGGGAATAGGCCGCGCCCATGCCGCGCTGCTCGGGCGCCGGGCTCGGCGCCGGGCCGGTGTCCTTGACGGCCGCGCCCGCGCCGGGCGGGGCGGGGGGCAGGTGGGCCGGGTCGAGGCTGATGTAGCCGGCCACGAACAGGTCGAGCTTGCCGTCGCCGTCGTAGTCGCCGAAGGCGCAGCCGGTGGACCATCCGTCCACGGCCACGCCGGCCGCCTCACCGACGTCGGTGAACGTGCCGTGGCCGGTGTTTCGATAGAGCCGGTTCCGGCCGAAGTTGGTGACGTAGAGGTCGGGCCAGCCGTCGTTGTCGAAGTCTCCCACGCAGACACCCTGGCCCCAGCGTCCGTTGGCGACACCCGCCGCGGCCGTGACGTCGGTGAACGTGCCGTCGCGGTTGTTGTGGAAGAGCGCGGCCGAGGGCGCCGGCTCACGGCCGGCCAGCGCCGCCCAGGTCGATCCGTTCACGAGGTAGGCGTCGAGCCAGCCGTCGTTGTCGTAGTCCCACAGCGCGACGCCCGAGCCCGTCGCTTCGATGATGTAGTTCTTGTCGGGGCCGCCTCCCGACACCTGCCGGAAGGACGCGAGGCCGGCGGCGCGCGTCACGTCGACGAAGGCCACGCCCGGGGCCGCATCTGCCGACGGGGCCGGAGCAGCGACGGTGGGCGGGACGGGCCGCTGCGCCGTGAACAGCAGGAGCAGCGATGCGGCCGGGAGCGCGAGTCGGCGGCGGCGGGCGAGGGGCAAAGCGGGGCTTGCGCGGTTACGGTTTGTCCAGGGGTGGAGGCGGCTCGCGGGGCTTCTGCTGGCCGAGCGGATCGGCGGATTGCGCCGCGTCGACGGCATCCGAGGCCTGGCCCTGGACGAGCTTCTGCACGCGGGCGAACGTCGCCTCTGCGTCCTGGGTGCGGCCGAGGAGCCGGTACGCGCGGCCCAGCAGATACTGCGCCTGCAGCATGCGCGGCTCCAGCTTCGCGGCCGTCTCCAGCTCCGGGACGGCGGCCGCGGTCTGTCCCGACTGCAAGAGCGCATGTCCGAGCGCCAGGTGCGCGGGGGCCGAGGACGGATCGAGGCGCAGCGCTTCGCGGAAGCTCAGGATCGCCGGCGCGTACTCCTGCCGGTAGGAACGGCAGACGCCGATGCCGTAGAGCACGTCATAGTTGTGCGGCGCAAGCTCCGCCGCCCGCCCGTAGTAGCCGAGGGCGTCTTCGAACCGCGACTGCCGGCGAATCAGGTCGCCGAGGGCGATCAGCACCTCGAGCGAAGCGGGTGCCGCCTCGAGGGCCGCCTTGTACTCGGCCTCCGCGTCAACCGGTCGCTCCTGGGCCACGTGGAGGTCCCCGCGGAGCTGATGCGCGCGGGCCGAGTCCGGAGCCTGGGCGAAGAGCCGGTCGTATTCGCCCTGGGCGAGCACGCCGCCCAGGATCGACAGGTAGTAGAGCGCGTCGGTGTTTCGGGGCTCCCGCGCCAGCACCCTCCGGAACGCCTGATAGGCGCCCGCGAAGTCACCGACCGCGGCTTCCGCTCGCGCCATCACCAGGCGCGCGCGCGTGTCGCCGGGAATCGCCTTCAGTCGTTGCCGGGCGAGCGCAACGGCCTGAGGGTAGTCGCCGCGATCGAAAGCCCGCGCCGCCGCCGACGCCTCGGGCGGGGCCGCGGTCCTGGCGGGCGGCGCGGCGTCGGCAGCCGGCCCCATCCACGCCGCCAGCGCCGCCAGGCCCAGGAGCCGTGCCCGGCGTGCACGGCAGCGTCCACGCGCGGTCATCTCACCTCGTCCGCGAACGTTGCGATTGAACCGCTGCGCGCGGTGCCAGCGTCGGACCGCCGGCCGCCGCCGTGTACTTCCGTCGTGTCCGATCGCATCCTCTCCAGGAAGAGCTTCAGGTTGCTCCTCATCACGACGTGGGGAGACAGCCTGTTCACCGCCGGCGGCGTCACGCCTTCCACCAGGAACTTGTAGATCGCCTGGAAAGCGATCTGGCCCTGCACCCACGGGCGCTGATAGATCGTAGCGGAGATCCTTCCGGACTCGATCAGGGGCGCGAGGGCCGGGAACAGATCCGTCGTGATGGTCGTGACGCTTCCGCCCAACCCCTGATCGTCGAGCGCCCTCATCACCGGGATGGAGTTGGCCGTGCTGACGTAGACGCCGGCCAGGCCCGGCGTGGTCGCCAGCACCTGCCGACACTTCTCGTAGGCCTCGGCCTCGTCGTCATGGGCCTCCACGACCGCGGCGATGCCCATCCCCGGCCACCTCTCCGCGATCTCCTTCCGGAACCCGTCCAGCTTCTGCAGGTGATCGACGGTGCTGAGCTGTCCGGTCACGACGACGACCCGGCCTTGTCCGCGCAGGAAACGGCCCATCAGCTCTCCCACCAGGGAGCCGCTCGTCGCGGAATCGACGGAGACGGTGGCGAGGTGCTCGATGCCCGGTGCGTCGGTGTTCACGCAGATGACCGGGATGCCTTGCCCGGCCGCCCTGCGCATGAGCGGGGCCAGGCTCTCCGGGCGCCCCGGCGCGATCACCAGACCGTCGATGTTGTCGTCGAGCGCCTCCTCCAGGGCCTCGATCTCCCCCTCGCCGAGACGCGGATAGGACCTGTGAACGACCTTCACACCGTTGGATTCGAACGAGCGGGCGACGTCCTGGATTCCGTCCCGCACGAGATCGAAGAAAGATGCAATCTCTCTGGGAAGATTGACCCCCACGCGGCACAGCTTCCGCGAAGACAGGTAGCGGGCCGCGAGGTTGGGCCGGTAACCGATGCTCTCGGCCAGCTCGAGAACCTTGGCCCTGGTTGCCTGGTTGATGCCGGGTCGGTCGTGCAGCGCGCGGTCGACGGTCCCGATGGAGACGCCGAGGGTCTGCGCGATCTCCCGGATGCCGGGCGGCTTCGTACGCTTTCGCGCTTCGGTCTTTCTCCGGCGACGCAGGCGGGCTCTCCTCTTACCGCGCGCGCGTCCTCACGCCGCCAGCGTCCTCGACCGTCGCATGGGACGTCATTATCGTCTCGTGAACGTACACGGTCAAGAACGGCACGGTATGGGAAAGCGTGGACGCGCCGCGTGAGTGCCGGTTACTGGCATGCCAGAAAACGCCTTGACATCGCCGGCGCCTCGGCACTAGAGTCTCGGCCCGAGTCATCTACAGGTTCCGAGCTCTTGACAACCCCGAGGTTAGCCGTTAACGTACACGGCCAAATCAGCCCCTGCCCCCTAGAGTCACGAAAGGAGTCCGCGATGCGGAAAGCCGTCGCCCTCCAACTGGCGATCCTCCTCTGCCTGCTCGTCGCACCCAGCGCTGCGCGCGCCCAGAGCTTCAACGGTTCCATCGCCGGCAAGGTCATGGACACCACCGGCGCGGTGGTCGCCAACGCGGAGCTCGTGCTCAAGAACGTCGCCACGGGCGTGGAGGTGCGCCGGCATTCGACTGACACCGGCGAGTACGCCTTCCGCAACCTCGTGCCCGGCACCTACGAGCTGCGTGCGAGCAGCCCCGGGTTCAAGCCCCACGCCCAAAAAGTCCAGGTGAACGTGAACTCCGACGTCCGGGTCGACGTGAGCCTCGGTGTCGGCGCACAGACGGAGCAGGTCGAGGTCGTCGCCGAAACCTCGACCCTGGCCTACGACAGCGGGGCCCACGAGGAGGGTATCGCCCCGGAAACGCTCGCCCAACTGCCCATCCAGTTCACATCCGGCCCCCGGGCGGCGGCCAGCTTCGTCCTCCTCATGCCGGGTGTTTCCAGCGGGGGCCAGGCCAACGCGTTCGACGCGCGCATCAACGGCGGCATGCAGTCCGGGGACGAGGCGGTGCTGGACGGCGCGAGCATGCAGCAGGGCTTCATGAGCCAGAGCGGGATGATCTCGATCTTCCAGGACTTCCCGTTCTCGCCGGACATGGTCAGCGAGATCAAGGTCGTGAGCTCGAGCTACGAGCCGCAGTACGGCTCCAGCACCTCCGGACAGATCGTCGCGACCACGAAGTCCGGGAGCGAGCACTTCCACGGAGCGATGTTCGACTATCACCAGAACGACGCGCTGAACGCCAAACAGTGGGGTGCCGACACCAAGTCCCCGCTCAAGAAGAACAACTTCGGCGCCAACCTCGGCGGCCCGGCCAAGATCCCCGGGCTGTGGTCGACGAGCGTCAAGAGCTATTTCTACGCGAACTTCGAGGGCTTCCGGCAGACGGGAGGTGTGAACCGGCCCACGATTTCCATTCCCTCGATGAGGGAGAGGAACGGCGACTTCAGCGACTGGCGTGA